>JAABUJ010000829.1_pt1 | contig 53779 bp, 59 predicted proteins | sample 5559131 | NCBI WGS metagenome assembly JAABUJ01 (sample SAMN10711875, study PRJNA513366) | rock metagenome | isolation source: Antarctica rocks | place: Antarctica: Victoria Land, Mt New Zealand nord | collected 2016-01-07
TTCGCATTCACCGGCCAGAGCCATCGCCTCCGTACCCGGGGAAAGGAGCCCAAGAGCGCCTAATCACTGCAGGGGTTCAATTTGAGATTTCCGCCAGGGGTTCAAATTGAGCGTTCCGTTACCACCGCCTCTCGTAGCGTCACGGCGATCGGTGCAATGTCCGCATAGGCGTCGAGCGCACGAGAGACATGTGAAGTGCGCGCGCGCTCGGCAGCTTTACGTCGCGTATCCGGCGAGAAGCACCAGGTCGGCGCGCCGAAGCGAACACCTCGCTTTTTCGCCGCTTCCATCGCATCGCGCGTTCGCTCACTAGTGAGATGACTCTCATATTCGGCCATGACCGCGGCCAAATGAAGTGCTACACGTGAGGCTCCGGGCATATCTACTGCTTCGATCGTGACGTGTGAAGCGAGAAGAGTAGCGGTCAGAGAGACGCTACGGCTTAATCGATCTAACCGTGCAACAAGAATCGTTGCGTCTGCGCGACGAGCGGTGGCGATCGCTTCGCAAAGTATCGGTCGCGTCCTTAATCGGTCCCGTCGAGCGCTTGCTATCTCTTCAAAGCTCTTGATGCACCGACCATTTCGCGACTCGATGAAGCGCTGCACCACTGCGTGCTGCGCATCGAGCCCCAAACGTGAAAGTCCCTGCTCAGCGGTACTTACGCGCAGATAGCAGACGTAGAGCCTAGGCGAATCAGTCAACGGACTACGGTGCGGATGCGGCGATAAGCCAGAAGGTGCGCCTATACTGCATTTCCGACAGGTTTGAACACGCTAGGGTCGCGATTATCGACGCATTCCCGTAAATACTCCGTTCAAGCCGGTTTTCGGCCGTCATGTAGTCGACGAGCCCGCCGAAGGTCCGGCCGCCAGCTTTCGCCGGGATGACCTTAGCGATCACAAAGGGCCTTACGCAAAAAGACCCGCTCGTAGTCCGCCTGCACGGCCCGATGCGTCTCGCGATACCCGAGCGCAACGTACCAGGCAAGGTTCTCGTGCATCGCGACGTTGGTGTAAAGCCGCACCTGGACGAGGCCTCGTCGACCGGCTTCGGCTTCGGCGTAAACCATGAGCTCTCGCCCAACGCCGCGCCGCTGCGCCGACGGTGCGACGGCGAGGGTGTCGACAAACACGTGGTCCTCGTGCACCACGAGGATGAGAATGCCGGTAATTTCGCCGGCGGTCTCGAGCACATACACGTGGTCGTGCTGGACCCGCTTCGCATGATCATCGATCATCGGTTCTGGTCGTCGCCCATTTAGGCGCGAAACGTAGACGGAGAACGCTTGATGGACAAGCGACTCGATCGCGTCCGCATCCGCAAGCGTCGCCGGCCGAATCACGGTGCGTTCATGTTGACGAGCTTTGCCATCAGATCCTCACGTCAGATAGCTGTCGAGCCGAGGGGAACGCCAATCTGTCAGTCACGTGGCGGCGGGATCCCAACGGGCGTCTGCATCCAATCGTGCGCGATCGCGCGTTGCGCGTCGACAACCGTCAGATGGACGCCGTGGTAGCCGCGACGGTAACAAACGGCCGCGTGGAGCGCGTCCTCGACGGCGTCTTTACGGCGCGCCTCGGCCTTCGGCTCCGGCCACACGTTACGCAGATCCCGGCGGCCACCAATGACGCCGAAGGGCTCGCCGCCGAGCTCGATCGGCACGAGATGGTCGACCGTAAAGTCTCGCCAGCGAGCGTGCGGAAGGCCGTACTCGCGAAACATGGCTGTCCTGAAGCGTAGCCATTCGCCGTCGTAGCGATGCCGGACGCTTTGAGCGTATCCGCGGACGCAGATCAGAGAACGATCGCGGGTGATGACCGCGCCGGGCGTCGTGGTGCGATTCGGCAGCTCGTTAGCGATGGCGGGTGAGTGGGCGGCAAGCACAACGACGGTGCCGAGGAGCGTGAGAGCTCTCAACGACGCGCACGTCCGCAATGGCCTGGGCGCGTGCGGACGGTCGTCGGCGGACGCGACAACGTCTCGGTCTCGCCCCTCTCCCGGCGGTGACGGCAGCAGCTGATTCACGGGAGCCTAGCCGAGGTCGGGGCTCGCCGCAACGACCGGCTTCCGGTCCTCGCTTCGCTCCGGCCCACGCCTCGTCGCGTTGCGCCGTCATTGCGGCAAGCCCCGACCTCGTCTCGAGACGGCCCCATCAGCAGCCGCCGGCACCGCCGGCAGAGGGGGTCCACGTCCCGAATGTCACTCACGCCCGACGAAATTGCCGCACTCGCGAGAGCCATCGCAACCACGCTCCTCCGAGAGATCCCCGGCCTGGCGCAGCCGGTGCCCGTCGCAGCCGCGCCCGACCTTCGCAATCGCTTCGAGATAGGGCCGCTCGTCATCGACATCGGTCGGCACGAAGTCCTCATCGACGACGTCGAAGCAGCGCTCCCGCGCCGGGAGTTCACGGTTCTCGAAGCGCTCGTCCGGAACGCGGGGACGGTCCTCTCCCGCGAGCGACTTCTCGAGATCGCGTGGCCGGCCGACGTCGCTCTCGAGATCGAGAATACCCGGAACGTCGACGTCATCGTCCGCCGCCTGCGGATAAAGCTCGGGCGGCACGCGAAGCTGATCGAGACCGTCCACGGCAGCGGCTACAAGCTGCGCGATCGGTAGCCGCAGCAGTGGGGGTGCGCCGCAAGCGCATCCCCACTCTCATGACTTCTTGGGCCGCATGAGCGACCGCAGCGCCGCGTTCGGCTCTTTGAACTCCTGGACGAGCCGATAGCCCGCGCCCGTGGCCGTCCAGACCATCTCGGCGAGACCGAGCCGGATGAGCTCCGAGATTGCGGCGTCGCCGTCGACGCTCGCGAGGCGCGATTCGTTCTTCATGGGCGAATAATCACGACTGAACGTGCTCAAGCAATGTCCGCCATGTGAACAATTATCGATGCCGCGCGCGTGTAGCGCGTGGAGCCTCACGATCCGGCGCCTCCCGGCGGGCGACGCGTTCCGCCGGCCGGCCGCGATCGGCGCGCCGCTCGATCATCATTCGCCGTTGCGCGGCCCACGCGACGAACGATTCGAGCCCGTGCTCCTTATACGCTGCCGAGAGCTCGCGCTTCTCACCGCGATCAAGGGCAGCGAGCTTCGTATCACTGACGCCCGCCGCACGGGCGGCTTTGAAACGCTCGAGGATCTCGGCGACGGCGCGGCCGCGGGATTCCGTCCGTTGGTGCATCTCGGCGCGATGCTCGGCGCGGAGCGGATCGGCGTCCTTGGCGAGTGCCCTGCGCACCGCTTGCGCCCAGAACGTGTCCGGGCCGCCGGTGCGGCGGACGATCTCTTCGAAGAGCAGCGCGTCGTCCTTCGGACGAAGGGACGCCTGCGACGTGAGGTGCTCGAGCAGCTCGTCGCGCGTGAGGCGCGTGTGAACGCGCAGCCCGGTCTCGCAGCGCGTCAGCGCGACGTGCGCGGAGCGCGCGTCGTCGTTCCTCGCGAGGGTGCCGATGACGAGCGGGTCGCCGCGGCCCTGGCTCTTGTGCGTCGTTGTCGCCCAACCGTAGTCGAGATGCGGATACGCCTTGGGATCGAACCGGACCATGCGTCCGCCGTCGAGCTCGACGTCGATCGCTGCCTGTGCGACGGCGCACACCGTGCCGGTGTAGCCGTTGAGAACCCCGACTCGGGCCTCAGCGTTTTTTTCGAAGATCACCCGATCGCCTGGCGCGAGCTCGCGGACGCCGCGCGCGAGCCGGAACGCAATCCCGGTCCCTTCGTGGCCGAGCGCTTCGCGAATCGCTCGATTCGTGTAGAGGCAGTCCTGGCGCGAGAAACCGGGTGCGAGCACGCGCACGCCGGCGCGGGTCGCCGCGACGACGTCGGCGGCCTTCGCCGCAATCTCGGCTTTCCGATCGTCGTGGAAAATGACGTGTCCACGATCAACGAACTCCTCGAGGTAGGCGCGGAAGCCGTCGGCGTCCGCCTCTCGGATCGCCCGGCCGCCGATCGGCACCGCGTCGCGCATCCACGCGACCTCAGGGCCCGTCTGCCGGAAGACCTGCGTCACTTCGCGATAGCGCGAGGCGTCGCGCGCGGCCGCGCTAAGCACGCGGCCCGTATCGCCCGCCGAGATGTTCGGCAGCTGCGCGAGATCGCCGATGAAGATCGCGCCGGCGCCTTGGGACTCGATGCGTGCAAGCATCGCGTCGGCCGATTCCATCGAGAGCATCGAGGTCTCATCGAGGATCGCCCGGCTGTCGGGCTGGACCATCTGCTCGCCTCGGGCGTCTTCGAGCGCCTGGGCCCGGGCGGTGTTGCCCGACCGAATGCCGGCCTTCTGGCCGAGATTCTCGGCCGCCAGCTGCGACGTCGCGAAGCCTGCGATCTCCCGCCGCGTCAGCTCGCAGTACCTTCGCTGGACGGCCATGAGCGTGCTCTTCCCGGTGCCCGCGTCGCCTTGCACGAAGGCGAAGCGATACTCGAGGAGATCGAAGACGCCGCGCTGCTCGGCGCTGAACGTAATCCCGAGCGAGGCCTCCTCGGCCGCGATCGCGGCGCCGAGCGCCGCGCGATCGAAGAGCGGATCGCGTTCGTTCGCCAGGCGCGTCGCTCGATCGCGAACGCTCGCCTCGAGCGCGCGCTGCGCCTTCGTGGAGTAGAGCGGCGTCTCGGCGTCGGGGCTGAGAATCTCGAGCGTCCCGTCCGTGCGCTGCGCGAGGTTCGAGAGCTCCATCCACTCGGCGCTCACGCGCTCGCTACACCAGCGATCGACGTCCTCGGCCGTGAATGTCGCCGATCCGCTGGCGATGAGGTCGCGCGAGACTCGGCCCGGATCGGCCCGCACGAGCTCGGCGACTTCCACTTCGGAGCGATCGACGTCGCCGAGATCTCGAAGCCAGGCGCGCCGCTCGAGCGCAGCCGCGTGCTGCGTTCGTTCGTGCTCCGACGTCGTTCCGCCGGGAGCAATGCCGTCGAGCGGACTCGGCGCGAGCGCCGCGACGTCGAGCTCGAAGACGGTCGCGGTCGGTTGCCAGCGCGCGAGCCGCTGGGTCCTCTCGCCGAGCGAGTCGACGCTCTCGCGAACCACAGTGCCTTCGGGCGCGGCCTCCATGAGGCGCGCACGTAGCGCGCCATCCTCGCCCGTCTCGAGGGTCGCCGTGAGGCGCGCGGCGACGACGTGCAGATCCGCGCGTAGCGGCGTCTCACCGCGCGCCGCGCATTTCGCAAGGTGGTCCGCGATGGCGTGTGTGATGCGGTCCTGCCGATCGGCCGTCGATTCGAGCCCGTCGGACTCGGCGAGGAACGAACGGGCCATGTCCTCGAGCCGTTCGGCCTGGCGCTCGCTGCGCCATGCCTGCCGGGTCTCGAGCGACGCCCACTCGATGCGCTCCGTCGGCAGGCCCTCGTCGCGAACGATCGCGAGCCCGTTCTCGTGTTGCATCCCGAAGGCGGTCTCGGTCTCGCGCAGCGCGTGATGAAGCCGGTAGTAATCGCTCTGGCGATTCCAGGCCCGCAGCGTGTCGGCGTTTACCGACGCGAGCGCGACATGGCAATGCGCGTTATCGGTGTCGCGATGCACGGCGAAGAGCGCCGCGTGGCCCGCCCAGCCGGCACGATCGAGCGCATCCTCGGCCGCTCGGATGAGCTGTTCGTCGGAGACCGTAGCCGACTCGGCCTCGTTGAGCGAGATGACGTAGTGCTGAACCGGCTGCTTCACGCGCGGCTGCGTACGGACGACCGCTTCGATGTCGAGCGCGGCCGTCTCGAGCGACGTGACACCACGAGCGTAGATCGCCGAAGGCCGCGCACCACCGCCGGCAGGCTGCCAGATGACGCCCGCGCCGAGGTCTGGGCGCTGCCGCGCCTCGGCGAAGAGCGCCGAGACACCGCCACGCTGGCCTGCGGTCAGCGGGTCGTCACGATCGCGCTCGTGCTCGATCTTGTCCGTGAGCTCTTCACCCAGGACGTACTTGATGCAGGCGCTCGCCGATCCGCCACCGCGAGGCGGCGCGCATCGCTTACCTTGCACGCCGTGCGATATTGTGAGCGGTTAAATAGGCACCGAAATCGACGTGCGCAAGATCATGAACCAGCACAATTTCGGCGAGATATGCATTCAGTTCATCACGATTAGAGTCCACAAAGTAGAACCATTCTCGACGACGCAAGTCGAGGTCGGCTAGCCAAGTAGTAACTTCTTGCATCCGACGAAACCACGGATAGACGTACCAGTATTCTTTCTGCTTCGAGTCAACCATGTAGCTGACTGCGACCTCGCGAGCTCCAATTTTGATGTAGCCGTGTTTAGAGTAGACGTCGTCGACCGTCCAAGGCGCTTCATCGCTATCGGGCGCTACGTCGCTGGTAGTCTTATACTTTTGCGACTCGTCTGAATTCATTAGCTTCCTGAGCTCATCTCGCATCGCTTGGATTTCCGTGATATCTGTGCTATCAGGCGCTACGTCGCCGGTAGTCTTATACTTTTGCGACTCGTCTGACTTCATTAGCTTCCTGAGCTCATCTCGAATCGCTTGGATTTCCGTGATATCTGTTGTTCGGTATGCCTTACGAGGCGATGGAGGCAGATCTGAAAGCTTGATCGCCGTCTCGGTCACCTCGACTATTTTGAAATTGTGCAGATCAGCTCGATCGATGATCTCTTTTAACGTCATTAGGGATTCTTTCTGACCAATAGCGGCCTTGGTGAGACGCGACATAGACGCCAACCGACGACGAATGGAAGGGCAACATAGCCCACGGCGCAGCTCATGACAAGAATGACGAGCCAGGCGATCGGCGCACCGATCGGCACCACGAACATCGTCGAGCGCAGCATCCGATTCACGAGCCCGAAGCCGACGAGCGTCGCCGCACCGCCGTATGCGCACAGCGCCTCTACCGCACCGGCCGGAGCCGGTGACGACGACGACGACGCCATGGGCACGTGCCCGCACGCCAGGCCGGTCGCGCCGCCGATCGCGATCATGGCCGCGAGCACAACGACGTCAACGACGGGTCGCGCCGTCGACGTCCTCACAATCCGCCGCCGCTCGCGAGAGCGAGCAGATCTCGGACGTCCTCAAAGTACCACCAGGCGTTCCGGTGCCGACGCGGGACGCGCTCGCGACGCCACATCTCGACCGATGCCGCGCTAAGGATCATCCGCTCATCGCCCCGCTCGCTGCGAAGCCGCACGAGCAACGTCGAGCCAGGATGGCGAGCGGCGAGACGCTGGAGATCATCCGCGTCGAGTCCGGCGAACGCAGCCTCGGCCGAGATTGTCTCGTCGTCGACGGCTGCGCGCAGCGAGTGCTGGATCATGCGACTTCCTCGATGAGATAGGCGTCGTCGTCGTCGACGCCGAGCACGTGGATCATCTCGACAACGCGCCGGCGTCGCTGGTCGTCCATCTCGAGGTACAGTAGGGCGTTCACAAATCGAGAAATAGTCCGGCGTATGACCGGCGCTTTCGACAGCCGTACGAGATCCTCGAGCCGTGAAAGCGCGTCGCGTGCGGAGTCAGCGTGAAGCGTGAAGGCGAGTCCCGACGTGCCGCAGTTGAGTGCCATGAGCAGCGCGAGCGCGCTCTCGCCATCCCGGAGCTCGCCGAACGCCAACACGTCGAAGCTCGTGCGCAGCGTGTCGGAGAGCAGGTCGACGAACCCGTACTCGTAGCGCGAGCCGTCCGGATGCGCTTGTTCGACGCGCGCGTACAGCTGTAGCGTGTCGTCGTGGCTCGCGCGAAGCTCTCGGCGGTCCTCGAGCGTCACCAGCCGCGCGCCGGGCCGCATCGTGGCCGCTTCGCGCAGCATCGAGTTCAGGAGCGTTGTCTTTCCAGCACCCGGGCGCCCGACGATGCCGACGTTGTCGCCGCGCGCGATTGACGCCCGAATCGCCTCGAGGAAGCCGGCTGCCGGCGCTGCGATGGGCGCACGGCTCGCAACCGGCGGGATCCGACCCGAAAGCATCTCGCCCATCGCGTCAAGCGGCCGCACGGTCGTTGCGTGGCACCGTAGGCAGAGCGCCCACTCCGCGATCGGCGGGCCGAAGCATTGGAACCGGACGTCGTAATATGGCAGATCGCCGGCGAGACGCGAATGCAACCGATCGACGGCGCGGTGCTGACGATTCGCGAGCATGCCGATGAGCGTCTGGCGATTCTCGCTCGACATGCGCACCGGCGCCTCGCTCTTGCCGCGCTCGCCGCGGCTGACCCAGATCCGCCCGTCGGGATTCACGTTGACGTCCTGGACGGTCCGATCGTCCAGGAGCGCCTTGAGCGGCCCGAGTGCCGCGTCGAAATTGACGTGGCTGATGATCTCGGTCTGTGCCAGGCGTACGGCATACTCGCTCCCGGCTGTCGCGAGCTCGCTCATCGGATCGCCGCGGCAGCCGCAAACCCAGCGATCGCGTCGTCCGTCTTTGGAATCGTCACGCGCACGGGCTCCGGAGCGACCTTGGTCTCTTGGTCGCTTTCGACTTCGGCGGCGGCTGCAGCAGCTGCGTGACCTTGGACAAGCCGATCTCCTTTTCGAGTTGTTCGATAAACAGCGGGCGATGCGCCATTACGTCCGACCGTGTGACGGCCCCGAGACCAGCACGTTGCTTGAGCCACGGGTGCAGGTAGTATGAAAACTTCCGGGCGTCGATCCGCAGGCCGCCGGTGAAGATGATCGCGCGATCCTTCGGGTGACGCATGACTTCCGACGGCGTCAGTAGGCTGCGCGTCGTGATGTCGGCGTTCTCGGCGAGGTGATCCCGTGGGCCGAGCGACGCGCGGCGGCCCGAGACGTTGCGCTTCGTGACCAGCGCCGAGAATTGCCCGAGCGCATCCGAGATGAGCTTCGCGGCCTCGTGCGTCTTCGGCCGACCGAAGATATGCACGTCGATCGTCTCGCGGATCGATTCTTCAGGCCCATAGAGCCGATGTAGCTGACTGACGGCCTGCCAGAAGAGCATGAGGATGACGCCGTGGCCGCGGAGGAAGCCAGACGCCGAGCTAAGCTCCTCGACGTGCTTGAGCGCCGCGACCTCGTCGAGCGCAAAGACGGTCGACCGGACGTTCCCGCGGACCTCGCGGCCCGCGATCGACCCCGTCGACTCGGTGAGCTCGCGCAGCGCCGCGCGCGTGAGCATGCGCAGATACGGTCGCAGATGGTCCAGCCGCATCGCCGGCACGTTGATATACACGATCCCGGCGCGCGCGCTATTCGCGAGCGCCTTGAACGAGAACGTCGACTTCCCGATGTGCTTGCGCAGCACGTCGCTGCGATAGATCGCGAGAAACTCGATGAACGAGCCGTAGACGCCGGACTTCTCCTCGTCGGCCTTCGCCTTCATCGCGCGCGCGACGTCGGCGATCCACGGGCGCACGCAAGTCGGCTTGCCATCGAAGCCGACCCAGCCGAACACGCCATGCGGATCGTCCGGCGTCGAGAGCATGTCGTCGATCAGCTCGTCGATCGTCGCCTTCGAGCTGATGTAGTCAACCAGGCCCGGCAGCGAAAAGAGCGTCGGGTCGTTGAGATACAGCGACCGATAGCCGATCTTCGCGATAGCCGCGCCGCCGAAGGCGGTCGACGCCTTATCCCAATACGTCGGCAGCCCTTTGCCGTCCATGTCGACGATGTCCAGCGACGCCTGATAGCAATCGTCCGCCTCGCGATCGGTCCCGAGATGGATGCCCCACAGCGGGTTGTATTGCGCGCGACCCTCGACGTTCGTTGCGAGCGGCTCGAGGATGAAGACGTCCTTGCCGAGCTCATCGGCCTGGTAGCGCGACGTGCTCTCGACGAGGTTGCCCTTGACGTCGAGCGCGACGATCGAGGGCTCCTCGCCCCACGGATGCGCGCGCCGCTGCGCGGCCGTCCACGTCTTTGCGTCTTCGTGCTGCAGCGGAATCAGCAGCGACGTCTTGAGCACGGCCGATTTCCCGTCACCGGGCGGACCCGTGTACGAGACGCCGAGCTCGCCGCCGTATCGCAGCGGCACGACGCCCTTGCGCGTCTCGAAGCCGCCGATGATCGGACCGGCCTTGCCGCCGAGCAGCCCCTCGCGCTCGAGATCCTGCGCGGTCGCCCAGCGCGCGCTGTCCACGAGCTCGTCGACCTTCGTAACGGTCCCCAACACGCCAGCGACGACGATGGTGACCACGATCGCGACGAGCAGGCCACCTCCGAGCCACCATACCAAGCCGAAAACGGCAGCGTGGACGCTCAGGGGGTACTCGACCCGGCTCAGAGGGTTGGAGATCATCCACGCCCATGGAAGCCACGCCAGCGGCTCATATAGCGCTTTTACGGCTGGATAAGGCAGATGGGCGATCGGCTTTCCGAGCGCGGGGTTGAATCCGAGGCGGTAGGCGAGGCTTTGCGTGGCCGCCCAGCTCGCGAGCACCGCGGTCAACGCGAACACAGCGAACGCCGCCGGATGCGTTCGCTGCTCGCCGACCGTTTTCGGCAGCGTATAGGGCGCCCGGACGGTGCTCGCCACGTCGCTACCGCCGCATCGCCTGGCGCGGCTTCTCGCTCGATCGCTGCCCGCGATCGCCGGCCGGCTGCAGTTTTACAGCTCGATCGTCGAGCAAAGATCGGTCGCGACCCGCTTCGAGCTCCAGCTTCCCGGACCGATTAAGATCGCGCAGCTCGCCGACGGAATGGAACTGCACGAGTGTCTTCGGCTCGCCGGTCGTCGTGTCGACGCCGCTGAAGACGACCCCACCCTCACGAACCTTCTCGCCGTCAAGCGACACGGCGCCAACGACGGGATAGCGGCCCGGTTCGACGGCGATCGGCGAACGTTCGCGATCATAGTAGATCTCGCTCCGCTGCTCGACGTATTCGCCGATGATCTCCATTCTGTAGCGCCGGTCGTCGTCGAGCGGCGGGGCGATCGTTTCTTGCATGATTGAGCTCCTAGCGCGCGACGGCCCGGGCGACGTTCGTACTCGTACGCATCACAGAGTTAGCGACTTCCGGCGCCGAGAGAGAGGGCTGACCCGAGAACACCTTTGAGGCGAAGTCCGGGAGCTTCATCGCAAGCAGAGCGGCGAAGATGGCTGAGCCGCCGAGCTCTAGCCACGAGCGCAACATCGCTCCCAAGTCGCTCACGTCGGAAAGCACAGCCATGCTCGGAACCAGTGTCACGATGAGCGCCGTCGCGGCAATCGTCACGACGATCCGCATGATCGAGAACCACGCACCGGCGAGATACTGTTCGCTCATGTGCCGCGTGCCGCCCGACGCGCTCCAACCCAACGCGAACGCGCCAATCGAGAGATTAATGTACGCCTGGGCGAACGCGAAGAAATATTCGAAGGCAACGATCGTAAACGCCGCCATGATAATATTGACAACGACCAACGCCACAATGCCGGTGAAGAGCGTCACGCCGATACCCGCGCCTCCCGGCAGGGCCGACGATAAGAGCGGTGCCGCAGCGGCCTTGAGGATGTTCGTACTCAGCGTGATGCCGATGCCGAAAATGTCGGATGGCCCGTTCACGGCGACGCCTGTGATTTGTCCACCGAGTTGATTAGCGACGGTCACGATGTTCGGCAGCAGCGCCGTCATCCCAACCATGAGGACGTACAGCGGGATAACCTTGATGAACAGATCCATAAAGGCATGGCCGAAGCCCTCGACCGTGTGATTGAGCGCTGCATAGCGCACGATCGCGGTCACGAACGTCACGGACATCAGGATCGAAAAGAGTACCGTCGCTAGCTCAAGCGACGAGTTCATCCAAGTTGCAGTTGTGCCGTGGATCCGTGCCTGGAACGCGTCGAGGAAGCCAGCGTGCGCGGGTTTTGCCATTCCTACGAACACCAGGGCGAAGACGCCGGCCACGACGCTGCCGCGAAGCGACAGCCCCGCCGGCGTCCTGGCGCCGAACTGGCTGAGAAACCTTAGGGCTGCGTCGCTGGGTCCGGCGTGCCGCCACTGAGGAACTTGTGCAGACCCGCGCGCATTGCCGCTTCGTCGCCCGGCCGATTCTGACACGCGACGGCCGCGGTGTGCAGGTTGCTCACCTCGACGCGTAGCCGCGAATTCTCGACAAATTGCCCGACCGTAGTTGCTCCGAACAACACGGCGGCTGCGATCGCCGTGTAGGTCACTCGAATGTCCACCAGTCGACCTCCACATCATGGCGCATCCGCCGTAAGCGGGGCGCTGCCGTTAAGAAACTCCGAAACCCCCGACGCTTCCGCAGTCGTCTCGTTCTTTCGCTGTCCCTGCTCCTCGGCGGCCAACGCGTTGCCCTTCACGGCTTCACCCGCAATCGCACTCAGGTACAGATTTGAGACCTGGGCCTGAGATTTCGCTCCGTCTGCGCTCTGCGCGCGCTGGTCGGCCTGAGCGACCGTGTTCGCCGCGCCGGCCGACTGCTGGACGATTTGACCGGCAGCCATGTCGCCGGTCGTCGGCGACGATCCCGACGTCATCGAGCCGATCTCATTGCCGATCGCTCCACGCGCGGCCGGCCCGATTGAGGCGAGGTTCCGCGACTCGTCTTTGAGCTGCTGAACCTGATTGAAGACGGACTTGACCATGTTCGTGCTCGTCGTGACCTGCTGCGCGAGCTGCGCCAGCCACGTCGAGTGCGCGAACGGCCCGACTTCCATGACCGGCACGACGATCGCGGACGCCGGCGCGGCGATGCCGACGACGAGCACGCCGACGATGATGGCTTTCTTCGTGGAGATCTTCACGTCAGGGACTCCTAGCGCGCGAGCGCGACGAGATCGTGCGAACCGCCCGCGAGGCGGCCGTATGAGGCGAGGATGGCTTCGAAGCGGCCGGCGGCGTCCGTCGCGCCCTCGGCGCGAAGCAGCTCGATCTTCCAGCGATGCAGGCCAAAACGCGCCGCGGGGTAGTCGGCGCGGAATCGCTCGACGGCGTCGTTGCCGCGCGATGTGCCGACGACGGCGAGTAGATCGCGATCGAGCTTGAGGTTGAGCTCGACGAGCACGCCCTCGTCGGGCTGGTGCAGCAAGAAGCTGCGCTCCGGGAGCGTCGGCAGCAGCGCAATGCCGCGTCCTGGCAGCTGGAGACTCTTGTAGAGCGCGAGCGTCTCGGGATCGTTGTCGGTCGCCCCGGAGTCGCCGAAGAAAATTCGGCTCGGCGCGTTCATGAGCAGATCGTTGCGTGCACGCTCGTTCGCCGTGAAATCGACGAGCGAGTTCGTCCACAGCCAGACGCCGATGTTCTCCTTGCGTCCTGTCTTCTGGATGTCCGAGATGAAGCGCGCGCCGATCGCGTGCCGGATGATCGCGTGCGCTTCGTCGATCTGGATGAGCCAATGGAGGTCGCGGCCGCGAGGGCCCATCGACGTTTTCAGCCGCCGGATCTGCGTGAGCGTTTTCCAGACGACGACCCGGAGGATCGGGATCAGGTACTTCTCGGGGAGCCCGATGACGCGCTCCATATCGACCACGTTGAAGCGGCCGACGTCGAACGAGTCTTCGCTCGCGTCGAGCATGTCGCCGAGGTCGCCAAGCCGCGTATACACCTGCAGCGCCGGCCGCAGCGAGCCGTCCGGATCCTGGAGCAGCTCGTAGAAGGCAAACAGCGAGCGGTTCTTCTTCGGCATCGAGGCGATCACGCGGATTGCCGTTGCGAGGCTCTCGCGTTGCTCCGGCGTTACCGGCGTCCCGCGCTGGAGCTCGACCATCTCCTCGAGGATGATCGAGAGCTCGCGATCGCAATCGGGATCGCCCGCATCAGCGAAGAGCGCGAACCCGGGCGAGCTCGGACCGAGCAGATCGTAGAACTGTCCGTCGAGCATCCGGCACATGCGCTCCGACGAGCGCCCGCGGTCGATGATCGTGACGCCGCCGAGCGGAAGCCGGCCGCGGAATGACGCTGCGAGATAGGCGAGCATGACGCTCTTGCCGCTGCGGCTCTTTCCGACGCAGAAGCCGTGGAAGACGTCCGAGACGTTCATGTGCGCCCGGTACAGCGTATTGCCCCGACCGAGCGCGTACGTAAGCGCCGGCGTCCGCGGCGGGAGCGCCTCCGATCCGGCGTACCGCCGTCCGAGCGACGCTTCGTGGACCGGAAAGAGCTTTGCGACCGTAAGCGCGTTGAGCGGGTATTTCCGCGTGCCGTTCTTTCCGTTGGCAGGAAGCGTAGAGAGCCACGTATCGAGCGCGCCCATCTTGCGCACGATCCCGCGGAACCCGGCGTCCTCGAGGACGCTGAGCACGGCACGCTCGGCGCGGGCAACGAGCTCGCGCGATCGTGCTCGAACGACGAGTACGATCGAGACCTGCCCGACGCGCGTGTAGTCGCCCGACGCCTTCCCGAACGCCTCGATGACCTGCTCGCTCGCGTTCTGGGCTTCGGGATCGACGAATCCGGAATTGAACGTCGCCGCGCCCTTGAAGTCGACGGCCGCGCCGCGCAGCTGCGCACGCGACGCCGCAACGGATTGCGAAATCACGCGCACCGAGAGCAGATGCGGAACCTTGAGTTCGGTGAGCCGATCGAGGATTCGCGGAACGACCTCGTCCGGAAACGACTTGATCTCGATGCAGCCGATCTCGTCGGCGCCGACCGCGACGTCGTAACCGCCCCGAACTTCGGTCGAAAGTAGCCCGTTTAGGTGCGTCCGCGGCGGCGGCACGTTGAAGGGCTTGTCCTCGCCCGTGATCGTCGACGCGACGAATCGAAGGAGCTCCGAGCGAACGCGCTCGACGTCGCGGCCGTCGACCTCTCGAATGGACCCGAGCCGTCGGGCGTTGAGCGCCCCGGCAAACGCCGAGCCGATCTTCGCGCAGAGATCTTCGAAGTCGACGAGCAGCTCGTTTTCGCGATCGCGCCGGGCCTCGACGCTCGTGTCGGCCGGCTTCCCGCGCGCCGGACCGAGCCTCGGTGCCATCCACGTGATGACGAGCGTCCGCTCCGTCGTGAACGTCCGCTCGCGCCGTAGGAAGAAATCAGCCCGCAACTCGTCGAGCAGCTCGAGCACCGGATGGTCGGCGCCGAGCGCGGGGTCGTACTCGCGAAATGGAACGCGCCGCGCGTACAACTGCGCGATCGTGCCGGATGGCAGCGATCCAAGGGTGGCCGCCGCGTGATAGGCCGTGTTGAGGATCTCGACGTCGGAGATCGACCCGATGTCGTCGCCCGCGATCCGCCACGCGCTCGTGTAGGAGCCGTTGACGTTCTTGATGATCGTCGGCCGGATGAGCCGGCGGTACGGGAGCCGCTCCGCGAGCCCCGATCGTCGCGCCTCGCGGCCACGATCGGCGGCGCTCGCGCGACGGCGGGACTGCAGCTCGGGCACGAGCAGCGCCGCGGCCGGGACCAGCAGCGCCGCGGTCCCGAGAAGGGCCGGATTGAGCATCAGCGTGCACTTCCTCGAGCCCGCGGCGAAGCGCCAGAGCTCGCGTCATCCGACATTGACTGCGGCATGCGCGCCTCAGCCATAAAATCGTCGAGAAGGTAGGGGTTGAGCTCCCAGAGCGCCTTAGCGCCGAGCCACGCAACGGCGGCGATCGCGGCGAACGCGACCTGCTGCAAGAAGTTGTGGCCAAACGGCACAGCGAGGAGGCACGGGAAGACGATCGGGACGAGCAGCAGCCGCCCGTCAACGCCGAACTTGTGCCGCTTCTTCGTCATCGACGCGTGCACGGGCGAAGCCCATTCTCGACGGGACGGCTGCCGATCGGCCATCAGAACAGCGCGCCGCCGCCGAGCGAAGCAAGCGGGACGGCCTGCGAGACGATAACGCCGCCGATGATGCCGCCCATGAGACGACCGGCGCTCCCGGCCCAATCGTCACGGTGGTTTAGGAAATGCCAGCCGGCGAACGCTACGCCGATGACCGCACCCGCGAACCCGACGCCGAGCATGGCGCCCTGCACGTTTGTAGCGCCCGTCTGGATGCTCGCGAGTGCACCCGAACCGCCGCCTGCTGCAGCGAACGCCGGGCTTATCGTCGCGACGATCGCGCCGATGATGAGGGGAAGATAGCGCAGCGCGACGCCACGCGAGGTCGAGAGTCGTGCCTTCATGGAGTGGTCCTTGTGTCGGTGATGAGGGGGATCCAACGGCCGGTGACGACCGAAGACGGAAGCGTGCCGAAGTAGCGGCCGTCCCACGAGCGTGGGTGAAGACCGAGCAGTAGCACGCGGTTGGGCGCGACGATCTGCGTGCCGAGCGGCATGCGAAGGTCGACGCGACGGCCGGTCTCGTCGAACGACCGGATCGCGCTCAACGGCCACGGGCGGCCGTTGATGCGAATTGCGGCCTGCTCGACGTCGACGACGTCGCCTGGCTCGGCAGCGAGGACCTTGGCAATCGGCTCCGAGCCGTTCGCGCACGATCCCGCAAGAAGAATGCGATGCGATCGCGCGTAGGTCGCAAGCGGCGTTGGGAGACACGCCTGCACCGTCTCGCCGCGCGCCGTGGGCCCGGGAACATAGAGATATAGGCCCATAGGGACGCTCGGCGTCGGGTTATAGCGCAGTCCTGGCAGTCCGTGCGAAGCGCCAATCGTCGACGCGCTCACTGCGGCCACGACCACGAGCGAGGCGAAGAATACGCGCTCGGCGATCGCGATCATCGGAGCGCCTCGCTGCGATAGAAGAGCGACGACACATGCGGCGCCGGCGTCACGCGGACCACGACCGGCCGCACGATCTCGACGGAATGCGTCGCGACGACGACCGGACGCGTGGCAACAACGCCCGCGTCTGCGATCCCGGTGACCGACTCGACGAGTGGCGACGAGAGCGCGGCGAGCACCCGGGCTGTATATTCCGACGCCCCGGTCGCGCTGCCGCTGTTGTAGACCGAAAGCGCCCGCCGCAGCGCGAGCTGCTGGCCGAGCTCGGTTTGCGGCGCTGCTACGAGCCGGATCTGCCCCGCGTACGCACTCGCGAGGATGCTCGAGCCGGCGCGAAGATCCGCGCACGGCGACCCGAGCAGGGTTGCGGCGTCGAGCCCCGGCCGCGGCAGCAGCACTTGCGAGAGACCGACCGAGACCTGGACGCCCTTGGTGAGCAGCCGATTGGCCGTGACGACCGCTTCGGCGTACGAGCGCGGGTGGACCGCCCGGTTCGCGATCGGATCTCGAATCGCCCAAGAATCGCCGCCCGATCGACCTCGACGATCGCGGCAAGCGTTCGAACGTCAGTATCAGGCGCGCACCGTTGGAGCAGTGCCGCGAGCAGCGCGGGTGCGATCATGGCGCGCTCGCCGCGACGTACCGATCGAACGGCTCGTCGTGGTTGAGGACGATGTTGAAGAGTTGGCCGGGATAGGCGTGCAGCGTCGGGGACGGCCGCGTGGGCGCCTGGAGCGACGTCGTCGCGCTGTTAACGTCGACGATCGACGTCGCGCGGCTCGCGAGATTGACGCCCGCCTGGAGCACCGCACCAACGAGCGCGTTACCGAACGCGCGCCCGGCATGCGTGTCGACCGAGACCGACATTCCGGCCTCGCCCTTCGAGCCCGCGCCCTCGTTCGAGGATGCGAAGAACCGCCGTCCATTCGGCAGATCGAACTCGGTCCAGGCCGACACGAGCCTCGCTTCGGCGAAGAGCGCCGAGTCCGACTCACCGATTGCGATCGTGCCGGCCGGCAATACCGGGACCGTGTGCGTCGCCGAATCGAAGATCGTCTCGGTGAGCTGCGCTTTCATGAGGCCGCCCGAAACGGTACTGTCGACCGCAAAGATAAGCCGCGCCGGAATGTTCGTGCCTTTCGCAAGCTCGTAGCGGCTCGTCGCCGCCTCATAGCCCGGATCGCCCGATCGCGCCGCGACGAACGTGGAGTGCGCCGGCCGCCCGGCCGCAGAGCCGCCTGCGTGCCCGCTGGCACCCGGCTCGGAGGCGAACGTATCGTCTGCCTCGGTCCCAGCCGTCGACGCTCCTGGCGAGCCTTGGACCGGGTACGGCGCGACCGAGCCCGCCGCCGGCGCCCCGTATGCTGCGGCTGATCCGCCGAGATCGCGCTGCGCCTGAGCGTCCTGCGACTCGAGTTGCATCCGTGACGACGCTCGGCTCGCCGCGGCGAGATCCCGACCATTCGCGTCGGCGGCAATCTCGGCCGCCGTCTTCGCGCGCGGCACCTCGGATGCCGGCGGCGCCGCGTCGGCGATTTGCTGCTGTGGCGGCGGCCCGCTCGTCGTCATCGCGGCCGTCGTCGTCGAGTCCGTCGTAATCGCTGCGGGCGCGGGCGTCGCCCCGGACTGCGCGATCGACAAGACGGGCCGCGTTCGCGGCCGCCCGAGCGGCGTCTCCGTCGGGTCCGGCATTGAGGCATCTGGAGGCGTAGTCGCCCCGGGCGTGACCGAGACCAACGGCGAGGCTGCGAGCGTCGGCCGCGGATGCGCGAGCAACGACCACAGCACCGCGCCGACAATCGCGAGCACGATCGCGATCGCACCGACTCCGAGCAGCGGGTTCACGGACCGATAGCCCTGCGGCGTTAGCGATTGCGGCACGCCGCCCGGATCGTGGATCGGCGGCTCGAACTCGCCGTCGGGTTCCTCGAACTCCTCGAGCTCGCGGTCGTGCGCGTGGAGCTCCTCGTCCTCGAGATCGAGCTCGTCGTCGACATGCTCGGCCATTACTTGCGGCCCTCCGGCGTCTCGATGCGCTGGATCCGAACGCGTACCGATCGGCGGCCGTCCATCGCTACGAGCACGTAATCGGCACCAGCGCCGTCGACGACGAAGACGCGTGAGTCGGCGTCGTAGCGGTAATTGACGGGCCGATCGCCCTCCGCCGTGACCGCGAGCGGGATCGGCAGATCCGTCGGCTGAGTTGCCGTGAGCGGCAGCGCGATGAACGTGTGGTCACTCGTATCGCAGATCGCGCGCGGATGAAACTGCGCGGGCGTCGGGTCGGCCCGGAAGACGGGCTGCGTCATCGACGCGCACGCCTGGTCGAGCGTGACGATCGGCGTCGCCGTTGGAGTCGGCCGAGCCGCGATCTGCTGCGCGCGATCGTGCTCTCGCATCCGGGCGAGGTGCCGGTCGCGAGCGCGCTCCTCGTCATCGTAATCGAAGCGCAGGTACGTCGGATCGCTCGAGCTCGTGCTCGTCAGGAACAGCCGATACGTGCGCCGATTCGTCGTCAGCAGCACGTTCTCGCTGAGTCCCGGGCGCTCGGGCTTGACGACGAGATGCGGCGTCTCGGGGCTCGTGCCCTCATAGACGAGATGGTTGTCCCACAGCTGCACGAGCGACCCGAGGCCGTCCCGTACGTGCTCGCCCGGCTGGAGCTCGATCTCGCAGAGCAGCGCGGCCGCGCAGCTGATGGCGACCTGCTCGAAGGGGTGATACTGCACGGTGCGCCACGACGCGCTCGCCGCACCCGCTCGCCCGAGCGCAATCGATCCGAGCCCGAGTACGAGCGCAGCACCGCCGGCGATCGATTGGCGCGAGACGCGCCGCGAGCACGTGCTCGAAGCGGCACCCCAACGGGGACCCCGCCGCGTCTGTGCGCGAGCTGAGAGAAGCATACGCAGCGAGCGTTTCACAGGTGGAGATCCGCCTGGACGACTTCCACGCCGGCCGGATTGATCGCCGCGATCTGCGGGTCCGTCGCGATGGTCGGCGCCGCGATCGTAACCGTTCCTTGGTGGAACGAGCGCGACGGCTTCTCGCCTGGCTTGCTGACCTGCTCGGCCCAGCTTAGCGTCCACGTGTTCGCCGAGATCGGCGACGCGATGACGGGATCGAGGACCGTCCGCACTTCACCGGCCGCGCCGAGCAGCTTCGGGTTGTTCGCCTTATCGGTGAAATAAGCGACCAAGTCCGTGTGCGCGTGAGCGGGTTGCATGTCGACCGTCATCTCGAGCGCGAGCGCCACGTTCTGATCGACGAGGGCGTAGTCGACGCCGGGGACGTTCCGGATCGCCTTAGCGAACGACCCGAGCTGCGCTTCGATCGCGAGCTGCGAGGGTGTCCGGATCTGCTGCGCTTCATCCTGATACGAGAGCCCGTGCGAGGTCTCGCGGTACACGAGGACATCGTGCTGATATTTCGATGCCAAAATGACGCAAACCACGATGAGGCCGAGGATTGCGAGCATTGCGCCGCTCGCGATCCGGCGCCACGAATCGGCGCGCTTCTCGGCCTTTTCCGTCTCGCTCAGGTCATCAAGTTGAGCCGCTTCGTAGGCGTCAGCCTTCGAGGTCTCGGTTGCTCGTTCTGCCACCCGGCCGTTTGGCGAAGTGGCGCTTAATCTCACGCTCAAATGCGTCGACGATCTCCGCTTTATTCATATAGAGATTTCGTCCGAGCAGAATAGCTTCCGATAGTTGCCGGGAGATGAACTGAGCTCGGGCAGCTGCATCGTCTGCAACGAATGTGCCAGCACCCTGTCTCCCTGCCGCGATCTTTCTTTCAATCAAGATCGCGTACGCTTTTTGTACGGTGACTCGGCTGATGCCGAGCTCGGCCGCGAGACCGGTGGCTCCGGGAAGTTCATCGCCCGCTTGGTAGGCGCCAAGCGCCACGGCTCGTTCTATCTGCTCGACGAGTTGCGTGACCGGCGGTTCGTCCGCAGTAAGCACTAAGTTCACTTTCGGCCGACCCACGTCACCCCCAAACAGTAGCATAGGCTTCTATGCTTCTGTCAATACGCTCGAGCAAAGATTCTACGCGCGCCGCGAGCGCCTCGTCATCCAGACGTAGGCCGCTGACGCCGCAACGCCGAGCGCGATCGCGATCGCGTACACGACGAGCGACGACACCCTTTGGGGCGATCTTGCCACGAACGCAGCGACGCCTGCAAATGCCGCGAGCGCGAGCGCGAACGCGAAGAGCTCCGGTGCTGGGCCGCGGTCTCGGAGGACCGCACGTCCCTGCTCTCGGGAGCCCTTGCCGGCCGCGCGCTCGATCCGCGCCTCAGCGCCCGCCGCGGCCGCCTCGATCCGAGCGACCGCACGGGACGCCGCGTAAGCCACAAGCCAATCCGAATCGTCCGGCATTGGCCCGACCTTCTCGGCTTGCCGCAGCACCCGCAGCTGCTCTTCGGTCGTCAGCGAATCGAGGAACGCTTCACGAGCGACGCGTGGATCGACGCTACCCAACGCTCGCGGTCGCGCGCGATCGGCTTGCCTTCGCGTTCGGGACGTCGCCGCTCGGCGCGAGCCATGAACCCGCGAGCGCCGTCTCGGCGGTCGCGAGCCAGGCTCGGACGTTCGAGGAATGCCGACGGCCAAGGAGCTCGAGCGCGTCGATGCCCTGGACGAACGTGAGACCTTCGACGTCGAGCAACGCGTCCGTGATCGGATTAAGACGTGGCAAGAAGACGACTTCGCCGCCGGCGTCGCGCACGACCGCGCCCGTCTTGCCGTACTTCCGCGCCTTCGAATCGGCATCGGTCGGCCGATCGATCCCGTCGAAAATCACGAAGTCATCGGCGTCGCCGAAGTAGCCGTTCTTGAGTACGACATGGTGCACGGCCGAGCCGAAACGCTCGATCGCATCCTGCGGCGTGCCCGTCGCGTCGCGCTTGATCCCGATGACCGACACGACGACGAGCTCGCGCCCGGCGTTGCGGGCTTCCGCGACGAGCGAGGGTGCGCCGCCATCGAGGACGCGCGTGAGATCGTCGAGCGCGCCGCCCGGCACGTCGAGCAATACGTCGTCCGCGGCGCCATAGAGGGCCTCGAGCCACTCGCCCTTGGCCTTGGGGTCTCGAACGTCTTCGGTGCCGGCTCCGACCTGCGGATCGCGATCGGGATAGAGCAGAGCGAGGCTCCCCGTCGACCCGTCGAGGTCCCATGCCGAGACCTTGCGCCCGGCGCGGCGGGCGAGATCAAGGAACGTGCGGCTGCCGTAGGACTTGCCGACGCCGCCCTTGGCGCTGGCGAAGATGATCTGGCGCTTCATGTGGCCCCTATCGTGAATCAGAGATCCGGCGGACCGAAGCGCTTCTTCGGCGACGGCGGAGGGGATGACGGTTCTTGCTCGGCGTCGCGCGCTGCGCGCCGCGATGAACCTGCGGTTGGGGACGCGGGCGTGGGCGCCGGCGGGACAGCGCCCCGCGTCGTCGTCCGTTTCTTCGAGCCGACCTTCGAGCCGATCGCGAGCCGGATCGTATCGGCGCTCGCCGCCAGCGTCCCATCGAGCGCGTCGGCGATGTCTTGCCAGGTGCGACCCTGGCTGCGGAGCTTCACGATCTCGGGGCGCAGCTCGCGGATCTTCTCCGTCTTGCTCTGCGGGCGCCGGCGCTTGAACGTCTGATCGGCCGCGGCGCGCTGCAGCGCTTCGCGGGCGGCCTCGATCTCGTTCGTCTGCGTCTCAGGCACTCGGCTTGCGTCCTCCGATGGCTCGCATATGCTCGTTTTTCGTCCGGCTCACATTCCCTCCGAAGTTCTCGGTCGGCGCTCGCTATTCGCTCGCTTTTTCTCCGCCGCAATTCTGGTTGACTTCTTCTTCTGCGTCGGTTCGTCTCGGTCCGAGGTTTCGGCCCGCTTCGTCCGTAATCTTCGTGAAGACTTCGGTATTGGTGAAATAACGGAGGGGCAGGTTAGTGTGTGCGCGGCACACGGATCGGAGAGACGCTCGCATGGCTCGAAAACCGCCCGTACGGACGACACGCAGCGTGCATCTCACGCTGCCGCAGGATGCCGACGAGCGTCTGCGATCGCTCGCCGCTCGCCTCGGATACACCGAGTCGGAGTACGTTGCGACCCTCGTACGCGGCCAGACGCCGATCGCGCGCCCGGGCGCAGAGATGCAAGACGTCGCGCTCGCCGGCAACCGCGTTGTTCGAGCGATCGGCATGCTCGAGAACGGTCCGGACGATCGACCCGAGATCGTGCGCCTACTCCGCGAAGCGCAGGCGGCGATCGCGGCCGAGCTGCGGCGGGCGACGTCAAACTACGAGCAAGCGATCGCTACACAGGTCGCCGATGACACGTGGGGCGATGCGTAACTGCGTGCTACGCCCGCGTCTCGTCATTGTGGCAAGCTGTTGGAGTCGATCCAACCGACGACGGGCGGCAGGCGGCGCAGAACGCCGGCCTTTCACGTGATCAGCGCCGAACCGCGCTGTGCGTCACGAACGTGCCGGTCGAGCGAGCCGCTCAAGCCGTAGGCTACGTGCGGCGATGTGGCGAGGCGCTAGCGCAGATCGACGCCGAGGTCGTCGCCTCGTCGAGCTTGGACGCGGAACATAGTGTTCGCGCTCACAAAATGGCGAGCGGCCTTTGGAATCCGCGTCACTCGATTGTAGCCTATACTTGACAGAAGGGGTTAACCTACCGTTAGGGGTGCGACACGAGTGATTCTCACACTCGCGTCGACGCTTCGGCTAGGAGGTCGCCCATGAAGCAATACGAGGGAAGCGCCGATCGCGACGCCTTGAGGTCAAATGTACTCTTTCGTCGAGCTCAAAAGCGGCTCTCTCAGACGGCTCTCGCTGAGCGATCGAACGTGTCACGCCCGGTCATTTCCGAACTCGAGAACGGGCGAGGGAACGCGACGCTCGACGTCCTTAGTCGTATCGCGTCCGCTCTCGAGACGAACGTCGCCGACCTCCTCACACAACAGGTCAACCCCGGCAACTCGGACTCGGATATCGAACGTCGGGCGATGGATGGCGACGAAGCGTACGTCGACGCGGACGCGTTCCTCGAAGCTCTTGACGATCGAACCCCCGCCAAACAGCTCGGAAACCGAATCCGGAGGCGAAAGGCAGCCGTACAAACTCCGATTTCATCGTGACGTATCTGCCGTCATCGAGGAATTTGGCGTTAAAAGTTCGCGATTTCGACCGAAACTCGATTCCCTTTTGGCAGCCCTAAGAACCGATCCGAAACAATTTCCGCTCAAAGTCGGAAAGCTCAAAAATCATCGGGCAGCGAAAGTCAGGTTCAACCGGACGACTGAGTGGAGATGCGTCTTTCGCGTCGGCCAGCTCGGCCTCAATCTGCTCGACGGCCTCACGCCCAACACCGCCGCCGGGTTCCTCGAGGCCGCCTTCAAACTACTCGGCCAGGGCGAGGGCGACTCGGCGTTCTGGCTCTCGCTGGCCGTCGCACGCTCGCAAGCCGCACTCGCCGTCCTCTTCCACGTCCCGGGCGCGTACTCGCTCAAGGGCCTCTACGAGTACGTCTTCGACGAGCGCTTCCGTAAGGCGGCGATCGCGACCGCCGGGGACACGCTCCTCGAGCTCCAAGTGCTCGCCTCTGACGGCAACCGCGACGCGAGCCTCGATGCCCGGCGACTCAAGAACGCCATCGACTACGAAGCCACGATCGCCGCCCAGTACAGCGAAAAGGAACGCAGCGGCGTCAACCGCACTATCGAAACCGCACTCGCGCGGTTCGCCGATCCCGAGCTCGAAGATGCATTCTGCGGACGCCTCGGCGCGTATCGGGCGTTTTTAGTATCCTGCGGCGATTCCGTCGCCGCGCGGATCGGCTCCGCCGTACCGCATGCCGGTATCCGGATCGATCCGAATCGCCTGCGCGTGACCGACGCGCTCGTCCCAAGCGTCGATAACTTCCAGCGCGTGGCCCCGCCGCCGCAGCTCGGCAATCACCTCGTCTCCGGCGCGGCTCTCGATCGCAAGCGAACTGACCGGCTCGCCCCACGTGCGCCCATACAGCCAGCGCGGGGCATCGATTGCAGCCTGGACGTCCATATCGAAGTCGAGGATGCGTGACGCGACGGCGGCTTGCGTTTGCGGCTGACCTTCACCGCCCATCGTTCCGTATACGAGTTCCGGTCGGCCGTCGCGTAGCGCCATCGCGGGGTTCAGGGTATGAAAGGATCGCTTGTGCGGAGCCAGCGCGTTCGGGTGCGTCGCATCGAGCGAGAATGACGAACCGCGATTTTGCAACAGCACGCCCGTGCCGTCGGGAATCACGCCCGAACCAAAATCGAAATAGATGCTCTGAATGAGCGAGACGGCGTTCCCCGCTTCATCGACGACACCCATCCATACGGTGTCGCCGCCCGCCGGTCGAGTGGCCTGGGGAACGGCCGCGCGCGATGGATCGATGGCCGCCGCATGCGCGGCCGCGCGCGCGGGCGACAGCAACTCCGCTATCGGTGCCGCATGAAAGAGCGGATCGGCGATCCATGCGTCACGATCGACGAATGCCTGCTTCGTCGCCTCGATGATGAAGTGATAGAAATCGGCCGGGCTGCGTGCGAGTTCGCTGGGCGCGTAACGTTGCAGAACGTTGAGAATCTGCAACGACGTCAAGCCCTGCGTTGGCGGCGGCGTATTATATAACGTCCAACGCCGGTATGGAACGCACAACGGCTCTTCCCATACCGTCTGGTGACGCGCGAAATCGGATTCCGTTAACAAGCCGCCGCGTTCGCGCAGGTACGCGGCGATCCGAGCCGCGATCGGACCGCGATAAAATGCATCGGCACCGCCGCTTGCGATCGCGCGCAACGTCGCCGCCAAATCCGGCATCGCGAAGCGCTCGCCACGCCCGTAGAAGCTGCCGTCCGGCTTGAGAAACGTACTGCGGAACCCGTCGAATGCTTCCAATCCGCCGAATCGGCTGGACTCGAAACCGACGTTGCGTCTCGTCCAGCTATCCTGACTCGGCGTTACGGGAAAACCGGATTCTGCATACCAGATAGCATCGGCGAGTAGCTCGAACATCGGGCGACGTCCGGCGAAGCGTTCGCAGCTGTAACGGTACGCCTCGAACCACCCGTCGACGGCACCCGGCACGGTATTTGCAGACAATGGGCCGCGACGCGGGATTTCATCGCCGTGCCCGGCGCTGCGATACGCGTCGATCGTACAAGCCGCACCGGCACTTCCCGATGCCAACAACGCCCGGGCGCTGCCGGCGCGCGCATCGTAGACGAGCCAGAAATTATCGCCCCCGATGCCGTTCATGTGCGGGTAGACGACGGAAATGGTCGAGGCCACCGCAATCGCCGCTTCCACGGCGTTACCGCCTGACGTGAGGACGCGCAATCCAGCGGCGCTCGCAAGCGCGTGCGGTGAGGTAACCATGCCGCGTGGAGCGACGACGCTGCGCAGTCCTTGCATCGGTTGGTGTTCTTAGGCCCTTGCCGGCATGCCCGACACCGGTTTAGCGAGCCACTGCAAGCGTAACCGGCGCAACACGAAAAATGCGAGCAACGCGGTCACGAGGTCGAGGCCGACGACGATCAGGAACACCGGCACCCAGCTGCCCAAAGCGCCTCGCAACGCTGCCGCAACCGGGCCGCCGAGCACTGAGCCCACGCCTTGCGCGATGTACAGGATGCCGTAGTTCGTCGTCGCATGCTCGGGGCCGAACAAGTCGGTCAACGTCGAGGGAAACAGCGAAAAAATTTCGCCCCATCCGAAAAACGCCACGCCCGTTAAGACGACGAACATCACGGGATTCTGCAGGAATAACAAAAGAAGCAAAATCGCGAACGCCTCCAGCCCAAACGCCAGCGTCATCGTGTACTCGCGACCGATATGATCGGAGACCCACCCGAAGAACGGCCGCGTCAAACCGTTGGTGAAACGCGAGATCGTCAGCGAAAGCGGCAACGCGGCGACTCCCCACACGAGCACCGTCGCGACGCCGTAGTCCTTGGCGAACGGGCCGACGTTCGCAACGATCATGAGGCCGCTCGTCGACATGAGGCTCATCATGACGAAGAGCAGCCAGAAGACGGGTGTGCGCACCATCTCGCGGGGCGCGAAACTGTGCCGCGTCCGACGGACCTCCCGGGCGGCGCTGAGCTGAATCTCGGGACCGATCCACTCGAGCGGCGGGTTCCGCAAAAATTGCGCCGCTATGACTCCCACGACGCCTTGAACGATGCCGAAGGTGACGAGCGTGTGCGCGTACCCGGACGATTGCAACATGTTGCTGATCGGAAAAGTCGTCAGGATCGCGCCGGCTCCATAACCGGCGGCGACCACTCCGGCGGCGAGACCCCGGCGGTCGGGGAACCAGCGCACCATGAGCCCGATGACGCCGACGTAGATGATGCCGGTCCCGATTCCGCCGAGCACGCCATACGTCAAGTACAGCGTGAAGAGGCTCGATGCGGAGGCGGCCAATATCCAGCTCAAGCCGCTGAGGGCCGCACCGATCGAAATCAACAGCCGCGGCCCGAAGCGCTCGATGAGATACGCTTGAAACGGCGAGAAGAACGTCTGCAAAACGATCAGCAGGAGAAACGTAATTTGGAGCGCCGCGAGGCTACCGCCGAGCTGCTTTCCGATCGGACCGACGAAGAGAGTCCACACGTATTGAGGACTGGAAATGGCCATCATCGCAATGAAGCCGAATACGAGTTGCCACCAGCGCTGACGTTGCAAACGATCGGACATACGCGAGTCCTCCTCAAACGGCGTCTCGGGGCGTACCGCCGGTCTTACCTCGTACGCGTCAGTTGTCCCCTGCGCGAACGAGCCTCCTTCGTGCCAACGCTACGACGTTGCGATAGGCGGTTCGATGGGGCGGATCTCCATTTCTAGCTCGCGTCGGCTTACCAGCGGGACGCGATATAGACAACGAGTGCCGACCTATTTTCGCGGATTGGCGACGCGTCGGTCGTACTGATCTCCCGGTGTCCGGCGAACGCTTTCAGCTCAAGCACGTCCCAACCGGCACGAGCTAGATCGGTGAGGGCAACATGCCGGATCGTGTGGGGATGAAACGCGAGAGCGAGCCCTCGTCGCGGATGCGTTCAACGACCTTGTTCCACGTCCAGGACGAGATCGCGTTTCCGGCGTTGCGGTGCGACTCGGACCGGAAGATCAGCTCCGTGGAGTTCATCGTTAGCGGAAGATTACGCTCGTACGCGATGAGTAGGGCTGCCGTCTCCTTCGAGATTGGGAGCCAACGATCGTAGCGACTCTTCGACTTCGTCGCCCGTATCGCAATCTGCCGTAGCGCATGATCGATGTCCGAGAGCGACAACGAGCACAACTCCGCGCGCCGTAGCGCGCACTCGTACGTCAGCAGGAACATCAAGCGATTGCGATGTGATTCCAGCGCGACCAGATCGATGATGGTTTGCCAGTCGCGATCGTTCGGGAGCCATGGCGTGTTGACTGGCTTGCTTATCAGGCCGATGCGCGAACTAAAGCGGGAGTTCTCACGGGTGAACGCGCTCCTTCCGATTACCTCGACGTCAACGAGAATAGTCAAACCAAAGCCGCAGCGTCGTGATTCGCCGGTACACCGTCGTTGGTTCGAGGCCGATGCGACGACCGAACGAGCGGCGTTGCCCTCTTCCTGCCGCTCTTTCGCGCATATCTCGCACGTAGTCAGCGATTCCGTCGAGCGCGAGCGGGTAAGGTGGCCGCCGCCGAGACGAACACCATCGGAGATAGTCGTTCAGATCGCTGGCGTACGCTTTCAGCGTTGTCTCGGGCGCGCCGAGCCGTTCTCGGAGCGAGATCCATCGTTGCGCCAGCTCGTCGCTTGCGATGAGGTGGTAACGACTAACATCGAAGGCCATGGAAACCTCAACGGGATGATGGGTCCCAGCGGGCTTCGGCGCCTGACGCTGATTCTCAATAACCTACGATCATCGTCCCGATTTGGTCGACTAACTTCGCGACCTTCGGCTCACCGCCGGTCGCGTTCGCACGTTGCTGTCGCGCCGCGATCGCGGCAAGTCGCGCCTGGATGCGCTGCAAGTCGGCCAGGACGGTGTGGTCGATGCGATCCGCGCGGCCGAACTCCGCTTCGAAGGTGCGGATGCGCTCGTCGCGTTGCGTGCGCGCGGCGTGGTACAGTTCGAGCGCGCGCGCTTTAGTCCGGTAGGGACGGGCATTGCTGCCCGCCCCCCGGTCAGATCCGAGCATGCACGATTCGCGCACTCGGCTCCCCTCTTGGCAAGGGCGCGATCAAGTGGACGCGGCTCTCGTGCCGCTCGTTTGACGCCAACGCCGTGCGACTTCAGCTTCATGCCTTGGCGTACAACCTCGGCAACTTTCTACGAACGCTGGCGACACCCGAGGCGATCAAAGATTGGTCGCTCACGAGCTTACGCGAGAAGCTGATCAAGATCGGCGCAAGGTCGTCAGCCATGGCCGATATGTCGCCTTCCAGATGGCGGAGGTTGCGATCCCGCGGAATCTATTTGCCGCGATTCTGCAGTTGATCGCCGGCCTACGGTCGCCTCCGGCATGCGTGGCGACGTGAACTGGGCCGTTCTCGCGGCGGCCAAACGACGGGAGATCTGTGTCCCAACGAGCGCGGAACCGCCGTTCTCGCGGCCCGATCGCGGCGAACTCTGTTCCCACATGCGAAAAGGGCTCTTCCAGCCCCGCCGGGCGGTCGGGGCTGGAAGAGCCCTTTTCGCGTCGAATTCCCAAGTCATATGGAGAATCCCGGATTAGCTCAGACTAATACCTTTACGTTTTAAAAGTCACGCTGCTCGTAGAGCGACACGGGGTATCGATGCAAACGACGCGCCCGGCGGTTTTCTCGGAACGCGGTGCGGTTTCGACACCGCATTACTTAGCGTCCGTCGTGGCGTTGGATATTCTGCGAGAGGGCGGCAATGCCGTCGATGCCGCTATCGCGGCGGCGAGTACGCTCGGCGTGGTGCTTCCCCATATGACGGGGATCGGAGGCGACGCATTTTGGCTCGTATATGATGCCGCAACCCGCACGCTCACGGCTCTGGACGGAAGCGGCGCGTGCGGCCGCGACGTGACGCCCGCTCGGTATGCCGGCGAAAGCGCCGTTCCGCTGCGCGGACCGCGAGCCGCGATAACGGTGCCGGGAGCCGTCCGGAGTTGGACGGAGGCGCACCGCCGCTTCGGGGACCTGCCGCTCGAGCGCCTTTTGGAAGCGGCGATATTTTATGCGGAAAACGGTTGCCCCGTAAGCGACCATCTCGCGGCGTGGTCTCATACGGACCGCGAGCTTTTGGCGAGCGATCCGGGCGCAGCGGGCATCTTTCTACCGGAGGGTTCCGCGCTCGTCGTCGGTGCGCAACTGCGGCAGCCGGCGCTGGCCGCTTCGCTGCGCGCGATCGCGCGCACGGCGGGCGACGCCTTTTACGGGCCCATCGCGCGCTCGATCGTGGCGTACCTCCGGGCGCAGGCAGGTTTCTTGTGCGAAGACGATTTTGACGCATATCGCACGCGTTGGACCGAGCCGATTTCGATCAAGTATCGCTGCTATACCGCCTATCAAGTTCCGCCGCCGTCACAAGGCGTGGCAGGCCTCATGATCCTGAACGCCCTCGACCGGCTCGACCTGAATGCTCTGGGCAACGGGTCGGTTGCGTATTACCGCGCGATGGTCGAAGCCGTGAAGTGGGCCTTCGGTTACCGCGACGCGTACCTGTGCGATCCGGCGTTCGAGGCCATGCCGCTGCAACGACTTCTGGACCCGCTGCTCGCGTACGAAATGGACGCCGGCGGATCTCGCGTCGAGGTGCCGGACCGTACGCGCGCGGCCGGCGAAGATACCGTTTTTCTCGCGACTGCCGATGCGGCCGGCAACGCCGTCGGACTGGTCCAAAGCCTCTACTTCGATTTCGGCTCGGGCGTCGTCGACCCGCACAGCGGCGTGTTGCTGCAAAATCGCGGCAGTTCGTTCTCGTTGCAGCCCGGCCATCCGAATGAGCTCGCACCGGGAAAGCGCACCGCGTCGACGTTGATGGCCGGCATGTTGTTCGAAAACGACCGCCCGTATCTCGTGTATGGGACGCAAGGCGGTGAAGGCCAGCCTCAAACGCAGACGTCGATCGTCACGCGCATCGTCGATTACGGTTTCAACGTTCAAGCGGCGATCGAAGCACCCCGTTTTTTGCATGGCGCGGGCTGGGGCGTTGCGAGCCGGACGCTGCTGCTCGAAGCGCCTGCAGGGTGCGAGGTTGCCGACGCGCTCGAGCGCCTTGGCTATCCGATGGAACGCGCGACGGCGTTGTCGCCGCGGCTCGGAACGGCGCAAGCCATTCGGCTCAAGGGCGAGAGCCGACCCTACTTCGAAAGCGGTGCGGACCCACGCGGCGACGGTCTGGCGCTCGGGTATTAGGGAGGACCCCGTGGTCGATCTCGTTATTGGCAACGCCCGCATTTCCGATGGAGCGCCGCCGACCGACATTGCGATCGACGGTGGTAAGGTCGTGGCAATCGCCGCCGGTCTCGGCGATGCTCGCGAGTGCATCGATGCGCGCGGACGAGCGGTGGTCCCGGGATTTCTCGAGCCGCACATTCACCTGGAGAAGGCGTTACTCGAGGGACGCCGGCCCAACGTATCGGGGACGCTCGCGGAGGCGATTCGCGTGACCTCCGAACTCAAGGCGCAGTTCACGCGTGAAGACGCGCTCGAACGCGCGCGCCAGACGCTCGAGATGACGATTGCGCAGGGTACGGTCGCGCTGCGCGGTCAACCCGACGTCGATCCGATTCAGGGTTTACTCGGCGTCGAGACGTTGCTCGAACTGCGGCAGTCGTATTCCGATTTGGTCGATCTCCAGATCGTCGCCTTCCCGCAAGAGGGCATCCTCAAGGCGCCGACCGTACGGAACCTGTTGATCGAAGCGATGCGGATGGGCGCCGACGTCAGCGGCGGCTGCCCATACAACGAGGAGTCGTGGGACGACGCGCGGCGTCACGTCGACATCGTCTTCGATATCGCCGAGCAGTTCTCGCGCGATGTGGATTTCCACGCCGATTTCGCCGACGATGCGTCGGATCCGCGCTTTGCAGCGGCGGCATACATCGCGCAAAAGACGATCGAACGGGGGTTTGAAGGACGCGTATCGCTCGGGCACGTGACGAGTCTCGGCGCGCTCACGGCCGAAGAGGCGCGTCCCATCATCGAACAGCTCGCGCGCGCTCGCATCAGCATCGTGACGCTGCCCGCGACCGATCTCTACCTTGGCGCTCGCAAAGACCCGGTGAACCCGCGACGCGCGCTTACTCCCGTAAAGTTGCTCCGGCAAGCCGGAGTCAACGTCGCCTATTCGAGCAACAATATTCGTAACGCGTTCACGCCATTCGGGAAAGGCGATCCGTTGCAAATCGGGTCGTTGCTCGCGCACGTCGCGCAACTCGGGAGTCCCGACGATCAAGCGTTCGTGCTTGCGATGGCGACGACGAACGCCGCGCGCGCGATGGGCATCTCCGACCGCTACGGACTTGAGGTGGGGAAGCAGGCCGACCTGGTCGTGCTCGATACCGAACGCGTTGCCGACGCGTTACTCGATATCCCGGCCCGGCTCTGGGTCATCAAGCGCGGTAGAATTACGGTCCTCACACGCCACGATGTCGAGATTCGCCGACATCCACCTGGAGGAAATCACACGTGAAGCGCTCAGTTCTTTCCGCCGAGATCGTCGCATCGATTCTCGCGGTCACCACGGTCCTGATCTCGCTGCCGCCCTTCAATCTCCCCCCTTGGGCGATCTTTATCGGCTGGGCCGGAACGTTCGCCGCCGGCGGTCCGACGCGCGAAGTGATGCGTCGCATCTGGCCGACGATGCCGCTTGGGTCGATCACGGCCCTGCTCATCGTTCTGAGTTTCGAGCAAGCCTCGCACGTCTTTAGCGGCGCGGCGTTCATCGTGGCTCAGATGGTGATTCTCTTTATTTTCAACACGGCGCAACTGTACATGGCGCGCATCCCGCTTTTTTCGTTCGCACCCGGAATGTTCTTCGGCTTTGCGTCGTATTTTGCGACGTTTTTCGGCGGTTTTGGCCCCAGTCCGCACAACTCGTTCGCGGCGTGGATTGCCGTCGTGCTCATGAACGCGCTCGGTCCCGTATACGCATACCTCAACGTTAAATGGAGTACGCCGCGTACGGCCGCGGAAGTTGAAGGCCTAACCGAAGGGCGCCGGTAGCGCCTTACGCTAGCCGGCCGACCACAGCGAGTTGTTTACGTAACGCTTCGATCTCTACTAGCGGTCGTCGTCGTCGGCCGATCGGTGCGCATCGGACGAATTCGATCTTAATAGCGCTGCTTCTACGTGCTCGATTTACGGGCCGTCGGAGTGCGACGATCGTGCATTGCTACTATACGGCCGCAGATCTTCGCGCACGGTTGCCGACCGTCATAGCGTATGCCGTCTCAGTGTATCAAACTGCTATCTTGCGAACGCTTGGGGCGCTCGGCGCATTAATCGCGTTAAATCAGATCCAATTGTGCATAGCGCCACGGGTGCTTTAACAGAGCCGGAGTAAGGAACTAGACATAGTGCTATTCGTCCAGGCTTAAGTTCTTTGTCGCCTCTCCAGCGTGCCCTTGCTGCGGCACTTTTTTTCCTCGTTGTCGGCATTCCGTTTGTCACCATAGTGGTACCCAACGTCGAACATCATATTGCCGATGTCGCGTTCAATAATTTCATCCAGCAACACACAGGCGCACCGCGACGACAGACGATCGATGATATCGCCCGCAACGGTTGGTATTACCATCTTGCAATCTACACGAGCCGTGGGTGGAGTGATTACACTGCCGCGAACGATACCCGGCCAGCGTCGCAACGCCCTAAAACGATATCTATTCGCATTTCAGCTCATTCAGGTGGGACCTTCGCCTGCGCATCGTATGAAACGGCTATCGCGATCTTTAGCGCCAATTCCGATCGGCTGCTATCCGTCGTTGACCGACGTTTGGTCAACGTTTGTCTCTAAGATCACGAGGAGAAAGAAAGCCGACTTAACCGACGAGGTCCGCGTCGCTTGCTGTCGCTGACTGGAGCGGAAGTTGTCAAGTAGTCTGGAGCTGGGCCTTCATCGCCTTGCGGCAGAACCTCGTACGGTCGTCGCTGATCGTGTAGAGCATCGTCATTGGTCTGAACCCTTCTCCGCCCAAGGCGGTCGCTGTTGATGGGTCCGGCCAAGACGTGGCCGCGATGGAACGGCGCAGCGGACAAGGGCGGCGTAGCCGAGCGTGGACCGGAACGTAGTGAGGACCGGTAGCGCCCCTTGCGTTTCGTCGTGGCCACGGCTTAGGATCCAAAGATCAACAGCGATTGACTCGGGCGGAGAACCGATGCAGGCCGTTCGCTCAAACGGTTCGCTAGCGACAGACATTGCCGTCAGCCGCCTCGCCCAGGCTGGGACATCCGGCTTGATCGGCAACTCTGGCAGCGATGATCCGCCGCATATTTCTTACTGCCGTTGTGGCGCTCAACGCTCTGGCCCCAGCCCACGATGGCCGCACCGGCTGTCATGCTCACGACGACTACCAGCACCCAGGACACCGGCCTCTTGGACGTGCTCATCCCGGTCTTTGAGAAATCGCAGTCTCACGAGCTGACGTCGCTGCGGCGATACTTGACATCATGTAGGCGAGCTCGTTCATCCAACCCCTTCGTGTTTCGGTCCGCAGAAGAAAACCGACGGCGTTGACGTGCCCGGGATCGCTGCGAAACATTGGTTTCTCGAAATCGGGTTTGCGGGACGCTTTGCAAGCCGGCCGGCGAAGCTTGCAAAGTGGCGCTGGAAGAGTTCGACCAGGTTACCGGGATGGATCTTCAACTATGGTTATTTTGCCGCGGACCCGTCCACGATGTCGTTCCGGAAGTGAGTTCCTGCGTTGCGCAGCTTTCCACCGTCGCGTTGATATCCAAGACGTCGATTGCGAAGTTATTTGCTGTATTTGCTAAACTTTTTCTTAGCCTCGTCGCTGGCCGGCGTGAAGTAGTTGATCAAATTCCCGTCAGGATCGCGAAAGAGCAGGGAGCGGTTTCCCCACGGCATAGTTGTCGGCTGCTGGACAACGGCATCCCCGATGATCGTCTTCAGCTTTTCGTATTCCGTATCGACGTCGTTCACTATAAACTCGACAATAGCGCTGTGATTGTCAGCTGCGCGAGCTGAGCCAGCCCCGAACAATGCAACGGTGCTCGAGTGACCGATCGCCAGCGTGCACGACGGCGTCGTCAATTCGGCAAAAACCTCATTGCTCCACGTCGCCGACAGACCTGTGACGTTTTCATAAAATCCGACAAGCCGCTTGATGTCGTCGGTGATGACTCGAATCGAGACGAAATTCATGTTGTGACCCTTCTTTCGCGACGTACGCGCACCGCCGTGCGTTGGTGGCGAGTGGACGGGTGCCGCGCGGCTCATTGTCGCACAAGCCTACTGACAGCATTGTGTCAGCAGGGGACCCTCATGCGCCGGGCCGACCGACTGTTTCAGATCATCCAGGTCCTACGGCGTTCCGCAGGGCCCGTCACCGCGGCCGTACTGGCTGAAGAATTAGAGGTCTCGACCCGGTCCGTTTACCGTGATGTCGCGGACTTAATCGGGCAACGGGTGCCGATCAAGGGCGAGGCGGGACGAGGTTATGTCCTCGACGGGGATTTCGATATGCCGTCACTGATGCTGACCCCAGATGAGATCGAGGCGGCCGTGCTCGGCGCCCAATGGGTAACGGAGCGGGGCGACGTCGTTCTCGCACGCGCCGCTCGCGACCTTATCGTGAAGATCGCGACGGCCGTGCCCGACCGTTTGCGAACTTTTATCGCTGAGCCGAGCGTCGGTGCTCCGGCCAATAACGTACCGCACAACGACGGCCTCGACATCGAAAAAGCCCGCCTGTGGATCCGGAGCTGCCGCAAGATCCATATCCACTATCGCAGCAACACGGGTGAAAACAGCGAGCGTACGATCTGGCCGGTGATCATCGGTTACGCTGAGACGGTTCGTCTTGTCGCCTCCTGGTGCGAACTGCGTCAGGAGTTTCGCAACTTCCGCACCGACCGCATCTCCAACGCCGAATTTCTTCACGAGACCCATGGCTCCCGGATCAGCGACCTGCGCAAGCGGTGGAAGCACCATATGGAAACCGAGCGCGGGGTGCGCTTGACGTAACCTGCCCCGATCGAGAGCGGGTGGAGCGAGTGTCATTCAAATCGCAATTACGGCGGTCGCTCCGACTCACGCAGGCTCGCGACAATTTCGCGGATGCGGCGCTTGATATATGCGACCGACGATTCGCCCGCGTTGGTTTCCCCGCCAACCCCCCTTCCACGATCAGAATCGACGCTAGTTCTCGGTTCCGCGATGCGCGCGGTTGGGACGTGCTCGTCATCATCGCCTGCGGCGCTGACGAATGCGCGCGACCCGGAGAGCTGCGGTGTCAAGACATCCCGAGGACGAAGGAGCGAAGAATCAGTTGGTAACGTTGGCGCGTCAATAATTGCCGCCGACGAGGCCGGGGCGCCCTTAAAGTCTGATAGACTGGGCGAACCCTGAACACACGCTTTTAGCAGTCGATGAATCTCGGCAAGCGAGCACTGGAGCGCCGTCGCGATCGCGCGCAACGAGAGGCCGGCACGCCGCATTTCCGTGGCCGCTGAGCGACGTTGGCGCGCCGGGGCGGTGTATTCATCGCGGCTCATACGCGAACGCTCCCGGGCCGCTTCCCGGGCCTTCTGACGGGCCTTCTCGCGCTCGCGTTGCGCCACGATCCGGGCTTCGCGTAGTAGCGGCGGGACGTCAGCGCCATAGCGCTCCCAGACCCAGCGCGCCACGCTCTTGACGATGTGACCGACCTCGTTGGCCTTGAGCGGACCGCGCGGGCTCGCGGCGCCGACGTCGGCCGCGATCTGGCCGCCGCGATCGGCGACCGCTCCGTACCACGCCTCGTACGTGCCGATCCGCCAGTCGGCGACGGCGACGTATGCCCAGCGGCGCAGACGATCAAAGGTCTCAACGTTGCGGCCGATTCCGGTCGGCGGGTTCTTCTTCAGTGCCGGTTCGTTGAGGTCGACGTAGCGTGCGAGCTCGTCGAGCGAATACGGTGCGTCGCGCCCGATCTTCGTGACGTACGCGTCGGAGAGGGGATTGTGATGGAACCGGCCCGTGTAGACCGGGTCGGCACCCAGCGCGGCCGTATAAGCGCGCTCGATCGCGGCCGCGTAGCGCACGACCTTGAGGCGCCGGGAATCGCTAAAATCCGTCTGCACCCAAGCGCCGAGCAGGTAGACCAGGTGCGCGTGACCATTGCGCGGGTTGACGACGACGAGGTTCGGCGCCGGCAGCTCCGCCTCGATCCAGGCCGCGCCGCCGCCCTGCGTGTCGATGTCGAAGCGCAGGGCCGTCAACCAGCCGGGCGGGTCGGGAGCGATCTCGGCCATCGAGCGCGCGACCTCGCGCCGCTCGCGATAGGCGCCGCGGCGGAAATCATCGGTAGCGTGGACGCGGAACGGAAGAGTCCGGGCGAACCGCTCGAGGGCAGGTTGAACCTGACCAGCGGCTGGCGCAAGTGCGGCCGTCGGAGTCTTTCCAACCGTGCATGCCGACCAGGGCCGACGGCAATGCAGCGGCTAGGGTGGACAGGTCCGCGCCCATCCGCTACGATGAACACGGCTCGCCACCTATGGTGCGAAACCCGCCCCGGATCTCCCAATCGCGCCAGTTTACTAGGCCGGACGCGGACGAGAGGTGAGAGGGACGAGCCCCAGAGTGGACGCCGTCGGTTCCCATACCGGCGGCGTTTCGATTTCTAATCGATCATTGCGACGATTATCCGACCCTCGACAAGGCTACGCAAGCGTTCTCACACGATAGCGTCGGGGTTCTCACACGATAGCGTCGGGGAAACCGCCTGTTCTCACACGATAGCGTCGGGGACAACGTTCGTTGTGAGAACCGCGGCGCTCCGATACACGACGAGCTTACGGCTCATCCAGTCATCGACGAAGCTCCGAGCGGGCAATGGGTACTGCTCGAGGCTAGGGTCAAGCTTCCAAGCGCCGATGATCCGATCGCGTTGGATACTATCTAAGGCTTTATGAAATCGTAGGATTTGCCGGCCAACGTTTGCGCCGCCGAAGGGGGCGCGAATCTCACGCACGACTTCGCCGATAGTAACTTTCACCGTACCGGTCGGCTGATGCGCAAGCAGAATCGTAAGAAGACGGGCGAGGCGACTCTCCAAGACTTCCCGATACGGGTCATAGGTAAGCGCGATAGCCGGAATGCGCGGGTCGCTTCGCAGTGCCAAAGCATCGACCCATGCGCCGAGTTCGTACCAGACGCCCGTTGCGACCCCGCTGATGAAATCGTATTCGAAGCCGTGGTCCTCGATCGTCGGGGGAATCATCCCGCGACGTCCGCGCGGCTTGATGCCGACAAGAGCGCCCATGTTCACCACACGCAGAACGCTCTGATGTTGTTCTTCCCGATCGTCACCTCGGTGACCGGCCGTGTAGGTCGCGCCAATATCGGCTCGACCTTCGCGCTTCTCCGTCTTTCGTTTCTTTTCAATGCCGCGCGCATCGAGCATCTGGTCGTACGATGCGTACCACCAGCCGCGCTCGTCCGCTTCATTGTCCACGACGTTGTTTACGAGCAAATCTAGCGTGACTTGATCGATTTCGCGCCAGCGGCGATGCGCTTCAACGAGTTCGGCGCGCTCGCGTTCCGAAAGCTTACGCTTCAGCATGCCGAGCGGTCGGACCAGAACCACCTCCGCGACGTTACGTCCGTCACGCATGACGACGGGTCGTTCCGCTTCATCGGTCCAACGCTCGCCGAGCTCAGTCGCACCGGCAAGCGCGAATGCGATGGCGCGCCGCCCCAACGTCGTTGCAATCGTCACGCGCGTCCCGCGTACGGCCGGCGGACTTAACCGACGCGAAGGCCGCAGCTCGGTGCCTGTAGAGCGTTTTGCCTCGGCGTTGCTCTTGATTGCGACCTCGAGCTCCGGAGGGTAAGCGTCGCCACCAAATGCAGAAACCAACGCCGCAGCGCGAAAGCTTTCGATCTCCCGTTCGCGACGCTGTTGCGTAGTTTCCGGCGTCAAGAGCGATAGTTGCGCGGGCGTACTCCACCAGTCGCGTGCCGCCGCTTCAAAAAGTGGCCAAGATCCAGCGGTCATGCGTAGCACGACCGTTTCGCCGTATCGCGGCCGCTCAATGTGCATTGTGTCGAGCGCTTGACCGTCTTCGGAGGGCTTCTTACGTTTTCGAGCCCGTGCGCCTTGCGCCGGTATTAACAATCCGACACTTGAAATTCGCACTCAAACGAGCATAGTCGCCGACATGACAGCGCGCCCGTAAAACGCATTTAAGCGGTATTTTCAATGATCATTGATTGCGACGTCTGACCACGCGTTATGGTCCTAGCGTCGCGCCGCTGCTAAGTCACGCTCAACAGCCGATGCGGCCGCGGCAATGACATCCGGAGCCTGTTCGATCGCCTTCAGCAGAATGCGAGCCGGCATATCTGGCGTTGCACGTCGCTGTTCCCACTGCTGAACGGTTCGCAGGCTCAAGTTGAAACGAGCCGCAAATGATTCTTGCGTTAGCTTCAGGTGTTCGCGGATTGCTCGCACGTCCGGCGTTTGGATTTCGTATTGCTTGCCGTTTATATGCGCAACAACGCGCTTGCGGCGCTCAGTGAGTCCGAGCTTCGCTTTTTCGTCGGCGGCTTCCGCATTTATTTGGTCGCGCGTTTTCTTGCCGAACCGCGACCAATCGATGTGCGGGTCGTGCTTCTCATTAGATGATGGCATATGTCACCATGTAGTCCGTGATGTCATCGTCGTCGGCTTCAAAGGCACTGATGATGCGCTTACGCGTTCCTCGATCGACATAGACGACGCTAATATAAACGGGACCGAGCATTCCTGTGGTAATGATATGGTCTTCCTGATTTGTGGAATGCACTTCGTCGTAGCGTTCGACAAATCGATCGGACTGAAATATGCGTTTGGCAGCGTGGAAATCGAAGCCGCTACGCCGCATTCGATCGTCACTTTTTTCGATATTCCACTCGAAGTCGTCGTCCTGATAATCCGGCACTACCTCCCTATCCTCATCTTATACTTCATTGACGTATACGTCAATAGCGTATCGCTTCGCCGTATTAAAGACGAGGCAGTCCTCGCTCTTCGAAAAGCCGCGACAGTCCACGGATCGCGAGTTCTTGCACCGTTGTCTCTTCGTCCAACGCAAGTTCATGAACGCGCCGCCATTGGTCGCGAGTCAGTCGCAAGTTAGTCGCTACGCGGCTCTTCTTCTTCGCATCAGCGGTTGATGCGGCCGGGATTTTTGCCAAACTTGTTTCGGGAGCCGGCCCCGGCGGCGGTAGCATCGCTTCTTCCGCACGCTGAGATTCCAGTTGTATCGCTCCTCGGCCGCTCGTTCGAGCGAATGCGAGCAACTTCGTCGGCTTGCTCACGCCGATACGTTCGCAAGTCTTTTCGTGCGCGGGGCAATGCCAAGCTGAGCGGCGACCTCGCTCCAAAGCGCGGCCACCTCATCTGCGGCCGGGCCACGCTCGCGTTCAGCGATGCCGGCACCTTCGGCAAAGGCTCGAGCGAATGGCCGGCGTTCGCCGACCGCGACCGCTGCGACCGTAAGACCCAACGATGCGGCGTAACCGCGCGCCTCCGCGATTTCAGGCGCGCGAGCCGGGCATGCGTTCAGGACGATGAGCCCTTCACAATCGGCGGCTTGGACGATCCGAACGCTCTGCTCCAAGGTCTCCAGATCGACCGCTGACGGTCGGGTCGGGATGACCGCCATGTCGACGGCGCCGCATACGGTAGCAGCTTCTGTCGAGGCGCGCGGGGCGGTGTCGACGATAACGACCGTGTAGTCGTCGGCCGCTACCGCTAACGCTTGGGCGAGCCTTTGGACCGGAACTGGCACGACGTCGGGCGAGCCACCATTGCGTACCCGAGCCCACGCAGCTGCCGATGCTTGCGGGTCGGTGTCGATGATCGCGACGGTTTCACCGGCACGCATTGCAGCAACCGCAAGGTGCACAGCGAGAGTCGTTTTTCCGACGCCGCCCTTCATTGCTGTCAGCGCTATCGATTTCATCATTCTACGTTAGCGCCAAGGCGCCTGAGCGTCAAGACGCCTTAGCGCCAAGCGCTGTGGCGCCATAGCGCCAATAACTCGCTTGGAGTCGTTTGAGCTTCGACAATTTGAAGCGCCACGACGTCTTGGCGCCAAGGCGCCAAGTTTATACATCCCCTCGGATCGCGCTAACCAACTGTTTGAAGGAAAGTCATCTTTCTGTTAAACTGAACGCATGAAGCGAAAGACGACCGTCTATCTGGAGGACGACGTGCTCAAAACGATGCGCGTGGCCGCTGCGCGTTCTGGGAAACGTGATTATCAGGTTGTGGAAGAAGCCTTACGCGCGTACCTCGGGCTCGAATTGCTCGAGAAGGTAGCCACTAGGTCGTCGCTTAGTGAGACTGACGCGCTCGATATGGCATATGAGGAACTGCATCAGGGCCGGTTATAGAACGGGCGGTTTTCGATCCCGGCGTACTTATCGCCGGTTTGATTTCCGCGACGGGCGCGCCGCGGGTGCTGGTTCAAAACTGGCTACGGGGCGACTTTGAGCTCGTTGTCTCGCCCGCGCTGCTGCTGGAGCTTGAGCGAGTGTTGTTGCGGCCCAAGTTCCGTCAGTACGTAACCGAGCTGGAGGTCGGCGCATTCGTCGGGTTGCTGCGGCGGCTCGCGACGATCGTTAGAGATCCACCGCTCATCGTTGGCCTCACGCCGGACCCAGGCGATGACTATCTGGTCGTGCTAGCGCGCGCGAGCGGCGTGCAAACGCTGGTCTCGGGCGATCGGCACCTGTGCGATCTGGCTGATCCGGTCCCGCCGGTGCTCACGCCCCGGGAATTCCTCGATCGTCTCGTGTCGTAAGGCGAACGCTTCTTCACATTGCCCAATGGTCACGATCGCGCCCTGTAGACGCGAACGAGGTTCATCACGTACAGCGGCGCGCTCGGCGAAAGCTGCGTGCCCACCGGCCCTTGCTGAGCGAGCGCGTGCAACTGCGCCCGCTCAGCCGGGGGAAGAAGCTCGATTGCGGCAAGCGCCTGCGTGCGCTCATCGTACCAGGCCGCCTGCTTCGCATCAGCCGCGCGCTGCGCCGCGGCGTCCCGGCGCCGCTCGAGCTCGGCTTGGCGATGCTCCCGGCACGCCCATACCGCGTCTCGCCACCGCTGCGGATCCTCAATGATTCCCATGACGTCCGCTGTGCCACATATGTGGCATAGCCCCCGTCGCATCGTCCCGCGCCGAAGCGCCATCGCGAGCTTCGCCCGCCCCGAGTCAGCCGCGCGGGTCGCCTCGTCGCGCAGGGCCGTCGCGTCACGTCGGCGCGTTATGAGCTCTTGGGCGTGTCGGTCGCGGTAGCGCCGGACGGCTCGAGCGTGGCAGGCAAGGCAGTGCCGGCCACCGGGTTGCGCCGTCCCGCGGCACGCCTTCGTGCTGCACACCCGCCGCAGCGAAAGCGGCTTTGGAAGCTCAATGTCTTCGAGGTTGTCGAGCTCGTCGAGCGGCCGGAACGGCATGATCGTGCTTACCGGGCGCAAGCGCGACCGTCCTGTCTCACACGTTAACGTCGTGTACGTGCCTGAGAAGAAGCGATTCTCAGGCGTTTTGATGGTGTCGAGAAGGGAACGTTCTCGACACCAAACAGGAGTTCGATAGTGGAAGAAGAAGCGACCCGACGACGAAGGAGGCGCGCGGGTGCATGCCTGACACAAAGATCTACAAAGCTGGCGATACCGTGACGGCAACCTTGACGCTCGAACCCGGCCACGCGGTTCCGACGCAGGTGTGGGTGTCGCTGGACCTGCAGCGGGAGTTCGGCGCGCCGCCGCCACGGCTGGGCACCAATCGCATCGCGGACCTAACGCTTCAAACGCCGAAGACGCCGTCGCCGACCGGGGCGCCGGCCGCGGCGTCAGCAGCGGAGGCGGTCACGCTTACGGTGCAAGCGGTCGTCCCCAAACACATGGTTGGCGGCGTCTACACGGCCACCAACGCCCTGTTCTTCATGGCCGACGGCAGCCAGCGCCAGGTCGCCCAGCCCGATCCCGACGGCGACTACGTGCGCCACATCGCCGACGACCCACCGGCGGCCTTCGATACGCCGGTGATCACGGATCTCGACTGAGGTGAGTCTCGCGACGGCGACCGCCGGCGCCATTGCGTCGGCCTGGGAGCAGCTCGACGAGCGGGCGCGCGCGTACGCCGAGGCGGCCCGCGCGCCGGCCACGCTGCGCGCGTACGCCGCCGACTGGCGCATCTTTACCGCGTGGTGCGCCGCGCACGGCGTCGACGCACTGCCGGCGACGCCGCACACCGTCGCCCTTTTCCTCGCGGATCTCCCGGGGCGGCCGTCAACGCTGCGCCGGAAGCTTGCCGCGATCGCGGTCATGCACCGTGCGGCCGGACACGACTCGCCGACCGACCACGGCGTCGTCCGGGCCACCTTCGCCGGCATCCGCCGCGAACGCGGCATCGCACCGCGGCCGAAAACGGCGCTGCTCGTCGACGAACTGCGCACCGCGCTCGCGACCTGCGGGGAGCGCCGCATCGACGTACGCGATCGGGCACTCGTGCTCGTCGGGTTCGCCGGCGCGCTACGCCGCAGCGAACTCGTCGGGCTCGACGTCGACGACGTCGGTTTTGAGACGGCCGGTATCGTGCTGCGCCTGCGGCGGTCGAAGACGAATCAAGAGGGCGAGCTGGAAGAAGTAGCGGTGCTCTACGGCTCCGACCCGCAGACCTGTCCCGTGCGCGCACTGCAAGCCTGGCTCGCAACCGGCGCGATCACCGAGGGCCCACTGTTCCGCGCCGTCGATCGCGCCGGACGCATCGGCAGTGGCCGTCTCACTGCGCGCATCGTCGGCGAGCGGGTGAAGAAGATCGGCGCGCGCAGTGGCCTCGATCCGCAGAGCTATGCGGCGCACTCGCTGCGTAGCGGCTTCGCGACGTCGGCGGCGCGCGCTAACAAATCGGAGGCCGCGATAATGCGCCAAGGGCGTTGGAAAAGCATCCCCGTGGCGCGCCGATACATCCGCGCGGGGTCCCGCTGGCACGATCACGCCGGCGCTGGGATCGGGTTATAATGAATGAACAATCGCCGCATGGCAGCGCTCGTCGCCGAAACCACCGCCGTGCTACGGCGCTATCTATCACGCTCTCGCAATCGTAGGAGATTCGTCTTGGCCCGCCGCGTCTTTTTCAGCTTCCACTTTCAGCGCGACATTTTTCGCGTAAATACCGTGCGTAATTCCGACGTCACGAAAAAGGGCATCGAGCAGTCCGGGTACTGGGACCATTCGCTTTGGGAGGAGACGAAGAAGAAGGGCGACGCAGCGCTGCAAAAGCTGATAAACGATGGGCTGACGAACACCTCCGTCACTGTCGCTCTCGCCGGCACTGAAACATCCCAACGGAAGTGGGTTCGCTATGAACTCGTTAAGAGTTTCGAGCGCGGCAACGGCTTAATGACCGTCTACATCAATCAAGTGAAGGACATCAGCGCGAAGCTTGACACACGGGGCGTCGATCCGCTCGCACATCTGTATTTCACGATCGCAAGCGGAGGAAGTACGGCCTCAATTCAACATGCCGTGAACGGCCAGTTGGCGCCGTACATGACCATCAACGCGACGTCGCTGCCCGCGGCTGCGAAAACGGCCGGGAAAGGCTTACTGTCAATCGCCGCGCGGTCATATGATTGGGTCGGCGACGAAGGCTACACAAATTTTGGCAAGTGGGTCGAGGCGGCCGCAACCGCCGCGGGCCGGTAACGAACTGCTCCTATCGGCAATGACGGACCACGACATTGGTGCATTCCTAAACGATTACGCCGACGCGATTGATGAGGGCACCGCGGCACTCTTCTGCGGCGCGGGCCTGTCAAAAGCGTCGGGTTTCGTCGACTGGAAAGACCTTTTGCGCGACATCGCAACGGAATTGCACCTGGACGTCGACCTCGAGTCCGACTTAATTTCCGTCGCACAGTACCATCACAATCGGACGCGCAGTCGCGCAACGCTCAATCGGCACATCATCGAAGAATTCACGAAGACCGCTGAAGCGAACGAGAATCATCGGCTCATCGCGTCGCTGCCGATTCGCACCATTTGGACGACGAACTATGATCCGTTGATCGAGAACGCCTTCCTTGCGGCGGGCAAGCGACCCGACATTAAGACGACGAGCGAAAATCTAGCAACGACGTTGCCGAGGCGCGACGTCACGATCTACAAGATGCACGGCGACGTCACGCAGCCGCAGAATGCCGTTATCACGAAAGACGACTACGAGACCTACAACGTGAATCGCGAGCCATTTTCGCTTCAGCTGCAAGGCGATCTGCTCTCGAAAACGTTTCTGTTTCTCGGCTTTAGCTTTGCCGACCCAAACATCGACTATATTCTCGCCCGCATCCGAACGCTACTGGGCCACAATCAGCGACAACACTATTGCATTATGAAACGCCCCGCCGCTCCGTCCGGACGTGGGAAAAGCAAGGCGGACCAAGAGTACGCCCAGCGCAAGATGGAGCTGCGGATTGACGACCTCCAGCGCTACAGCATTAGTGTAGTGCTAGTTGACGCATATAACGAGATCCCGCCCATTCTAGAAGAGCTCAATCGCCGCAGCCGCCGGAAACACATCTTTGTGTCGGGCAGCGCGTATGAGTATGGCGTGATGGGACGAGAGCGAGTCGAGGCGCTCGCGTTTGAACTCGGCCAGCGAATCTATCAGGGTGGACTACATCTGGTATCGGGCTTCGGGTTGGGAATCGCCGGGTTCACGATCCTTGGCATGTTTGAAGGGGCGTATACCAACGACACGGGAGATTTGGCGATGCGCGCAACGCTTCGGCCCTTCCCACAGAGCGTGCCGGCCGGGGTGGGACTCTCCTTGTCGGAATTTTGGAAGAAGTACCGCCGCGATCTCATTGGAAACGCTGGCTTCGCCATTTTTCTAAGCGGGAATAAACAAGACCCGAAGAGTGGACAACCCATCGTTGCGGACGGTGTCCTTGAGGAATTTGCTATTACCAAGGCCTTGGGACGCTTCCCCATTCCGATCGGATGCACAGGTTTTGCCGCGCGAACGATTTGGGATGAAGTCAGTGCGAATCTCGACGTTTTCTATCCTGGAATGAACGTAAAGAAGCACTTTAAGACGATTGGCGCCGAGTCCAGTAGCAACGATGCCGTCCTGGACGCTGTGTTCGCCATTGTAAAGCAGGCGTCCAAAAGTTTTAGCTCGGCGTAATGCAGCAACCCGAGCAGTCGATTAGCGACAGCTCGTAGCGTACAGTGCAGGAGAAGAATAGCGAGCCAAAACGTCACCATGTCGCTCTTGAAATTGTCCTGCACAAGTTTGTCGATGACCGCGCTCGTGTCCGCGTCGTGCAGAAGTACTGCAAACCGGCGCGACTGCAGATCGTTGTTCATCAAAGATTGTCTCATAACGGATCCCTTTTTTGGGCCGCTCGTCAAAAGCCGGCTTGCCGCACGATGTCGCCCTTCCATCGCGTGCCGGTCGCGGCTTTGCTCGCGCGGGATTCGCTCGTTGTTCCCGCCCCGGCAAAGGCGACGAAATAGCGCAGGTGACGCAGTCCATTCGTCATCGGCAGCCGCGGATCTCGACTAGGCGGTTATTAGTTCAGCCGTGCCCGATCGCGCTATCTCACGGATCATGAACCCCGCGGCATCGCCGCGGCGGAGCGTCTGTGCGATCGCTTCCGCGCTTTCGCGGTTCTCCGCGCGAAGCACGAACCACGCGACTGGCTGATCGTCGTCGCCCGAGGACCAGAAGGCAAGAATCTTGCCGTCGCGCTGAAGCTCAGCGATGCGTGTTTCGTCGAGCTTGCTAGCGTTGCGCGCCTCAACCATCCACCGGCCGAAGCGATCGGCGATCGCATCGCCCTCGAAGTCGCGCATCGGCGGCAGCACGATCGGCCGCTGCTCATCCAGCGTCGAGAGATACCGTTCGTAGTCGTCGAGCAGACGCCCGCGTTCGTCGTCGCCGACGTGTGCTACGGAGTACGCGATGAACGGCGGCAACGGCGCAAAGCCGTTGAACCAAAAGATACCGTGGTGAATCGGCGTTAGGATCGCGGCCATCGACGGATTGTAGCCGTACCCATTGTACGTGCCGCTCGCGCCGCCCGTCGTAATCGTGACGAGTGCGCGCTTCCCCCGTCCAACGCCGTTTTCGTAAAGCTTTCCCGCGCCGTACATCTTCCCGTAGGCGAAGACGCGATCGACCCAACCTTTGAGCGTTGCGGGCATACCGAACCACCACAACGGAAAGTTGAAGATGAGGAGATCGGCGTGAAGCACCTTTTCCATCTCGGCAACAAGCTCGGATGCGAAGCCATCATGTTCTGCGGCGTAGGTTTCCTCGCGCTGCTGCTTGAGGGACGCGGGGTCGGCGACCGTCGTAAAGTTGCGTCGGTCGGAGATAGGATTAAAGCCCATTGCGTACAGGTCGCTGACTTCGACCTCGTGTCCGAGCCTCGTCAACGTCGCAACCGCCCGGTCCTTGAGGGCGCTCGAAAAGCTCCTGGGCTCGTGGTGCGCGTGTAAGATGAGGACCTTCATTGCGAGGGCGATCCTACTATGTTAGGATGATTACCACAAGTAGTCATGATAATCAAATATAGTCTAGGAAATCATACTAATGGGAAAAGCCGTGCCAGACAGTCCTTTTCTATGTCCCGTCGAGGCAACGATCGACGTGATCGGCGGCAAGTGGAAGTCGGTGATTCTCTTTCACCTCCTGCGCAGCGACGGACCGATCCGGTTCAGCGAGTTTCGCCGCTTGCTACCGCGCATCACGCAGCAGATGCTGACGATGCAGCTGCGCGAACTCGAGAGCGACGGGGTGATTGTGCGCAAAGTCTACGCCGAAGTGCCGCCCAAGGTGGAGTATTCGCTGAGCAAATTCGGCCGAACGCTGCGCCCCATTATCGAAAAGATGCTCGAATGGGGCACCCAATACGAAACCCGACTCGCGGCGCGCCTCACCGCACCGTACTAAGGCGCGTTACGAGAAGCAGATCCTTCGAACCTAACGGTGAGGAAGACCGGGCGAACCGGAGCATATCAGGGTCTTACACGTCTAATGGCTGAGCGTGCCGTGTGACGCGTGCCGGCCGGTCAACGCGATCTGAGCGCAATGCGTCCGTCGCCGATTTCGAACGCACCGTCTTTGCGCAGATCCCTCATGCACGTAGCCTTGGGCGTCTTGCGGCCCTCGGACGGCGTAGTGAGATCGGGATGGGCTTGGGAAAGGCCTTGCCAGAAGGCGTCGCTGGAAACCGCCGCTTCCGGCGACGTGGTCCTGAACCACTCGTCAGCGGCGGTCGCGAACTTGGAACGTCGTCTCGGCATACCGCAGGGGGTTCTTCGAGGCTGCCCAATCCGGCCTCGTACGTGCGGCGCGGTTGTGTCGGTCAGTGTGCCAGACACTTGGCAGCGCTGTATTGCATGATTGTCCCGGGAGCCGGGGCACGCAGTGGCCGTACCTCTCCCTACCGGCGCCTTGCGCAACGTCGGGTGCCTCGCCGTTGTCCGGAGACTGTCTAGGGTGTTCAATCCATCGCCGTATGCGGCGCTGAGCCGTGAAGAACTGATTGCGCTGCTCGAACAGCCTGAACAGGGCGTCCGCATAACCTTCGCGGGCAAGGCGACGGCCCGGGAGATCTCGCGCAGCGTTCGCCCGCGTGTGCAAGCGCAGTTCGCGAAGTACAGTGTTGGGACTGCCGAGCAGCAATCGGAGAACATTCTTATCGAGGGTGAGAACCTTCAGGCGATGGTGAGCCTGTACCGTTACCGCGGACAGGTGGATTTCATCCTGACGGACCCACCCTATAACACCGGGAACGACTTCCGCTACAACGATCGCTGGGAAGAGGATCCGAATGATCCGAACCTCGGCGAGCTCGTATCGGCCGACGATGGTGCGCGTCACACGAAGTGGATGCGGTTTATGTGGCCACGCTTGCAGTTCATGCGCTCTATGCTGAAGCCGGCCGGTGTGCTCGCCATTTGCATCGATCATCGCGAATTGTTCCGTCTCGGGACAATGCTCGATGAGATTTTTGGTGAGCGTAATCGCCTCGCCATCATCAACTGGCAGAAGAACTACGCGCCTAAGAACAACGTTGGCGAGAAAACGCACATCTCGACGGCGACCGAGTATGTACTCGTCTATGCAAACAACATCGAACTCGCTAAGACGCGCCTGCTTGATCGCAGCGATCTGATGAACTCTCGATACGCGTCACCCGATGGTGATCCGTATCCATGGAGTCCGGGCGATCTCACGGGTCCCGGTGCGGACACGCATTGGGGCCAGGTTTACGGCGTGCAATCGCCGTTCACTGGCGAATTGGTCTACCCGGCTGAGGGGCGATGCTGGGCGGCGGATCGGACGCGTATCAAGACGATGCTCGAAGCTTGGGGCTCAAAGTACGTGGATAAAGATCTGCGTGACGGGCAGGCGCCAGCGATGATGATTGAGGGCGCGCTGCGCACGGCCAAGCGCAACGCGGAGAAGATCCTCAACGCCGGGCCGTGGCCGATTGGATATTGGCGCGACAACGGCTACGGAAATTTTCGTCTTAAGAAGTATCTCAAAGACGTCCGACGCGGTGTCATCCCGATGACCTATTGGGCGGACGAGGACTTTGAGTCTCAGGAGATCCTTGGCACCGTTTCATGGGATCACGAACAGTCCGGGCACAGCCAAACTGGAGTCAACGAACTTAACGCGATCGTCGGGCGCGGCCACAGCTTCGACACCGTCAAGCCGCTAAAGTTATTCGCGAAGCTAATCCAGATTTGGTGTCCGCCTAACGGTCTAGTTCTTGATGGCTTCGCTGGGTCCGGTACCACCGGACACGCCGTGCTGTGGCTCAATAAGGAGTCGTCGGCATCCCGACGATTTATTCTGATTGAGCAGGGACGGCCCGAACGTGGCGATTCGTACGCGCGATCGTTGACGGCCGACCGGCTGTGTCGCGTAATCGAAGGGAGTTGGGTGAATGGAAAGGGCGCGCCGCTGGGCGGCGGGTTCTCCTTTGTTGCGTTGCGTGCGAAAGTGGACGCCCCGGCTGTCCTGGCAATGGAGCGCGACCTCATGGCCGACACCGTGATTGCTTCGCACTATGACGCGGAGCGCCGTGGCGGCCCGTCGCTGGTCCGACTCTCGGACCCAAGATGCAGATACCTCGTCGCGCGGAATGGCGACAACGAAGGGTTTTTCTTAATCTGGGAGGGCGCCGGCAAATCGCCCGTTCTAGACGAACATGCCTACGAAGAGATCGTCGCCGAAGCGCTGGCGATGAATCTCGCTCCGGTGTACCACGTCTACGCGCGGTTCAACCTGTATCAGTCCGATGACGTGCGCTTCTACCAGATCCCGAACCGCATTTTGATGGACTTCGGGCTGAGCGAGGCTAACGATGCATTCAATAACGACGACGATATCTCAGTAGAGCACGAAGGCGCCGTCGGCGCTGCGTGATAGAACTCTTTGGCTTCCAGTCCCAGGCGTCGTCGCAGATCGCCGAGCGCTTCGCCAAGTATTGGAATGATCGCCCCTTTCGCGGCACCATCAGCAAGCCACGTCTCGTTCCGTTCTATCAGGCGCTCGAAGCGATAACCGGAGCGGGCAAGACGGCAATCCTCGCCGAGACGATCGAGCGGATGCGTCCAATTTTTCCGATCCAGCCGATCGTAATGTGGCTGTCCAAGGGCCGTGTCGTCGTCTCGCAGACCTACGCAAATCTCAGTAGCGGCGGGAAGTACCATCACCTCATCGGGTCCTATGCTATTCACCTGCTTTCGGAGTACCGGCCGGAGTTCGCCAAGGACGATTCCGAAGCACATCTCTTCTTCGCGACTGTCGGCACGTTCAATCAAAAGGACAAGGAGCTCGGCGAAAGACTGATCTTCAAGAGCGACATAGATACGGCGGACATTTCGACCTGGGAAGCGCTCAAGCAACGCGAAAATCGTCACGGAATTCGGCGTCCGCTCGTCATCGTGTACGACGAGGCGCAGAATTTGTCGGATCAGCAAACGGAGCTGCTGTTCGAACTGGAACCCGACGCGTTCCTCATCGCGAGTGCAACGATGCGGACTCCCGCCAAGATCGGCCGTATTATTACGGAACTTAAGGACGTCGGCTGGGACGACGTGTCGCTGGTGACAGTGGTGCCTCCCGGCGTGGTCGCGCTCTCGGGCCTCATCAAAGATGTGCTGTCAATCGGCGGATACCAGTCACCGATGGAACGGACCATCGATGAGATGCTCGCCGACCTTGCGAAAGCAACCGTGGCGACGGAGGCAGAACGCCTGCCATTCCGCCCCAAAGCGATCTACGTTTGCAAGACGAACATCGTTGAGGGCAACAGCCTTCAGCGCGACGATCCGAAACGGCCGCTCGCGCAGAGGCAGGCGCCGCCGATACTCATTTGGCGATACCTCGTCGAAGAAAAGGGTGTAGATCCCGCGACCATCGCGGTTTACTGTAGCCTCGACTTCGATCGTGGCCATCCTGCGCCCAAAGAATTCGTACTGTTCAAGGGCGATGCAGACTATGCGGATTTCATCTCACGCGATTTCCGCCACGTCATCTTCAATTTGAGCTTGCAGGAAGGTTGGGACGATCCATCCTGCTACTTCGCCTACATCGACAAGAGCATGGGCTCGAGTGTGCAGGTCGAGCAACTTGTGGGACGTGTTCTGCGCCAACCCGCAGCGCGGCACTATGAGGCCGAAGTGCTCAACACCGCGCACTTTTACATACGCGTCGACAACAAGAACGTGTTCGCCGACGTGATCGATCGTATTCGGGAACGCGTCCAGCGTGACGCACCCGAGGTTCGCATCACCACGTACGGGTTAGGCCTTGGTTCGCGGCCTATCGAGTACCCTGTTGAGTCGACGAGGACCGTTCCGAAAGTCTATGCTGATTCGTCCGCTGCGTTAGAGCCGATTGCCGCGTTGATAGCTGATGCGGATGACTACCAAGGGGACTCAGGCGCCAACGTTCGGGGCGAAGGGGCCAGGGCGCTCATTCAACAGCGTGTCGGCGACAAGACAGCGGCGGAGCTGAAATGGGTGCCGATGGAACACAACAATCCCGTCTCGGCGCGGTGGGTATTCCAGCGAGCGGTGTTGCGGCTTTATCCCAAGGCGCTCGATCTTGCCGGTTCCGACGATCCCAAGTTCGATGCGAAGGTCGAGATTGGAAGCCGTGCTTTCAAGACGATGGAGCGTCTGGCTTCTGATGTTGTCGAAGCGTACTTTCAGCACGTACGCCTGCGGCAGCGCCCGCATAACCCGTACGAGGTGGGTCCACTCTACGCCGATCCAGCAAAAGTACAAGCGTTCACGAACGCGCTGCATTCGGGGTACGCGGGACTGAACCGGTTTGAGCGCGAGTTCGCGGAAGCGGTCGACCGCGCGGGGTTTCCCTGGGCGCGCAATCCGCCCCGTACTGGCTTCGGAGTACCATTGGTGAAAATCGGACCTACGAACGAATTCTATCCGGATTTTCTCGTGTGGAGAGACAAGGACGTGTTCGCGCTCGACACGACGGGCGGGCATCTGCTGCACGAGAAGACAGCCCGGAAGCTGCTTACGATCGCGCCGGACCCTCGGTCGTCCAGTCGACTGTATATCAAACTCATTTCGCGAGGCCGCTGGAACGAGAAGGTTGAGGACCTCTCGAAAGATGGCTTCACCGTCTGGCGGCTGCGCGAAGGTCGGGATTTCGGCGTCCAGCACGTCAACACCGTGGACGAAGCGGTGGTCGCATGCCTTCGTACCGATCTCGTGGCCGGCGCCAATACGTGACCGCTCGTCGGAGATTCCGCTCGAGTTTCGACCCGAGAGTTGTTCGCACGGCGCCCATATCGTTCCAGCTTCTTTTGTCTCCGATAGCGTGACGCGCGGTGATTGCTCGCCAGCTTAAATTGCGCCGTCACGATCACCGCTTTTTGTTAGACGAGGCCGCGCGTCGACCAATGATTACTCCATCAATCTTGAATGGCACCCGGGCTACGGCAAACGAGCTTGTCCATTCTTCGAAGAAGCGCCTGAACGGACACGTCGTTCCAGAGCGTTCCCCTTTGGGTTTCAAACCCTTGTCGGTTGAGCTCGTCCGCGACTCGTCTCAAAGACATACCCTCGGATCGAAGAGCGAAGGCGATCGGTTCAACGTATGCGTAGCGTTGGCGGGTTCTCGCGCGTCGCACATTAGCAGAGATGCGGGACGCTTCCGCTTGGGAGCCTGGACGCAGGTTCGAGACGTGTCGCCAGGGACGACCTGAAGCCTTTGCCTCGGCGCGTACATCGCACATTCGATCTGAGATGAGACGCGCCTCGCGCTCAGCAAGTACAGCCAACATTCCGATCGTCGTTTGATCGGCCCATGGCGCGTCGGCACAGACGAACCGCGTGCCGTTGGCAACTAGCGCGTGCACGATCGATGCGTTTCGAGCTAGTCGATCTAGCCGTGCAATGATGAGCAGCGCACCGGAAGCGCCAGCGCGTGCTAGGGCTTCGAGAAGCTGCGGCCGCCGCTCGATCGGCTGCCGCCACGCGCTTTCGACTTCTACATACTCAGCAAGGATCTGGATCTGCTCGCGCTGCGCAAAATCAGCTACGATCGCACGCTGAGCTGCGATCCCGAAGCCAGATGCGCCCTGAATGCGCGTGGAGACGCGGAGGTAGGTGATCGCCTTGGACGGCCCACTCCGTTGTCGTGAGGGCGTCGCTGCCAGCGCCGAGCGCATTTTGCAAGCACCGGGTGTTCCGGCGACCTGGCTCGAGTGTCGCTGTCCCATAACCTCGTCGAACGTCCTCAACGCAGAGCGCGACGCTTGTGCGACTCCCTCTCGCTGGCGTTCAACGAGGCGGCGAACGCTCGCGATCGTCCAAGCTCCCCCGGCACGCGTCGTGTGGCCTTGAGCGTTAAGGAATCGGGCGATCTCGGTCCATGTTCGTTCCGCCTGGAAACGGCCGCTTAGTTTTGAACCCCCAGGCGGAATCGGAGATTTGAACCCCTGAGAGCATAAAGCAGGGCGCTCCTCTCGAAGGTGACGGTAATTCGACCACCTTCCCTCCGAGAGGAGCGAC
>JAABUJ010000830.1_pt1 | contig 53524 bp, 54 predicted proteins | sample 5559131 | NCBI WGS metagenome assembly JAABUJ01 (sample SAMN10711875, study PRJNA513366) | rock metagenome | isolation source: Antarctica rocks | place: Antarctica: Victoria Land, Mt New Zealand nord | collected 2016-01-07
GCGCATACGCCAAAGGCATCGATGTCACCGACGAACAGCTCGCCGCCGTCGACATCACCAGACACACATTCCACGGCGACTGGAACTACACCGTCGCTCCTTCACAAGCTCAGTCGTGAGCCCTAAACGAGCGCCTGTTCACGGCCGCGCGCTCCGCCTGAGCTGGCCCGGGAGATCGTGCGCATCGTCAGACGGCGATCTGCGAGCCCATCATCACCGTCCGCTCACCGGGCAGACCGAACTGGTCGATAGGGCTGGCGGCATTGCGCGCCATGGCGACGAACAGCTGCTTGCGCCAGCGGTTCATTCCCGCCGACCCGGTGGCGTGGATGGTCATGCGCGAGACGAGGTAGGAGGCATGCTCCAGATCCAGGTTTCGCTCCAGCAGGCCCTGCTTGCGAGCCAGGGCGAGCGCCTCGGGCACGTTGAACTTGTCCCGGTAGCCGACTCGGATCGTGACGTGGACGATCTTGAAGCTGCCCTGGCCCAGCAGCTCCACGGCGAAGCGGCGCTTGGGTTCGACGCGCGGAAGGCTGACCTGGTCCAGGGAGACGATCACCACCTTCTCGTGCAGCGCGTGGATTCGATCCACCTCCGCTCGCATAGCCAGCGGCGTCGTCTCACGGCCGGGGTTGAGGAAGACCGCCGTCCCCATCACTCGACGGATCGGAGGGTCTCTCTGAGCCAGACTCTCCAGGAACTCGCCCAGCCGCCCCTCCTCCTCGATGCGGTTGCGGGTCACGATCTCCCGCCCTCGGCGCCAGGTGACCATCAAGAAGGCGAAGGCCAGTCCCACCACCAGGGGGAGCCACGCTCCATTCTGCACCTTGGAGACGTTGGCACTGAAGAACGCCACCTCCACGGTGAGAAACAGCGCCCCCAGCAATGCGAGGCGCCACCTCGGCGTCCGCCACAGCGAGCGGGCGACAGCCAGGAACAGGATGGTGTTGAGGACGAAGGTCCCCGTGACCGCCACCCCATAGATGTCAGCCAGCTTGGCGGAGTGCCTGAAGGCGAGCACCAGCGCGACCACGCCGAAGCCCAGCATCCAGTTGATGATGGGCACGTAGATCTGGCCCTCCAGCTCGGAGGTGTGACGGATGTTCAGGCGCGGGAGCAGTCCCAGCTGCACCGCCTGTCTGGCCACCGAGAACGATCCGGTGATGGCGGCCTGCGAGGCGATGATTGTCGCCGCGGTGGCCAGCACCACCATCGGGACCTGGAAGCTGCTGGGCACCAGCAGGTAGAAGGGATTGCTGACGGTGCGGGGATGGGCGAGGATCAGGGCGCTCTGGCCCAGGTAGGACAGCAGCACCGCGGGCAGGACGATCACGAACCACGTGAGGCGAATCGGGCCGGACCCGAAATGGCCGCGGTCGGCGTAGAGAGCCTCCGCCCCGGTGACGCACAGCACGACCCCGCCCAGCGCGAGGAACCCCTCCACCCCATGGTCGATCATGAAGCGGACTCCCCAGACGGGGGAGAGGCCCTGGATCACGCCGGGGTGGGAGATCACCTGCCGTGCCCCCAGCACCGCGATCGCGGCGAAGAAGACGAGGATCACCGGCCCGAACAGCCAGCCGACCGCGCCGGTGCCGTACCGCTGGACGGCGAACAAACCGATCAGGATCACCAACGAGATCGGCACCACCAGATGCGCGAGGCTCGGGTCGACGATGTCCAGTCCCTCCACGGCCGAGACAACCGAGATCGCGGGAGTCACCATCCCGTCGCCGAAGAAGAGCCCCGCTCCGAAGACACCCAGGATCACGAGGACGGCGGCGCGCGGCACCTTGCGGCGCTGGACGAGCGCCGTCAGCGCCATGATCCCACCGTCGCCCCGGTTGTGCGCGCGCATGATGAAGCCCGCGTACTTGACCGAGACGACGATGGTGAGCGCCCAGAAGATAAGCGAAACCACGCCGTAGACGCCGGCCGGCGTGGGGCGGGCCGCGTCGGCGTGCGCGGTGAAGATCGTCTGCACGGCGTAGAGCGGGCTCGTGCCCAGGTCGCCGTAGACGATTCCGAGCGCCCCGAGTGCGAGCACCATGCGGCTCGCGTGCGCCACGACGTCCCGATGGTCATCGCTCTCAGCCGGCTCGGAGGTGGCCGGCTCGGCAGCCGGTGCCGGATGCACCGGCCAGTGCCCGAGCTTGTGCGCCGCTTCGTTGAAGCTGCGTCTCACGTTGTCCAGGGCGTCATGTCAGCGTGGCCATGGGCTCGCCGCAGCCGAGCGCGCCGGTCCGGCAGAGGCTAGCGCTCTCAGAGCTCGCGCTCGTAGACGTACATGATAGGCCCGCCCGCACCGCGCTCGTGCCGGGTGAAGCCCAGGCTCTCGTAGAGCCCACGCCGTGTCCGTAGCCATCAACTCCCGCATCCTCCGGCTCAGCCAAGGTGGGCCGGACGAGGGCTCTTCGAACTCGCGGTTGAACTGGTCCAGCAGCCGGGCGACGTCCGGCAGGTCTTCGACCTGCGCGAGACGGACGGACCTGTCGTCGGGCCACATGTTCTCGCCGCATGGACCCGAAGCTAACCACGCGGACCTTGACACAGCTCGCTGCCTGCGGCACGCTCGCGCTCCGGTGGCCGAGCCCCTCCTCTACGACCACGCCAACGCCCTGCAGAAGGTCACGCGACGCTTCGCCGCCAGTGGCCCGGGCTCGTGGGTATCGCGCGCGTGGCCCACCGCATCGACCGCCCCGTGCTGCACCGTGTCACGAACGGTCGCCACACCTTCTCCAGCCTCGTCTCGGGGATCCCGGTGGTGATGCTGACGAGCACCGGCGCCAAGAGCGGCCGGCCCCGCACCACCCCGGTCCTGGGCATCCCCACCGGCAACGGTGTGGCGATCATCGCCTCCAACTTCGGCCAGGACCGCCACCCCGCCTGGTACCACAACCTCCGTGCCCACCCCGCGGCCGAGGCCGTGATCCACGGCGAGCGCCGGCGGGTGCGCGCTGTGGAGGTTGAGGGCGAGCGCCGGGAGGAGATCTGGCAGGAGGGCCTGCGGGTGTATCCGGGCTTCGACCAGTACCAGCACCGCGCCTCTCACCGCCACATCTCGGTGTTCGAGCTCCAATCGCTCTAGTCACCGAGCAACGATCGCTCTAGTCACCGAGCAAGCCCTTCAGCACTGCCCGTGACGCCGCTGCACGCGCTGGCCATCTTCGTCGCCGGGCTCGTGGCCGGGGCGATCAACACCGTCGTGGGCAGCGGCACGCTCTTCACCTTCCCCGTGCTCCTGGCCTTCGGCTACGCACCGGTGACCGCGAACGTGTCCAACACGATCGGCCTGGTACCAGGGTCGCTCGCGGGAGCCATCGGCTACCGGCACGAGCTGCGCGGCCAGGGCACCCGCACGGTACGCCTGGCGGCTGCGTCCCTGCTGGGCGGAACGTTGGGGGCGATCCTCCTGCTGACGCTGCCGGCGGCGGCCTTCAAGGCCATCGTTCCCGCGTTCATCGTCATCGCCCTGGCGCTGATCTTGGCCCAGTCCCGGCTGACGCGGACGCTGGAGCAGCGGCGGACCCGCCCCCGCCCCGCCGCGGGAGGAGTCTCCGCCCTGGTGGGGGTGTTCGCCAGCGGCGTCTACGGCGGCTACTTCGGGGCCGCCCAGGGAATCCTGCTGCTGGCGATCCTGGGCCTGGCGCTGGAGGAGGAGCTGCAGCGGATCAATGCCCTGAAGGTGGTGCTGGCCGGGCTCGTCAACCTGGTCGCCGGGCTGCTCTTCGTGTTCGCCGCGCGCGTGGCCTGGGACGCGGCCCTGCTGATCGCCGCCGGCTCGACGATCGGGGGGGTCGGCGGCGCGCGTGCCGGACGGCGGCTCTCGCCGCGGGTGCTGCGCGCCGTGATCGTCGCCGTGGGGATCCTGGCGATCGTGCGGCTCGTCTCCTGAGGGACCCTTCCCGGGCGATCGCTACCCGGTCGAGAACGCGCCGGTGGCGGCGACGACCCGCTCGCCGCGACCTCGCTCCTGGCCGCGCATCCGGTCGAGCTGATCCTCCAGGCGGCCGTGCAGATGCCACTCGTTCCCGTGACCGGTGATGATGCCGGCCTGGCCAAGGCGGGCGAGGGCGTGGGTGACCGACGGCCGCTCGGCCCCGATCAGCTGGCCGAGGAGGTGGTGCGTCAGTGGCACCGGCAGCCGGATGCCGTCCGGCTCGACCTTGCCCCAACGGGCCGCGAGGTGCCAGAGCAGCAGGGCCAGGCGCACCTCCAGCCGGGGCTGGGCGGCGATCGTGCGCTGAACGTTCAGGCTCGCCGTCCGGCGGGCGGCTCGTCGCAGCAGCGTCTGGTTGATCTGGGGCCAGAAGCGCATACGTCTGGCGAAGTCGTGGTCCAGCAGGGCAAAGCGGCTCGGCGTCAGCGCCCGCCAACCGACCTCACAGCTCAGGAGCTCGTCGCACTCCCCCACGATCGGCTGGATCAGATCGCCGGTCCCGAGCAGCTCGGCGGCGATCCTCCCGCCGACCTCCACCTCCACGGCCAGCACGCCGTCCAGGACCAGTACTCCCGGGCCCTGGGAGGCGTCCGCCAGCCAAACCGGAACCGGAAGCCATCCCGCATCGGTCGCGAGTGTCTGCGAGATCGCCGCCGCTCGCGCAGCGGGTCGCGCCTGGCTCTCGATCGCCTCGGCAAGCTCGACATCGATGTCCAGGAGGCATTGCGAGGACGACAGCATGTCCGGGTACACCGCCGGCTGCTTCGTGCTAGGCACTGCCGCGATCCCGCGTTTCAGTTCTGTCTCCACTCTCTGGGCTGGTTGCATCAGGATCCAGCCACCGGATCTGCGGCCAGTCTAGACTCAGAATCGTGGCCCTGCGGCAGGTTCTATTCCGGCAACACCTAGTAATCAAGATTACCGTGGCCCGGGTTACCGCCGGCGAGTGGCGTGGAGGAGAGGGTGGTATACCGCTCTCAGCGGGTTGCCGGGTGTCACGCCGAGCGCAGCCTGCGGAGAGAGGAGCGACCCGATGTGCCTGGCGATACCCGGGCAGGTAATCGAGATGGTTGACCCCGTCAACCACATCGCCAAAGTCGATGTCGTCGGCGTGCGGCGCAACATCAACGTCGGCCTGTTCAGCGACGACGACGACGGCGGCATCGGCCCCGGGGACTGGGTCCTGATCCACGTCGGGTTCGCAATCTCCCGGATCGACGAGGAGGAGGCCCGCGCCACGCGGGAGCTCTTGGAGGAGATGGGCCACGAGTACGAGCAGGAGCTCGAGGAGCTGAAGGCGAGCGTGATCGAGTGAGCTACGCCCCTGCCGAGCCGGTCTGTGGCTCGGACCACTGCATCACCTGTGCCGACGAGGGGATCCCGATGACGGTGCGGGCGGTCGACGAGGGGCGCGGCCTGGCGCTTTGCGTCGATGGGCAGGACAGCTCGTCCACGGTGGAGATCGCCCTGGTGGCCCCGGTCACCTGCGGGCAGCGACTGCTCGTGCACGCGGGGACCGCGATCGCGGTGCTCAATGACGAGAACACGGAGGGAGAGCTTTGAAATTCGTAGATGAGTTCCGAGACGCCGAGCTCGGACGGGCCGTATCCGCCGACGTGCTCTCGCTGGTGGAGGCGGGGCGTCACTACAAGTTCATGGAGGTCTGTGGCGGCCACACCCACTCGATCTACAAGTACGGCGTGGACGACCTGCTACCGGCCAACGTCGAGCTGGTGCATGGGCCCGGGTGCCCGGTTTGCGTGATCCCCATGGGACGGGTCGACGACGCCATCGCGCTGGCCCACGAGGACGTGATCTTCACCTGCTTCGGGGACATGATGCGCGTGCCCGGCTCGGGCGGCAGCCTGCTTGATGCCAAGGCCGCCGGTGCTGACGTGAGGATGGTCTACTCCCCGCTCGACGCCCTGCGGATCGCCAAGCTGAACCCCGATCGGGAGGTCGTGTTCTTCGCGATCGGCTTCGAGACCACCGCGCCGTCCACGGCCCTGACGCTCAAGCGCGCTCGCGCCGACGGGGTCCGGAACTTCTCGTGCTTCTGCAACCACGTCACGATCGTCCCGCCGCTGCGAGCGCTGCTGGAGTCACCGGACCTCCGGCTCGACGGCTTCGTCGGACCCGGCCACGTGGCCACCGTGGTCGGAGCGCGGCCGTTCGGGTTCCTGCCGATCGACTACCGCAAGCCGATCGTGATTTCGGGCTTCGAGCCGCTGGACATCCTGCAGTCGATAGGCATGATCCTCCGCCAGCTGGCCGAGGGGCGCTGCGAGGTCGAGAACCAGTACAAGCGGGTCGTCCCCTACGACGGGAACGCGCGCGCCCTGGAGGTAATGGCCGAGGTCTTCGAGCTGCGCCCCCACTTCGAGTGGCGCGGTCTCGGGTTCATCTCGCACAGCGGCCTGAAGCTCTCCGAGGCCTACGCCGACTTCGACGCCGAGCTCCGCTTCGGCGTGCCGGGGATCCGCGTCGCCGATCCCAAGGCATGCCAGTGCGGCGAGGTGCTCAAGGGCGTGATCAAGCCGTGGGAGTGCAAGGTGTTCGGCACCGCGTGCACGCCTGAGCGGCCGATCGGCACCTGCATGGTGTCCTCGGAGGGTGCGTGCGCGGCGTACTACAACTTCGGCCGCTTTGCGCGGGAGCGGGAGGTGGTGTGAATGGGCAGCCGGATGACTCCCGCGGCGTCCGGTCGCGGCGAGCCTGGAGGGCGAGCGGACGCCAGCGGGAGGGACGCCGTCACCGACCGCGAGCAGAAGATCCTTGGGATCATCGAGACCGCCAGGGGCAAGCGGGCGAAGTTCCGTGACGAGCACATCAACATGTCCCACGGCGCGGGTGGCAAGGCCACGCAGAGCCTGATCGAGGGGATGTTCGTGCCGATGCTCGGCGGCGAGGCGCTCACGGAGATGGCCGACGCGGGGACCGTGGAGCTCGGCGGAACCACCCTGGCGATGAGCACCGATTCCTATGTGGTCAAGCCGCTGCGCTTCCCTGGTGGCTCGATCGGCGAGCTGGCGGTCAACGGGACGGTCAACGACCTGGCCATGGCCGGCGCCAGGCCGATCGCCCTCAGCCTGTCGCTGATCCTGGAGGAGGGGCTTCCCGCGCAGACGCTCAGAGAAGAGGTGCAAGCGGTCGCCGACGCCGCCAAGGAGGCGGGAGTCACGATCCTGACCGGCGACACCAAGGTCGTCGAGCGCGGCAAGGCCGATGGCATGTACATCTGCACCGCCGGGATCGGTGCTCGGGACCCCCGCGCGTCGCTCTCGCCCGCCGCGCTGCGGCCGGGCGACCGCATCCTGCTCTCGGGCAGCATCGGCGAGCACGGGACCGCGATCATGCTCGCCCGCAACCAGTTCGAGCTCGACGCGGACGTCGAGTCGGACACCTGCTCGCTGTGGCCGGCGGTCGACGCCATGCTGGAGGCCGCCGGGCCGCATCTGCGCTGCCTGCGGGATGCCACCCGCGGCGGAGTCGCCTCGGTTCTCAACGAGCTCGCGCGAGCCTCCTCGGTGGCGATGCTGGTGCGGGAGGGCGAGGTTCCCGTGCGCCCGGTGGTCGCCGGTGCGGCCGAGATCCTCGGGATCGACCCCATGTACATCGCCAACGAGGGGCGGCTGGTGGCGTTCGTGGCGCCGGAGGCCCGCGACAAGGCGCTGGCGGCGCTGCGCTCGGTGCCGGGATGCGAGGACGCGACGGAGATCGGCGAGGTCCGCACCGACCCTCCCGGGATGGTGCTCGTGCAGACCGCCTTCGGCGGCCGCAGGGTGATGGACCAGCTCGTCGGCGACCCGCTCCCGAGGATCTGCTGAGGCGCCGTGCACGAGCTCTCGCTCGCCGAGGCGGTCCTGGACGTGGCGATCAGGCACGCCCGCGGGCGGCCGGTTCACAAGGTGGAGGTGCGGGTGGGGCATCTGCGCCAGGTGGTGCCCTCCGCGCTGCAGTTCGCCTTTGAGCTGATGGCGGACGGCACGTCGGTGGAGGGGGCCGAGCTGGTGATCGAGGAGGTGCCGGCCAGCGGCGTCTGCCGCGCCTGCGGCATCGAGACGACGATGGCGCAGTTCCCGCTGCAGTGCTCGCGCTGCGGCGGCATGGACATGGAGCTCTTGACCGGCGAAGAGCTGCTGGTCGACGCGCTGCAGCTGGAGGAAGAGACAACGACCGAAGGGATCACGCATGGCGGTTGAAGAGAAGGCATCCGGCGTCGATGAGGTGCACATCCTGTGGATCTCGGAGGGGATGAGCTGCGACGGTGACACCATCTCCATGACCGCGGCGGGGCAGCCGAGCATCGAGGATGTGGTGCTGGGGGCGATCCCCGGCCTGCCGAAGGTGAACCTCCACAACAAGGTGCTCTCGCCCACGCTCGGCGGCGAGGAGTTCCTGCTCCCGTTTCGCCAGGCGGCTGCCGGCGAGCTCGACAAGCCATTCGTGCTGGTGATCGAGGGCTCGATCCCCAACGAGAAGATCAACGGCGAGGGCTACTGGACCTCGTTCGGCAACGACCTGGCCACGGGCGAGCCGCTCACCCTGAACTGGTGGATCGACCAGCTCGCGCACAAGGCCTGGGGCGTCATCGCGATCGGCACCTGCGCCACCTACGGCGGGATCCACGCCATGGCCGGCAACCCCACCGGATGCATGGGGCTGGCCGACTACCTCGGGTGGGACTTCCGCTCCGCTGGAGGGCTGCCGATCGTCAACGTCCCCGGTTGTCCGGTGCAGCCGGAGAACTTCATGGAGGTGCTGGTCTGGCTGCTCTACCAGGCCGCCGGCCTGGCGCCGACGATCCCGCTCGACGAGGCTTTGCGCCCGCAGTGGCTCTTCGGCAAGACCGTCCACGAGGGCTGCGACCGCGCCGGCTACTACGAGCAGGGCGACTTCGCCCAGGACTACAACTCGCCCAAGTGCCAGGTGAAGATCGGCTGCTGGGGCCCGGTGGTCAACTGCAACGTGCCCAAGCGCGGCTGGATGGCGGGCATCGGCGGCTGTCCCAACGTCGGCGGCATCTGCATCGGCTGCACGATGCCGGGCTTCCCGGACAAGTTCATGCCGTTCATGGACGCGCCTCCCGGCGGTGGCGTCTCCACCGCGGTCACCGGTGCCTACGGACCGGTGATCCGCAAGCTGCGGGGAATCACCAACAAGGCGATGAACAAGGAGACGAAGTGGCGCCACAACGGCGCCGAGCTGACGACCGGCTACAAGCCCCGCTGGGGGAACTGACGGGCGTCGCCTGAGCGAGCCCCTGGATTCTGAGAGAGCAGAAGAGGAGACGGACACATGGCAGCAGTTAGGGAGAGCGTCAAGCCGGAGGCCGGCAAGCTTGTCGACATGGCTTGGGATCCGATCACGAGGATCGTCGGTAACCTCGGGATCTACACCAAGATCGACTTCGACAACCGTGAGGTCGTCTCGTGCAAGAGCACGTCCTCGCTGTTCCGCGGCTACAGCGTGTTCATGAAGGGCAAGGACCCGCGACGCGCACTTCATCACCAGCCGCATCTGCGGGATCTGCGGTGACAACCACGCCGTCTGCTCGTGCTACGCGCAGCAGATGGCCTACGGCGTCAAGCCGCCGCCGCTGGGCGAGTGGATCGTCAACCTTGGTGAGGCTGCCGAGTACATCTTCGACCACATCATCTTCCAGGACAACCTGGTGTTCGTGGACTTCTGTGAGCAGATGGTCAAGGAGACCAACCCCAGCGTGTGGGACAAGGCGCAGCACACCGACGCCCCGCACGCCGAGATGCACGGCTACCGCACAATCGCCGACATCATGCGCTCCTATAACCCCTTCACCGGGGACACCTACAAGGAAGCGCTGCACATGAGCCGGATCGGGCGGGAGATGATCTGCCTGATGGAGGGACGCCACGTACACCCCTCGACGGTCTATCCCGGTGGCGTGGGGACGATGCCGACGCCGACGCTGTTCACCGACTACCTCAGCCGGTTGCTGCGCACGCTGGACTTCATCAAGAAGGCCGTGGCGATGAACGACGACGTGTTCGACTTCTTCTACGAGGCCCTGCCGGGCTACGAGGAGGTCGGTCGGCGGCGGATCCTGCTCGGTTGCTGGGGCGCGTTCAACAACCCCGATCACGTCGACTACGAGTACAAGAACATGGAGTCGTGGGGCAACGAGATGTTCGTCACCCCCGGCGTGATCGTCGACGGTGAGCTCGTCACCACCAACCTCGTCGACATCAACGTCGGCATCCGGATCATGCTCGGCTCCTCCTACTACGAGGACTGGACCAGCGAGGAGACGTTCGTCTCCCACGACCCGCTCGGCAACCCGATCGACAAGCGCCACCCGTGGAACCAGACCACGCTCCCCAAGCCGCAGAAGCGCGACCTGGAGGGCGGGAACTACTCCTGGGTGATGAGCCCGCGGTGGTTCGACAAGCGCACCGGCGACAACCTCGCGTTGGATACCGGCGGCGGCGCGCTGGCGCGGCTGTGGGCCACGGCGCTGGCGGGCAAGGTCGATACGCCGTTCGTCAAGTCGACCGGCCACAGCGTGCTGATCAACCTGCCCAAGACGCCCAACACTCCCGAGCAGACGCTGGAGTGGAAGGTGCCGCAGTGGTCCAACGCGATCGAGCGTAATCGCGCCCGGATCTACTTCGTGGCCTACTCCGCGGCGATGGCGCTGCACTTCATCGACAGGGCTATGAACGAGCTGCGGGCGGGGCGGACGAAGGTCTTCGAGGACTTCGAGGTCCCCGACGACGCGATCGGGTGCGGCTTCCACGAAGCGGTGCGCGGCGCGCTCTCCCACCACATGGTCATCCGCGACGGGAAGATCGCCAACTACCACCCCTACCCGCCGACGCCGTGGAACGGCAGCCCCACCGACTCCTACGGGACCCCGGGCCCCTACGAGGACGCGGTCATGGGTATGCCGATCTTCGAGGAGAACGGCCAGGACAAGTTCCGCGGCATCGACATCATGCGGGCGGTGCGCTCGTTCGATCCGTGCCTGCCCTGCGGCGTGCACATGTACCTGGGCAACGGCAAGACGGTCAAGACCGTCCACCAGCCGATGTTCGGCGAGCACAGCTAGGGGGCGCGGCAATGGGAGCCGTTGCATCCCGGGACCCGCTCGGCGACGTCGAGCGGCTGCTGGAGGAGCTCGAGAGCGTCTCGGACCCGGTCGCCAGGGACAAGGCGACCGAGGTCGTGCAGGCGCTGCTCGAGCTCTACGGCGAAGGACTCGACCGGATCGTGCAGGAGATCGCCGCGCGGGACGACGGCGAGCTGGCCCACGCGCTCGCCGAGGACGACTTGGTGGCGCATCTGCTGCTCCTGCACGGGCTCCACCCGATTCCCCTCCAGGAGCGGGTGGTGGAGGCACTGGGTGAGGTCCGGCCGTATCTGGAGTCCCACGGCGGCAACGTCGAGCTCCTGGGCATCGAGGGGACGGCCGTGCATGTGCGGATGCAGGGGAGCTGCAGCGGCTGCCCGTCCTCGGCGATGACGCTCAAGCTGGCGATCGAGAACGCGATCCGTAAGGCGGCGCCCGAGATCGAGAAGGTGATCCCCGAGGAGGAGAGTCCCGCCGTTGCCGGCGAGCCGCTGCTGCAGATCGCGGTCATGCCGGCATCGGGCGGGGACGGGGGCTCGGCGCCACCCGAGCCCGATGACGCCTGGACGATGGCCGGCGGCTTGGCGGAGCTCGCCGGAGGCGGGCTCGTCGTCAAGCAGATAGCCGGTCAGCCGATCCTGTTCCTGAAGCTCTCGGACCGCTTCTACGGCTACCGGCCGCAGTGTCCCGGCTGTGCGCAGTCGCTGGCGGGCGCGGCGCTGCTCGGGGTCGAGCTGGCCTGCCCCCATTGCGCAAACCGCTATGACGTGATGCGCGCGGGGCGGTGCCTGGACGCCCCCCAACTGCATCTGGAGCCGGTCCCGCTGCTGGTCGGCGCTGACGGGCTGGTCAAGGTGGCGCTGCCGGTGGCGGCCTGAAGAACATGACCGCGCGTAGTCCCACGCTGGTCTCGCCCCGCCTGAGCCGGTTGGCCCAGCGCAGTGCCGAGGCCGCCGAAGAGCAGCAGGAGCACTGCGAGCTGTGCGGAGCGGCGGTGCCGGCCGAGCATCGCCACGTCATCGACGTGCAGACGCGGCAGCTGCTGTGTGCCTGCCGGGCCTGCTCGCTGCTGTTCGACCGGCGTGCGGCTGGCGGAGGCCACTTCCGCCTGGTGGGCGACCGCCGCCTGCGACTGGAGGCCTTTGAGCTCAGCGACCCGACCTGGGAGAGGCTGCGGATCCCGGTCGACATGGCCTACTTCTTCAACAGCACCGCGGCGGAGCGGGTGATGGCGTTCTATCCCAGCCCGATGGGGGCGACCGAGTCTCGCCTGGAGTTCGCCACCTGGCAGGAGGTCGAGCAGGCCAACCCCGTACTGGAGACGCTGGAGCCCGACGTGGAGGCCCTGCTGGTCAACCGGGCCAAGGGGGTACGCCGGTACTGGATCGTGCCGGTCGAGGACTGCTACCGGTTGGTGGCGCTGATCCGGACGCGGTGGCGCGGCTTCACCGGCGGCAAGGAGGTCTGGCAGGAGCTTGAGCGGTTCTTCGATGAGCTCGATCGTCGTGCCCGCAACTTAGACAATGTGGGGGCGCAGTCCCTCTCGAAAGGAGCAGGAAATGCCGAACATCAACCTCGGTAAGCCCCAGGTGACCATGGATCTGCCGTCCCATGTGCCCGGGACCAAGCAGGGAAACTCCAGGGGCAACTACGAGAAGATGCCGGGGCACAACCCCGACGGAACCTCGACCGCGTCGCGCTCCACGGGTATCAATCCCAAGACCCAGGGGCCGATCGACCCCAGCATGCCGAACATCTCGCCGGCTTAGCCGGCCAGGAGCGTTGAGGCCCGCCGTGTCGGCGATCGAGAAGGCGATGCGCAGCGTGGGCTCGGTTCCCGAGCTGCGCTTCGCTGTCCTCGGAGCCAGCAGCCTGGAGTACGCGGCGGTGCCGACGTTGAAGTTCGAGCTGCAGATCGATGCCGATGGCGGCCTGCCGATTCGCTCGATCCTGCTCGACGTCCAGATCCAGATCGCGGCCCGCCAGCGCGGCTATGACCCGGGCGTCCAGGATCGGCTGCTGGAGCTGTTCGGCACGCCCGAGCGCTGGAGCACGACGCTGCGCACGTTGCCGTGGCTGCGTACGACGCTCGTCGTGCCTCAATTCACCGATCGCACGACCGTCGACCTGCTCGTTCCCTGCACCTACGACCTGGAGGTGACCGCGTCGCGCTACTTCGCGGCGCTGAAGGACGGCGTCGTGCCCCTGGAGCTCCTGTTCAGCGGCTCGGTGTTCTTCTCGACTCCTGCGGGGGCGCTCCAAACCACGCGGATCGCCTGGGATCACGAGGTCGACTACCGGTTGCCGGTGGCGGTCTGGCGGGAGACGATGGATCGCCACTTCCGCGGCAGCGCCTGGCTGCGGCTGGGTGATGAGAGCTTCGACCGTCTGTGCTCCTACAAGGCCCGCCACGCGTTCGAGAGCTGGGAAGCCACGATCGACGCGCTGCTCGAGAGCGAGGCGGGATCGTGAAGCCGGACCCGATCCGGGCGATCGCCGACGCGGTTCTCTACGAGGGCTACATCCTCTGGCCCTACCGTCGCTCGGCGCTCAAGAACCAGCGGCGATTCACCTTCGGCGGTGTCTATCCAGCCGCCCACAGCGAGCGGCATCCTGACGACGCGCACACGATGCAGAGCGAGGTCCTGCTCCGCGCCGACCCACCGGTGCAGGTGCAGGTGCAGGTGTCGGTGCGGTTCCTGCACGTGGTGGCTCGGACCGTCGCTCGCCAGCGTGGTGAGGAGATGGAGCCGGTCGACGAGCTCGTCGTGAACGGCGAGCGCCACCAGAGCTGGGAGGAGGCGGTCGAGCGGACGGTGGAGCCTGGTCCGATCGCCTTGGAGAAGCTGCGCGCCGGTCACACCGAGCGCATCGCCGTCCCCGCCGGGTCGGAGCTCGAGTCGCTCCGGGAGCCAACCGGAGAGATCACCGGGGCTCTGATCCGAAGCTGGCAGCAGCTTCAGGGTGAGCTGCGTCTGAGCGCGACACCGCTGGCCGATGACCTTTGGCGGCTCCGCGCGACGATCGTCAACACGACGCCATTTGACTCCGAGGACCGCCAGCGGGCGCTGGAGCAGACCTTCTGCTCCACGCACACGCTGCTCCAGGCCCCGCAGGGAAGCTTCGTATCGCTCACCGATCCGCCCGAGGACCTGCAGGCCGAGGCCGCCGCCTGCCGCAACATCGGCACCTGGCCGGTGCTCGTGGGCGAGGACTCGGAGCACGGCACGATGCTGTCCTCGCCGATCATCCTGGAGGACCATCCGCGCATCGCCCCGGAGAGTCCGGGCGACCTGTTCGACGGCGGCGAGATCGACCAGCTGCTGATCCTCAGCATCCTCTCCATGACCGAGGAGGAGCGGGCGGAGATGGCCGCCTCGGATCCGCGGGCGCGCGAGATCCTGGAGCGGACCGAGGCGCTGACACCCGATCAGTTGATGGCGCTGCACGGAACCGTTCGTGAGCTCGGGATGGTGCGCTGAGCATGCCCGGCTATTGGGAGGAGCTGGAGCGCCCGGCACCGGACTCCGTGTCGGTGACCGGCACCGAGCTGCGCGCCGGCAGCCGCGTGCGGCTGTGCCCGCGCCCGGGAGGGGACATTTTCGATCTCGCGCTGGCCGGCCGCGTGGCGGTGATCGAGGGCATCGATCAGGATCTGGAGGGCAACGTCACGCTCGCGGTGGTGGTCGAGGACGATCCCGGCCGTGACCTCGGCTTCGCGCGGCAGCCTGGGCACCGCTTCTTCTTCTCCACCGCGGAGGTGGAGCCGCTGGCGGACGAATCGGCGGGGTCCGAGCCCCCGGCGAACCGAATCCTGGTCGCCGGGATCGGCAACGTGTTCCTCGGCGACGACGGCTTCGGCGTGGCCGTGGCCGACCGCCTCTGGCGGCGAGAGCTGCCGGCCGGGGTGGAGGTGGTGGACTTCGGGATCCGCGGCATGGATCTGGCCTTTGCCATGCAGGAGGGCTACAGCGCCGTGGTGCTGGTCGACGCCGTGCCGCGGGGCCAACCGGCCGGCACGCTGTACGTGATCGAGGTCGATCCCGAGGACGAGGACGCGGATGTCGCCGTCGACGCCCACGGCATGGACCCGGTCCAGGTGATGGGCCTCGTGCGCAGCCTCGGCGGCCGTGCCCCACGAACCCTTCTCGTCGGCTGCGAGCCGCAGACGCGCATGAGCGCCGAGGACGAGGACATCGTCGCTCAGCTCTCAGAGCCCGTACTGGCGGCGATCGATCCGGCGGTGAAGCTGGTCGAGTCCTTGCTCCAGCAGATCACAACGCAAACCCCACAGGAGGTGCCCCCAGCATGACCGAGATCCGCATTAGCCCCACCGTTCAGGTGGTCACGCTGCTGGCGAGCGCCGCGGCAATCACCGCGGCGGTCGCTGCCCAGCTACCTGAGATCCGGAGATACCTGAAACTCGAGTCGATGTAGGAGCGAATGATGAACGAGAGCGAGAAGAACGCACAGGAGTCACAGCAGCGGCCGGTGGACCAGCCGACCGATTCGCCCAAGGAGGGTGAGCACCTGGAGTCCCCGGAGGCGGGCTACCCCACGAAGGAGACACAGCCGTACGGGGGTCTCCCCGATGAGCCGCACCAGCATCCGGAGGACATCGACGACACTACGCCCGACAAGCAATCCAGCCCCTGACACCGGAGCCGGCGGAGGGGAGCCAACGAACAGGAGCTTGAATGCACCGCACCAGAGTCAGGGTCGTCGAGGACGCGCTCGATGCCAACAACACGATCGCGCGCGCCAACCGCGACGACTTCGACCGCCACGACGTGAGCGTCGTGAACCTGATGAGCGCGCCCGGTGCGGGGAAGACGTCGCTGCTGGAGCGCGCGCTGGGGGAGCCGCTGCAGGATCTGCGCGTGGGCGTGCTGGAGGGGGACGTGCAGGGCTCCTTCGATGCCGACCGCCTCGCCAGCCTGCACGTGCCCGTGACGCAGCTGAACACCGGCTCGGGCTTCGGAGGGGAATGCCACCTCGACGCCAACATGGTCCGCTCGGCGATGCCCGCGCTGCCGTTGCACGACATCGATCTGCTGGTGATCGAGAACGTCGGCAACCTCGTTTGCCCGGCCGAGTTCCGGGTCGGGGAGGACGTCCGAGCGATGGTCTGCTCGGTCACCGAGGGTGAGGAGAAGCCGATCAAGTACCCGCTGATGTTCCGCGCCTGCGAGCTCGTGGTGATCAACAAGATCGACCTCCTGCCCCACCTGGACTTCGACCTGGACAAGTTCCTCTACCACCTGGACCAGGTCAATCCCGACGCCGAGCGGATGCTCGTCAGTGCCCGCACCGGCGAGGGGGTGGCACAGTGGCGCGAGTGGCTGCTGAAGATCGCCCAGCGCCAGCGGGCGATCGCTTGAGCGCCGGCACGGCCACGGGCGGCCTGCCGGTCAGCCTCCAGGCGCCGCTGGCCGAGCGCACCGACGCCGGCGCGCGTTTCTTCGGCGCCGAGGCCGAGCGGCTGGCGCAGCTGTGCCATCTGATGGCGGAGCGATTTGCCCGCGGCGGGCGACTGATCGCGTTCGGCCGCTCGCCTGCGGCTCGCTCCGACGCACGGCACGTGGCGGTGGAGTTCGTGCACCCGGTGATCGTCGGCAAGCGCGCGCTGCCCGCGATCGCGCTCACGGGAGAGGGCGGCGACCTGCGCGCGCAGGCGGCACTGCTGGTGGAGGAACCGGACATCGCCATCGCGTTTGGGGCGGGAGAGCCGGACGGCGAGGCCGCTGCCGCGCTCGCCCTCGCGCGCGAGCGGGGGGCGCTGACGCTCGCCTTTGATGGGGTCGGGGCAGAGTGGGAGCTCCGCCCGCCCGCCGAGGACCCCGGCATTCGTCAGGAACTGGTGGAGACGCTGTACCACGTGCTCTGGGAGCTGGTGCACGTGTTCTTTGACCATCGCGGGCTGCTCAGCGGACGCCAGGGCCGCACCGGCCACGACCCCGGCCCGTCCAGCTTTCTCTACCCTTTCCTGGACGAGCGCGAGGACGACCTTCAGCGGGTGCTGGACGACGTGGCCGGCTCGGTGCGGATGAAGGCCCAGGAGATCGGTCAGCTGCGGGCGCAGACCGTCGCCGAGAACGCACCGACCCTGATGGCGGCGGCGGATGCCCTGCGAGGCAGGCTGCAGGCCGGAGGGCAGCTGCTGGCCTTTGGCAACGGAGGCTCGGCCACCGACGCGATGGACGTCGTCGCCGACTTCCGCGCCGCTCACGGATCGGCGTCGGGGTGGCCGGCGATCGACCTGACCGAGGATCCCGGGATCATCACGGCGATCGCCAACGACATTGGCGCCGAGGCGATCTTCTCCCGTCAGGTGATCGCGCTGGGTCGCTCCGGTGACGTCCTGCTGGCGCTCTCGACCTCGGGAAACTCCGCCAACGTCATCGCCGCGCTGGCCGAGGCCAGGCGGCGCGGCCTGCTCAGCATCGCGCTGGTCGGCTACGACGGCGGCCGCGTGGCCGCCGAGGCTCTGGCCGACCACGTGATCGTCACCCGCTCGGAGCACATCCCCCGGATCCAGGAGGCGCAGGCCACCGCCTATCACGTGCTGCGGGAGCTCGTCGGTTGAGCGTCGCCGCCGGCCGCGCCGCATACAGCCGGCTACGGGTGCGGGTGCGGGGCACCGTGCAGGGGGTCGGCTTCCGGCCTCACGTGTTCCGCCTGGCCTCCGAGCTGCAGCTGGGCGGCTATGTGCTCAACGACGCGCACGGAGTGCTGCTGGAGATAGAGGGCGACGATCGCGCGCTGGGCGACTTCCTCGTCCGCCTGGTATCAGAGGCGCCCCCGCTGGCGATCGTGGAGCAGGTCGCCCACGAGCCGGTTGAGAGGTGCGGCGAGCGCGGCTTCCGGATCGCGAGCAGTCCCCGGGGCGAGACCCCCGATGCTCCGGTCAGCGCCGACACCGTGACCTGCGATGACTGTCTGCACGAGCTGTTCGACCCTCGGGACCGCCGCTTCCGCTATCCCTTCGTCAACTGCACGAACTGCGGGCCCCGGTTCACGATCATCCGGGGGGTTCCCTACGACCGGCCGCTGACGACGATGGCCGGCTTCCAGATGTGCGAGCGGTGTCGGCGGGAGTACGAGGACCCGGCTGACCGGCGCTTCCACGCCCAGCCCAACGCGTGCCCTGACTGTGGGCCGGCAGTCTCGCTGCTGGGGCCCGGCGGGGGCGCAGTGGCCGGTGCGCCGGGTGCGGATCCGCTCCGGGAGGCGGCCGCGGCCCTGGCGGAGGGGCTGATCCTGGCCGTCAAGGGGATCGGCGGCTATCACCTGGCCTGCCGGGCCGACGACGAGTCGGTGGTGGCCCGCCTGCGAGCCCGCAAGCACCGCGAGGAGAAGCCCTTCGCCCTGATGGCCCCGGACCTACTGGGCGCGGAGCAGCTCGGAGAGCTCGACTGCGCCGCACGTGAGCTGCTGAGCTCGCGCCAGCGCCCGATCGTGCTCGTTCCCCGCCGACCCGGGGCGCCGGTGGCGGCCTCGGTGGCCCCCAGGAGCAGCGAGCTCGGGCTGATGCTGCCCTACTCGCCGCTTCACTACCTGCTGCTGGCCGATGTCGGGACCACCGTAGTGCTGACCAGCGGCAACCTGGCCGGGGAGCCGATCGCGTTCGGCGATGCGCAGGCGATGCAGCAGCTGGGCGACCTCGCCGACCTGTTCCTGATCCACGATCGTCCGATCCACACCCGGACCGACGACTCGGTGGCGCGGATCGTCACGGTCGCCGGCCAGCGGCGCCCGGCCTTCCTACGCCGCTCGCGAGGATACGTTCCCGGTGCTCTGACCCTGCCCGATGCCTGTGCGGCCCCGCCGCTGCTGGGCTGCGGCGCCGAGCTGAAGAGCACCTTCTGCGTAGCCAAGCAGCGGCACGCCTGGGTCAGCCATCACATCGGCGACCTGCAGAACTTCGAGACGCTGCAGTCCTTTGCGCAGGGCGTCGAGCACTTCGAGCGGCTGTTCGCCGTCACACCTGAGCTCGTCGCCCACGACCTCCACCCGGAGTATCTCTCGACCAAGTACGCCCTGCGGCGCGAGGGCGTCGAGCTGATCGCCGTGCAGCATCACCACGCGCACCTGGCCGCGGTCCTGGCCGAGCACGGCGAGGTCGGCCGGGCCGTCGGCGTGATCTTCGACGGCACCGGCCTCGGGGAGGACGGGACGATCTGGGGCGGCGAGCTGCTGGTGGGGGACATCGGCAGCTCTGCTCGCGCCGGGTCGCTGCATCCGGTGACCCTTCCCGGGGGCGATCGCGCGGTACGCCAGCCGTGGCGGATGGCCTGCGCCTGGCTGCAGGAGGCGACCGGCGAGGAGCCGGCGATCCCCGCCCCCCTGCTGAGCTACGTGGAGCCGGAGCGCTGGCGCACGATCGCGCAGCTGGCACGCACGGGCGTCTCGGCACCGGTGAGCACCAGCGCCGGCCGTCTCTTCGACGCCGTCGCGGCGATCTGCGGCGTCTGCGCCGAGATCAGCTACGAGGGTCAGGCGGCGATCGAGCTGGAGGCGCTCTGCGACCCCCACGAGCGCGGTAGCTACCCGGTGGAGCTCCGTCGTGAGCTGGGGTTTCAGATCCTCGACCCCCGCACCGCCGTAGCCGCCGTCGCCCGCGACGTGCGTGTCGGTGAATCCCCGGCGCGAATAGCCGCGCGCTTCCACGCGGGGCTGGCTGAGGGCACGGTGGCAGCCTGCGCGGAGCTGGCGGCCGAGCACGGCACCGAGATCGTGGTCCTCGGCGGCGGCGTCTTTGCCAACCTGAGGCTGCTGGAGTCGGTGAGCGCCGGTCTGGCCGGACGCGGATTGCGGGTGCTGGCGCCGGCGGCGCTGCCCCCGGGGGACGGCGCGATCTCCTACGGCCAGGTCGCCGCGGCGGCATGGAGGGCGGAGGTGTGACCCGCTGGGGACGGATGCGGGCGGCGCTGGACCCCGGTCAGTGGCGGACGCTGGCGTTGATGGCGGCCGTCGTGCTCGGTCTCCACGTGCTTGGCTTCTTCCTGCTGCTCGTCGTGATCGTGCCCCGCCACCTACCCCTCGGTGGGACCGGGGCGTTCGCTGTGGGCACCGGGGTCACCGCCTACACGCTCGGTCTGCGCCACGCCTTCGATGCCGATCACATCTCCGCCATCGACAACACCACCCGCAAGCTGATGGCCGACGGGAAGCGTCCGATGAGCGTGGGCCTGTTCTTCTCGCTCGGGCACTCGACGATCGTGTTCGTGCTGGCGTTCCTGTTCGCGATCGGGGTCAAGGCGCTGGGCGGCCCGGTCCGGCATGGCGGCTCGACGTTGCACAACGTCACCAACTGGATCGGAACCGGGGTCTCAGGCACGTTCCTGTACCTGATCGCCGCGATCAACGTCGTGATCCTCTGGGGGATCGTCAAGGTGTTCCTGCAGATGCGCACCGGGCGCTTCGACGAGGCGGCGCTGGAGGCAAAGCTCCAGCAACGGGGCCTGATGAACCGCGTCCTGGGCCGCTACAACATCACCATCACCGGGCTCTCGGTGATCGTCGCGCTCGTCATCGGGACGATCGAGCTGGCCGGGCTGCTGGCCCAGAAGCTGAACGCGCGGGGCGGCTTCTGGACGTGGGTGGAGCACATCAACACACTCGGCTTCATCATCGTCGCCATGTTCGTGGCCACCTGGGTGGTGGCGCTGCTCGTCTGGCGCCTGGCTCACGTGGAGGAGCGCTGGAGCGCTCACCTGGTCAAGCCCGAGGGTTGACGCTGATCCTGAACGTGGCCCGGTGCTCCTGGCCGGGCGCGAGCACGATCAGATCGGTGCCGCTGCGGAGCGCGTTGGTGGGAGCGGTCATCGGTTCAAAGCAGACGAAGTCAGCCTCGGGCGGGGCGTAGACCTGGCCGAAGGGGTATCCGTTCACGAGCTCCAGCGCGACCGTGGCGCCCGGTGCACCTGTTGCGCCATGAGGGCCTTGGGCGGAGAACCGCGACGGTAGCCCGTGCAGGACGAGCCCGTCGTCCCAGCTCGATTCGCCGAGCTCCAGCGCCTGGGGCCCGAGCGGCTCCCGCTCCCCGGTGGGGATGCTCCGCTCATCCAGCAGCAGGCGCTCACAGCCGGGCAGCTCCATCCGGCATCTCGCCCGTGTCTGGCACGGCACGCGCAGGTAGGGGTGGAAGCCGAACGACACCGGCACGGGACCCTCGGTGGCGCAGACGGTCGTTGAAATCTCCAGCTGACCCTCGCTCACCGTCACCTGCATCCGCACCTCGTGGCGGTATGGGAACAGGTCGAGCAGCGGGGCCTGCTCCCAGCGCAGCCGCGCGGTCAGCCCATCGCCCAGCGGTTCGGCCTCCCAGCGCATCAGCCCCGGGAGAACGCCGTGGATCGGGAGCCCGCCCGGATCCCGCGGGATCGCCGCAGCCGCGCGGGGCAGCTGCACCCGGCGCCCGGCGGCCTCGTACTCGTGCGCGGAGAGGCGGTTGGCCCACGGGTAGAGCAGGGGGATGCCCATCGTCTTGCCGCGCTGCGCGTAGGCCTCGAGTCCCCAGCCCTCGTGCAACAGTTCCTGCCCACGGTGCGTGAGCGAGCGGCACACCATCCCGGCTTCGGGAACGAACACGGCCCGCGTGCCGCCTCCCGGCGAGACGATCTCTGTCGAGCGGAGGGTCATGCCGCCCGCTCCAGGCGCTCCGCCAGGCGGCTGTGGCGGCGGCCCGTGTCGGGCGTCGAGACCGCCCGCTCGATCACCTCCGGGGTCCCCACGATCACCGTGGCCAAGCGGGCCCGGGTGACGGCGGTGTAGAGCATCTCCCGCCGCAGGAAGAACGCTCCCGCGGCGGGATGGGCGACGATCACCGCGACCGGCAGCTCGATGCCTTGCCCGCGATGCACCGAGCAGGCGTAGGCGAGCCGGAGACGATCGGCCTGCTCGGGTGGCAGGCGAAACACCGTCTCCTCGGAGGCCAAGAGCAGCGCGGCGTCATCATCCGCGTCGGTGGTTTCGTCCAGCAGCCGCAGCATCGTCCCGTTCATGAGCCCCAGCTCGTGCAGGTTGCGTCCGGTCATCATCAGCTTGTCGCCGATCCGCAGTCGGCCGCCGCGCACCGGCTGGCCGCCGGGGTTGAGCGCGTCGCGCAGGGCCACGTTGAGGGCGTCGATGCCGAGATCGCCCCGGTAGACGGGCGCGAAGACCTGGATGTCGGCGACCGGGTCGATGTCGTAGTGGTTCGGCAGCCGCTCGCTGACCAGCGAGACGATCTCGCGGCGCGCCGCCAGCGGATCGGCGCGCGCGAGCAGGAACAGGTCCCGGCGCATTCCTTCGCCAGGGGAGAACTCGGGTCGCTCCCCGCGGCGGATGGCGTGCGCGCCCTGGACGATCATGCTGCCCGCAGCCTGACGGAAGATGTGGGTCAGCCTCACCGTTGGGACCTGCGCCGAGGCGACCAGCTCGCTGAACGGCTTGCCGGCGCCGACGGGAGCGAGCTGGTCGGCGTCGCCGACGAGGACCACATGGGTGCGGGGCCCGACGGCACGAAGCAGCATCACGAGCAGCTCCAGGTTGGCCATCGAGGACTCGTCGAGAATCAGCAGATCGCAGGCCAGCGGATCGTCGGCGTCGTGGATAGGACCCTCGCCGGGGATCCAGCCGAGGGCCGAATGAACCGTGCGTGCTTTCACCCCGCTGGCCTCGGTCATCCTGATCGCTGCGCGGCCGGTCGGAGCCACCAGCATCACGCGCGCCCCTCGACGGCTGGCCGCGGAGGCGATCGTGCGGATGGAGGCGGTCTTGCCCGTCCCCGGTCCTCCGGTGATAACCGACAGGCGGAAGCTGAGCGCGTTGGCCAGGCCCTGGCGCTGCTCGGCGGTCAGCTCGTCATGACCGGGGTCGCCCGGTGGGGCCGCTTCGCCGGTGGGCCCGAGCGGCTCGGCGGTGGGATCGCAGACCAGCTCCCGCACCTGCGCCGCCAGCTCGGCCTCCAGCTCGGCGGTGGCGCGGCGAGCGACCCAGGTCTCGTCGCAGATCACGTCCTGCGCCTGCGCCAGGAGCTCGATCAGTCCGGGCGTCGGCGGGCGTCCCAGCAGCGCCTCCAGCGTCTGCAGCAGCTCGTCGGCCGGTAGGCAGGTGCTGCCGCTGCGCTCGGCTTCGCTGAGCAGGTGCAGCGCCCCCGCCCGGGAGCGCTGCTCATGGTCGGTGCCCCGGCCGGCGGCCCGCGCGATCCGGTCGGCGAGCGCGAAGCCGACGCCGAACACGCTGGTCAGCTCGTACGGCCGCTCGGCCACCACCCGGTGAGCGGTGGCGCCGTACTCCTCGTGTACCCGAGAGACGAGGTAGGCCAGGCCGTGGGGGGCCAGCATCAGGTGCAGCTGCCGTGTGACCCGCAGCGCGTTCCACGCACTTGCCGCCTCCTGCGCCCGGCCTCCCCGCAGCCCCGCCGCGGCGAAGGCCGCGTGCGGGTCGCGATCGACTTCGTCGAGCACACCGCCGATGCCGTAGCGCGCCACCAGGGCGGTGGCGCGGCTCCGGCCGACGTGCTTGATCCGCCGCAAGTAGGCGATCACCGTGTCGGCGTCGACCGGCGGGAGCGGCAGCGCCTGGGCGACCTTCACCTGCGGGCCGTAGCGACTGTCGTCGACCCAGGTACCGAGGACCCGCGCCCGATCTCGCACCTCCAGATGGGTGAGCGGTCCGACGAGCACCACCTCCTCCCCGTTGTCGGCAGCAGCGTCGAGCACGGCGAACCCGGTGGCGTCGCTGGCAAAGCGCGTGCGCCGCACGGTCACCTCGGACTCGAAGCGCTCGGTCATCTCCCCGCACGTTATCCGCCCCCCGGCGGGATCGCTACGGTGGGCACACAGACGTCACAAAGCGGGGATGGGAGCGAGCATGAGCGAGCCGTTGGTCAGCGAAGTCGACTTCATCGGGCTGCCCACCCACGACCTGGAGGCCGCCGTCGACTTCTACGGCAACGTCCTCGGCCTGCGGCGCTCGGTGTACCGGCCGGATCGTCACCACGCCGAGTTCGAGACCGGGAACCTGACGCTCAACATCCTAAACGCCGAGGCGATGGGACTGGAGCACACGGTCAACCGCAATCCGATCGCCCTGCGGGTGCAGGACGTCTCGCAGGCTCGAGCCACGCTCGAGCAGCACGGGGTGGAGTTCGCCGGTGACATCATCGACACCGGGGTGTGTCACATGGCCTTCTTCGCCGACCGCGACGGCAACGCGCTGATGCTCCACCGCCGTTACGCGCCGCGGACTGGGGAGTGACCCCCGCCTAGTCGCTCCTTAGCCCGGGGCCCTGCTCGGCCCGGCGGACCGCCGCCCCGATGCCGTCGTTGCCGATCAGCCCCTGGAACCTGGACACCAGCGGCCTGATCGCGCGCACCCCCAGCCGCCCCTGCATTCCGATCGCCTCCACGCGCGCCTCGGAGACGAGCGCGCTCCGAGACCCGCCGGCGGGCTCGACCCAGTGCGCGAACACCACCCGCGCGCTTCCGCGCTGCGAGAAGGCCTCGAACTCTCCGGCGTCGCCCAGGCGCGGGTAGTCACGGCGGAGGGTCCAGATGCGCCCGACGAGCCCGGAGACCGTGAACTCCTCACCCTCCTGGAGCACGAGGAAGGGCTGACGGCGGAACAGCTCGTCGAAAGTGATGTGCGCCGGCGTCCCCGGGAGCCGCCAGCGGACGAGGCGGCCGAGCAAACGCGCGTCGCGCAGCGTCACTCCGCGGGCGGCGTCCCACAGGCGCTCGGGGCTCGCGGTGCTCTCGCGCCGGTGGTATACGCGCAGGCCCGCCTCGGGGAGCCAGCGGTCGAGGTCGGGTCGCACGGGCACCACACCTTACGGAGGACGGTCCCGGGCCCGCGATCCGGCATCCTCTGCCGGTGATCCGCCACGCCCTTGCGCCAGTGCTGGCACCGGCCGCCGATTTGCTCTCGCTGCCGCGCACGCTGAGCGCGGCAGCGGGCGGGGTCGCCATCACCTTCGACGACGGGCCGCACCCCGAGGGCACGCCCGCAGTGCTGGAGCTGCTGGCCGGTGCCCGCGCCCGCGCGACCTTCTTCATGGTCGGCGAGCAGGTGGCGCGGCGACCGGCGCTGGCGGCCGAGGTCGCCGCAGCCGGCCATCTGATCGGGCTCCACGGTCACCGTCACCGGCTCCAGCTGCGACTCGGGGCGCGGGCCCTGGCTGAGGACCTGCAGCGCGGGCGGGAGGTGATCGCCGATGCCACCGGCACGCAGCCCACTCTGCACCGGCCGCCCTACGGGATCTACAGCCCGGCCGGCCTGGCCCGGACCCGGACGATGGACATGCACCCCCTGCTGTGGTCACGGTGGGGCCGGGACTGGCGGAAGTTCACCACGCCGGAGCGGATCTTCACCCGCGTCACCCGGAGGATGGGGCCCGGCGACGTGATCCTCCTGCACGACGCCGACTTCTACAGCTCCAGAAACTCCCACCGGCGCACCGCGGCGGCGCTGGCGATGATCCTGAGGGAGCTGGATCGTCGAGAAGTCGCTACCGTCCTGCCTGCCTGACAGCCTTCTGGTAGCCGCCGAGAGCTGTCAGGATCTGGCAAGCTCAGCGCGGGGACCGCATCGCTGGCCGGCGCTTGCGCTACCTGCGCCGCGCCTCGGCTCACCTCCGAGAGAACCCATGACAACCGCTTCCGCACCTCCGGACTTCGAGAAGTTCGCGATCGGCTTCGACCCTCGCGATCGCGCACGCCTGCACGAGCTCGTCGACGAGGTGCTGGACTCCGGACGCTGGTCGGAGGCGAGCATGAACGCGCGCTTTGAGACCGCTTGGGAGAGCTGGAACGACGCTCCGGCCGTGGCCGTATCGAGCTGGACCGGCGGGGCGATGGCCGCGCTGCACTTCGCCGGAGTCCGGGGCGAGACCGTGCTTTGCCCCTCCAACACGTTCATGGCCACCCCCCTGGCGGCGATTCGCGCCGGCGCGGAGGTCCAGTTCGTCGACTGCAACCGCGAGGACCTGTGCATGTCGTTTGCCGACTTTGAGCGCCAAGCTGCCGAGCACCGCCCCCGGGCCGCCTTCCTCGTGCATATCGGCGGACACATCGCCTTTGAGGCCCAGCAGATCGCCGACTTCTGCCGGGAGAACAGGATCTTCCTGATCGAGGACTGTGCCCACGCCCACGGCGCCAGCTGGAACGGCCGCAAGCCCGGGACCTTCGGGGACGCCGGGGTCTACTCGATGTACGCCACCAAGACGATCTCCACCGGCGAGGGAGGCGTGCTCGTCTCGCGCCGGCCCGAGGTCATTGAGCACGCGCGCGCTTTTCGCAACTACGGCAAACCGAGCTACGAGGTGCAGGGCCTCAACTTCCGCATGAGCGAGTTCACCGCGGCACTGGGGCTCGTCCAGATCGAGCGCCTGCCACAGATCGTGGCGTGGAAGAACGAAGTGGCCCGCGACTACCTGAATCCGCAGCACCCCAGCCGGCTGGAGCTGCCCGACGGGATGGTCTCGGGGCTCTACAAGTACATCGTGTTCGACTGGCTGGAACGCTCGACCGGGCGGGTCTACGATGAGCCCTGCCACCGGATTCTCGGCCACGCCGTCGATCTGCCCAATTCCGACTGGGTGGCGCGCAACCATTCGTGCGTGCCGCTCTACTACCGTCCGGACACCGCGGAGGCGTCGTGAGAGTTCTCGTCACAGGCGGATCGGGCTTCATCGGCTCGCACGTCGTGGACAAGCTGCGCGCCCGCGGCCACGAGCCCGTGATCTATGACCTGCGGCCGTCGCCTTGGCACGAGCCCGGATCGGTCGACACCGTCCTGGGGTCGATCACCGATCGCGAGGCCCTGGAACGCGCCCTGCACTCCTGCGACGGCGTCGCCCACCTGGCCGCCGTGGCCGACGTCAACGATGTCCACGCCGAGCCCGAGGACGCCGAGCGGGTCAACGCCCGCGGGACCGTGGCCGTGCTCGAGGCGGCGCGTCGCGCGGGGGTCAAGCGGATCGTCTACGCCAGCACGATCTGGGTCTACTCCGACTGCGAGCCGGAAGCGGTGAACGAAGAGACGCTGCTGCCGCCGCCGAGCCACCTCTACACCAGCACGAAGCTCGCCGGCGAGCTGTACTGCAAGGCCTATCAGGAGCTCTACGGGATCGATTACACGATCCTGCGGTTCGGGATCCCCTACGGCCCTCGAGCCCGCGAGGCGGCTGTGATCCCGGCGTTCGTCAACAAGGCCTTCAAGGGCGAGGCGCTGACGCTGGCCGGCGACGGCAGCCAGTCTCGCCGGTTCGTATACGTCGAGGATCTCGCCGACGGGGTCGCGCTCGGGCTGGACGAGGTGGCCACCAACCGCGTCTACAACCTCGCCAGCGACGAGAACGTCACCATCAAGCAGATCGCCGAGACGGTCAAGGAGCTCATCGGCAACGTCGAGATCGTGTACACGCCCGCTCGCCCGGGGGACTTCGGCGGCAAGGTCGTAAGCAGCGAGCGCGCCCGGCTGGAGCTCGGCTGGACCGCCGCCACGCCGTTCACCGAGGGAGTCAGCCGCTATGTGCAATGGCGCCGTGACCAGGCTGCCAAGGCCGCCTCGCAGGAGGCCGAAGCGGTGATCCCGGCGGGCGAGCCCGACGCCGAGGCGGGCCCGCGCAAGGTCCTGATCATCTCCGCCGACATCGGCGAGGGCCACGACCTGCCGGCGCGCGCGGTGGCGCGGGAGTTCAAGGACGAGGATCCCGACGCGCTGGTCTCGATCGTCAACGGACTGCCCGCGATGGGCCCGGTGCTGACCAAGGTGCTGCGTGAGAACTCGGCCATCATGTTCCGGTGGCTGCCGTGGCTCTTCGACCTGCAGTACATGCTCTTCATGTACTTCGGCCCGACCCGCTGGCTGGCCCGCCGCCTGCTGACGGGACTCGGTCGCCGCGGCCTCATGCGGATGATCGGCGCTCACAACCCGGACGTGATCGTCTCCACCTATCCCGGCGTCACGTGCGTCCTCGGCGAGCTTCGCCGCACCGCCCGGCTGAAGGTCCCGTGCTACTCCTCCATCACCGACCTCGCCGGCCTGCAGTTCTGGGCCCATCCAGGGATCGACCTGCACTTTGTGACCCACCCGGAGTCGATCGAGGAGGTCGAGCAGATCGCCGGGCCCGGCAGCGTCAGGTGGTCCAAGCCGCCCACATCTCCGGCCTTTTTGGCGGCCCGCTCACGTGCCGACGCGCGCCGCGCGCTCAGTCTCCCCGCCGAGGCCAAGGTGATCGCCGTCTCCGGCGGCGGCTGGGGCGTCGGCGACCTGCTGGGCGCGACCCGGGTGGCGCTCGACTCGCACCCCGACGCGATCGTGCTCTGTCTCTGCGGGCGCAACGACAGGCTCCGCGCCCGGGTGGCCAAGCGTTTCGGCGAGGAGCCCCGGCTGCGCCTGATGGGCTTCACCGACCGGATGGGCGACGTGCTCGCCGCCGCCGACGCGCTCGTGCACTCCAGCGCCGGCCTCACGGTGCTGGAGGCGATCATCCGCGGCTGCCCGATCGTCTCCTACGGCTTCGGCGTCGGGCACGTGCGCGCCAGCAACCGCGCGCTGAAGCGGTTCGGCCTGGCCGAGGTGGCAGGCTCCCAGCAGGAGCTCGTGCCGGCGCTGGCGCGAACGTTGGAGCAGAAGCCCGAGCCCAACCCGTCCTTTGCCCGGCGGCCTCCGACGGCGTCGCTGATCCTCTCTGAGGACCGGCGCAGTTCGCAGCTGCCGGCCTGGCGGCTGCGCACCGCGCGCGCGGTGGTCAGCGCCGCCGTGGTGGTGGCGCTGCTGAGCTGGACGCTCACCACCGGCACCTCGTACAAGCTCGTTTCCCACTTCGTCCACATGCGGGCGATCACCACCGTGTCCACCGACCGCCCTGAGGTCGGGGTGCTGGTCGATGTCCCCGGGGGCGATGTACCCGGTCTGGCCGACACGCTCTCGGCCCGCGGCATGCACGCCTCCTTCGCGCTCAGCCAGCCCTACTCGCCCACCGACGTGAGGGTTGCCGGGGACGGGGACCAGGCGGTCCCGCGCCTGCCGGGCGGCGGTCTCGTGCGCTGGCTGCACACCCGCGGACAGCTGCATCACCTGCTGCGCGCCACGGGCCCCAAGCGCAACTTCCTCTATGCCTCCAGTGGCCCGAGCGTCGGCCAGTGGTGGCTGGCCCACCACGCCGGAGGCCGTCTGGTCGCCGGCGCCGTGCGTCTCGATGCCGGGGATCGGGTGGGCGAGCTCTATCCCGGTGAGGTGATTGAGGTCACCGCCTCGCACCGGGGTGACGCCCTATCCCTGCTGCAGGATCTCCGCGCGAGGCTCCAGGCGGACCACCTCTCAGCCGTGCCCGTGGGCCGGCTGATGCGTGACGCCGACACCTCGGCGTAGTCAGGGCACGGCCGAGCGCGGATCGCGCAGCGGCTTCAGCGTCGGCTCGATCTGAGCGCGCAGGTGCTCGAACTGCGGGGTCAGCGACAGCTTCTCGCCGAGGTGCTCCAGCGGCTCGTCGACCGTGAAGCCCGGGCCGATGGTGGCGATCTCAAACAGCACCCCGGAGGGCTCGCGGAAGTACACCGAGCGGAAGTAGTGCCGGTCGATCACGGGCGTCGCGTGCGCTCCGGTCCGCGCCACGGCCCGCTGCCACTGCTCGATCTCCTCGGGAGCCGCCGCCCAGGCGACGTGGTGGACGGTGCCCGCCCCCGCCGCTGGTCGCTCTTGCGGGGCCTGATCGAAGACGTAGCGGCCGCCCCGGCGCTCCCCGCGGACCTCGTAGGAGTCCTGGCCCGCGGGACGGAACCCGAGCGTCTGCTCCAGGAGACTCCGGCTGCGGGCCGGCTCGACGGCGTAGGCCCGCACCGCCTCGAAGCCCTGCAGCGCCACCTCGGCGGGGATCTCCGGGTGACGGGCGATCAGCGGCTCGTCCGGCGGGTGCACGATCGCCAGCTCGTGCTCCAGCCCCTCCGGGTCACGGAAGCGCAGCGAGGCTCCGGTCCGCACCGGGTCATGCGCTGCGAGGCGCTGCTCCCAGAACGCCAGCGCCTCAGCGCTCGCCAGCCGCCACACGATCCGGTGGACCATCCCGGCTCCGGGTCGACCCTGCCGCAGGTCCGGGTATTCGAAGAAGGTGATGTCCGAGCCCGGTTCGCCCACCTCGTCGGCGTAGAACAGGTGGTACACAGAGGTCTGGTCCTGGTTGACCGACTTCTTGACCAGCCGTAGCCCCAGCAGGTCGGCGTAGAAGTCGACGTTGCGCTGGGCATCGGCGGTGATGGCGGTGATGTGGTGGATGCCCTCGAGCTTCATCTGCTCGCGTCGCTGCACCGCCGCCCCGGCCCTCTCGAAGCTGCCCTACTTACCAGTGCACACCGCGCGTCGCCCGGGCGAAGGCTCGCTGCTCGAAGGCCCGCTGCTCGGGGGTCGGCTGCTCGATCTCCTGGGGCTTGTCCCCGCCCTCGGGAAACAGCTTGTAGGCCCGGTTGACGACGAGGTCCTGAGCTCCGGGTGCAATCGCGTAGGTCAGCTGGCCGAGATTGCCCAGCGCGGTGGCCACGCGCTTGGGTCGCTTGCGCATGGCATCACAGATCATCTCGGCGGCCTCCTCCGGGCTGAGTGTGGGGAAGCGGTCGTAGATCTTGGTCGGCGCGATCATCGGCGTGCGCACCAGCGGCATGTAGATCGTCGTCATGTGCACGCCATCGTTGATGACCTCCGGTCCGATCGAGCGGGAGAAGGCATCCAGCGCCGCCTTGGAGGCTACATAGGCCGAGAAGCGCGGCGTGTTCATCTGCAGCCCGATCGTGGAGATGTTGATGATGTGGCCCGTCCCCTGCTCGCGCATCACCGGGAGCAGTTTCAGGATCAGCTTGACCGAGGCGAAGTAGTTGAGTTGCATCGTCCGCTCGTAGTCGTGGAAGCGGTCGTAGGCCCGGCTGACCGACCTGCGGATCGATTTACCCGCGTTGTTGACCAGGATGTCGACGTGGCCGTGCTGCTCCAGCACCTCGTCGGCCATCCGGTCGATGTCGTCGGTGTCGCTGAGATCGCAGGGATGCACGTGGGCGACGCCACCGAGCGACTCCACCTCGCGCGCCACCTCCTGAAGCTTCTTCTCGGTGCGCGCGACGAGCAGTATGGTTCCCCCCGCTCTGCCGAGCTGCAGGGCGGTGGACTTGCCGATCCCCTGCGAGGCGCCGGTGATGAGCGTGTTGCGCTCCCTTACGACGCCGGGGAGCGACTGCGCCAGCACGCCACCGGCGGCCGGGATCCGCTGACCGAAGGCCCGCAAGGTCTGGGCGCCCATGACAGCGATGTCGGTGATGCTGGGTGGCATCTGCGCACCGTACACCAGGGCTGAATGGGGTGCGCGAAGACGGAGTGTATTCCGTCCGCTCCCCGTGCGAACATATGTTCGGTCATGTCCCTCGTCGTCTGCATCTTCGTCGCCCGGTTCCAGCTCACGGTTGCGGCCGGCACGCGCGCGGGCCTGTTGCAGGCACCGGCGGCGCTGGCTCCTGAGCCGGGCGGAGCGCAGCAGGTGGGAGAGGTGTCGCCGGCAGCGGAGGCGTTCGGGGTCCATGAGGGGATGCGCCTGGGCGAGGCGCTGGCCCGGTGTCCGCGGCTGATGCTGGTGCCGCCCGACCCTGCCGGAGTCGCGGACTCCTGGGAGCGGCTGCTCGTGCGACTGGAGTCGATCGGGTCGGCCGTCGAGCCTGAGCGGCCCGGGCTCGTGTGCTTCGACGCCTCGGGCCTGCTCCGCTTGCACGGGGGTCTCGACGGGGTGCTAGCGGCGAGCCGGCGCGCCCTGCGCACGCCGGCTCGCTTCGGCGTGGCCTCCTCGCGCTTTGCCGCGGTGGCGGCGGCGAGCAGGGCGCGGGTGCGGCGAGCGGAGATCGTGCCGGGCGCCACCACCGGGCCGGGCGCTCGCGGAAGCGGTCCCCGTGAGCGCGCGCGAGCCGGGGCGCGGGCATACCTGGCCTCGATGCCGGTGGCGCTGCTGCGAGCCCGCCCGGCACTGGCCGGGCTGCCCGAGGCGCTCGAGCGCCTCGGGGTGAAGACGCTGGGGGAACTGGCGGCACTGCCCCCGGCGGCACTGGCCGATCGCTTCGGCTCCGCCGGGCTGCAGGCGCGTGAGCTCGCCGACGGCGGTGATGCCGAACTGTGCCCACGCCCTCCCGCCGAGCTGGCCAGTGAGGAGCTCGAGCTGCCCGAGGCGAGCTCCGGCGCTCAGCTCGAGCGAGCGTTGGGCCTGCTGATCGACCGGCTGCTGGCTCGGCGCGAGCGGCGCGGTCGGACGCTGCGCGCAGTCGTGGTCTCGGCCGTGCTCGTCGAGGGGGGCGGAACCTGGCGCGAGCAGGTCAGCTTTCGCGAGGCGCTCGCCGATCCCGTGCGCATGCGGCTGGCGTTGGCGCAGCGGTTGACGGTGATTCCCGCTCCCGCCGAGCGGCTCCGGCTCGCCGTCGAGCGTTTCGGCCCTGCGGCCAGCCAGCAGTGCGCCCTGCTGGACGATCCCGCCGCCGCTCGCAGGGCCCGGCTGCGGGAGGCGATCGGTCAGGTGCGTACGGCGGCGGGAGCGGATGCGGCGCTGCGGGTGCTGGAAGTGGATCCGGACTCCCGCTTTCCGGAGCGGCGAGCGCTCCTGACCCCGTTCGAGGGCTAGGGTCCAGGTGAGTGGTCCTCGGCGACTGGCGGTTCCGCGGCGGGCGGCAGTGAAGTGCGCCGATGAGGGAACGCCGTCGATAGTTGACGGCCGGGAGGTGGAGGCGGTGCGGGAGTCCTGGCTGATCGAGGATCGCTGGTGGACCGAGCGCCCGCTGCGCCGGCGCTACTGGGAGATCGTCACCACCTGCGGCCGGGACGAGGTCATCTTCCACGACCTGGAGGGAGGCAGGTGGTGGCGGCAGCGATGAGCGGCTGGTAGAACAATTCCACTTGCCCGTGGCGCCAGACGGCCTCCCTGGTGGCGGGTCCGTGGTCGGCTCGGGAGCCATCGTTCTCGGGCGCAGGCCGAAGCCCCCCGCCTGTGGGCCCTGACAGCGGGCCTCCTCGCCGCGGCCGCGGTGGTGATTCCCTTCGCGGACAGCGGTCGGGTGGGATCCTGGGAGCGGGGATCAATGACGACATGGCCGAGCACCTGCTCGCCGCCTGCACGCTCCAGGGCCATCTCGCTGCCTCCACCAGTAAGCTGGTCGCCTCCGGGTATCCCGTCGGTCCCCACGCGCTGGCCGCCGCGCTGGCCCAGCTCACCGGCATATCGCTCGAACGTTCGATCATGCAACACCACGGCGGGGATCCTCCCCTCCAGTCAAATCGGTCCCCCTCGTGTAACAGTTGCCGTGTACGCGGCAACGTCAAGCTGTCGGGCCTTGGAGATACGCTCCGCCGCGATGCGAATCGGCTACGGACGGGTCCAACCGCGCCGGCGATCGAGCTTGTCATCACCAAGCTCGATCGCCTCGGACGCTCCCTCGAGCATTTGATCGACCCTCCGCGCTGCTGCAGGGCCGCGGCGTTGACCTCGTTGTGCTCGATCAGGGAATCGACACGTCCACCGCGATCGGCCGGCTGTTCTTTCAGATCATCGGCGCCGTCGCCGAGTTCGAGCACGCACTGCTCTCAGAGCGCACCCGGGACGGCCTCGCCGCCGCGCGGGCCCGTGGGCGCTACCGGCGGCCAGAAACCGAAGCTCGGCCCCCGGCAAGTGAAGCTCGCCCGACAGATGTACGCAGCGGGCGCGCGTCACGGGCGTCGAGGACATTTAATCGACAGGCGGACACGGCGCCTGACCGACAGCACAACCTCCGCTCAAGATAAACAGCGAGAGTGGTGGAAGTGCCGGCTGGCCAGCCACGGCTGCCAGCCCTCAGAGCCCTGGAGCGCCTCGACGCCCCGACGGGCGTACTCCCGATCCGCGCGGCGGCGTCGGCGTGCTCACCCTCGGTCAGTTTGCGCCTGGTGGTGGTCACGGACACGGGTGCTCCCTTCCCTTTGGGGTGGGGCCCCGCACCCGCGGGGTCCCAGGGGCTTTCATGCGGCCTTGAGCACGGCTGGCTCGCCTGGATCGGCCCGTCCGTCGGTCGGTAGCCGACCCCCACACACGGTTCCGCACGAACCGACCGTCGCCCGGCTGCCGTGAGCACCGCTCAGACACACCACCAACGCCAACCGGGTTGGTGGCGCGAGGGCGGCTGGTAGCCAGTCGAGCCCCAGTCGAGGATCGAGCGATCCCGCTCGAGCGGGCATGCGGCCGCTACGTCGACTGGTACACGACCCCACTTCGGGCCCCACAGAGGTAATCAGGGCAGTGCCGGAGTGTCTCTAGACTCCGCCCGGATGAGCGCCGTCGAGCTCCCCGTTGACCTCGGCCCGTCCGCGGTGGGAACCTGGAGCGGCGGGCGCTTCATGCGCTTCGGGGTCCCGGTGGACGACGAGCGCTTTATGGCGCTGATCGCCCCCGACCAGGGCATCAGGACCGTGATCACCGCCGATGTCTACGGCGAGGGCCAGGCCGACGAGATGCTCGGCCGCGTGCTCGCCGGCCGCGATCGGGAGGGGGTCTGCATCGTCGGGGCCGTCGGCCACGACTTCTATCGCGGGCAGCGGGACGGGCCCAAGGGGTTTCCGCGCTTCACCGACCCGGCGCTGCGCGCCAAATCTGACTTCGGCGACTACCTGCAGATGGCCACCGAGCGGAGCCTGCAGCGCTGCGGGGTCGACAGCTTCGATCTCCTGCTGCTGCACAACCCCGACCGCATCGGCTACACCAGCCAGGCGGTGTGGCAGGGCATGGCGGCTCTGCGAGAGCAGGGCCTGACGCGGGCGATCGGCGTCGCGCCGGGGCCCGCCAATGGCTTCACGCTGGACCTGATCGACTGCCTGGAGCGATACGGGGAGCTCCTGGACTGGGCCATGATCATCCTCAACCCCCTCGAGCCGTGGCCCGGGGAGCTGTGCCTGCGGGCCGCAGTCACCGCCGGCGTACGGGTGATCACGCGCGTGGTCGACTACGGCGGGTTGTTCTTCGACGACGTCGTTCCCGGCCAGGAGATGGCGCCGCACGATCATCGTCGCTTCCGTCCCGATGGCTGGATCGAAAACGGCCGTGCCCGGCTGGAGCAGATGCGCCCGATCGCCCGGCGCCACGGGCTCACGACGATCCAGCTCGCCTGCCAGTGGAACCTGGCTCACGAACCCGTGCGGTGCGTGGCCCCGACGTTGATCCAGGAGGCGGGACCCGGCGCGCGACCGGTGGAGGAGAAGCGTGCTGAGCTGGCGGCGCTGCCCGGCGAGCTGCGGCTGAGCACGGAGGAGGTGCAGAGGATCCGCGCCATCGGCGACAACACCGGCTCGATGGCGCTGAAGGGGGCCAGCCCCGAGCATGCCGGGGAGGAGCGGCCGGATCGCTGGGCGCTGAACGAGCGTCTGGAGGCCGTGGCCCGCCGCTGGCAGATCGAGCCCGTACGCGACCTGGCCCAGGTCTGAGGGTGCGCACGCTGGTCACCGGCGCCAGCGGTTTTTTTCTCGGCCACGCTGTCTGCGCCGAGCTGCTCACCAGAGGCCACGAGGTCACCGCCCTCGTGCGCCGGGCCGGCTCGGAGCCTGCCGGAACGACACCGGCGCCCGGTGATCTACTGGACCCGGGGGCGCTCAACGTCGCGCTGAACGTCGGCGGCACCCGCCTCCTGCTGGACGCCTGTCGCGCTCATGGCGAGCCGCGCGTGGTGTTCGTATCAACGGTCGTCACCGGTGACGCCCACGGAGAGCTTCTGGACGAGGGGAGCATCCTGCCGGTGCACACCGCCTACGGGCGCTCCAAGCAGCGTGGCGAGGAGCTCATAAGGGAGAGCGGGCTGCCGAGCGTGATCATCCGGCCCAGCCACGTGTACGGAGCGGGCGGGTGGTACGCCTCCGAGATCGTCGGGCGGTTACGTCAGCCCGGCCCTTCGCGGTCGTCGGCGCGGGGCGGAACCTGTGTGGCTGGCGAGACTCGCCACCGGCGCTGATCCTGTCCGCGCCGTCGTGCGCTCGGCCCGCAGCTCCAACGCCCGGATCAAGCAGGAGCTCGGTTGGCGGCCCCAGTTCCCCACCGCGCGCGAGGGCGTTCCCGATGCTGTGGCGGGGCTCGAGGGGTAGCACCGCTCGCGTCCGTCAGTGATGCGAACATGTGTTCGTGTCCTACACGGAGCTGCACTGCCACTCGGCCTTCTCGTTCCTGGACGGAGCCTCCCTTCCCGACGAGCTGGCGGCCGCGGCAGTGGAGCTGGGATACGAGTCCCTGGCCCTCACCGATCACAACACCGTCTCGGGAGCGATGGAGTTCGCCGTCTCCGCGCGAGCGCTGGGACTGCGTCCGATCCACGGAGCCGAAATCGATCTGGACGACGGACGCCATCTCACGCTCCTGGTCCAGGACGCCCGGGGTTGGTCGAACCTCTGCCGGATCCTGACCTGCGCCCACGCGCTCACCCGGGAGCAGCCGGGGCCACCTTCACCGCCGCTCGTCTCGCTGCGCACGGTGCTCCATCATGCGGAGGGTCTCGTCTGCCTCAGCGGCTGTGCCCTTCGCGGCGTACACGACGAGCCCACCCTCACACGCTTGCGGGAGGCGTTCGGGCCTGAACGGCTGCGGTTGGAGCTGCAACGGCCGTTCCTGCGGGAGGACCGAGCTCGGAACCGGCGGCTGGACTGGCTGGCCCGGCGACTGGATCTGCGCACCGTGGCCACCGGCAACGTCCATGCCCACGCGCGCACGCGCGGGCCGCTGCAGGATGCGCTGGTCGCCATCCGCCTGCACGCCACGCTCGATGCCTCCGAGCCCGAGCGTCGCGGCAACTTCAGCCATGTGCTCGCCTCACCCCAGGCGATGATGGCTCGCTTCAGCGACCATCCCGATGCCGTGGCCGAGACGGCGCGGCTCTCCGACAGCCTGGGCTTCGACCTCGGCAGCGACCTGGGCTACCGGTATCCGGGTGCTGAGGATCGCGCGGCCATGCGCCAGTTGAGCGAGCTCTGCGACACCAGGTTGCACGAGCGCTACGCCGGGGAGCCCGAGTCCCTGCGCGCCCGCGCCAGCACGCGGCTGGACGAGGAGCTGCGGATCGTCGAGGCCCTCGATCTGCCCGGGTTCTTCCTGCTGCATCACGACCTGCTTCAGCTGGCGCGTGAGGTGGCAGTCGAGGTCCGTGGCCCCGACAGCGCGCGGGCCCTGCTGCCGCCCGGGCGCGGCCGCGGCTCGAGCGTCTCCTCCATCGTCTGCTACCTGACCGGCCTCTCGCATGTCGATCCGATCGCCAACGAGCTGATGATCGGGCGATTTCTCAACGAGGAGCTGACCTCGCTGCCGGACATCGACCTCGACTTCCCCCGAGACATCAGGGCGACGCTCATTCCCCGCATCCACGAGCGCTACGGCCACGATCGCTCCGCTCTGGTGGCCGCATTCCCGACCTTCCGCGCGCGCGGCGCCATCAGGGAGCTGGGCAAGGCGCTGGGCCTGCCGCCGGGGGAGATAGAGCGCGTCGCCCGGGGAAGCGAGGGTTGGGACGCGCGAGAGGTGGCGCGGGACATCGACAGCGCGTTGGAAGGCCGGGGGGCGCAAGGCCGTGGGGCGGGTGGCCGCTGGGCGTGGCTGGCGCGGCTGGCCGCCGAGGCGCACGGCCTGCCCCGCCACCTCTCCCAGCACTCGGGGGGCATGATCGTCGCCACCAGACCCCTGATCGACTGCTGCCCGATCGTGCCGGCGGCGATGGAGGGCCGTCAGATCGTGCAGTGGGACAAGGACTCGTGCTCCGATGCCGGCTTTCTGAAGATCGACCTGCTCGGGCTGGGGATGCTCTCGGCGGTGGAGCGAGCCGTGGAGATGATCGCGCGCACGCGAGGCGAGCGCATCGACCTCTCGCGCATCCCCTATGACGATCCGGCGACCTACAGGTGCATCCAGGAGGCCGACACCACCGGGGTCTTTCAGATCGAGAGCCGGGCCCAGATGGCCTCGCTGCGGCGCACCCGACCGGAAACCCTCCAGGACATCACGATCCAGGTGGCGATCGTCCGGCCGGGCCCGATCCAGGGCGGCGCCGTCAACCCGTACATCGAGCGCCGACAGCGGATGCGTGAGGATCCGGCCTACGAGGTTCCCTACGAGCATCCCTCGCTGGAGCCGGTGATGCGGGAGACGCTCGGGACGATCATCTTCCAGGACCAGGTGCTGGAGGTCGCCATCGCCTTCGCCGGGTTCTCGGTCGGCGAGGCCGAGGGCCTGCGGCGGGCAATGAGCCGGAAGCGCTCGGAAGCGGCGATCGAGGCCTATCACCGCCGGTTCGTCGCGGGTGCCAAGCGCACGCACGGCGTCGACGAGGCAACCGCTGAACGGGTGTTCGCGATGGTGCAGGGCTTCTCGGGCTTCGGCTTTCCCAAGGCGCACGGCGCCGCGTTCGGGCTGCTCGCCTACCAGTCGACGTGGTTGCGAGTCCACTACGCCCCCGAGTTCCTGTGCTCGCTGCTGAACGAGCAGCCGATGGGCTTCTACCCCTCCGATGCCCTCGTGCACGAAGCGCAGCGGCGGGGAATCGAGGTCCTGCCCCCGGACGTAAACCGCAGCGGGGTCGAGTGCGAGATGTCGGTAACGGAGGGAGGCGATCCCCTCCGCGGGCCGGTCAGGATCGGCCTGGGCTACATCCGCGGCGTGCGGGCGCAGGAGATCGAGCAGCTCGTCAGCGCTCGGGAGCGGGGCGGTCCCTTCCGCACCCTCTCCGACCTCGCCTCGCGCGCGGGGGCGGGAGCTCCCGCCATGGAGCTGCTGGCATGGTCGGGCGCCTGCGACACGCTGGTGGAGGACCCGGCGCAGCGCTCACGGGGCTCGGCCCGACGCGTCGCCCTGTGGCAGCTGGGGGTCGCGACTCCCGGACGCCGGGTTCCGGGAGGAACCCAGCTGGCCCTACCGCTCGACCTGCCGGCGCCTCCGGCCCTGCGGGAGCTCTCAGGCTGGGAGTCGATGCTGGCCGACTACGGCACGGCGGGGATGACCGTGAACACGCACCCGCTGCGCCTGCTGCGCGAGCGACTGCCCGCAGGTGCGCGGACCAGCCGTGATCTGGAGCAGCTTCAGCACGGGACGCGGGTCCAGGTGGGTGGTCTGGTCGTGGCGCGCCAGCGCCCGGGCACGGCCAAGGGGATCGTGTTCCTGCTGCTGGAGGACGAGCTTGGCACGATCAACCTGATCGTTTCCGCCAGGGTGTACGAGCGCCACCGGCTGACCGTGAGGACGGAGCCGCTGATGCTCGTGGAGGGCAAGCTGGAGCGGCTCGCCGCGGGTGGCGGGGTGATGAACGTGGTGGTCGACCACGTCGAGTCGATCGCCGCTCCGGACCGGCTGCTGGCCGAGGTAAAGGACTTCTCGATGCTGGACGAGCAGGTTCGCCTCGGCCTGGCCGAGCAGCGAGCCGCGCAGGAGGGGACACGAGACGGAGAGGCTTCGGGGCAGGGCGCGGTGACCGCCGAGGGCATCGAGGCCGATGACTTCCGAGCGGTCGCGCCACCGGTGATGAGCTTCGCCGCCGGGAGGCGGCGGTGAGCCGCGCCGGCACGATATGGTGCGCTCCCGATGCTCGCCACGGTCCTCTTCATCGCCTTCTGGGTGGTGCTGGCCCTCGTCCTCTTCTTCATCGCCGCACGAGGGGGTGTGGGAGGCGCTCGGGCGGCTTTCCAGACGCAATCCCGGGGCGGAAGGCGAGTGGTCACCGTGGCCTTTGTGTTCCTTTACGTGGGCTTCGGCGCCGCACTGCCGCTGATCTTTCTGACCGGGAACCACGCCAAGGCCAGCAGCCAGTTCCAGGGTGTCAAGCTGACGAGCGCCGACAAGAGCGGCCGCGAGCTCTTTGGCCAGCTCTGCGGGACGTGCCACACGCTTGCCGCCGCCAGTGCCAACGGCAAGGTCGGACCGAACCTCGATATGCTCAAGCCGCCCTATTCGCTGGTCTACAACACGATCAACAACGGCTGCGTGCCGAACCCCCCGCCGGGCAGCCCCCAGGCCTGCCTCGGGCAGGGCGTCATGCCGCCCCAGCTGCTCCAGGGCCGTGACGCCAACCGGGTGGCGTCGTTCGTAGCCAAGGTCGCGGGCAAGGACTAGATTTCTCGCGTTTCCGTCCTGGGCCGCTGTTAGCATGCGCCTTCTGTACAGCTGAATTCCCGTGCCGTTGCCTTCGGGTGCGGCGGAAGCGGGGGACCCAGGTTGTTTGGGGCTAATCGTGCGTCAGCGCGTAGCGCCGCTCTTTCGGCGCGAGCCCGTCAGCTAACCCCGCAAGCGCAAGAAAGAGGTGGATATGCCGCAAGCAGGTATGGCCGCGCGTGAGCTCGATGAGGACCGTGGCAGCGACGCTCGATGTAGGGAGCGTCGCGAACGCTATGCACGCTACGAGCGTGAGCGCTCGGACGCAGCGCGCTCCGAGCGTCCCCGCCTGCACGCGGTGGCGCCTCCCGCAGCCGCCTCGCCTCGCGCCGACCGGGCCACCCCTGCGCCCGCCCCGCCTCGCACGTCGAGGACCGCCGCCCCTCGCGACCCGGCACCCACACCGCGGCGCAGCCCCGACACCGCCCTCCCCGAGCGCCGGACGGTGACGATCACCGGTCGAGGAGCCGAGCGCTACCGACCCGCCCCCCAGCGGCGCCCTGCGCGGCGCGCCCATGAGCGGCCCGGCTTCCGTCCCGACCGGATCGCGATGTGGGCCGTCCTGCTCTGCGTACTGATGATCCTGGCGGCGACCACGAGCTCGCATGCCGCGACGAGGCCGCAACTGGGCAAGAGCCTCCACATCACCACACTCGCCCGCTCAGCCGCGGAGTCGGCGGCGAGTTCTTACATCACGCACTGAGCGCGATGATCGCGCGTTTACTCGCGTGCGTACAAGGGGATTAGGCGGTCGCGATCGCGGTGCCACCGGCTTAGGGCCGGATGCCATCTGCGGGATGGGAGCGCCGGTGACCGCTTGTGCGGTCACCGCCGGCGAGATAGACTTATGAACAGTAAGCAGGTCTCGAAAGTGAAGGGAGGTCCCTGGCCTCCCCCCCTCAAGAACAGGCCCAGGTGATCCGCGATGAAGAACTCCATGAGCAGGTTCCAGATCCACGACGATCTCACAGCGCCCGAACGCTCGGTCCCCGTGCTGCGCGGCGCGCTGTCGGGCGGCGGTCAGCTGCCCAACTTCCTCGGTGTGCTCGCCGGCTCCCCGGCAGCGCTGCGCGCCTACGCCCGGTTTCGCTCAGAGCTGCGCCACGGCAAGCTGACCCTGGCCACGATGGAGCGGATCGCCCTGGCGGTCGCCGAGCACTATCACTCCGAGCCCGGGATCGCGATGCATTCACGCGCGGCGCGTGGCGCCGGCCTGGCGCTCGACGAGGTGGCCGCGGCGCGCCAGTTCGCCTCCAAGGACGAGCGGGAGGCGGCGCTGCTGCGCTACCTGCGCGCCGTGGTGGAGGAGGGTCGTCCGCCGATGCACCTCCACGAGGAGGCCCGCGAGGCCGGCTGGGAGGATGAGCAGATCCTGGAGGCGATCGCGGCGGTGGCCCTCGAAGCCTTCACCGCGATGCTCAGTGTCGCCGGCGAGGTCCCGGTCGACGGCTCCACCGAGCAGTCACGAGCGCTGCAGGCCGCGTAACCTCCGTGTTGCGATGAGCGCTCAGCAGCGACCGGGTGGGAATGGGACGCAGCCGCGCAGCGGGAGCTGCTGTCCCTTCTACCACGAGGCGGTCGAGCTGGTTGGTCGTCGCTGGACGGGGGCCATCCTCCGCGTCCTGATGGACGAACCGCTGCGCTTCTCCGAGATCGCGCAGGCGATTCCCGAGCTCTCCGACCGACTCCTGTCCGAGCGCGTCAAGGAGCTCGAGGCGCGCGGGATCGTCGAGCGGACGGTGAGCCCCGGCCCGCCCCTGCGGGTGCAGTACGGCCTCTCGCAGATGGGTCGGGAGCTGGAGCCGGCGCTGTCCGAGCTGCAGCGGTGGGCCAAGCGCTGGCTGACCCACCGCGCCCGCGCCGCCGGCTGAGCCGGGCCAGTTCGTTCCGGGAGCGGGTGACCAGCGCCCGGGCGGGCCAGCAAGTAACGTTGCGCGCTGCATGAGCGCCCCTGAGGCACCTGCCACCGCCGAGGACGTGATCGCGCTCGCCGCCGAGCGTGAGATCCGCTTCATCCGCCTGTGGTTCACCGACATCCTCGGGCACCTCAAGGCCTTCTCCATCAACGCCAACGATCTGGCGGACGCCTTTGAGGGCGGGATGGGCTTCGACGGCTCCTCGATCACCGGTTTCAACCCGATCGAGGAATCGGACATGATCGCGATGCCCGATCCCACCACCTTCCAGGTGCTGCCGTGGCGTCCGGCCGAGCAGGGGGTGGCACGGATGTTCTGCGACATCCAGACCCCCGAGCGAACCCCGTATGAGGGAGACCCCCGGTACGTGCTGCGCCGCGCGGTGCAGCGCGCGCAGTCGATGGGCTTCGATCACTTCTACGTCGGCCCGGAGCTCGAGTACTTCTACTTCCGTGACGCCAAGAGCACCGAGGTGCTCGACGAGGGCGGCTACTTCGACCTCACCACGCTCGACGCCGGCTCGGACCTGCGCCGGGAGACGGTGCTGGCGCTGGAGCAGCTCGGGATCCGCACCGAGTACACCCACCACGAAGTCGGTCCCAGCCAGCACGAGATCGACATGCGCTACGCCGATGCCCTGAAGATGGCCGACGACTGCATGACCTACCGGATCACGGTCAAGGAGTACGCGCTGAAGTACGGGCTCCACGCCACCTTCATGCCCAAGCCGCTGTTCGGAAAGAACGGCAGCGGGATGCACACCCACCAGTCGCTGTTCCGCGGCGGGCGCAACGCCTTCTTCGATCCCGAGGACCAGTACTTCCTCTCCGACGTCGGCAAGGCCTTCATCGCCGGGCAGCTCCGCCACGCCCGGGAGATCTGCTCGATCTTCGCCCAGTGGGTGAACTCCTACAAGCGGCTGGTGCCGGGCTACGAGGCCCCCGTCTACGTGGCCTGGTCACGGCGCAACCGCTCCGCGCTCGTGCGCGTCCCGATGTACCACCCGGGCAAGGAGCAGACCACCCGCATGGAGCTGCGCTGCCCGGATCCCGCCTGCAACCCGTATTTGACCTTTGCGGTGCTGCTGCAGGCCGGCCTGGAGGGGATCGAGCACGGCTACGAGCTGCCCGACGCGATGGAGAAGAACCTCTACCACCTCTCCCCCGAGGAGCGCCGCCGCCTGGGTATCGACCAGCTGCCCGAGACGCTGGGGGAGGCAATCGAGCTGACCGCGCAGTCCGAGCTGGTGCTGCGGACGCTGGGCGAGCACACCTTCAACCGCTACATCGAGATCAAGCGCCAGGAGTGGGACGACTACCGCGTGCAGGTCACCCCCTGGGAGCTGGAGCGCTACCTGCCCGTCCTCTAGCCCGCGCGGTTTGCTAAAAAGCGGTGCCAATCGCTGAATCCACCCGGAGGGGGACGTATGAACCGCAGTCGCAAAGTAAGAACCTCGGCGCCAGGACATGCCCGCCGGAGGCGGCCGCAGAGGCTGAGAGCGCGGCGCTGCTGGCGCTGACGCCCGCGGTGGCGCTCGCCGGCTCCACGGTGTTCGCCGGCACGCAGAGCCTGCAGGTGAAGACATCGCTGACCCCCAACCGCGCGGGAGCCAAAGGCGTGACCCTGAAGGTCCACGTCGACTACGAGAGCACCGTGCCCGGCCAGCGGATCATGGGCGGCACCAAGCAGATCGACCTCCAGCTGCCCGAAGGCAGCCACATCAACGTCAAGAACGCGAGTGTGTGCCAGTTCTCAGCGATCGCCCACGTCAAGATCAGCGAGGTCCCCAAGATCTGCCCCAAGTCCTCGGTGGTGGGTGGCGGCACGTTCACCGCCGATGCTCGTCCCCTGGTGAAGACCCCGGTGCCGGGCACGATCACGCTCTACAACCTCCGCGGAACGCGCTTCAACGACATCCTCTTCATCGCCCACACGCAGTTCGGCAGCTTCAACTACTTCACCAATGATTTCGACAACGACAACGACAACGATCCGGTGCTGGACGCCGCCGTCACCCCCGGGGGCGGGAAGCTGTTCTCGCTGAAGACCGTCGACCTCACGATCCACAACAGCTCGACCCACAAGCCCTACATCACCAACCCGGCGACCTGTCCCAAGGGGGGGTGGCTCAGCTCACGGGGCTGTCCATCGCCACCTACGGAGCGAGCCTTCGCTCGAGGCCACAGACGCGGTGCGCTGCACGAAGCACTAGCTGGAGATGGCGGGGGGTGGGCCGCATGCGGCCCACCCCCGGGGCGTGCATGCACGCCCCGAACCTCTACAGCAGCGCCGCCAGCGCGTCAGGGCTCGTCACCGGCGCCTGACAGACGAAGTGCTCGCACACGTAGGCGGTCGCCCGGCCCTCCACCGGCTCGCGCCCCTCCAGCAGCGGCACGTCTCCCTCAGGCCCGCCGGCCAGCACGAGATGGGGGCGGAGCTCGCTGCGGATCACCTTGAGCAGCGGCTCGGGGTCGGGCCCCACCACCGCCACCTCCTGGGCGCTCGCGAGGTACAGGTCGGCCGCCTGGAGCAGGTGGCCAAAAGCCTGGGGGGCCCTGGCGGCCAGCGGCAGCAGCAGCGCCAGCACCTCGGCGGCGTGGCGCTCGTAGCGCTGCTCGCCGGAGACCCGCGCCAGTCGCAGCAGGCCGAGTGCCGCCGCGGAGTTGCCCGACGGGATCGGCGTGTCCTCCAGATCCTTGCGGCGGGCGATCAGGCGCTCATGGTCGCTGGCGGTGGTGAAGAACCCTCCGTGCTCGGGGTCGGCAAAGCGATCGATCAGCGTCTCCGCCAGCCCCACCGCCTCCCGGTACCAGCGGGCCTGAAGCGTTGCCTCATAAAGCGCCAGCATCGCCTGGAGCAGGTAGGCGTGGTCCTCCAGGTAGGCCGGGATCTGCGCCCGCCCCGCCTTCCAGGTGCGCAGCAGGCGGCCCTCGCCGTCACGGAGCTCCTCCAGCAGGAATGCCGCGCATCGCTCCGCGGCCTGTAGGTAGGGCGGGTGCGCCAGCACGGCACCGGCCTCGGCCAGCGCCGTGACCATCAGGGCGTTCCAGGAGGTCAGGCGCTTGTCGTCGAGGCCGGGGCGGACCCGCTGGGCGCGCACCTCCAGCAGCCGTGCCCGGATCTCCTCCAGGCGCTCGGGCTGGGGACCGCGGGCCTCCAACACGGAGAGCCCGTGCTCGAAGTTGCCCGGCTCGCTGACCCCGAAGTAGCCCATCGCCTCCGCGGCCAGGCCGTCCCCCAGCGCCCCGCGGATCTGCTCCGGGCTCCAGACGTAGAACTTGCCCTCTACGCCCTCGGAGTCGGCATCGAGCGCCGAGCAGAAGCCGCCCTCGGGGCCCTGCATCTCCCGCAGCGCCCAGTCAAGCGTCCTACTGCAGACGGCCTGGAAGCGGGGCTCCCGGCACACCAGCCAGCCGTGCAGGTAGGCCCGGGCCAGGAGCGCGTTGTCGTAGAGCATCTTCTCGAAGTGGGGGACCGTCCAGGTGGCATCGACGGCGTAGCGGGAGAAGCCCCCGCCGAGCTGGTCGTAGATCCCGCCCCGGGCCATCTCCCGCAGGGTGTGCAGCGACATGGCTCGCTCGCCCCTGGCCATCAGCAGCTCCAGGACCGGGGTGGGAGGGAACTTCGGGGCCCGGCCCCAGCCACCGTGAGCGGTGTCGTAGCCCGCCCCCAGCGCCGCCACCGCGGCGGCGACGCTCGCCTCCCGGACCGGGTCGGCCGAGGGCTGGATGCGGGCGGTGGCTCCGAGGGAGTGCGCCACTCGTGCCCCCTGCTCGACGATCTCCTCGCGTCGCTTCTGCCAGGCCTCGGCGATGGCCACCAGCACCATCCGCCAGCTCGGCAGGCCGTGGCGCGGCTCCGGCGGGAAGTAGGTTCCGGTGTAGAACGGGGCCTGGTCGGGCGTCAAAAAGGCGTTCAGCGGCCACCCGCCCTGCCCGGTCATCGCCTGGCAGGCCTCCATGCACAGCGCGTCGATGTCCGGACGCTCCTCGCGATCGACCTTGATCGGGACGAAGTGCTCGTTCATCACCGCCGCGATCTGCGGATCCTCGAAGGACTCGTGCTCCATAACGTGGCACCAGTGGCAGGCCGAGTAGCCGATCGAGACCAGCAGCGGGCGGTCGAGCTCCCGCGAGCGCTCCAGCGCCTCGGGGCCCCACGCAAACCAGTCCACCGGGTTGTCCCGGTGCTGGAGGAGGTAGGGCGAGGTCTCGTGGGCCAGACGGTTGGGCACGTCTCGCTTCACACTACCCGCGGGCATTAGGCTTGCGCGGAACGCTCACACCCAGGAGGACCATTGTCAGCTGCTCGTGAACCCCTCACCGCCTCAAGGGCACCCGCCGCCGCCGGTCCCTATGTGCACGCCGTGCGCGCCGCCGGCCTGCTCTTCTGCTCGGGCCAGCTGGGGCTCGATCCCCGCTCGGGCGAGCTAACCGGGATCACCGCCGGCGAGCAGGCCGGCCGGTGCCTGGAGAACCTGGCCGCCGTGTGCGAGGCAGCGCAGACCACCCTGGGCAACGCGGTGCGGCTGACGGTCTACCTCGTCGACATGCGCGCGCTCGTGGAGGTCAACGAGGTCTACGGCTCGTTCTTCGAATCCGATCCGCCGGCGCGGGTGGCGATCGGGGTCTCGGCGCTGCCCCGGGAGGCCAAGGTGATGATCGACGCCGTCGTTGCGCTGCCCGACTGAGACGGCGGCGCCCCTCAGGCGCCGCTCAGGCCGCCGCCGCGCTGCGCTCGTCGCGGTACTCGCGCGCCTGCTCCACCAGCGCGCTGAGCACCCGACTCTTCTCGTCGGCCTCGGGATGCCACTGGACGCCGAGCACGAAGCGGCACGCGGGTGCCTCGAGCGCCTCCGGGAGCTCGTCGAGCACCGACACGCCGGTGACCGCAAGCCCGGTGCCCAGCCGGTCCACCGCCTGGTGATGGTGGGACTTGACGGTGTGTCGCTCCTCCCCGGCGGCGCGGGCCGCCATCGAACCGGGCGCCAGGCGGACGTCGTGGTCGGCGCCCTCGAAGCTCCCCAGCCGCCGCCGGTGCTCGTTGTTGCCGATGATGTCCGGGACGTGCTGGTGCAGCGTCCCGCCGAGCGCGACGTTGATCAGCTGCATGCCGCGGCAGATTCCCAGCACCGGCAGGTCCCGCTCCACCGCCCGCCGCGTCATCGATATCTCGGCGCGGTCGCGCGGGGGAACCGTGCCACGAGTCTCCGCGTGCTTCTGCGCCCCGTAGGCGGCGGGATCGATGTCCGCGCCGCCGGCGAGCACGAGCGCGTCGATGCGGTCGAGCACGTCGTCGGGCGCCCGGTCCAGGTGCGGATCGGGCGGGATCATCAGGGCCAGAGCTCCCGCCCGCGCCAGCTCGGTGAGGTAGCTGTAGGAGAGCAGCGCCGCCTCCTGGTCCCAGGCCGCCCACCGAGCCCGCTCCAGCGCGGCGCAGATCCCCACCACGGGCCGATGCTCACTCACAATTTGCCACAGGCTAGCGAGCCTCCTGGCGCAGGCTGGCGCGACGGATCTTGCCGCTGGTGGTCTTGGGCAGCTCCGCCGTGAAGTCGACGATCCGCGGGTACTTGTACGGGGCCGTCTGGCGCTTGGCGTGGTCCTGGAGCTCGGCGGCGAGCTCCGGGCCGGCCGCGAACCCGTCCCTGAGCACGACCACGGCTCGCACCACCGCGCCACGCTCCTCGTCGGGGGCGGCCACCACCGCCGCCTCGGCCACGGCGGGATGGGAGACGAGCGCGGACTCCACCTCGAAGGGACCGATGCGGTAGCCGGCGGAGATGATCACGTCATCGGTGCGCCCCTGAAAGTACAGGTAGCCGTCCTGGTCGGCGTCGACGCGATCGCCGGTGTGCCATGGCAAGTGTTCTGGCGCCGGCTCGCCGCCGAGGTACCCGACGAAGAAGGTCGGGTCGCTGCGCGGGTCGGCCAGCACCAGCTCGCCGCTGTTCACGACGAGGTCGATCCCCGGCAGCGGGCGCCCCATCGAGCCCGGGCGGGCCGGCGCGCCGAGCGGGGTGCCCGTCAGCTGACCGGTCTCGGTCTGGCCGTAGCCGTCCCGGATCTCCAGGCCGGTGGCCTCCTTGAAGACCCGCAGCACCTCCGGGTTGAGCGCCTCCCCGGCCGCGACCATCCCCCGCAGCGCCGGCAGCCGCGGGACCTCCGCCCGCTTGGCGATCACCCGGTACTCGGTCGGCGCCATGCACAGGACGTCGACTCGCTCCCGGCCCAGGATCTCGACGCGCTCGTGGGGGTCGAAGCGATCGTCGTGGAGCAGCGCCGCGGCGCCCCGCAGCCACGGCGCGATGAAGACGTTCCGGGCCGACTTCGACCAGCCGCTGGCGGCGGTGCACCACACCAGTCGCTGCTCGCGGGCGTCCAGCCAGTGCTCGGCCTGCAGGAGCTGCCCGGGGAGGTAGCGCTGGCCGTGGACGATCCCGGTCGGCTCGCCGGTGGTCCCGCTGGTGAAGGTGATCAGGCACGGGTCGCCGCCCTGCAGCTCCACAACGGGCGCCGGCTCGCCGGCGAAGAGGCGCTCGTCGGGGATGCTCAGCACCGGGCAGCCGGGCCTCGCCGCCTCCAGCTCGGCGCGGTTGCGCTCGTCGGCGACGATCAGCTTCGGGTTGGCGGCGTCCAGGCGTAGCCGCAGGTCGTGCGCGCGCAGCTGCTCGTTGCCGGGCAGCACGACAGTTCCAATCCGGAAGCAGGCGACCATTGTCAGCACCCACTCCGGGCGGTTGCCGATCAGCGTCATTACGATGTCGTTGCGACCGACGCCCGCCCGGGTGAGGGCTCCCGCCAGCGCGGCGCTGCGCACGGCCACCTCGCCGAAGGTCCACTCGCGGCGGCTGCCGTCGCGGGCCAGCTCCACCAGCGCGCGCCGGTCCGCCGGCGCCTGCTCCACTACGTCGCGGGCAAAGTTCATGGCGCGGGCAGCAGTGTGGCAGGATCGCGGCGCGTGACGGTGTGGACCGGGATCCTGTGGCTGCACCTGCTGGCGATGGCCTTCTTCGTCGGCGGGCAGGTGATGCTGGGAGCCATCGTCGTGCCGGTCCTGCGGGGCGCGGCCAACCGGGAGCCGCTGCGCGCTGCCGCGCGCCGCTTCGGCATCGGTACGCTCGTCGCGGTGGGGGTGCTGGTGGTAGCCGCCGCGGCGCTGGCCAGCCACTTCCACCGTTGGATGCGACTCCACGCTCCAGGTCAAGCTGGGCCTGGTGGTGCTCGTCGGGCTGCTGATCGGGGCCCACATGCGCCGCCCGCAGTGGCACGCGCTCGACGGCCTCATCCTGCTGGTGGCGCTGACGATCGTGTGGCTAGGGATCGTCGTCGCGGGCGTTGCGAGCTGAGCTCGGAGCTCCGCAACGGCTCTACCACTTTCCAAGGCTCCGTCTCGGTAGCCCTCGCGCGGGGGCTATGCTCGGGTGTATGCCCTCTGACGCCCATCGCATCGAGACCCACCCCGCCGGCAGCCACGTGCGGGTGACGCTGGGCGATCAGCTCCTGGCCGACAGCCACGGCGCCGTGGCCCTGGACGAGAAGGGCCTGCCGCTGCGCTTCTACCTGCCGCGTGAGGATGCGAGCGCGGAGTTGCTGGACAGCGACACGCACAGCTTTTGCCCGTTCAAGGGTCGCGCCAGCTACCACTCGGTGAAGCTGTCCGACGGCGAGGTCGTGGAGGACGTGGCGTGGTACTACCCGCACCCGCTCCCGGCGGCCGGCGAGGTCGCCGACATGCTGAGCTTCGCGGGCGAGCGGGTGCAGGTGCAGGTCGACGGGCAGCCGGCGGCCTAGCAGGGCTCCCTCCGGGCCAGGATCTTCGTGTGGCTCGGGATCGTGGTGGCTGGCTGACGCGGTTGCGCGCGGTACCGTCGGCGGCGTGTCACTAGCGCCTGCGGCTAGGGAAGGCACGTCCCGAGGGCACTTCACGGGCCGTTGAGGGGAGACCACTTGTTGAGAGTCTCTTTGCCAGCGCGGCGGGTGCCCGTCCTGCTTGCCTGTCTGCTGCTCACGATGCTGCCAGACCGCGACGGCGGGTCAGGCACGCTGCGCGCGGCGGTGCAGGCCGCGGACAACACCGGTGGCGCCAGCACGATCACGCTGCCAGCCGGCGTCTACAAGCTCACGATTCCCTCCACGGCGGCCAATGATCCGTCCAATGGCGATCTGGACATCAACCAGACCGCCTCGGTGACCCTGACGGGTGCGGGCCCCGGCAAGACCACCATCGACGCCGGTCAGGTGGATCGGGCGTTCGCGGTGCAGAGCGGTGCGTCGATGTCGCTGTCGGGTGTGATGATCCAGAACGGATCGACCTCGTCGGGAGCATCCTCCACCTCACCGGGCGACGGCGGCGCGATCTATAGCGCCGGCGCGCTCAGCCTCACCGGCGACGTTGTGCTCAGCGGAAACGTCGCCAGCAGCTTGGGCGGCGGTATCGACTCCGGCTCGGGCGGCGGGCAGCACGCTGTCGGTCAAGGGCGCCACGTTCTCCAAGGACAACTCAAGCAGCGTCGGCGGGGCGATCTTCGCGGGCTCGCCGGCGCTGACGACGATCACCGGGAGCACCTTCACCGGCGACACATCCAGCTCCCCTGGTGGTGCGGTCTACGCCCCCGGCACGGGGGGCCTGACGATCGACTCGAGCGTGTTCACGAGCAACACGGGCTTGGTTGGCGGCGCGCTCAACATCGACGGCGCCGAGGCGGTTGCGGTGACGGGGAGCACTTTCACCGGCAACAACGCCGGCTTTGGAGGCGGCGCGATCACGACTTGGGCAGCACGCAGATGAAGCTGGGCTCCGACCGCTTCACCGGCAACAGCAGCAAAGGGAGCGCGCTGGACCTGGACTCGAGAGCCTCCGGGGCGGCCTACACGCTGGCGGGTGACGCGCTCGACGGTAACACCGCCAGCGGTGGCATGGGCGGCGCGATCCTCTGGGAGAGCGGCACGCTCAGCATCAGCGGCTCCTCGCTCACCCATGGACAGGCAGGCTCCGGCGCCGGGTTATACGCCAGCTCCGGTGGCGCACTGTCGGCCGTCGATACGTTAGGCGCCCGGGCCCGAGTTAGGCGCCCGCCCCACCCGGCGCGCGGCCGGCCAGGATGCCGCGCAACAGTTCCGCCTCCCGCTCCGGCTGGCCGTGCATCCGCTCGTGGGTGACGCGCACCGTTGCGATCCCCGCCAGCAGCGCGTCCGCATCGCGCCGGCGATCCGTCTCGAAGGTGAGGCGGTCGTTGTGGAAGTCCCAGCCGTCGAGCTCGATGATCAGTCGCTGCGCCGGGAAGTAGGCGTCGACCTCGTAGCCGCCGACCCTGGTGTTGGTCAGCGGCCCTGGCAGCTCGAACCGCTCGCAGAAGGCGAGGAACGCATCCTCGAGCTCTGAGCGCGTCGGAGCACCGCGCAGCTCGACGAACGGCGTCAAGAGGTGGGCCGAGCGGTGGTTGGGGCAGCGTGTGAGTAGCTCGGCCAGCTGGTACTCGTTGCAGTGGGGTGCGCGCATGGCGTCGTTCACCGCACGGGCCAGGGCTCGCTCGCTCAGCCGCTCGGCGTTGTCCAGCAGCGTCCGCGCCGGGCTGGTCACCCGGATCCCGTGATGGTGGCGGGCGTCACGCCGGGAGAGGGTCGTGCTGCGGTGCACGCGAATGCCCTTGGGCCGGCGGTCGCCAGGCACGGTGACCTCAGGCACGCCTGCAGGCCACCCGCCGCGACGCAAGGCCCAGAGCGCCAGCGCCCAGGCGTGGGAGAGGAGCGCCTCCGGTCCGCAAGCGAGCACCGCGGCGCTGGCCCGCTCCAGCGCGGTCCGGGCAGGCCGGCCGACCGAATACACCCCGCGGTGTTCACGGTGCAGGCGGCCTGTGCGGACCCGGTAGGCGATCGCCGCCGGGCCCAGGCCCAGCGCCAGCAACTGCGCTCGCGTGACGTTCCCCTGCTGGCGGGCGGCCAGCGCCACGATCGGGTCACGCCGAGGGATGTTTGTGGCCATATAGGCAACAGATCTCCCACCCCCCGGCAATTCGCCCCCATCGCGCGCCAACCGTCACAGAGTCGCGACGTTATCCTCGACACCCATGGCGACAGCGACCCCCCTCACCGACAAGACCGACGAGCAGAAGGCGATCTGCGACATGGTCCACCAGTTCGCGGATGAGCAGATCCTCCCGAACGCCGAGCACTACGACCACGAGGACACCTTCCCCGAGCCGATCGTCGAGCAGATGAAGGAGCTCGGACTGTTCGGAGTGACGATTCCCGAGGAGTACGGCGGGATGGGCCTCGACCTCTCCACCTACGCGATGATCGTGGAGGAGCTCTCCCGCGGCTGGATCTCCATCTCCGGGATCGTCAACACCCACTTCATCGGCTCCTACCTGCTGATGAAGTTCGGCACCGAGGAGCAGAAGCAGAAGTACCTGCCGCGGCTGGCCACGGGGGAGATCCGGGCGGCTTTCAGCCTCTCAGAGCCCGAGTGCGGGTCCGACGTGCAGGCGATCAAGACCAGCGCCAAGAAGGTCGACGACACCCACTACGAGATCAACGGCGCCAAGATGTGGGTCACCAACGGCTTGCTCTCCACCCTGGTGTTCACGCTGGTCAAGACCGACCCCGCGGCCGAGCCCAAGTACAAGGGCATGACCTGCTTCATCGCCGAGAAGGAGCCCGGGGTCGGCGAGAACACCGGTGAGTACGCCGGCTTCAACGTCCCGCCGAAGATCAAGAAGCTCGGCTACAAGGGCGTCGAGTCCACCGAGCTGGTTTTCGACGGCTACCGCTGCCCGGCCGAGAACATCCTCGGCGGCGAGGACGCAGGGCTGGGGAAGGGCTTCACCCAGATGATGGACGCGCTGGAGCTCGGTCGCGTCAACGTCGCCGCCCGCGGCGTGGGCATCGCCCAGCGGGCCCTGGAGCTGGCGCTCAAGTACTCCCAGGAGCGCCGGGCGTTCGGCAAGGAGATCGCCCAGCATCAGGCGATCCAGTTCAAGCTCGCCGACATGGCCACCCAGGTCGACGCCGCCCGCCTGCTCACCCAGCGCGCCGCCCGGCTCAAGGACGCCGGCGAGCGCAGCGACATCGAGGCCGGGATGGCCAAGCTGTTCGCCTCCGAGGCCGGCCGCTTCTGCGTGGAGGAGAGCTTCCGCATCCACGGCGGCTACGGCTACTCCAAGGAGTACGAGATCGAGCGGCTCTACCGTGACGCCCCGCTGCTGCTGATCGGCGAGGGCACGAGCGAGATCCAGCGCATGGTCATCGGCCGCAAGCTGCTCCAGCGTCACAAGCTCTAGAGCCGGTTCCGCGCTAAGCCTGGATGCACCGCGTGACGGGTTCGGTTCCGTCCGACCCTGATGTTTAAGTGTCCTCCTGAGCAGGGCTTTAACAGCGATCGTGACGGCGATCGCGGCCCTGTCAGGAGGTCACTCATAT
>JAABUJ010000833.1_pt1 | contig 53334 bp, 49 predicted proteins | sample 5559131 | NCBI WGS metagenome assembly JAABUJ01 (sample SAMN10711875, study PRJNA513366) | rock metagenome | isolation source: Antarctica rocks | place: Antarctica: Victoria Land, Mt New Zealand nord | collected 2016-01-07
CTGAGAATGAAGAAGAACTCACAGACAGAGCAGTTAATATAAATAATAAATGAATAACAGCTCTCTCTGCTCTTACTGTAGAGCTTAGTCACATAAAGATTTCAGTAAGTATATAGCATCATAGATTTGATGCTAGACAGCTTAGACATTACTCAATAATTAATTAGCTATGAGATATAACAACAACATTATAACTTTAATCACTACTTTATTGTTACTTATCTTCTGCTGTCTGCAGCAGAGATCACATCACAATCTTATTGACAGTGAGATAGAGTAGACATAAAGCTTTTACAACAGATTTTGACAGAATAGCTGTTAATGTCACTTCACAATTACAATGAACTCAACATAAAGCAACATATAACTGTCATTACAGAGACAATTCAGACTGCAGTGAAGATAACAGTATTGATGTTAACTCTTAGCAAATGATTAAAGTCAGAATTTGGCTCAGAAGCAAAAGAGATAATAAGAGAAGTAAACAGAGTCTGTTGTCATTGATAAAGAGAGTAGAGTATACATACTTAAAAGATGTACTGTTGAGTCTGTAATGAAAAAGAAAAGAAGCTGACAAAATTAATGAGGATGAGTTACAGAGAATGAATAAAGATAGTTTTAAAGAATTCTTAGAAACTATAAAAATTGACAAAGTAAGTCAGAAATTATGAAGCTGCAAGTTAAGCTTTCACTTTCATTCTAAAATAAATGAAAAAGCTGAAACTTACAGAACTGCAGAACAAGACAGAGTTACTTTAAACAATCTTTTTTTTAACTTCTTCAGAGATGAATCTCAATGATATTGCAGAATATAAGTATTTTAAACTGATATTTATGTCTTTAATTACAGAGACTGAACTAACAGAGATTATAATGTGAGCATTAAACAATAAGATATCAGAATTGAATAATATACTGAATTGAGTTCTATACTAAATATTATTGCAACTACTTTCACTGCTGCTTTCACTGTACAATTTATGTCTGAACAGTGAAAGACATTTAAGAATCTTTAAACACTTCATTATAATGATGCTGCAGAAGCTCAACAAAGAAGATTATTAACAGTTTAAAATATATTAATCAATAATATTTCTAAACATTATAAATAAGGCTCTGAAGTTCATAATGACACACAGAATAAGCTACATGACAGAGATCTATTAACTGCTATTTAAAATACTGCTGAGAAATTGAAAGATTGTGTTTACAAAGTAGACAATTCATATACTGCTGAAGCAGATTTATGAAGCATGAAAATTAAGCACATTAGTCACATTACTATTAATGCTGAATGTATCAGAAGTCTTTAACAATGTCTTTCATAAAAGATTACTTTACAATCTTCAAAAATGCTGTCTATCACTAAAGATAGTGAACTAAATAGAAGACTTTCTGAGAAAAAGAACATTAATAATAAAGCTGTCAAAATATGAGTTAAAGAGCTTTGTCATTCATATAGATATATTTTAAAGCTTATCATTATCATTTATTTTATATCTATTCTACAATGCTGACATACTGAACCTAGTCAATGACTTACAGCTTTGAATTACAGCAGTGAGTTAAATTGATGATGTAGACATCATAATGACAGAAAAGTCAGCAGAAAAGAATTGCACTGCTTTGTATATAATGCATAGCTGCACAGAGCAATAAGCTTAAAGATATGTCTCTGTCTTTATTTTAGTTAAGTATGAATTCATTTACTTTACAAACTGTTTCACAAGACATAACACAACAGCAGAGCTGATTCTAGATACATACACAGTATAGACATCATTGATGTACAGAATGCTGAGAGTTATCTTAAACTTATATCTGAAATGAGATGCATATATATAATACATTCAGATTTAAGTCACAACAAGTCTCAGAGATCTAGCAGTGCTGATAAACTTTACATAAAACTTTAAGCTCAAGAATTTACAGAGACTCTATATAACAATGATGTTGTTGCAGATTCTGTACTGCTGCTCAGTCTGATACAGTTTAGATAGTGAGCATAAAACAATTATACAACAGAAATAAACTCTTCAGAAACTGACAGTCATACAGTAATAAGCAGAAGTCATTATAATGAGAGTCTTTCACATAACAGTGAGCTCAGCACTGAATATAAAATTCTTTCTTTTCTTAATGAAACAGCAGCTAAAGAAGACACTGAGAAAGTCTATGCTTCACATTGTTACTGCATTAATTTACATTTTAATGAAGAGAATCAGATCTAACTTTATAAAAAAGCTTTGCTAAAAGAGCTCACTGAAACATTTATAGCTTCATTATAAGATGTAGACATGACTTTCATTAGAAGTTAACTTGAAATTCAGAGTGCTTTACATTGTATTATTATGATGAAATGACTTAACTATTTACATAAATAACAATGCAGATGAAGCTGTCTGCAGACATGATATCAATAAACTTTGTTGAGACTGAGAGATGTTGAATATTTACATAAATAATAGTGACATCAAGAGTCAAATAAATGTAGTGACAGTGATACTGAAAAGAGATCTGAAATGCATGATGTACATAAATATAGATGAGACATTCACAGTGTATATGATGAAGCTACAGAGTCTGATCATGATGATAAATATAGTAAGTATGATGAAAATGATGAAATTGAAGCTCTGAACAATGAACATATACATAGATAATTAAGCAGCAATTTGATTAGCTGCTAAACTGAGTATATAATTAGATCAGTACTTACTGCAGTGCATAATGAAGAGAATAGATGATCTGTGAAGTCAGAAGATTCAGATATAAATTTGATGAATATTAATATATATAAAGATATCAGAAAATGAAGAGACAGACAGAATGATTAAGACAGTGACTCAGATTAAAGATCTACACATTAAGAAAGAACAGATCATAGAGATCTGACATTTAATTGTTATCTGTAAGATAAGACTTCATCAGTAAGTAGCAGAAGAATGAGTCAATGACTGAAAGAACAGAACAGTGAGATGAATTATATTTAGCATGAAGCAATAGTTAAACAGAAGAGTGTTGAATAAATATACAGAATTTTATTAATTTATAAGCTTTCTGATTACTTAATTATGCACAGAAAAGATTGACATGACTTATTATTTTTATGTTATAGACTGAGTAGACTCTTCATGATGTTCATATAATCTGAGCATTCAGACTGTTCATTATGTGCTGATGAAATGTCTGCAAATCTGAGATTTAAGAAAGAAACTACTGAGACAAATTAATGACACAAAGAAGATTTTATGAGATTCAGTATTAATTAAAGTGATCATTATACTTATGTTATGAAGTAATCTTCTGAGACAATTTCAGACTGTGAAAGAGACATTAAAAGATCTGACATTCTCAGATGCAGTCTGAAATAGAAAATTCAACAATTACACACTTCAGACTGCAGAAAAGACAATTAATTATTTACAGCAATGTTTATTTTCTATTGATGACAGTTGAAGAAAGACATTAGCATTAAATTACAAGAAAAGAAGACTAGTAAGCATCAGAATTAAGAAAAACATGAAGAATTACAGAGAACAAAGTCAGAATTTGTATTAGTTAGCTAAATCATGAGGTGACAGTGATGGCAACAGCAAGGTGATAATGGGGATGAGATCAGTATGTGCTAGCTGTTTGTAGTTATGCGGTGTATGGCAGCCTAGGCAGCCTCAGTCACCTATGAATCAATCAATCAATCAATCAATCAATCGTGGCAAAACCTCCCTAATGCCATCATGGTTGATATCACAACGACTGTCAAGCGTGGCATCATCCTGTACCTAGATCTTGTAGATCAAAGAATCTTCGTTCATTTGCTTGTTATGATGGGTTGCCTTTCCCAAAAACTTGGTGGAGTGACTGCTCTGTACTTCCTAAGGTATATAACAAACGGAGGGCTGCATTTCAAGAAAGACATCCACCTGCAAGTTAATTCTCACCCTAAATATCTTGATGTCTTTTTAATATCACTGCGAACCTTTCACACTTCTTTCTTCGATGAAAGAATCCCTGCATGATAGTCCGAGATGACTTCGATTTTCTCCATCCTTCCTCGGGGATTGGAGCTGTCCCGTGCGTGTTGGGATTGCGGCTCACCACTGCACCTACCCGTCATGCCCGAAAATCTGGACGGAGGACGAAACAGCTTGGTCGTACGGAGTACCAGGATGCAGCAGAGTCTGCACGGCATGATGCGCGAAGATCTCCCCTTGACGACAGAGACACCGAAACCGTGCCGCAGGACGGGAAGGGCCGGCATTCGGATCTTTAATCCATCAGCTCGAGATTGATCTGGGATTATTATTACCTGCAGATCTGTCAATAATGTCAGGGAAAATGCGACGCTGCTGCAGCAGCAAAGAAGCGGTGAAGCTGAGGTGGCAATCGAGAGCTGTGCCATGAAAAGTACAAGTCCGAAGTACGCGGACCGGTACGAATACTCGTCGGTGTATGGAGTAACTCGTTACAGTATACGCGATACCTGCCTGATGCGCTGGCTGTGGCCCGGAATAGTACGTGTTGCCCAACTCGATATATGTATCTCAGCTCATCCCTTCTCATTTTTCCTCTTCTTCCGCTCCAATTCAAATGTAAGCTGCGCCTCTCCCCGTGATCATACTTCGATGGGTATCGTGATGTATATATAGATTGGTGTTTTGGAGCATCCAGCTTTGGCCTGTACGAAGTCTTATTTTCCAGTCCACGGCTCCTTGGCATCTTGGTGGTCGTACAGCTCTCAAGACGCCGTAGAGTACAGGGAAGTACATAAGCAGCTACAGATCGCCACAGCTGGCTGACTGTCCCCTAGCCCCTCCGGACCTTGCAGTGACGGCATATATTTCGACCTTCTTTCCCCAACTTGGACATCTTATATTTCTCATTCTGCCCGATGATTTCTAGAGTCTTACGGAGAAACAACTGCAGCTCGGCAAAGTTGCTTTTGACTTACTGTCCGCCGTGCACGAGTGTCAGGGCCGCAAAATATAAGATAGTGTGAAACCCGGTCAGCAGCAGCAGAAGCCCGCAAAACTACCAGGAGTAGAGCATCGATGAGAGAAAACATCTGGAGAAAACAGACACTCTATGCGACCGCCGGAGGACTCGATTACTCGCAACGACTATTGATTAAGAACCATTGACCGACGGTATAACTGTTCATACTACTTTCCATACGAGTTCTCGTTCAGCGCGTTTCTATCGACGGATGGGCCACGAAGGTTTGCGCCAACTAAGAGTGTCCGCCAACTACGAATCCGTACAGAGAATAATTACAGTACCTTGGTGTTAAGGTTGTCCTTCGGCGAAGAGAAACGCAAATGACAGAATCTCAGTCCATATCCGACCGTACCCCTCCCGTCACCTCGCATCATCCACACAATATAATTCTCCACAGTATTAACCATAATAACATCGCGGCCTCAGAAGAGACATATGCCACGCATTCTGGTCTGTACCAATCCAACGTCAGACAATACAACCCCGACAATTACGCCTCGACCAATGCCGACCTTCCAGCAGTCCTGACTCCCCAACGCTCGCGACACAACTCCACGCCTCGACCGATATACTACAAATCGCCGAGTTCGGTTGCGTCGCCAAGTCTGGCCACGGCGGTGAGGACCCCAGGGACTACCACTCCTGTACACCGTGGTCTTCTGGGTGGTCACTCGAGACGTTCATCGGGTATGGCTTCGACGCACGATGGGGTCAATCCTCACGCAGCGGCAGATCTTTTGCGGCAGGCAATGATGCACAGGTGAGCTCGGAACTTAGGTTTCATCTGCTTCAAGACATGTGTCCCACTTCCATGTGGCCCTGTTCCTGCCTACCGACTGTTTTATTTCCTATTTGACCCTGTGAGAGGCAGCGTCGCGAAACATGGTGGTTGTGGTTCTTTCAAAGTTTGGCTGTAGTGAGATGCGTTGCAACATCATTCCTCGTCTTTCACTGAGCTCAACCAATATGTAAATCTTTCGTCATAGTGCATCACGGCTATGATTAATTATTTAGTGTTTTCTTTGCATCGTCGGGCTGCCTAACGGCAAATTTACCGTTAAAGTAAGGTAATCGGCGGCTCGTGTTTTTCACATGCTTATTTATTGTTTCTCGATTACCTCATCTTAGTCGCTTGAAGGGAGCAATGTCGGGCCGAAACCTTAGTTACTTCCAAACCTTCCAGAACAGAAGAGCTCTAACTTAGTCGAAGCTTTTCTTCATTGGGACCCCTCAACACTCTATTGCTTTCATTTATTCACTTTCGTGTCTGGTGTCATCACTTCACCACGCTGTTGCCTCCATGACTCAGTCAACCACCTCTCATCTGACATAATACAATTAACACATCACTGTCGCTGAACATGTCTTTATGATTGCATCTCTCTTCGTACCTCTGAACCTCTGAACCTCTCATAATCTACACATATTACGCATTTCAATTGAGTGCCTGTCTCAGACCTCCTTGAGATTTGTGTTGCATGCTGGTCATGGCTGAGACTGATGACCCTGTCAGCCGAACGGAAGACGATAATGGCCTTGATAACGTGGGCTCGAACGGTTCGACGCCACCCGGCTTCGCCACGCCTCAGCCAGACCTATCGGACAAGCGATTGCCGAGCATCCTGCACAGCTATTTCGGACAGGTTCGTACACCTTCTGCTATAATCTCAAGCACACTGGAGCACCCGGACCTTTCTTCTTCCGCAGTGGATGTGGGTTTTGTGAGCCACCGACCTGAACATCATCGCGCACCGGAGGGGCTAGAGGCACCACTTCCCACGGCTTCATATTCGCCCAGTGAGCACTTCAGCGAGGAAAGCTTCTCCCCGATGCTGTTGCCACACGAGCGATTAGAAAAGCCACCATCGGGAGAGCTTCTCGGCCATGACCGACCGGTCGCATATCCCACACCGCCAGTCTCGTCTCCTTCTTCCGTTCACAACGAGACATGGCTTGAGTCAGGTCTCAGTGGTGGACTTGGTCGCGTCGGTGGCTCCAGTGATATGACTGGTCGTCCGACAAGGCCACGCGTCCTGTCTGCGGGAGCTCTTCCACTGAGAGCGCACCGACAGACGTTTGGTCTCAACCCCCTGACCAGCATCACTACAAGCTCCTCCGTTCACGCTGCACATCTTTCGAACCCAACTCTTCCATATCCCTCGACAACACCAACTACCCCAACATCTGTCACTTTCGCTTCGTCTGCGCTGTTGTCTCTGTCTTCCCATCTTGAGAACATCAAGCTGACTGAGGGCGCGGCTGCGTTGCCGCGGATGAAGAACACACCCCCGCAAACCCCGAGAGCATTGTCCAACGACGGGGTCCACTCGGACAAGCAAAGCCACGCGCCACCTGTCAAACCTGCGCCCTCAGGTCTATTCAACGTGACGAATAATGACGGCAAGATACAGAGGGCCACAGGTGCGGGAGGAACCACGACGAATCTCTCGACCTCGAGCGCGCCTGTAGGTCCACCTAGGGGGAAATTGTCGGTCAAGATATCCGAGGCGAAAGGTTTGCGACCAAGCTACGAACCATATGTGGTATGCGTCTTTGAGTGGAACGAGTACATATCGAAGGGACCGCGAGTCGAGGAGATCGACATGGATCGGGCGGACGGACCCAACAAGGATGATGGCATAGGAGGAGTCCCGGTAAGGCGTTCCGGTAGCGATATGGGCAGACCAGTAGCCATACCTATGAAGAGCAGGCAGAGTAGCACAACCAGTTCTTCAGACCCTCAAGATATCAAGGGTGTGAGACAAGTCACTGACCCGAGATGGGACCATGACGCCGTCTTGTCAGTGATCCCAATCCGACACGTTCGCCACAAGCTGACTGTTACAACAGCGATGTGATTGGCAAGGATTCCGATATTGATATCTACGTCTATGATCGTTCAAGTCAGCAAGATTTTCTAGGTCATCTCCGCTTACACCCAAATTTGGAAAAAGAGGATAGCACGATGGAAGGGTGGTTTAAGCTTGGAGCAAGAGGTAATGAGGAGGAATCAGTTTCGGGAGAAATACGTCTTCACTTGAAGTTCCAAAAGACGGACAAGAAACACTTTGGACCCGAAGATTTTCAAATCTTGAAGCTTATCGGCAAGGGTATGCATGACCACAACCTAGCATAGTAGGAGCTGCCGAACTGACATTACTGCCAGGGACGTTTGGCCAAGTCTATCAAGTCCGAAAGAAAGATACTCAACGGATATATGCAATGAAGGTTCTCCAGAAGAAAGTCATCGTACAGAAGAAAGAGGTTGCGCATACACTCGGGGAACGAAACATTCTAGTCCGAACGGCAATGGCTGACTCTCCGTTCATCGTCGGTCTGAAGTTCTCTTTCCAAACTCCTACCGACCTTTATCTAGTGACCGACTACATGTCCGGTGGCGAACTGTTCTGGCATCTGCAGAAAGAAGGGCGCTTCAACGAAGCCCGAGCGAAATTCTACATAGCTGAGCTCATTCTTGCGCTGCAACACCTTCACCAACATGACATCGTCTATCGAGATCTTAAGCCAGAAAACATCCTTCTTGACGCGAATGGACACATTGCGCTTTGCGACTTTGGCCTCTCCAAAGCTAATCTCACCAAGAACGACACGACAAATACCTTCTGCGGCACCACAGAATATCTAGCACCAGAGGTTCTGCTGGACGAACAAGGTTATACCAAGATGGTGGACTTTTGGTCGTTGGGAGTCCTTGTTTTCGAGATGTGCTGTGGATGGAGCCCGTTTTACGCCGAGGATACGCAGCAGATGTATAAGAATATTGCCTTTGGCAAGGTCCGCTTTCCTCGGGATGCTCTCAGTACTGAAGGTCGGAACTTTGTGAAGGGATTGTTGAACCGGAATCCAAAACATCGACTGGGAGCCATTGATGATGCGGAGGAGTTGAAGGCCCATCCATTCTTCTTTGACATTGATTGGGTTGCGCTGACCAAGAAAAACATCGTCCCACCATTCAAACCCAAACTTAAATCAGCACTCGATACCTCCAACTTCGATCCCGAGTTCACGAATGCGCTACAGAATTCGGAGTCCCTCAATGCCCGTGCGGCAGCGCTCGCAGCGGGTGCCATGCCTGCATCAACACCACTGTCGCCGGGCATGCAAGCTAACTTCAAAGGTTTTACCTTTGTCGACGAGAGTTCCATACATGATCACTTCAGGTCTAACGACCTGGAACGTATGGAAGAGGATGGGAAAGAAGGGGATGACTGGGGTGAAGCCCTGGACCGGAGTCAGAGCAGAGGCGATCGCATGAGTGGCGTCCTCAAGACCGGTGTCAGTGAGGATGGAGTCTTTAATAATGCGCAGTTCGATGATTGATGCTCTCAACGGTTTCCGGTTATCAAAAGTTTTCTGCGCATGACAGATGCCCCTTCATCCGGGTCCTGAGAATAAGCCCCAAAGGCATCGATGAAGCAAGCATAACCGACTTCATCGATCTCGGGACCTGTCGAATTTCCTTTCAGCTCCGTTCGGGTAATGGTCGATGGTTCCCATGTCGTTGATCTGCTTGCTGTGCAGTTGTCAACAGGGCCTAATGCGTTACGGCCTATGGCGCTTGGTGATAGCACACGCGTTTTCTCTTCAGCGGTACGACGTGTACTCGCTCACGACTGCATGGGATGGTGGGCATGGTGACTCTTTGCATTTCCAGCGAGCATCTCGAGTCTGTGCTGTCTCACATCGGTTTGATGGAAACTCATGTACATGTGTGTACAGTACCGAAGCTTGCGTCACCATAATAGGGCTGAGCCTCCGATCAGTTGTACATAGCTAGGCGTTGCTTGAGGGCGCCTACCCTGAGCGCGTAATCAGATTCAATGATACCAAATTGAGATCGACACAACGGTGGTTGTGGACAGTTATTCCGAAGAACTGTGTCAGTCTTTCACCTCGCCTTGGAAGTGATTGAACAACTCTATCCAAATCACGGTCTAGACAAGTGTACTATGTAATTTACGTATCCTTAAGAATATCATGATATATGTAGCGGGATCCAGCCCGACCTCAATGACTCAAGGACCCCCCTCACATACATCCACCACGCATTTACAAACCAACTCAAAAGCTCAGCAAAAGACAACACAACTCTTACAGACTCTTCGTCTGTACTTCCTATCATCCAGGTCTCCCCATCAGACCACTAGCTCTCAACACCGGACCTACCAAACCAACAATGTCCCCCCGAACCGACTCCTACCTCTCCCTCTGCCTCGAGCAAGCCACCAAATCCCCCCTCCACTACCGACACGGCAGCATCGTCGTCCGCGGCGGCAAAGTCATCGGCCACGGCTACAACGACTACCGGCCCCGCTTCAACGGCGGCGCGCTCAAGACCGGCCGTCTAGCCTCCATCCGCAACGGCCCGGCCATCACGGTGTTAAAGCAGAGGCAGAGGAAGGGACCGCGCACTCGGCCCGATGCAAGCTCGACCCGCCACGCGGCCGCAGGAACGTTCGCCCCCTTCCAGACGTCTGTAATGGCTGGCGGAGGAGGAGGAGGAGGAGGAGGGCATATGGCCAACACGCTGCTCTCCATGCACTCGGAGATGATGGCCATCCACTCCGCCCTCGCGTCTCTGGGCCTGGCGCGCTCGGCAAGGTCGTTGCGGAAACCGTGCTTTAAACTACCGGGTCGTGGTGGGCGGCGGCTACGGCTACGCGGCCTCGAAGCGTACGTCGAGGCCGTCTGCGCCCAGGCCGAGCAGCAGCAGCGGCGCCGGGAAGCGCTCGGGAGCGATGGTGACGGTGTCGGTAAGGCGGGACGGCAGGTTGGCAAGTGGGGCCTTCAACGGGGGCGGGGCGCGGGGGTTGAGGATCGATGTTGTGGGCAAGGACAAGGTGGTGGTCGACTACGACAAGAGAGGCGAGGAGGCGAGGCGGGAGGAGAGGGGAGATGTGCAGACCACACCGGTGGCGAACTGTGGCGAGAAAAACCGGGTTCAGAAGTCGGGTCGGTGGTGTCACGGGGGTCAGGAATGTGGTCGCCATTGCCTTCACGGAGACGATGCACAAGCGCGACAACATGCGGATGAAGTTGCTGAGAATCCTATTGGTCTCGGCAGAGCATCGACATGTTCAGGAGCAACTGCCACCAACCGTTTCAATCCATCAACCCAGAAGTCCTCTCGAATGGAGACTTCCAAGCCTAGGGAAAGTAACCCCAGGGGCGTAGTTCAAGCATGCAAGGAAACTGACAAACTCACAGATCCGCCCAAAGAACAAAAGTGAAAAAGCAGCACCAACCCCAACACAACCTACCATCATCCCCACAGCTCGCACGGGCTCTCGACAACAGAGCGTCGTGGGCAGAACTCCGCACCACCGCCTCAAAGGCGCAGACCTCTACGTCGCCCGCCTCAGCCGGATCGATCAACCATCCCTATCGACGCCCACCAACCCCCCCTCCCCCGCAACCCCCCCAGCATCAGCACCTTCCTCCCCGCCAACCCCCCACTCCCTCCACGACGAGCTCCGCTTCCCAACCCCCATCCCGCCTCCCGTCTCCACGCCACCGCAACGCTCCGACGGCGCATCATCCCAGCCCCTCGCGTCCGTCGCCTCCTCCCGGCCGTGTTACCGGTGCGTCGCGTACCTGCGGTCCGTGGGGATCAAGCGCGTCTTCTGGACCGGGGTCGATGGCGCGTGGGAGGGGGGAAAGGTGGGTGAGCTTGTGGATGCGCTGGAGGGGGCTGGAGAGGGGGTGGAAGGTGGTGGGCTGGCGGGGAAGGGGAATGGGGTGTTTGTGACGAAGCTTGAGGTTTTGATGCTTAGGAGAGTGATGGGAGGATCTTGAATTTGGGGTTGTCGTTTGCGTTTGACGAGGTTCTCGCGCTTTTCTGTTTGCACTACGTGGCCGCGCTGAAATGGTTCCCTGGGCTGTGTATACCACCTGCCGAGGCGTGAGCAAAGGGAAACCTATAGAGACCGAAGCCCAGTTCAACCTTGCTCACTCGAAATGCTGATGACCCACCGTCCACGATCTCCTGCCTACAAACATCACTTTACTTCATTCTCCGACACCCTGATGTCCCTGTGTTATGGAAAGGGAGGACAGGGAGGGGGCTAAAGAAGGAGAGCAGCGGATTCGATTCGGTATCGTGTGTGTGTGGGTCGAAATGAGTCGAAATGAGTCGAGACGAAACAATCGATCACAGTTGTTCAGGGAAAGAGAAGCGTCGCCGTATAAGGCCATAATCAGAGGCTGTATTGACATGGGCGATTAGATCCAAGGTTAGTACTCAACTATCTACACCCTCAGCTTCTCCCCGACCAGCCCACCTAGTTTAATGATCCAACTCCCCCTAAAACGTCGAGAGATCTCACCACACCATATCAACTACATACACGACAGCCCCACATAACCTCCCCCCCTAAAAAAACCTCTGCAAATCCACGCCCCTCCACCGAAACCGCTCAACATGCCACCACCACTTCCTCCCGACCGGATGACTCGCATTCCACATCCCCGTACAGCCATCCCGAACCTCAACCTCCCTCCTCCCATCCCACAAATCCCCCATCTCCACAACCGCCCGATCGCTACCCGGCACATCCGGCCTCAGCGAATACGCAATGGGGCTGCCGACCCTCCCCACAAACCCATTGAAATCGTGCACCTGCCGCACCACGCCGTCCTCGTCCACGACGACCTGGAACCGCACGCTCTTGCGCGCCTCGTCGAGGCGCTCCTGCGCTTTCTGGCGCGCCGCGAAGAGCGTGCGGAGGTGCGGGTTGTCGGGTTCGCGGGCGAGGGCGAGGGCGCTGCGTTGGGCGAAGTGGTATTTGTCGCTCGCGAGGACGAGTTGTGCGCGGGGCTTGCAGATGGCTTGCAGGGCGCCGTGGGGGTCGGTGGGGCTGCGGATGGTGCGGAGGGCGGGGAAGCCGGCGGCGAGGATGGAGGAGGCGAGGTGGGTGTTGGCGAGGCTGGGTTGGTGGATGTCCCAGTGCATGTAGGAAAGGCTGGAGGATGCCACGATGGGTTGGATGACGAGGGCGTCGGGGGGGAGGTCGGGGGAGGTTTCTTGGATGAGGGTGAATCGGTCGAGCTCGGTGAGGTTGGCTAGTATTCTGGAGATGACGAGGAGAGATGTTATCTCGAGGTTGATGATTGATAGCCGCCGTAGACTTCGAGAAGTTGGTGCGGTAGCGAAACGAGAGAGCCCCTGATCGGTGATACCGTGAAGATCTTGGAGGCGAAGAGACTGCAAAGCTGGCAGAGCCTGCAAGGTCGCGTCGTTGAAGTCGTCAACGTCGAAGTTAGAGATGTAAAGATGTTGTAAGGAAGGAAGTCGGCTGAAGACCCCCAGGAAGACGTCATGTTCCAGAATGCCCATGTTCTGCGAATGCAGAAATAGACTATGCAGAGAGTTCCACGTAGCATGGAATTGCAAGAACGCCGCCTTTTGCGTCTGATCCATTAAACCCGGAGGCAATTGCTTAAATGATCGGTTCGTTATTTCTTGGTTCTCTCCAATTATCCACACATGTTCTTTCAGATTCTTCCTTGTCGACAGAGCATGCGTTAAACGGTCGAAGTTATGATCATAAGTTGCGTAAAATCCAACAAGCCTCTCCAGATTCGGACAAGCCATGACTATCGAAGCCACCAGATCTATCGTATCCTTGCTCCTGTTCGCCATTCCGACTTCCGTCTCAGGGACTTTCAGCTCACGCACATATTGTGCGAGAACCCTCCTCGAGCGTAGGGTTCGCCGTAGCAGCTTGAGTCGTATGCCCGATTTCACCTTGAACTTCTTCACGTGCGCCGGAGAGTCGTTACCAACAATATGTATGGTGTCGTAACTATACAGCAAAGCTATGAGCGGTCAATTATTCCCGCCACCGAACGTACTGTAGCGACTCACAGCTTCATCCTCGCTGCCCGATCCCACGTTCGGCTGACCAGTGCCAGACTGTACAAATCCCTCAGGTAGCACGTCGCGCAACTCTGTGAAGGTGGACTCGAGTGTGACATCCTCAGCTGTTCAAGTATACAGCTGTATATTTCCAAAGGCAAGCGCTTGAACATCGGAAGCGGCGGTTTCGTCGATCGCGAGATTCTGTGCTGCGCCGGTAAACTCGATCGAACCGCACCTCCTGATGATGAGGGCCGTTGCGGCATCGAATAGATGGAAGAGCTGGTGTCATGGCTCGCGATGGAGGAGGTCGAGGACCTTCTCGACATGGGATACGAGTCCATTGAGTTCCAGGACATGGAGCTCCTCGTAGACGCCGAGGATACCATGAGCGCTGGATCGTAGACAAGTCCGGCACTGTAAGATTGCAAGTTCAGCGCAATCGCCCGTAATTGAAGCTCCGAACACGGCTGCGACCAGGGCGACTGCTGGCAGCGCAAACATACCGGTTGCTTATGGCGTCGCTAGGGCCAAGAGATTCCCTCATAGGCATCTTCGGACGATGTGAGTCCAGCAGATCTGCCATGACAGCGAAATGAAACGAATGACCCCGATATTAGAAGCAGAAGGTAGGATTTAGTAAGGTCGATGAATATGGGATCTGAGCAGGGTACGGGTATGGCTCCAGATGTCTCGGTCTTCGCGATCCAAGCCAGGCGCCGGCTTCTATTGGCTGCGCCGATACCTTAAAGCAAGTGGGAAACGGCTCGAACAAAGGTGTCCGTGATCAGTATGAGCTGAAAGGAAAGATGCTACCTGTGCTATCATTCATCGATCTGGCCGCCATCATACAGTACCCGATACCCTGTAAACGGATGAGTCTTGGGTTGTAAGTACTACTACCAGGAAATTAAGGTACAAAACTTCGTAAATTGATTCCCTTCCATTTGAGTTGGACAGTGCGTGCACGCCACGCATACACCGAGCTCGATGCGGGGCTTCAGCCGCCATGTTGGGGAGCCACAATGCAAGCCACAGTGCTACAGACATGACGTAAGTTAGCTGTTCCGCAGCCGTTCCGCAGCTGCCGGTGAAGTCTGTGAAATCTTTAACGTTAAGGTACCTTACTGTAGCTGTTTCTGATCATGTCAGGCTCCCTCTTGGTCATCTATCTCATGACGTCTGAGGGATTGCCAGAGTTGACAAGTTTTAGCTGAAGATGTTGATGTGCTATGTTCAAGCGTCCTGCTACGTGGGAAATAGATGGGAGAGTTGGGATAGATATGCTAACGTCGAAGAGAAGTATAGGAGGTGCGGATGGAGAGCCAAATGTAAGGCCGCGCTCCAGAAGAATGGGCATGTGCCCTCAAGATACTGAAAGAGTTCTCGCTACTCGGTATGCAACTCAAAACAGCGGCTGAAAAGACTCGCCAGGTTTCAGGGACAGTTCGGCTCAAGCAGATCTGATATAGAGGTGTGTGCTAGATAAGACAAACAAAGAGTGATGTAGATCAGCTTCAAGCGCAGTACGAAGGCTGTTTACTAAATTCTGGGGCACCCCACCAATCTGGGCGACACTATAGGAGTAGCATAATATGGATGTTCTTGGGGTGCCCCAGTATTTAGTAAACAGCCTTCGTACATTGACCAAGGAATGATGGCCCCATAGCGCTCGTAGGAACAACGTCTTGCAATCCCTCTTGACCGAAAATGTGGCACCCGCGTACCATCTGTCGCTCGATTCGCAGGCCAACCGTGACTCAAAAAGGATAACACGTCGTCCGAATTCGGGCCTTGCCACTATACTCGAAGATAGCCTCTGAGGCGCGTGTATACTTCTCATGTTTCAAGGGGTCCCCCACCGAATACGGCAAGTCGAACATGAACCGGGTGTTGGTTGGAAACTTTTTCCACCAGAAGTTGTTGATGTTGTCCTTGCCAAACTTCCTCCCAAGAGCGTCTTTGAACGAGTCTGGCTTGCCGTCCCTCGCAGGGTCCCAGTTCTGAAAGTCGATAACCATTTTATAGCCGTGGAGCAGCGGATAGACATCACACGTCGCCGACTGAACGCCCCGAGGTTCGAGTTGTGCTCCGGTTTGTGGGTCGTCTTTTACGGCGACTCCCGGGTTGAGCGGAGGTTCAGTGGGGGACTGAACTGGATGTTCCAAGGCTTGGGCATCTGGTATGCCGTTGTCAGGTGAAGACATTCCGTCTAGACTAGCTGATATCTGAGGGAGCAATAGTCCTAGGAGTATAAGTAGTGGGGTCATGGAGAATGAAAGTAGGAGCATCGTGACTACCTTGGTCTTAACAGGCAGGTGAGGCAGGGAGCTGATTTGAGATCCGTGTTGTCGAAGAAGGAGAGTGAGAGCCTTTGGACAAGTCAACCTTCTCATTTATATATCCTAAGTATAAGGATTGAAATCCAACTCGTGGTCCAAGAAGTGAACGAGTGTTGTAGTGCGAGGCTGAGCCATCTAACATCCAACAGTGTTGATGATATCTAAGGAACCGACCACATGGTGCTGTGCCTCTTACCTACAACCTGTTGCCTGTGCCGGTACTGACTGCGGTCCCCACGTTCTACGGCGCTCTCGTCGCTCGGCGATTTCTTATTCAATTTTAGCAGCGTTTCACATTGATATCTAGGCGCCAGCGGTACAGTCGTGGTCAGACACTCAAGCTATCGACTTCGCCGCCATCGTATCTCTAGGTTGGATTCCACTTGCCCTGATATGTGTTGTGAGATACACTGCTGGTGGCACAGGTTCCCCACCAGTGCAAGCCACCAACTACTACCAATTAAGGGAGGCACGACACCTAGGACCTTGAGAGTAACGGGACGGCAGGCACAGTTGTCATTCTTTCTGTTGACGCAAAAGGCAGTTGATGATTAGGCAGTAACTTTCTATGTCACTTTGATACGACAGAGCTACACCACTTTGCTTTTACTGTCACGAACGAGCAGTCTGTCTCACGATCCTTCCGGAGGACCGTGCTGGGTCATCGACGGCTGACCACCCTTGGGCGAAGGCGGTTTCGGTTTTGCGCTGTTGTCCCAGACCGGTATAGGCAACGTCACAGGGAAGCCATTGATCATTAAAGGATTCTTTCCGTCGTTGGGCGCTTTACCGGGTGGGCCATGGATTAGCAAATCCCCTATCCCCCCCGGCTTGAGAGCGGTGCCAGTCTTAGGCTTCGTCCAGATCGTCCTCGGGTTCTCCCCTTTAGCGTTCACTCTGTCGACCTTGACGATGCCGGACTCTTCTTTCTTGATAATCGCGTATTCCACTCGCGTCCAGATGCTGTTGTCTGGTTCATCTGGAGCTTCAGGCGGAATGAGGACCACGGTTTCTCCCGAGCACGCTTTGGTGTATACATCGCACATCAACTCCCAATACTCGATCTGTCTCTCGGCTTCGTAGTAATCTTTGAGCGGCGACGCTTGAGCATCGATCGCTTTTGGTTCGAACGCCCACCAGACTGTGTTCAATCTTGGCTTCTTTGTCTCGGCCCAAGCTCTCGCTTCATCGCTAAGGTGGTACTAGAAGACGCAGGTATCCCGATCGATCTTGTGGAGCATGTCTTCGAAGTACTTGCGTGAGATGGGTGGCAGGTCGACCGTGTGCCAAGGAGTTGCCCATGTCGGCGGCCCTACCATAGGTACTGTAGCGGCGGGCTCTGACATGAAGATCGTCAGAGAGCTAATGGTGAGCATGAGGAACAGGCGACGTAATGCGAAATTTGGGAAAGGCATGCTGTGGGACTGTATGTTGTCGTCTTCGAAAGATAGATCTAGGCCTGGGCAGCCCTATGGAACTGGCTATCGGGATCGTAAAAACTAGATGGTAGAAATCTTTCAGGTGCACGGTTGGCGAATATTTATTGATTCTCCTTTCCATGATCACAAACTGGGTGCGAAGTAGTGATGTAATATACTCGGCCAGCGCAGCGATGGGGGCAGGACCAACGTGCGAGGGTAAAGGAACTGCTGTTCCTCGACCGTGCCACTCGATAGCTTTGCGTTGGGAGGCTCAGAGCTGGAGACTGAGTTAGATGCAATGCGAGACAGGACTCGAGGCTCCTATGCCGTTAGATGCCAAAGGATTCATACGCCGTTTGGAAGGAGTGAGTTACCAACAACTCCTGATCTCCCCGAACCTCCATTTAGTAGGTGGAATGACACTATAATGTTGGACAATATTGGACGCAACGCTCAAGGATATAGCCCCAAGGGATCGAATGCGGCGTGGCCAGGACCTGGCTGAAACCCAACTGTATGCGCCAGCCCTAATGGCCAACATCTGGTGACGTTACTTGTCATGAGAAACCCAGGTATTCCAACGGCGTGGCATATTCAGTCGGGCCTGGGAACTGCCACTGTGATCCATATACCGAATGTATCACACTCTCTGATATCAATCCTGCAAGATGTTCGGCACAAGCATAGACGGATTGCATCATCAGAAATGGAGAAAAAGTATTGGCAATACGCGCACATTTGAACAAGATAGTGTAATTCAGATAACACATGAGGACTTGATGATATACCCCATTCAACAGCTGCAGTCATAACAGCAACATGTAAGTTGAGATGATGGATTTGGGGCTGCTAAGGCCCATGCCATCGAGGAGAGGTATGGGGTTGGACCAAGTTCGGATGACTGTTCAATCAATGTGCAATTGAAATGTGTTTTTCGTGTACGACTGCTTCCCTGGTCGGGCATAGCTCAGTGTGTTTCTTGTATGACTGAAACCTATCTTACAACATCAATAGCATGTAGAGGTTGACAAAATCATGCAACTCAAGTGAGGAGCTACATGATATCTGAGAGGGAATCTCGACTCAAGAGGAGGCTGAATCCGTGTCAATAACATGCATGACGCACCAACAGGTTTCAATTATGGGTATAGTAAGCCAGGTAATAAGAGTCATTTAACACCTCCACCAAGCAATTCTATCGTCTTTCAGATGAAGCTAGATCTGTTCTGCACCGCGCTCCAAAGATCCACATCTCTATGTCTCCAAGCTTCTGAGCAACGCAGCGGCGAATGCGACCTTCCCTGACCCAAACACTTTGCGCCACTGTAACGGGCGGCCTAGCTCGGCCAACGTCCGGTAAGCAATCCTCGTAGGCCTTTGAGCATACCGTGGCTCAAATCATCGGCTAGGATCCGATGAACGGTCGGAGATGATGCTAGGCTACTGAGGCTGGACCGGCAGCGCACGGTGCAGGTGACACTGCGTAGCACAAGGTCGCCAGAAGCCTCATGTCCGCGGTGTAAGCGTAGAGTGAGCTTGCCGGTGCATGCTCGTATTAGATGATCGTTGTAACGATATATGCTGCGTCTGCTCAAGGTTCTACCTCGCCTTCCTCGCTGAGAGACTCTTCCTCACCGTCGACTTGTCCGTTTTCGGGCAGTGGTTCCGCAACGTAGTTGTTGCCGTTCGTCAGCTTCTCTTTCCCCTCCTCTCCGTTCCCCTTCGCTTCTTTAGCCTCCCCCCCGGTCTTCTGACGCTTCGTCTCTCTCTCTTCACGGGCCTCGCCACCCCACGGTATGTCGTCGTCCTGTTGACCGTCCTGAGCGCCCCCATCTGAAACCCCGTTCGCTTCGTGTGGCGAATCTTCCTCGGCTCGTGCCCTTTTTGGCCCCACTTGTAGGCTTTTTACGGCGGAGGCCGCCTGATCGAGAGCAGGGCTTCGGCCGTCCGACATAGGTGAACCGTCGGTGCCCTGCCCTACTCTTCTCGTCTCTGCGAAAACATCGGCACCATTCTCGGGTACCCTCTGATACATTCCACTACCGCCTCCACTCCTCAGTGGATTCTTTTCATAGACCTCAGCCATGTAATTGCAAGCCTTCCTCACGTCACTCAAGTCTACTCCCATCACCTCCCACCACGGCCTCTCTGCCGCATCATCCGGAAATGCCATCCCGCAATGTCTCGCCGCAGCAAACAAAGCTGCTGCTGCAATGGTCCGGGAGGTTGACAGCAAGCAGAGCATCGTAAGATTGCTATCATTGACGAAAGCCCAAGCTGCATTCCGGAGCGTTTTATTATCCGCCTCTCCAAAATACATCAAAAACTCGAAAAGAGTATTGTACGGCGGTTCGAGACTGAGGTCGAAGCAGAGCGCTTCCAATAAAACGTCTTCGTTGTGCAAAATCGTATCGCGCCACCTCCAATACTCCTTCGACTGCTCATCGATGACCAGATTCAGGTTCTTCTGCGCGACGCGGCAGCAGGCTATAACCAGCTCCCTCATCTTCCTGCAGTTCTCCTCCACCTTCGTGGCCAGAAACAGTGACGTCGCGGCGATCGCGTAATAGTGCAAGCCCGGCCTGCCAGGCAAGTCGACCATCGAATAGCGCATGAAGAAGCGATGCAGGAAGACGCTGGCGGTGGCTAGGGTAAGTTGCGGGAGCTTGAGCATGATCCCGACCTGAATGATGAAGTTGACACCCTTTGCGCGATTCTCCCGCTCCTTCTCTATGGGCAAACCGTCGATGGCGGAAGGGGTCCGGAAGAATTCTTCTTCGGTGAAGATCCATTGCTTCTCTGCCGCAGATAAGACTTCATTGGGAGGAGATGGCGACATGATGAGGATGGTAAGATGGTTACCATGAAAGTACTGGACGGAGGAAGCTCAGGCTTGCAGCCTGTCGCTGGTGTTGCTCTCAGATCCAAGGGGTTGAGGGTCGTGAGATGGTATCGTTGTCGACATGTACACCTTCGGTGGTGTACAGTAGTGTAAGGTACAAATACCTAGTACTTGTATGTTCTTCGTACCCTTACTATCGATAACATGACGTTTAAAGTAAGGTGCTTAGGGCTGTGCATGACCACTAGATATTGTGGTGGCTAGTCTCCATAGCTCTTATAGGTTCATGACAAACCGTTGAGTAACATATCAACAGTACATGCATCCAGTCCCGTTTGCAGAAAGTCAGAAGGATCGATCCGACATATCACATAACTCATCATAAAGATATAAACCCCTCACTATAAATTACAGGTAGTGTACAGAGACAGGAATAGCAGAGTGACAGCTTGAGACCCCGCGAGGATTCTTAGTTTGTTGATTGCTCATCTGCTGGTCTGTGTCTCCTGTGGCACTACCAAATCAAGCTCCCCTACCCCAGCCCGGGGATGCGACTCCACCCGCACTGACCTCGACACAAGCGCACTCATATCCGGCCTCTGACCCAACGTCTCAACCAAATGCTCCGGCAGCGACCTCTCGCCACGGCTGCCGCGCTCGATCGTAGTCGTCGTTCCTGTACCCTCCAGCTTGACGACCCCATGATGGCCATCTTGCTGCCGACGAGGCCAATTCTCGAGATCGTCCAATGCTTCGCAGTCGGTAGTGGTCAGGAGGTACGGGTCCTTTAATACTCTCCTCGTCGGCTTTGATTTTCGATATCGATCCGCGACAGTGCTGCTGGCTGTCTTCCAGCCTGAGCTGTGGGAGCGGGATGATGATGCTGCTGTTGAGTCGGAGGACTTGTGGAAGACGTGGCGAAAGAAGGAAGGGAGGATGGGCATGCAGCTGACGATGACGCCTGTCATTTGCTCGGCGACGCTGTGGGCTGATGTTAGCGAACAGCTTTAGACTAAAGGTAGTTCGGCTTGGGGAATGCTTACGCCATGAGCGCGACAGTGATCAGCATGATGGTCCGGTTTGGATCCTTGGCTCGTCGGATCTGCCAGCCGAGACGGGCCACGCTTGAAGCTATGGCGCTGATAAGAAAGTCAGCCAGTAAAAAGGGGAAGGGCGGGCAATTTAGGGTTCTTCATGCTTACAGCACTCCGACAGCAAATACGACCGACACGCCGAGCTTGCGCCTCATTGGCATGTGCAGATTCCAGATTGCGACCAGGGGAATGATGAGCATCACCACATCAGAGAGGACGTTGATGATGGAAGCGGTGACGAGAAGGGAGTAGGTGTTGATGCAAGTCTCCCCGGGAATTTCCTTCTTGCCGGCGCATTGGAGAAGCACGACAAGAACCAACGCAATGCAGTACAGCAAATTAAACAATATGACCCCCCAGATGGCATAGTACATTCCCGGTTTCCGCGGCTGAGGCGGGATGAATATACGATGGAATAACAGCAGAATCGACAGCTTGGTGAAGAACATGGAGATCCTAGCAACGATCTCAAGGTTACCGAAGAGCTGGCAGTCTTTCTCAGTATTTGAGTCTCATACCTAAATTTGGGCGTCCTACCTTCGTGAACTGAGCCCCTTGCGCAACAGAGACGTTCCAATAATCTATACCGTTCCCATACTCAAAGCTCTTGAACAGGATTCCCGCGAGGCCGAAGAGCCCGATCTAGAGCTGTGTCAGGGGTTGATCTCCATGAGCCCCAGTGCTTGGCGGTTGATGGCTGACCCAAGCAATGACGCAAGAATCTGATGACGATTAGGGACTTTTGAATAATTTCGTCACGGACCTAGCAAGACTGGCGACTTACAGTCATCCCACCACAAACACCGGTTGATGTAGCGTCTGGTGTACATTCGAGCAAGGACGACGGGTGTCGTGAGCGAGAGGAATACAACCATCACTATGATGGTTATATATCCATGTGAGGGCGGGTCAATGAGATTGGATGTGAAGCCGGCCGGCGCAGACATGGCTGGCGTTAAGTTAGGGTCAGAAGTCTTGGTCGCCATGGTTCGGTAGCAAAGATGGATTTGCATGGACGTATGGATGAACGTTTGGAGCGATCGAGGGGAATTGGAGGTCCTCATGAACATCAGACAAACACCAAAAGGTGGGCCCTTCCAGCCTCTATTTCATTGCAATTTACTAAACAGACACACACATGGCTCAGCTGTGAGTTTCTAATTCAGGGAGCAAGCAAAAGCATTCATGCACGTCCAACGCACACGTAGAAGCGTTGTGGACATTGTGCAGAAGAAATCAACAAAAGATAACAGCCATTGACAGATGTTTCGGCAGAGCTTCTTGACGGGGCTCTCTTTCGCAAAGGAAACCATCGATACGGTTCTCTGTCCTACCAAAACTCCACAGGAGTACCAATGAGACACAGGAGGTGGTCTGTTGCACATCTCTTTTGGCCCGCTGTTGATCCCAGTCTTTATTAGAATATTGATGGCGCAAATATCAGCCCACCCTCTATCCGTACTTCGTACTCTGCAAGGCAACCACAATCGTACGAAGTACTACGTGCACCATCGCTACCTTAAGGTAGACAAGCTGTGGAAGTGCAGCCTCAACCCATGTCAGCCATCACAGCCTCGCTATAGGAAACGTTATATTGCAGGCCACTTTGGGGGCCGTTCCACACCCCTCCCGGCCCCCGCTTCTCAGCCGCTCCCGTATCTTTGCATTAGAACTTGAAAGGTTACCTTGTGAAGGCTCTTTTCATTCATTTATTGATTCATTCATTCATATATTCAATTGTTCATTCAATTTGACCTGGTATGCTCTGGGAATAATTGTGATGGATTACTTGTGCCATGCATGTCGATTAAGTACTGTAAGAGCATGGGCAAGGGAACACATGCAATAAGGTAGCAATGAGGTTGGAAAGTCGGGGTGCGGGCCGGGGCACCGTAACTTATCGATATCTGGATCTTACGGAATAATACTGTACTTTGTGCTCCACCACTCCGAAGGAGCCACGGAGAAATTCGAAAGACACTGTCTGGTTCGCCGTTGGATGAAAACTAGCAACGATAGATTGCATCCACATGGACTTGGAGACAGACGCCCCCTCATGTCTGGTGAGAAGTGTAGATGAGTCCACCGGTTCTATGTAAACCACACTGGAGCAGAGCTTTCTCAATACTGCTGAGGACCTGTACAGGAGCAGTCTTCCAACGCACCTCCCGTGGTACCTACAGGTTTTGCTCACAATGTACACAAGGTCCTGCGTGTAGAATTCTGTGGTTCGGTACCTTCCCATCCGCCGTTGGGATTTGCAGCCCGACGGTCTCCCTGTCGCTAGGATAGTCGGTAATGTGCCCGTGTCTGCTGACAGCAGCCGTGTCCGCCGCAAGAATTAGGCCGTATTCACCACCGTGTATCACTGCCGACTGGTTCGAAGTGGGAAACGTGATGTGAGCCAGGCCGGAAATGAAGGCAACGTACCTGGTAGAAAGAAAGGTAAGGTCGATGGAACTGAACACATGTAAGGCAACAGGAACCTACTGCACAGCAGGAGCATTGTGGACACCGCCATTGAAATGTGCGGGGATAACGACGATACTGGTGTTTACCGCGTTACCCAGTTGGTGGACGGCCGTGCCTGTGGTACCGGCCTGGCCGGATACGGCGAAGGGATCGGACAGCTGCCAGCATTCGAGGATCGATTCGCCATCGGCAGCCGAGATGGCGGTCAGGTTGAGATATGTAGATGCTGCGGTGGTGCTTGCGATTAATTGGAGAATGAATACGACGAAAACGATTGATGCGGCCATGGAGACTGAGAAGAAGTATGTTTACTATAACACTTGAGATGCAAGGAAATGTAAAGCAGGACGCAAGACGGGCGGCAACGTAGAATATAAAGCGGGAGGAAAACGAAAACGGAAAGGGGACAATCTTCACTCCGGACTTGTACTGTCAGACTGATCTGGGGATAATCTTCATCAATGCAAGGCGGCAGCCACTTGGAACATCATTGGTGCTTCTAAAGTCCTTCATAACAGAGTCGGCAGATCCTCTCGTCTCTACCTTGTATTGTGGCTTACAAGAATGGGGGGTCGTCACCAACTGCCGAGGGTAGGATGAAGGCACTGAGCAGCCTATTCACTCAAAGAAGCCATCCCCGATGTCAACCATATTTTCCCTATTCTACAAATCGGCTGAATGCAATTTGTTCAGCCCTGGAATTGTCAATGTCAGACCTTAGTACCGTAGGTACGCGCCAGGCATCAGTTCGGCTGCCTTGACAAAGCAACGACACAGCTGTTGCATCAATCAAGAAGATGAGATCAGGAAAAGGTAGTACCTGAGCAGTGGGTGAGCCAAGGTGATTGGGCCTGAAATGGTGGGTGAAGTGAAGATGAGATGCATTAACGTTTGATACTAATAATAGAAAAATTATTAGTAATGTGGGCGCATGAAGAGCAACAACGGCGGCCTAACACAACTTTGGCGGACAAGGGGCATTTTGGTGGACCACCCTACCTAACCGAGAAGGTCTGAAGGTCTCCCAACGGGTGGGGACAGGTCCTTGGGTATGACAGGGAACGGAATGTCCGTTCCACCAGAAACACGGGATGGAAAGTCAAAGGAATCTCACCATCCTTCACAGGTCCTGACAACCAAATGTGTGCAAGGGGACCGCAACGCCAGCAGATACTTTGCAGATCAAGTACTGAAGGTGAAGCAAAGATCAACAATAATGCGCAAGCGATACCGAGAAATTGAATTGTCAACCATGCCAACGAGTTCTCGCCGGCTGACGTGAGCGGAACTTCCGTAGGGCAACTGCAGAGAATACATCTGCAGTAAGAATTTAACGAAAACGTGGGCTTCCCAAGCAGATCAGATCGAGGAGGCCATCCTCAAGGAAAAAGATTGGGGCCGAGACCAGCTGGAGAATTGCTGAGCAGCATGATGATCATGTTCCACAGCATGGCCCCCGAGCGTAAGCAGGAACTGTACCACCTGTTCACACCACCCTGACAGAGGGCGCAAGGAAAAGAAAGTAAGCAATGATAAGACTACTGATGGAAACCACTTCTGTAGGTAAATCTATTCTGTCTAACTCTCCAATACTAAAACATTCTTAGTTCATGAGATCAGTTCCTTCGATCAACGTAACAGTTAGATCCTCAATACCACAGTGTCACAACAACTTGTGGAGGTACTATCATGGATAACGCTCTCTTTCTCACACCGGAAGAACTGGCTGCCTTGTGCCAGCAAAACAAAGCTGTTGGCTCTATGATCACACTCTCTATTCTGGCATTCATCGCGATCGTCGTCGTCAGCTTGCGGTTCTATGTTTGCATCGCCCTTCGTCGTAGCACTGGTTTGAGCGACTATTTTATTCTGGCGAGTCTGGTGAGTGTCGAAAACTGCTCCAACCAGGTAGTCACTATTGAGGCAAATACAACAGTCTAACATACTTCAAGATCTCCGGCCTTGTTGCACTTGGCTTGTTCAGTAAGCTTTATGCATCCGGCATGGGACGGCACATCATCTGCTTGACTCTTGCCGACGCGTCTGAGGTTGCAAAGTGGTCACTCCTTGCCCAGGTTTTCATATCCATTAGCCTTGGTCTTACGAAGATCTCTGTGTGTATTTTTGTCCTACGGATCATTGACAAAGTCCAGAGGAGGTTTTCTCAATTTCTTTGGGTTCTGATTGCCTTTGTCACTGTCACCCATGTCATCCAGGTTGTTCTCTTCCTCGTTCAGTGTAGGCCTCTAGAAGCCGTCTGGAATCCGTTCGTCCGTGGGCATTGCTTTTCTATAGATGCCGTTTATCTGGTTTCGTACATCAACTATGGTGAGTTGCATTAGCAAGGTCTTTGGATACGGCTGACACAACATCTCAGGACTCGACTGCTTCTCGGACTTTGTATGTGCTGGTATACCAATATATGTTATACGAAGACTTCAAATGAACGCGCAGACCAAAATCGCTCTATGCATTCTCATGGGTCTTGGGGTATTGTAAGGTCAAGTCTAAACCAGAGCTCTAATCTTCCCAGCTAATGGTTCCTCAGCACCGCAATCTGTGTCTTGGTCGATGCGATTACTTTACGGGGAGTATTCGATCACGATTTCACATGTGGGTATCCTAGCCCGAAGATCTTCAAGTAGCGGCACTAACATACGCCTAGGGGGAATAACAACACCTGGAACGTGGGCAGGGTAAGCTTGCCCTAACACCCCCCTTCAGTAGATTTACATCTTACACTGCGCATAGTATCGGGGCCTTCGTGGGCACCACAATCGCCTCCCTACCAGCTCTGAAACGTCTCTTCACCCTCCCAGACATCATCAAAAGCTTCCTTTCGCGGACTCGCACCCGTACGCGCTCCAGCAATCAAGCCATCCGCCAAACCCCTGAAAAGGAAGGAGCCGTGCAGGTCATTGGCTCAAATTCCAGGAACGGAGTTGAAGATCCCGAACAGGCATCAGCGTCGAGTGATAGCAATCGCACAAGGACGACCGACATCACCGTTGCTCCTGAACCGGACCACGAAGTTCCACAGGGGGGAACATTTCATGTGTCTCAAAGCGCTCATGCACACTAGAGGGATCATCTAAAGTAGGGCGATGGCGTTATACGAAGTAGAACAAGGAGTTAGGGTTGCTCGAAGCGACGAATCGTTGGCGATAGACGGCATAGGATTGACTGGTAGTCACTTCGCCCCGTCCATGTCGAGGAAAATACACACCTTATATAGCTTTGGAGTATGGGAGTAGTCTTTGTTAGCCGAATTCCTCCAGCAGCCGCAGTAGTAGACGCTCCGTGTCTAACACGACTGTCTTCCTCGATACTTCTGGTCCACCCTCTACCCCGCGAACCGGACCAGATTCCCCCGATGATCGTGACCGTGCTAGCACCCATTCCTGAGTGACCTGACGCGTAGCTCTCAAACCAGGAGAACCAAGCCAGGCGCACGTAGAGTATACATTCTCCAAGGATTCCGATGCAGGAACCGCGTCTTGGACAGAAAACACTCTGGGGTGTCTCAGGCTGGTTAGGGTTCCTTGGTGCGAGCGAGGGTAAGGTGAAGCACCGAGTTACAGATATCTCTATCGTGTTGTTGCCCAATACTGCAGTATGTGGCACATTCCAGACGGACGAGTGACTCTCATCGCTCAGGGGTAGGAGTCCCAGGTGAGTTATTTGTCGCGGTTGTGCTCGGTATTGTTATGGCTTCACGGTCATGACGAGGGGAGGAGGGCATTCGTCGCACGGAAGAGATGAACATTGCCCGATCTGATACTTTATGGGCTCTCGGTTCTCAACTTTCTCGAATACACCAGAGAGCTAGGTATTGTACCTATTTAGTTAGTACCGACGCAAGGAGAGCCTTCTCTTTCTTGCAAGACTGCTTCCAAATCGCCCTCATGGTATAGATAACAAGCCAACCAAGTAGGAGCGGTCGATACTCTTAAACTGTGCTATGCATAAGATGAAAAGGCGAGATAGGGTCAGACAAGTCCTGAAATTATCACGACGGTCCATGTTGCCATGTTGGTAAGGAGATAATGAAAAAGATGCATGTACTTCGACCCTCCTTGCCACCACGGCATCGGAACCAGGCCCCACCAAAAAAAAAGGAGAAAGAATAGAATATCTAGCGCCGGACCCAACCCGTGTATATACCCTATGCGACCCAATTCTCTGATATACAGAGTCTCAAAAAATGAAGATACAAATAGCTTCCCTTTGAAGTATAGAGTACACAAACAACAGACTACCCAAATTTCCGGAAAGACTCCACCCCCAACGTGGGTGTTTCAACCCACTTGTTCCCAGGAACACCTTCGCTTTTCCGCCGCTCGAAGAAGCTTTGGCACTCGATCACGGTCAAGGTCCATTCGGCCAACGCTCTTCCCGCGTACTGGTTGAGTGCGGTCTTGACGGGCTTGCGAGGTTTGATCTCGATTGGCTTGGTCCTTGTCGACTGCAAGTACATTTGAGCCGGCATAGGGAGCCGTGGATGCTGAAGCCGGCGGTCCTTCGGGGCGTGGTGTGGTCGTTCCGTCCATTCCAGTGAGAATTTGAAGCAGAAGTTGCGATGGGGAGGAGGCGTGTGCGTAACACCTTCTGGCACATGGTTACTGCTGCATAGATCATTTAGCGTCTGGTCGGAGGGATTGTTGTCTTTTGCGGCAACATCGTTACGCATGGGTGAAAGTGGAGAGCGTGTCGAAGCATCATGTAGAGGGCGGGAGACGTTGTCTTTTTGTCTGGTACTTTCATTTCCAGCGTTGCTAAAGGGTATGATATGCTTTAGCAGGCCCCAGCGCCTCTTGCTAGCACTCGGAGGGGAGTCTGAATCCTCCGATGAGTCTTTCTCGATCGGGGAGTTTTGATCAAAGAAGGAGAAGGAGTCAAACGAGGAGTGCCGTTCATAAGTGTTGGAATGCGCAGATGACGAGGCGGGGACAACCCCTTCGAGGGACAACAATATCCCTCCCGGCGATAACGGAGTGTCCGTCCTAATGATCAACAGCCGGCGACCGGGTGCAGGACTACACGGTGCCGTTGAAGGAGGAAGCTTATTCTCAGCTTTGTTGTGTCCTTCAAGGTACAGAAACTCTGCAAACGTGGTGTCCAACCGGAGTAAGAAGGTGTCGTAGATTGCTCTGCTTAGACATTAAACATGTTTCGTGCCCGGTTGGAGCATCTCAACTTACAGATCAACCTCTGAGGCCTCCCCGTCGTACCTTGCCAACCGCCAGCAAAGCAGCCTCATAAAATACGACCGAACCATGGGACACCAGTGGTTGAAGTGTTCAAGAAAGCAATCCTCACTCAAGAGCCATCCGAGACAGAGATCCCGTTTGCGTTGTTCATCAGCTGTAATGATGTTCCAGACACCGTAAAGAAAAGCGAAGAGTCGGATCTTGGTCATGCTATTCTGGCTTGCGACCATCTGCTTACAGACCTCGAGCCAGAATGGCCAGTCGATTAACGATGTTGGGGATTCAGTTATATGGTGATACCTAGCCAATATTGTAATAGCCTCTTCCATGAAGTCGCAAAGTGTAAAGCAAGCATTGTGATCGAACAGCGAGGTACGTCGAGCAGCGGCTCGAAGAAGGTCACTGAAGGCTTCGGCAAATAGTTTCCGAGAAGAATGCAAGTCCGATGAGCTATCTGACAGGACATCCCGAAGGAGTAGGATGAGGCGATTTTCCGCCATTGTGCGAGTTATACTTGCTGGCGGGAGTGGCAGCGCTGCAGCAGAGGCATCGGCACCAGTCAGCACGTCGTCAAAGGTCGCCGCTGATGGACCATTTGGCAAATCGGTTTGTACTGGTCCAGACTGACGGTGGATTGTCGAGTCTAGGATGGTCAAAATCTGGGCGTGCACGAGGACTAATCCTGGTGCGTAGACTCGTTCCCGGCTGCCGGCCTCTCCCGGTAAGAACTCTGATAGCAGAAAGTGATAGTATTTTGTAAAGACGAAGAAAAGATCACTGTCCCTACCACACCACCTGCCCACCCAATATCCATGCCATGGTATGGAGGCAGCACCTAAAGGTAATGGAGGTTGTTTCCGAAGCTTTTGCTTCAAAGAATGGAATGACTTGAAAGCGAGTGAGTGTAAGCAGGGTGGGAACTCGGAAACAGTAGCATCAGGGGTACACCCTAGGTCAGTGTTGCGTGCAATCCCATACTCTTCTAACACGCGTCGTACTCTGTCTGGCGGTGTAGCCCACAGTCGCACGAGTATATCTGCTACTCCCGGGCAGAAAAAGAACGCGTACGCGGTCGCCTTCCCACAGAAAGCTACGAGACTAGCTGGAGCATTTCGCAACGACATCTTGTCCACAACGAAGGCAATCTGCGCCAAAAGATTCTGAACAAACATGTTGCGCACGTTATGATGTATGGACTCGGCAAGGAAATCCGAACCCGAAGACTCTAAGGACGTGGTAGACCTCGAACTCATCGACACATGTTGCGACCTATCAGACGCGGAAGCGAAGGGTGAGGGCGGAAGTCTCCATTCAGGTCTGACCATGATGCCTGCCATACCTTCGAGAAGAATAGGTCTGTCTGTACCGGAAATCGTTTGATGGTTTCTGCCATTAAGTACCTCGAGTAAACCTGTCCACCATTTGTTCAGGATGTTGACGCGTCTATCCAAGTCTTCCGCACGGAGAGTCTTGTTAGATGGATGATGGCCGTGAGCTCTGAGGAACGGGAGAAGAGATGCCCGAACGATATTAGCCTTCAAAGCGCTAGATTTCGACTTGAACCTATATCCGAATCAGAATATCATTGTCTAAACGGAAGAAATACCCTTACTTCTGGAAATCGCTCTCTAATGCACGGAAGGCGGTCCAGAGTTCGTCTTTCTTCCTTGGCGTATCAAGTCCCATGGTCTGCGAACGCTCCGTTGACATGGACCTTGGCATAGGTGGGACCCTTTCAGCTGACAAAGGTGAACTGCTCAAGGACGGCAACTTGTCACCGGAAAATGATTTTCGTAACGAACTGAATGAAGGTCTACGGCTTAATGCCGGCTCCCCTGGCGACTTCTGCAAAAATGTGCTTAGCGGTCGACGACTTTTCTTGCTGATGACACTCCCATTTCTGGATGGTGATCCGGTAAGCTTGGAAGCCTCGTCTTTGTCCACTTTCCCATCTGTCTGTCCAAGTGATATTGGTGGGCTTGAGTGATTCTCTAATGGCTGGACAGTTGAAATCACTCCATCCTGGGACGCGTTCCACACATTCCTTTTATTCGGCGAAGGGGATCTTGACGCAGGTATCCACGACTTGGGCGCAAAACCTGATAGCGATCTTGTGAGCGAGTGCGACATGGCCTCTCGATGTGACTTTCTCGGCTTCGCCAATCCTCTTGATTCATATGCGATGTCATCGTTACCTCCCTTGGCGGCAATTTCGAATTTAGAGATGGTGATGTTCGGTTTCGCAGTCGGGCGAGGTGACTTGCGTCGATCGATGCTTATGCGAACAGGTGAGCCGACCTGCGTCTGCACTGTTGACGGATCGATATGCGGTGGAGGAACACGTTGCTCAGTGCCGTCAATGGTTGCAAGGACATTTTCCGAAAAGGTGCGCTTGATGGCCCCACCTGAAACCTCCCCGTCCAGATCCGCTGACAGAGGAAGGTATGTATAGCTTGCTGAACGGTGTATTTGGACAGGCGTTGCATCACCCCTGAGTGCATCACTGCTTCTCAAGCGCACCCCTAACGGCATGCCGTGCTTGAGGGGTCCGCCGCTATGCGGTGCAGAAGCATGCGATCCTGAAGCGCCTCCTCTACGGTCAGAAAAGTTGCTTCATGGCATCCATCTGCCAAACGAAGTTTGGAGAACACAGGGTCCCGATTAACAACCTCGACCCTGTCTCTGCAAGTCTCACTCCGTTGAAAGTCCTGCAACGACTGGTCAATTTGGTACGAATCAAGAATCGTAAAAACCGCAGAACTCCGGAGCCCGAGAGAAGGTGAAGCGAATCTCCAAAAGATCTATAGAACAAATGGGAAACGACCTGTTAGGTGTATGTGGTATGTTGCTATCTCATGTCGGCCAGGATTCAAAAGAAGTTGTCAAGAGAAAGTTCGGACGGGGAGGTACAGATACTCATACAAGTATAAGGGTATAAGGTCGGTACCTTAAGTACAGGTATAAACGGCATTGTTATCGTTATCAAGCTAACCCCGATATAGTATAGGGGTATATTGCTTAACTGGCGCCTGCATCGGGTCCAGATTTTCCCTTCGGACCTAAAATAGGTACAGATAGGTACTCCTGACCTTTTTGAGGCATCGGTTCAGACGTCGTGAATACACAACAGTTTTGATCTTCTGCAATGAAGGAACAAAATGATCGTTCCTCTCCTGTTCCGTGTGGAGCGTTAACGTACTCTTACTAACGACGGAAGATCTTGACTTGATGACGGTTACACGGGATGCAGGCAGGTCGGCATCTATCTTTAGAGTGGCAGTACATACCTTACATATAGGAGTACATACATGATATGCAGACAGAATTGATTGCAAGCACAGCAGATCAGATAACCCAAGAACCATGATATCCGTGGCACTATGGCCCCTATCTCTGGTCGGAGTTTCTTGTCCGAGCAGTGCATCTGAGATAAGATAGTGACCCAAGCCCGACTTCGAGCCACGGAATCAACTCTGAGCCCTTTAGCCCAGCTAAACAGACAAGCCGTCATGAGGTCAGAGATTTGGGGGTATGATACTCAACACTAAACGGGCAGTGTAGGTTCTACGGGGTCCCTAATGTGTGGATGTTGTCTTGGAAAGTTCTGAGACCATAGTGGACATTGAAGGTGAGGCGTGATGGATATGTGTACAATGCACATTGACTGCCCCGGTGCGATAGAGGTATCTACATTATATTTCAAGCGGACATCTGCCTTGTCTAATGGGCAGCTGGCGCTTCCACCTCATCTTCCTCCTCAAACCAGTCCTCCTCTGGCATGCTTTCGGCCCCGCTTGCCTCTTGCCCCTCAACCTCCACTTGCTGATCCTCGTACGCTTTTAAGTCATTGGCAATGTTGTCTTCTTGCGGTGATTTGGGTAGATTTGGAGGGGTGAATTTCTGCACATGGCCGTCGGCATCGGAGGCCTTGATGGGTGTCGGTTTGAAGGCTTTGAGCTCCCTTATGTAGAGATCTTGAACAAAATCGGCTGTTGGATAGCCATTAGCCATTAGCCAGAACCTGAATTGAGAGGTTGCGACTGCAGACATGCCTTGACGAATGGCTGTTGGGGTGATGAGGGTTCGTCGTTGCGTTGTAGTAGCTTGATGCCGAACCACACGGGCGAACGTGGAGCGCTACTTTGACATTAGCTTCCAATTTCCCTCTACTGGCTGACATGACCTCTTACTGAGCTCCTGAGTGGATTTGAAAGCATTGTCACGTAGAATAGCAGCTCTGGAAGCAGTGCGGGAAGTTATTGACACCTGGGTGAGCTCGGAGAGGACTGCCGTCAGGTTCCCGGTGAAGAGGACCTCGCTTATTGTTGGCTCGTGGTTGCAGACTAGACCACTTTTGGCGAAGTTTGAGCCTCAGGTTTGAGTCACTTCCAGTGCCACTTCACATCTTCACTTCTTCACTTCACACACCCAACCGTTCTCCCATCGATTTCACTTACGGTGTCCACACTTACTCTTCACTACCGTACACATTCACACATTCTCCTTCTCTGCAACACGTTGATTATATCGCCGGTCACAGTCGCTGGCAGCCTTTACAACTACAGTAACGACGCGCTTCACGATCTCTTAGATCAGATTTATCTAAACTTTACGGACTTGTTCACTGTTCCGCTTGGTCGGACAGCAGCAAAGTCCTCTTCTCTTGACTACTAACTTCTTACAACGTTCTCAGTGTGGCATTATTCATGACGAATAGCGTATGAATCGCTCAAGAACTCCACTCTCTACCTCTACCGCTCTTGCCTAAAGAGCAGAGGTAGACCGTATCACGCGCTTCACATTACCTTCAGTCAGGGAAACCAATACACATCGCCAAACTGTATTCACCGCTGCTCATTCGTTACTACGCTAGAACCTACAAACTCTCAGTCTCAGCGAGAGCCATAAAGAGACGACGCGCGAAAAGGTACGAAAAGAGCGACATCCCGCCCAAGATGGCAAATGTTAGCCAAGCCCTACTACCTGGCACACCGCCAGACCTGGCAGGTGGTGGTCCAGCGGAAGAACCATGGCGGGAAAATCTGAACATGTCGATGATATGCAGGGACTGCAAAGAGTATCCACCAAACCTTGTGGAGGAGTTCTCTTCAGGTGATATGGTTTGCGGATCTTGCGGATTGGTGTTGGGAGACCGCATTGTTGATACACGTTCCGAGTGGCGTACCTTTTCGAATGACGATCAGGGCAACGATGACCCTTCTCGCGTTGGAGACGGAGCCAACCCGCTTCTCAATGGGTCTCAGCTTCAGACGAGTATTTCATTCGGAGACGGATCTTCAGCCCGAAGCCGCGAACTACATCGCGCGCAGAATAAGGCTACGCACGATAAAGCCACCAAAGGGCTGCTTGCGGCGTACAAGGAGATCGGAGCGCTCTGTGATGCGTGGAGCATCACAAAGAACATTTCCGATACAGCCAAGCATCTGTTCAAGATGGTTGATGATGCCAAAGCCTTCAAGGGTAAATCCCAGGATGCTCTCATCGCTGGCTGCATCTTCATCGCCTGCCGTCAATGCAAGAATCCCCGTACATTCCGGGAGATCTTCGCCCTGACCAACGTGTCGAAGAAAGAAATCGGCCGCATCTTCAAATCTCTTGAGAAGTTCTTTGCCGCTCAGAACAAGGAGAGAATGGATGCCGTAGTTCAGAGTGGAGGTAGGTCTAGCGATGATTGGAATCTAGCTTGCATCCTCGCATCATGCTAACAACCATCGTGCACAAAGGAATCGTCAACCCCAGCGATTCCTACAACACCACCACATCGACGAACCCCAAAGAACTTTGTATCCGCTTCTGCTCACTCCTCGGTCTCTCGCCCAAACTCACAATGGTGTCGGAAGACCTGGCAGAACGCATGACGTCCTCGGGCTCCCTCGCCGGCCGCTCGCCTCTCTCTGCCGCTGGGGCGTGCATCTACATGGCCTCGTATCTGATGAAGCAGCCCAAGACGGCAAAAGAGATCGCGGCCGTAGCCGGCGTCAGTGATGGTACCATCCGCACGGCGTACAAGTTCCTGTACGCGGAGAAAGACAGGCTGATCGATCCGGAGTGGGTCCAGGACGGGAAGGGCGACATGAAGCTCTTACCTCCTAGCTAGATCGCCTTCGACTCGGGGCGTCCTGCGTGAGAGTTGTAGTGTTCCGGGATCGAGGATGGCATACCGTCTTTTCTCTACCAAGCGAGCGCACTTATTTACTTCTCACTACGACGCTCTCATATCTGCGCGAAGCTGGTGGTGTTTACGGGATCGAGGAAGGCATAGGCGATATCTCTGGCCCACTGCTCACACACAGAGATCCACTGTCATACCTTCATCTCCCTCCCGGAGTGAGCACACTCTCGTTGCTTTTCATTTATCTGTCCTCATTAGCGGCATTAATGTGGCGGTGTGCACGGGATCGAGGAAGGGCCTCGGTGGTTCAGTCAGTCAGTTATGGACCGCCCTAACTACCCCATTCCTCTTCCAAAGTGTGCACCCTTCTCCTTACTTTTCATACTTTATCTGCTCTTGCATTTTTTACAAAACAAGACGCCACTGGCGCTCATAGCATGGCGTTGGCGGGCGGGGCGGGGCGTTTATGCTTTCGCGGAGACTGCAACAGGGACTGGGACTGGGACTGGGACCGCGAAATACCCCCTCCGTGCTTGTGGCTGCACGGCTTCGCTTTATGATGGTGGTGTTACTTGTACGTTACGACGCATCGTGTACTGGGACAATGTAGACAGAATGGCTAGAAAAGCGCATGGAGAAAAAAATGAAGAAAATTTGAAAATGAGATGCATGGTTTTTTTGGGCTGATTGTTGTTTGGTAGTGGTTGTCGTGCAAGTAAGTATGCTTACTATACCGTCCTCGTAGGAAAGAGAAAAGCCCGTTTTGAAGAGAGTTAGTAATGGCAATTCAACAGGCATCGGCGGATGGAGTGGGCATTGAATGTGTGTTTCCGATCCCATCCTGGCCGTTATGGCTAAGGTAGCTAGCTAGCTAGCTAAGCCAGTCATCCATCAACAGCGGGAGGCACTCCCTCCATCCATCTCCTCCATCTCCCTCCCTTCCCTCGTTTTGGCCATCTACACTTAACACCCCAACTTTAACCCCCCATGCACCCCTCTCCCCCCCTCCCTCCCCGCGTCCCATCCCATCCCATCCCACACAGCATCACCCTCCAGCCCCATCAACACCCGTATCTTACTCATCCCTGCCTCCCATCCCACCCACTCCTTTGCCCAGAAGTAGGCGATACGCAAGAGCCAAAGAATCTCACCCGGCCCCTCTCCGGGCCCCTCTCCGGCCCCCTCGCATCAGCCACGACGTAAAGCCACGGGCGTCCTGCGCTCGGACCGCGAGCCTGGCTGAACGTGAACGTGAATGGACCACCACCGTACCATGTTGGGGCGAAGGGCGGGGAAGGCACAGCACAGATAGGAGACAGGTTCGTCTGTCCGCGTCGTCTTCTACTCGGATGACTGGGTCGCTCTCGAGTGTGTCGAGGCGAATGGGATGGGCGTGTGGCTGGGAGCGGGGAGGGGTGGCGACTGAAGACTCGGATGGGATGAAATAGGGTGAGAAGTGTGGTAGTGGTAGAGGTCTAGGGCGGGGTGTGACGTAGCGGGACGGGACGGCGTTGAGGTTGACGGGTTCAGGCGCTGTTTGCGGATGAGGTTGGCGGTGGTGGTGGTGGTGATGTGGTAGGGATTGTTGGTCGCGGTTGACGTGCGGGTCCGAGGGAGCAGGCGATGCGTTGGTTGGTGAATGCTTTCTGGACGGGGGTGGGGATGGGGAGCGGGCTGAGGTGGAGATGAGCGCTTTTGTTATTCCTGTTCGTCACAAGCCTGATGGACATCGGAGGCTGTCCGTTCAAATCTGTGAGAGTGGGATGCGTCAGGGTCGAGTCGGACACGTAGATCCGCCGTCCAAACCGGTCATGGGGTTGATGCTAGCTACCGATGCCGGCCCCAAGAATGATACTCCCACCCATAAAGAAGTGACTGCCTATGAAGCCATAGATGACGAATTCGCCTGCTGTCTCTCCTCAACAGGGTACTTATCCAAACTCTCGTACCACTGCACGAGACTCCCGACCAGAAACGCCCACGAGCCCCAGAAGGTCGCCAGCGACGATTCGTATTGCGCGCCACTGTTGCCGTAGGCGGGTCCTAGCGCGCCAGAGAGCTATGAACATCCGCAACGTCAGCATTGTTCGGGGATGGGAGAGAGGGTTGTGAGGAAGCAAGAGCGTCTGGGTCAGGTCAACGAACCGTGAAGCCAAATGCGCCGATCAGATTCCAGAACCCAATGTGCCAGCCCAGGACCTTTGGTGCGGGTATGTACCATTTCGGTTGCGTCTCGAGCATGAAGAGGGTTCTAGAAGGACGCACATTAGTCAGGTTTCCATGGGGAGAGCGACTTGAGATGACATTAGTAAGGTATGCTTACGAGGAAACAATGAACCCCGTGCCGCCCACTATCTGCGGCACCCAAAAGACTCCGTTCAACAAGGCTTGCCAAGTCAGATGGTTAGCAATGCCCGGCAGGGCCGTGAAGCCCGCTATCCAAAAGATGGTTGCGCCGAGAAACTGCGCGGAGCAAGCCAGGAAGCCAAGCTCGCGGAGATAGTGCGTCGTCAGATCGTGCCAGGAAGGGCACCACTGCCAGCCTCTGTCCTGCTCGTCGGAGGACTGTGCGGCGGGCTTCTCGTGACTAGCGTCCGAGGCGGTGTAGCTCTGGCTCGGATTCTGGGTTGATCCCACTATTTATTCTCAGCAGGACGTACCAGCATTGCCACAGCAAGTGGATACAAACTCACCCTTACCCCTCCCCATCAAATTCCCCCTATTCCCATGATGATGCCCACACCCCCCCCTATCAGGCCTCACACTCGTCCGTCCCCCCTCCAACGCCCTCTCCAACGCCCACCCAAAACACCCGGACCGGCTCTCATTCACAGCCTCAAACATCAACAGCACGCTCCCGATCTCGAAGATCGTCGCCCCGAGAAACGCCGTGATCCCCCCCGCCTTCCCGACCTCGCCCGGGAACTCCGTCGACGGGTTCACGACGGGCAGCCAGACGAAGAACCCGTTGACGACCCACACCACGGACCCGAACGAGAAGATGATGGCCACCAGGTACGACACGTCCCAGTACGGGTATTTCAGCACCATGCGTCCAACGCCCCTCACCACCTCCGTCACCGACGATGTTTTCCCCGGCGTGCCGTATTTTGCGTCCGGGGAGTCGTCACGGTCGACGACGAGGGCGTGTCGGCCTTTGCGGTTGTCGCGCGACCGCCATTGGAATTGCACGTCGGAGGCGCCTTGCTCGCTGGTGTGGGGAGGCGTCTTCTCGGCGTTGGGGCGTGGTTCGGAGGTCGGGTTGTAGAGTTCGTCGGTCGAGTCGAGGTGCTTCGAGAGGCCGATGTGACGGTATTGGGCGGTGGTCGGGTTCAGGAAACAGAAGGGGCCGGATATTTGGTGATGTTGCAGTTGGAGATTGTTTGAGGTACGTAGCGGTTCGTGAGAGGGATGGAATTGCGTGTTACGAGACATGTTTATGCTGGTCTGTTGTTGGAGATTCGAGAGATGGTTGACGTTAAAGATGAAAGTTGGGTACTGCCATTTACCCTATCCTACTACTGTACATGCAATTTTCATGCTGATGATAAAGTTGCAGAATTCCATGCAATTCTAATGACTCTCGCTCCGGGCCGCGATCCGTTGATATCGCCGATTCTGAGGCCAAGCGAGGTCACTACAACCCGGTCTACCCTATAGGTAGGGCACAAGAACCACTCCTCTGCAGTTGCACTACGAAAGTACCAGCGGTGTCGTAACCAGAACTTCGTAGATGGCCGTTTTCCTTACCGCAAACGTGATTGAGCACCCATGGACACTACGACTCCACCCAGTCTTCAAACCTCGAGGTATAAAGCTCTCCATATGAAAAGAAAAACCCATCCAGCACCGACACACGATCTTATAAAGTCCCTCTCCACCGATCAGAAAGGCGCCTCCTCTTCCGGGCAGCTGGAGCATACCAAAGCTAGACGCTCAAGCACCCACGCGGGGCTATGAGGCCAGAGGCTACTATTCTACGAGCGAGGCTCCTCCCCCGGCCTCCTTCCCAAGTTCGAACACACTACCTTAACCATCCAGAAGTAGCTTGACTTACGAGGCCTCTATCTCAAGGGGTTAGGTTCACGAGAGGTACAAGTACCGGCTTCGGCTGCGAACACGAGACAGCATCCTGCTCCCGAGGCAGATGTTGGTCTGGATAGAATCAGGCGTATCGGTGAGAGTGATGTTTCAGACACCGGGCGTATCGAGATCATCAGATGGAGGGTGAGGCGGGGCGAAGGATGTGAGTGGGATGAGTGGGTGGATGCGTGAGTGAGGCTACGCTCGGGGAGCAGCGTAATGACCAAGCGGTGAAAGGTAAAGGTAGTTAAACACGCGGCTGTAGGCTTACGGCGATAATGAAAGTACTGACGGGTAGAGTCGTACTTGGTGGTAAAGACACGGAGCTATCGGTGCAGGCCGTTACCACGAGGCCATGACCTGGGTAGCAACGCCACGGCAACTACAACTTCCAGAATCAAAGGCGACAGCCACACATAGACCACGTGGTAGAATATAGCCCGACTTCTCGGTGGTATATTCGATTGTCCATCTCGGAGGATGATAAGCTGTACTGATACCAGCTGCTTGTAGGTACAGGACATGGATGGAAGGCCTCGGGCACCGCATGCCACGCAAGCCGTAACGTATTTGGTGCAGATGTAAACAGATGAACACGAAGGCCGTTCCAACGGCCGACAAACAGATATGTAACGAAGGTGACAGGTGGTGAACTCCAATACCCTTTGTAAATGTGGTGCCCATATATGAAACCTTGGGGTAGCACGCCGGGCTGGTATAGATATTCTAATATCGCAAAAGAGACGGCACCCCCAACGCCTGGTACAAAACGATGCCGTGATGAAACAACCTAATCCCCTGACACCGACCTGCTCGAGGCAACTAATTTTCTTACGCCGATAAATATCTGATGACGAAAATGAGAACGAGCCGTCTCGGGTATATAGAAACGAAAGGCCACGGTAGCTGGAGGTCTGGCAAGTTCCGTCGCTTGGGTTCCACGGCCGTGGACCGAGCCCGCCACGCTCCGGATAGAAGAGAGAGCCTAGGACATCTAGCAGTTCGTCAAGAGACACATAAAGCGCGAGCCTGGGCAAGGTTTCGTCCAGTCATTACTTGTGATCAAGGCCCGAGGAGGAGAGAGACAGAGCCACCCAAATTATATCAGCACCGATCCGTAAGGGCCGTCAACCACGTGGAAGTGGAGGGAAGAAAATCATTAGCAAACCCGGACGGCAGGCATATAGGTGTGTGGCACAATGGACTTTTCTGCCAGGTCCGTGGCAGGGATGAAGTTGCCGAAGAAGCTGGCCTGTGGCGGAGTGGTAAGATATGTGAAAGAATCAACCTTGGCCGTGGGATCGTGATCAGAAAGTGATGAGGATGATGAGGTGGTCGAGGTGGCCGAGAACACGGATCCGCTGTCGGAGGCCGAAGAGCTGTTGGATGCGGTAGTGAGGTGAGAGAACTGGGCGGTGATTGCGTCGTCGGCTGGTGGTGACGGCGGCGCGCACGGAGGTACGGGGTATTGCTGGAAGGGGTTGATGAATCCCGGAAGACCACCGAAGATGGATTCCTTGGCGTAGTCGACGGAAGCTGGTGGGGATGGTGGCAAAACACTGGGCCGCGTGGTAAACCTTGAACAGCGGATGATGAGATTCCTCAGCTGTGGAATGGTGATCCGCTTCTGAGGATCGCACTCAAAGACACGTCTCAGGATTGCATCCAACTCAGAAGACAAAGGGAGGATAGACTTTAGGAACTTGGAATCTTTGAGGTAGGCCCTGAACGTCGAATCCTCTGCAGAAGCCCGCTTCCAAGGGTTCCGGCCACAGGTGAGGTTGACCAGGATGACGCCGAGGCTCCATACATCATTCGGTCCAGATGCATAACAGGAGAAGGGCCTCGGAGACGACTGTTGGCATTCTGACACAAGGACCGGTTAGTGGTGGAATGGAAAGGAAGGACAAGTCAAGATCCTACCAGGCGACATGTAAAACGTCGATCCACATCCAAAGTCGGAGGTAATGTACTCTGTCGTGGCAAGTCCAAAGTCCGCCAGCTTGACAGTCATACCGCCATCCGTAACCAAGATGTTCTCCGGCTTCAGATCGCGGTGGTATATCCCTATCGAGTGGCAGAACTCTACGGCATCCAATATCTGAAGGAAGATCCTCTTGGCCAAGTAGTCGTTACCGACGTAATGGCCTCGCTCCGTGATATTAGAAAAGAGATCACCATCGGGACAGAATTCAATGACGACAAAGGTTGTATCGACGGAGTCCATGATCTTAACCAAAGAAACCACGTTCGGATGATGGCTGGCCTGATGGTGCAATTGTATCTCCCGTTGCTGGAATTTCCGTTGTCTCGGATCCAGTCCGGTTTTGTTCAGGGCCTTGACGGCGTAAAGAACGCTGGTGTGGATATCGATGGCCGTGTAAACGACGCCATAAGCACCAACCCCTAATATGTCTGTGAGTTCCAGCCGGTTGGCCAGTATCAAGCCTAATCGATCCTCTGGCGCGCAAAGGTCTACAAGGGGTGGAGAGGACGGCGGAGTCGGTAACATTGCTGAAGAAGAGGGAAGAGCAGAGGCGACGAGAGCGCTTAACCAAATGGCTCGAAGAATCCAAAGGGGCAAGACGTCTCAAATCATGGAGCAGATGGCCACAACCAATACTGGGTCCCTGAGTCCTCTGGAAGTAAGAAGTGGCAGGTAGGAAGTGATGAGCGATGAGATGAGATGAGCGCAAGAGCAGGCCGACGTCGTATGTAAAGGATAAAGGAAAGACAGAGGTAAGATTGAGGATGAGTGACGGTGACGGAGTACGAAGAAGGTCGGGGCGTAAGGTACGGTTGAGAATGAAGACGGAGTAGGAGGTACGTTCGTATGTACTTGAAGTACAGTAGCTAAGAGAGGGGAGAGGAAGATTAAGTTAAGTTAAAGCGCGGCTAGAAGTGGAGGTGGAGGTTCAAGAATAGTACAAAGGTGACAAGAATAAGAAGATGGATGGGGTGGGTGGGAAGGGTGACAGGATTGATGGATTACTGGGTGAAGTTAATATTATTACTATTGCGGGGCGATGTACAGTAGCTGTGTGTGACTACATGTACAGTACCTTATGTGTGTATGTGCGAAGGATGCACAAGTCAGCAGCATTAATATTCTTAGACCCAACACCAACCGCACCGACTCCAACACCAACACCATCTCGCACCATCTTCAGCACCGGTACTGGGCGGCGTCTTTTATTGCAAATGCGGTGAGAGACAGCTGGGTAGGGAGGTACCTAAGGTTTTCAAACGTTATAGTACCTCGGCTAAAGTAAAGTTCTGTACAAGCAATACTTACCAGTATTACTGGTATTGTGTAATCTAAGCCACTCGCTGAGCATTTCGGTATTGTTACCCGATCTTCCACGGTAACTCACGGCAGCGCATCTCTTCAATTTATATTATACGGTACTGTACATGTAACTTACATAGCTGATGTACTGAGTTACACCAATGTCGCTGTAACTTGCCGTAATCTGCCGTGACTTGCCGTACAACCACCGACAATAAGGTAAAGAGTGGCCTGTGTATGGAGGATCGAACGCCTTGTTCCTTCGATCAGTGATAAACTCAAACTCCTTAGCGTTACGCCTGGGTCCAAAGTCACGAATATCCATAAGCCTTGTCCCTGTCAGAGAAAAAAGCGCCGGTGGCCAGGTTGTTGGAGTTGGATGGAAGCGAGACGAAGCATGCGAAGAAGAAAGGATGGATGACGATGCTTTGATGCTGCCGCTCCTCGAACCCTCACTGGACGTGTACGGAATACGGAGTACGGAGTAGGTAGGAGCTTATGTTTCTCTTTCACACAGACACAGACACAGACACAGACACAGACACATACTCGTATGCATGCAGGATTACTTGCGCTGCAATCCTTTCGTTTGAACTCCAACCTCGCAGTCTTTGCTGCAGCCAACGTTACTCGATGATGGTACGAGGGAAGGTAATAATCTTCATAAATTTCGTACTATTCCCTCGGCATTCGAGGTTATCCAATTATGCTGCACCGCTGATCTTGGACTTTTGGTTGTTCTACTCCTAGAGTTTTGTTCTTGTCAATTGGTGGATTGGCAGCAAGATCTACCTGCACATCCCGCCACTAGCTGACTTTCCACTGCGTACAGACATGACTAAGTTGTTGACTCAAACGGCCTCCTGCAGGGCCAATGGTCCAGTCCCCTCTGCCCTCACTACGAGGTTCCGTACTTCGTACCCAGCAAGGTCGAAGATCAAAGCGTGATTGATTATTGAAACTAGGCAGTAGGATCGAATCAGACTAGACCAGGGCTCGAGGACCTGCTCGCAAGACACAGAAGAGAATACCAGCCAGCGTCCTTGGCCCAGCCATGCCTAGCATAGCCAATGTTCTTCCAAAGATGAGAGAGACAACTATAACAGACTCAGATATTATTGAACTACCACAGATGAAGACACCTACAGTAGTACAGGACATGTACCGTACCTTTACCCCGTTGCAGTCTCTGCATGGCGCGATGCGCTGTCCCAAGACTACCTAGGTAAATTAACAGGCAGGTGATGCGACGCGGCAAGGAAACCTGGAACCGACTCATCTTTTCTTCTTGCAGTACTCCATCCTTTCCGGGGGGCGACGTACTGAGCGCTCATCACTACCATATGCAGTGTGGCCATAGCAGAAGCCACACAATAGTTAGTAATAATAAAACTCCGGAGATTTCACCAAAGCATCTGCGATCCCGCAGCAGATGGATGTGTACTACTGTAAGTTAACTTGTTATTGGGCAGTGGAGGGCCCTTGCAACAGGGCGGAATCATTTCCAACTCACAAAAATAACCTTTCTCTGGCCTTTCGCGCCGGATCCTGACTCTGACTCGAGACAACCAAATATTGAAACCGGATGGCCGTGCTGACAGTGGCCTTCCACAATCAGCCCGGTCATATCGTTGTTTGCCGACAGCTCTCATGGCACAGGAAACCCTCCTCTGTGGGAAGGGAAAGGCTGGAGCAAGTGAAGACCTTTTCGTGGTGACGGCTGACGAGGCTGGGTATAGTTACTTTTAATTTGCTGCGATCGTCTACGTACGCTTTGTACACAGCCTTGCTTTGGCCAGCTCAACAGAAACAATTGCGAGGCTGACGGCTGACGGCTGACAAGGGCCGAGTGGCCTTCTTCATTGGCTCACTCGTGCACGAGTACAATACACATCCGACGTTTTCCTTCGAGCTGCATGCATAAGCTTCCTCGCTTCACAACAGAGACACATCACTGCACATCGTCCGCTGCACCCGAATCCCAAAACGTGACTCTGGGTCTGTTCAGGCCGCGCTAAGAGCGAAGAAAGCTGTACCAAGACAAAGAACAATGGGCAGGAAGATACTCACATATGACGAGTCTGATGCCTACCGGGTCACACACCAATCAAAGAACCTACCTCACGAAGTACAGTCCATACCACTCACACGGGGCGCCAAGTACAAGATACAATATTGATAACGCCACATCTAGCACCAGTGTGAGAGTCTAGCCGCTCAGACATTAGTTAGTTTGGCTTTCCCGAGCAGGGCAGTGCATAGCCGCCAAACACCAACCACTGTCGCTTGCCATGGCGAACGAGGCATACTTGGCATGTTTTGGCGGTCATGCTCGTACGCTAATGTTGCGAAAAACGCCTCGAAGCTGACTGCCAGGTAAGCTCCGACTGTTCCGTCCCTTTCAGCGAGGCCGGACGTCATCCGACTGAGATCTTCTCCTGAGTGGGATCTGTCGAATATCCCGAACGTCAGCAATAATACTACTTTGTAGCCGGAGACAACTTATCAAGCGCTTTTTCGACACGTGAGACAGAGGTGGTATGTAAGCATTGTGTTGCTGGTGCCGTGGTCTTCCTCAAAGGACTCAGAAAGGGCAATTGCCATGTCAGCACACGGCCACCGGGCAATTTACGTATGGATTCGTCTTACACGATCCGAGTGCGTACTCGTACTATACGATTCCGCCCAGAAACCATGGGGCACCACCAGCTGCTTAGTCAATTGATCGACTGTACTGCCACGCGGACTTGCCCTCACAGCGGTGCGAATGGGTCCACATCATCTTGGCGGCGCCCTGCGATATTTCTCTTTGCCGTTGCAAGCCGAGAGCGCTCAACTCGTGTTTCCCTTCCCTTTTTAGACGCAATTGCTTTATGAGTGGCTGAAAGGACAGGCCGGACACCTCGCTCTGAGCTCGATGAAGTGCATAAGTTACCTCAGTGGAACAATCGGCAGCGCCCTGGACTGCATGCTCTTTGCATAACGACGACAACGCAAGGCTTGATACTTTGGCTTTACCTCAACCTACCTAGCCTTCCGACTTAGTCCCACCGAGTTGTGGGCTCATACTCATACCAACCGGGTCTTCTACTGTAACGTTATGTCGAAAAATGACTCAAGAATCGTTGCTTTTTACAGGCAGGCTGGAGTCAACCAGTAGGAATATTAGAGGTACTAGCACTGCTTGATATCGATCGTGATATCGATTGCGCTAATAATTGCCTGGCTTTGACCTCAGCATGCGGCACCTCGGTCAAAGGATTCTGCTGCTGCACTACGAGCACACTCATGTTCTTGTGCCAGAATAGCCGAAACTCTTGCGCTTCAGACTTCCTCCTTCCTCCTTCCTCCCAAACCTGATCGACATCCGCTACGCCTTAGACTTTTGACAGCCACCTGCACTCACTGTACATAGCCTATCATTGCTGTGCTCTCTGTGACGGTAACGGATGATCTTTCGAGTCCGGAGTAGGTACAGTACTAGGTCAAAAGTCTTCGCGAATGACATGTTTACCACCAAAACTCATTACTACTATCAGTGCTATAGAACTCAGAACTCTAGGCAGTCAAAAATTCTGAAAATTCTGAATGTTTTAGAATTTTACTTTAACAAGACTTTTATCAATTCAGAATTTATAGATTAATTGTGGTGTTCTGTTGTACACAGTGTGTACTTGATGAACAAGAAAAACATTGAAATTTATATGTAAAATCAATGTTTTTAAGGTATACTCAGCAATTCAGCTATACTACTCAACATTTTACTTATTATTCATACATAAAATTTATATGCACTCACAGATCCTATAAAAGTCTCTTAGATTCTGAAGTCTCAGAATTTTTAACTGCCTAGAGTTCTGAGTTCTATAGCACTGATAGTAATGAGTTTTGGTGGTAAACAGGCCATTTATGAAGACTTTTTGTCAAACTTTCAGTCTCATTTCCTTACCTTAGTGGTTCAGAGCCCTACAGAGGTTTCAGGAACATGCAGAGTTTGCTAGAGCAAACAGTTTGCTACAGATAAAAGTTTTTTCTTTCATCAATTGAAGGTCTTCTTATAGAGTCACATTTTCATAGAGTAGCTAGACACTTATGATTACATGTTTATTTCACTAGTCACTTCTTCTATGTTTGACAAGTTATGAGCCTGAATGTGTATTGATATTCTTTGAAATTCATTCATTAAGTCATTTGTTTCTATTCAAAATGGTAAAAGAAAAACATCTTGTTGTTGTTGTTATTTCATAGATGCTAGAAAGAGTCTTAAGGGATAAAGTGAATTTGATGTATAATGAGAAGTTATTCACATCAAATCATTATAAATTCACAGATAAAATGATCAAAACAACTCTCACAATCATTTTAAAGTCAGATCTTTACATTGAAAACAACTTCATTGCTGATTTAGATGTTCTCACTGTACAAAATGACTACAATGTCATATGACCTCATGTTTTCAAAAGTTATGAAACTCAAGAGGTTGACAGACTATTCATCATGAAGAACATTGATTAAATACAGTTTGATAAGTGCTGAATTATGAGATTTAATAGTAGAGAATGACATTGAAACCTCATCAAAGCCAGATGTTTTGAGTTAGTCAGTAATGACTGAAGAATTTATATCTGAAACAATGACAACTACATTGACAGTCTTAATTAATGTCACTTAAGCTGACTGAATTACACAGAACAACAAGATCATAATCATTATTGTTTTTATTGTCAGCTCAGAGATCACTGTTGTTATAGATGACATAAAAACAGCAAAAGAGATGTAAAATTATCTTGCATATCTCTATCTATCTTATGAATTTAATCTCAAATATATTCTATTCAACAATCTATATGCCTGCCAACTTGATCAATACTTCTCTATCAATGCTTATGCTTTAAAGTATAAGACACTCTTATGAGAAATTGCAGCCTTTGATCTCATCATTAACAAAACTTTAAAGATCATTACTTTTCTATCAAATCTAGAATTCTTCTATTCTCAATAAGTAACAGCAAAATGCTCTGAGACCTGTAATGTGATCTCATTTCTTAACAACTTGATTGCTGAACTAATTGATGAAGAGTGTCTTAAAGAAAAGAATGAGAAGCTTGCTTTAATGAGTAAAAAGAGAAATCATAAAGATAAGAAGAGAAAGAATAAGAAGAGAAATGTTGATAAGAACAAGAATGAGAATGAGATGTATATTCACTACAAGAAAGCAGTTCACTCTGAGAACAATTACTGAAAGTTACATCTGAAAAAGATGTCTAAAGAGATAAAGAAGAAACAAGAGACTAAAAAGAAGAAAGAGAAAGAGAAGAAGAAAGAGAAATTCTTAAGTTTTAAAGATAAGTGATATAATGAGAACTCAGTGATCTTGACTGCAGTAAAGAGCTATAGTCTTGTGATTAATAAGATGTCATAAATAACTGACTTCAGTGCAACACAATATATGTGCTGTGATCTCTCTGCATTTAGCTTGATCAAAACATTCAATAATGAACTCTCTATAAGAAGAGTGTCTGAAGTAATGCACACTCAAGAGATAAGAACAGTCAACTTACAGCTAAAGAACAGTGATGAAAAGACTTAAAATATCATTCTAATGAACATTTATCTTATGTCTAATATGAGACTCAATCTCTTCTCAATTGAAACAGTCAAAACAAAAGAAATATTAATCAAAATCAAGGACAGATTACTATGTCTAAAGAACAAAGTAGAAAATATGCTTAATCATATAGTATACAAAGACAAGCTATATTATCTTTAAATCTTAACAATGAGAAATCCTGTGAACAAGAATAAGGCTATGTCAGTCATTAAAGATAACAAGATCTTGAGAGCTACTTAACACTGATGTTTTAATTATATAGAGAATTTAAGTCTTGACAATGTGTCAAAAAATCCTGAAATAGTGAGACTTAACTTATAAGAACTTACAAAAACATTATTACACTTGTGTGATGTCTGCACTAGGGCAAATCAAAAGAAGAAGATCTTAAGAAAATCACAAAACTGAGTTACAAAGATGACTGAACTGATTTACATCAACATTGTTGATTCTGTCACATCAAAAGCATATGATGAGTTCTTGTAATATATAGTCTTCATGAATGATCTTATCTGCTGATGATACATTTGTAATATGAAAATGAAAGATCAGGCAAAAGACAAAATTGAACAGTTTTTCAACATGCTTTTTACTTAGATGAATCTATGAATTGCATAAGTACAACTTGACAATGAAAAGAAATTCAGAGATAAGCTCATCATTAAATGATTATGAAGTCTAGAAATTATTTATGAAACAACAGTCTCTTATGAACTGAAGCAGAATGAGATGACAGAAAGAAGTAATGAACTTCTGACAGCAAAAGTTAGAACTATGATTCTGAATAGTGAAGTCTCTGAAACTTTATGATTAAAGACTGTCAGAACAGTATGCTATCTCTTTAATTAACTTTTAATGTCAGCTCTTGAGAACAACAAAGTCTCAATTCAGCTACTGTTTAAATTTCTTAATAAGAATAGATCAATGAACCTCATTGATCTTAGACATCTTCAGTGTTTTAAATGCACAGCATACATGCATATTTCAAAGAAGATCTGAACAACAGAGACTAAATTTGAATCCTAAAGCAATAAAAAGATTCTTGTTAAATATGAAGAAAGAAATCAATATAGAGTATAGCTTTCTGAAAAGAAAAAGGCAGACTGAGTAATCAGAACAAGAGATGTGCAGTTTGATGAAGATTCATTGATCTATGATGTTGAAGTTGCAGTCTCAATTTTTAAAGTTACTCAATCTCACATCATTAATGCAGAACAAGAAGATGTGCAGTTACTTTTCTTGTCTTCTTTTTAACTCTCATTATTATCATCATCTTCAGAGTATGTGTCATCATATTCTTTTATACTGATATTGTCAAATCAGTTAGAAGAAATGAAGAAAGAGAAAGAGAATGTTATGAATATTTTCTTTATAATTAATAAGTCAGTATTAGCTGAGTCTTGATGCTCTAAGAAAGAGAGACAACTCTTTATAAAGCTAAAGCTTAAAGCAATCATGGCCTATCTGATCATGTTTAATGTAATTGTTGATGTTATGAAAAAGAAAGAAGACTCTGAGAGTGAATCTTAGACATTTAAACAGATAATTGAAAGTTATGAGTTGAAAGACTGAAAAAAAGCAATGAATAGTGAGTATAACTCATTAATGATTAACTTTACATAAACTTTAAAAACATTGCCACCTAATCAACAAGCTTTAAAGAGCAAATGAGTCTACTGTTACAAAAGAAAACCTGATGACTAGAGTGGCCATCAGGTCAGGTCAGGCCCAGATTTTAGAACTTAATCTGACTCATTAGACTCTACTTTGCAACTCAACTCAACTCTATGCAGAATCAGATTTCAGACAGAGTTGAGTCAGACTATTCTTGACAGTTTAAACTAAATTAGAATTAATTAACTTCTGTTATTAAGCAGCTTTATATTGGCAGCAGCTACTATTGCAACATTTTCAATTAACATTGTGCACAATTCTTCTTGTTTAACTACATATCTGCTTTATGAGTGTTATATATGAGCATTATTAACTTAATTATTAGATCACTCATTCTCTACAGAGTAAAAATACATTAATTAGTACACTCTATCTTCTTAGTAAATCTACAATGTATAAAAGATTGCTTTTATCTTTCACAATTCTTTTAATGTCATCAGATTCTCTTTCTTATGTAGCTCAGCAACTATATCATAAATAAGTCATGAAAGAGATCCTCAATATACAAGAACTTATACTTTCAAAAAATGTACAAAGATATGTCTCACTTGTCTTCTACAAATTCATAATGACTGACTGATTTCACTTTAAGCTGTCATTATACTGATTAAAAATCTCTTCAATCAGCAATGAGAAGAATTCTGAATCTAAAGTGAAAGAATGCAGCTTTTATCAATACTGTTGTTGCTGCATTGCATAAGCTGATCAGAGAGTGTTAAAATTGAGCATTTTAATTTAGTTTAATAATGCAATTATGTGACTTACTTAACTCTTTTTGTGCAGAAACTAATTTGAAAGAAAAAGAATTGTTAATGATTCAATCTTCTTCTTTAAAGATGTCATACTTGACAGTCTGTTCTTTGCTTTCATTTTATGAACTTAATTCTATCTCATAAATCTTCATCTGTAATTCATATTCTGTTCTCTTCAATGAATCTTGTGTTGTCAAATTCACAAGCTTTAGAATCTGCTTAATATTTCTTTGTAACTTTAACTTTCATCATAACTCTGTCATGCTATACAACATAATTCTAATGTCAGTTTCTTTACTATGAGAAGATCTATACTTAATAAAGGAATTGCAACTAACATGATTGAGATACTACACTTTACAAATTGTATTTATTGCTTTAAATTTCTCAGATAGTAGCTTAAGAAGAAATGATCATAAATCAATAAATCTAAATAATTGTGCAGCTTGATTTAAATTAATCTTAGTTATCTACAAATTCACTGATAACAAAAACACAGCATTCATGTAAATAAATGATAATATAGAAGCTTAACAAGTTTGCTTATCTTTAACACAACACTTTCTACATTTTCTTTCTACAAAACATCTTACTTTTTGCATTAAGCTTTTTACATTTTCTTTCTGCATCATGTAAGTAAAGTAAATAATGAAAAGATATGATGCTGACTTTCATTTTAGAAATACATCATCAGAACAGAGAAAACTGAGTGTAAAGATTATCTTCATCAATGTAGCAAGAACATTAGGCTTCACACTCTTTATTACTGAACTGAATCAATTCATTAACATAGTAAAAGCATTAAACTTCACATCTCTCATCATTGAATGAGATCAACTCATCAATAAGAGAACACATTCTACTGATACATCAGACTTTTCATCTCAATCTGAGAAGAAGAGAAAGAAAAAAATTAATAAAATTAATTTATCTATCTTAGACATTGCTGCACATCTGAAGAAAGAAGGCTTTGCTGATTAATGAAAAAGAATAAAAATACTCATTAATTACTTTGAATTCACACTCAATGCTGTACTGTCTCAAAGTACTTCAGCTGCTTCTTTCACTTCTTTTGACTCAAAATCTAGTACATAACTTCTCTTATTATAATGCTCAATTATAATGCACAAAGTGTATACTAAATCAGAGATTAAATCATATTCAAGAACTCAGAAACTCTTTATTTATTCTCTTATTGAATTCTTTACATTCTGATATCACTTAAAAATTGATCTCATCACATTCTTCAGTGATCAATACATTCATAGATGCTGATATTGAAGAGATTCAAGAGCAGAATAATATGATAATGAACAGATTAAATACAGATCTTAAACATAATTCAGAATACAAGAAGCTCAAGATGAGAATTTAAAGAGTGAAATATGCAGTCAAGACAAGAAAGAAAATTGTTGTTAAGAGATATGCAGAGAATGAGCATAATAAATATTAATAAATGATTATAGTGTTCTGTATCAGACTTTAACTTCATTTGTAGTGATCTTTCTTACAGATCAGAATGTGATGACTGAATAAAAGAAAAATGAAAATACTGCTCAGCAAAATAACTTAATTATAGCTGCTAAAGAAACACAAGCTCTGCATAAGCTTCTTAAAGCAAAGAGTGCTTTCTTAATAACTAAAGAAGAAATATATTAACTTTATTTGACATTTAGTCTGTGCTGATATGATTAGATTAGAAAAGCAGACAAATGTATTTAAAACTGTTGAGATAACTGTTTAGATGAAGTAGTTAAGCATTAAGAATGAATCATTTAATTTAACAGCTATAAATAACTTATTACAGCTAAAGATAAGAATTCAAATCTTGCTATGCAGATTTTTAATAGCAGCATATTTGATTCAGAGCACATAGCAGACAAGAAAAATCATCAGTGTATATTATACTTTTAACACTTCTTTATAATGAATCTGAAGACAAAAGCTAATGTTGTTTCATTCTATAGTTATCAGCTCTCAACAGTGTTTAATGTTTCTGCAGATAAGAATGAAGAAGCAGAGATGATGCTAAGTAATAATGAAAACAAAGTTACAGTAACTTTTTCTGTTTAAGTAATGTTGAATGAGAACACTAATGATGAGTGCATCTTTCTTAAATCTGATGAACTTATGCACACAGATATTAGAAAGACAATATTGAAAGAAGACAAAATATATCAATTCTACACTGTTTATCTATTAGAGATCTAACTAAATTTTGAACTTCATAAACTGTTACTTCAATGTTAAAGAGTGATGAAGTTGAGATACAAATTGATCAGATATGATTATATCACTTTATTGTAATGCTCTTTACAATTGTCTATTAGCTTCTTGCTGATTAACTATATTTATGAATTAAGATCAACAACAAAGATTAACTGTCAACATCATAAGCTTTAATCTTCACTGATAATGCAGATTAAGAGGCAGAAGATTCAGTGAAGATATAAAATAATGATGAGAAGAATGAAGATCATTATGATGATGATAATGATAATATTAATGAAGATACAGAGAATCAGAATGAATTCT
>JAABUJ010000834.1_pt1 | contig 53327 bp, 64 predicted proteins | sample 5559131 | NCBI WGS metagenome assembly JAABUJ01 (sample SAMN10711875, study PRJNA513366) | rock metagenome | isolation source: Antarctica rocks | place: Antarctica: Victoria Land, Mt New Zealand nord | collected 2016-01-07
GCGACGCGCGGACTCCATTATGGCCAGGAGCTTAGCTCCACAAACAGGCCGGATACATTTGCGCAGACCCAAAACACTCGCCACAAAGATTTAGCTTGCAATCTGGCGGCGGACCATACAATTCCCAAGGAGAGCCAATGATGACCTTTGCCCGTGACGACGCCGGGCTGGGAGGTACGGCGGCTAGTAAACGATTCATCTCGATCCTGTAAGTACTGTTGAGTCGTCTTCTCGTCAGTGACTGATCAAGTGTGGAAGGTCCGGACCATTCTTTGATATCACTTTCTTTCGATAAGTTCAGTCGATGAATACAGACGGACCCACTGCCGGGTATGAGCTCGCGTGCAGCGACGCGAGGGGTCGGGCTTGCGGACGATTGCCGACTCGTCGTGGTAAGGTCTGCCGGGAGCGGGGGAGCGCGCGTGGTGGCGTCCTGTCGGAGTCGGGGTAATGGCGCGGAGGCTGAAGCTACGCTGAAGATAAGCTGCCACTTTTGCTATCGTTGACAGTAAGCGCGTTTTCTATGAGCAGGTCACTGGTGTCAAGGGTTTGTTCTTGCCTTTTCCTTCCTAGGGCTTTTGCTTTTGTTGTTGCTCTTAGTTTCGTTGCTCTCCACCGGGTTTCTATGCGCACTCTGGATGAGCTGTCGTGAGGCAAGCTCGGTGCCGGTTGGGGTTCGAGAGGAGAGTCGATGCTGCCATTTATCGGTCGGCCTTGGAAGACCAAAACGCGCACGCAGTCATCGGAACACGGTGTCGTCGCAACGGGTGAACAGGGTCATCACTTAGGCCGCTTTTTCGTAGAACGGTATGTACGCCTCTTGCGTGCTCCAGAGGCGATGGAGCAACACGGCCAGCTTGCGGGCTACGGCAACAACGGCCTTGCTCTTGGCCTGCTTGCCGCCTCTGGCAGCCAGATGGAGACCCCACTGTCGAAGCGCCGAGTCTCGTCCGTGCGGTCGCAGGATGTGGTTGGAGCACTCGATCAGCAGACGGTAGGCGTTGCCGGCGTGGGTGATGCCGAGCTGAGGATCATGGTCTCCGGACTGACTTCGACGTGGCCGTAGGCCAAGATAGCAACCAACATCACGACTTCGACCGAACCGCTCCTTGCTGCCGAGCGTCAGCACGAAGGTCAAGGCGGTGAGGTGGCCGATGCCGTGGACCTTCAACAGGGCCTGCGTCTCCGGATACTCGGTCTGCCCGAGCTGCTGGATCTGCCGGTCGTACTGCTTGATCTTGGCGGTCATCTCCGCGATCTGCTGGAGCACCGGACCGAGCGCCTGTGCCAGTCCAAACGGCATAACGGCCAGGCACCGCTGAGCGAAGCACGTCGTGGCGGAGGCAGGCATACGGAAGCCGCAGGCCTTCGTCAGACCACGAACCGCGTTCACCGCAGCCGTGCGCAGCCGCACCAGCAGAGCTCGCGCACGGATCAGGGTGAGGGCCTCCTGCTGTGCGACGGTGCGGTGAGCGATCGGCCGAAGGATGTTCGGATCAAGCCGGGCATAGCGCGCCAGCTTCTCCGCATCGACCTGGTCGCTCTTCCGATCACTGTGCGAGATCGCTCGCAGCTCACGGACGTTCGCCACGATGACTTCGTGGCCTAGTTCCTGCAGCAGTGCGCTGATCCAGATCGAGTGCGTTCCCGCCTCCATCGCAACCCGTGCTGGAGGCACATCGGTGAACCACTTCTCGATCGCCTTCGGGGTCGTCCGGAAGCGGCCCCGATCGACAATTTCTCCATCCTGGTTGAGGGTGCAGTAATGGCTCCAGACATCGCCAAGGTCGATCCCGATCGTGATCTCAACCTTGGCCTGCCTGCGTGGAACTTCAGCAATGAGGTGCTGCGCTGGCTTCTTCATGGGATACAGTCTCTCTCCGATCCGGAAGACCTGCTCATCCCATTTGTCGTTACCGATGCGAGCTGTCTTTGTGTTGCATCTGTTGATTAGCCGTCGGCTCGACGCAACATTTCCTGAGGCTTCATCGCCAGAATTTTGCTTACCGAAACAGGTGGCTGTGCCTGAGATGCATTTGCTACGAGTACATCGACGAGCGCGCGACACTCATTCGCACCTGTGGCGAGCAGCTCGCGGAATGAGCGAATGCGCGACACGAACCACAACATGCTTGCAACCAGCCATGCTGGGCTTGCGTGCAGCAGCGACTTCCCGGAGGGATAGAGCCGGTATCCGAGCCGCTGAATCAGCGTGAAGCTTTCCTGCATGCCACGTGCGATTGCTATGGACTCATCCCAGGACGCACCTCCTCCGCGCCGCACCCCCGCCACGCTCACGCTTTCGAAAGCCGCGCCCAGCGGCACCTGGCAGCGAAGCCAGAGGAGCATGTCAGGCTCCAGAACAGCAGGAAGGCCAGCATTGTTAAAGATGGTCATCCATTCCTTGCTGTTCATCTTGCTCTTCTGTCCGGCAGCACCGATCTTGGCGGTCAGCTTGCCATCCTGATCGAGACTTGCCTGTAAGAAGGGCATACCGAACGAACACCGGTCCGCACCGACAGCATCGCGCAGGTTCTCTGGCTCGAAATTGTTGAACATGAACTGGATCCATTTCGCTGCACTGCGCTGGAGTCCCGGAAGCATTGCCTCAACCTGGTGTGCGAGGAGAGTGACGAGAACCAAATCGTAAGCGATCTCCTCATCAAGCTTGTCGGTCACACGAACATTAGCGCGCTCTCCCTTAGCGTTCACTATGCCTCCGTCGCGTACCAACTGCCGCAATCGAGGGGAGCCTGGACGTGCGACCGCGGTCACATCATGTCCGCCGACACGCGCCAACTGGAACACAAAGGCGCTTCCGATCCCGCCGACACCGATGACAGCAATCCGCATAGTCGAGGCAGAAGGGATTTGGGGTTCACTGCTCATGAATCTATGATCCAGTGAGACGAGGCGACTCTCAATGGGCGCGCGTCCAGTTTTTATGCTTGGGAGTCCAACCTTGGACGAAGATCATGTGTGGAACACGAGCGACCCACTCTCCACAGCGCTGACGAAGATGAAGCTCCGAACCTTCATCAATGTCGCGCTTGACGCTGGTGGGAACTGGGCGGTGGACTTTCCCGCGTACGAAGGTTTCACGCTCAATGTCGTTCAGAAAGGCGAGTGCTGGCTCTCCATAAAGGGCAGCCATCAACGGGCTCGCCTGCATGCCGGCGATTGCTTCCTTCTAACTGGCGGGAAAGAGTTCACGCTCGCGACCAATCTCCCGTTGGGAAAGCGCTTCCGTGCTGAAGAGATCTTCTCTCAGGCCGAACAGGGGATCGCTCGTTGCAATGGAGGAGGAGACTTCTTCGTCCTTGGGGTCATCTTCAGATTCCAGGGACACCTTTCGTCGGTTCTGTTGGACCGAATGCCCGCCCTCGTCCATGTAGACGGTAGTTCCGATCACGCTGCCGTGTTGCGCGGGAGCCTGGATCGCTTCAGCGCTGAGATGCGAACTGGCGGTGTCGGCCGCTCTCTCATCCTGAGTCATCTCGCACCGATCATGCTGCTGCAAACATTGCGGTTCTATCTGGCGTCCTCTCCCAAAGAGGAGAACTGGTTGGTCGCCCTCACTCACCCACGATTGATAAAGGTCTTGGAAGCAATGCAGACCGACTACAAGCGAGCTTGGTCCCTTGAGCAGCTCGCAAAAGTAGCACACATGTCCCGTTCGGGCTTTGCGCTCACATTCAAAAAGAAGCTCGGCGTTTCACCCATGGTGTACCTGACGAACTGGCGTATGCAGATCGCATGCGAACTGCTCGAAACGGGAGATCAGAACCTCGCTTCCGTCGCCAGCGAAGTAGGCTATAGCTCGGAGAGTGCATTCAGTACCGCTTTCACAAAAATCGTGAAATGCAGGCCTGGCAACTACCGGAAACCAGCTGCCGCTCATAATCAAGGACTTTATCGCGTTCCTCTGGCAGCTAGATTCGTAGTCGTCTAGTAGTAGGTAGCGGGAAGTCGTCTTGTGTTGACTAGTGGGCCGGTGTCGAGCGTCCAGATGTGAACGGGCCAACTTCCGAAATGAGCGTTTATTAGGATCGATCCCGTCAAGGCACGCCCTCTTCTCTTATGGATGCTTCGACTTTGTCTTCAGCGTGCTGGGTGAATCAAAACGCTGCTTCTGCGCAGGGCGCGAGCCGGCGATGAGGATATCGACGATACGGCGGGCGCTCGCCTCCCAGCCCGGCAGAGCAATCGTGTGGAAGACGCCGATAAGAGCACGGACGATGTCATCCGCAACGGTATCTGCACGGAAATCGCCGCTGTCGATGGCCCGCCGAACCAAAGCGAGAAATGCGCCGTGGATATGGCCGCGCACGCCTTCGATGAGCCGCATCGAGCCACCCGCGACGGTATCCATGGCGGGCAGGATGAGCCTTTTATCAGCCACGTGGTCGATGAAGAGAAGCATCCAGGCGCGGAGGGCTTCGAGCGGCGGCTTTGTGGACGCAAAGCGCTGCCCGGCTGCGGTCAATTTTTCAACTTCGCTACGGTAGACGGCTTCGATCAGAGCGTCGCGGGTCGGAAAGTGACGGTAGAGCGTGCCCGGGCCAATGCCCGCTTGGCGGGCGATGTCGTCAAGCGTAGCTTCGGCGCCGTGCCGGGTGAAAGCGTGCCTGGCAACCTCCAGGATGCGTTCACGGTTGCGCTGCGCGTCCGCGCGAGGCTTGCGTGAGGGCGGAGGTGGCGAGAACTGCGCGTTCCACATACATAAGTTTCTCAGAAATTTTGCAACCGGAGACCATCTCCGCCTATCTTATAAGCGGAGAAGGTCTCCACTTGCGGGGACTTCGTTTCCACTCCGGCTGCTGCTTGTCGCAGTCTTGCCGTACCTAGCGAAATAAGGAGAGAGTCGATGCGGATTTTTGTGACGGGAGCAACGGGATTCATTGGGACAGAACTGGTGAAGGGACTTATAGAGGCGGGGCATCAGGTGCGCGGGTTGGCACGCAGTGACGCCGGTGCGGAGCAGTTGAAGACAGCAGGTGCCGAGGTGCATCGCGGGGATCTTGAGGACCTGGACAGCCTGCGTAGCGGAGCGACGGGCATGGATGCCGTGGTGAATCTGGCATTTGATCATGACTTCTCGAAGTTCGCGCAGAATGCAGAGAATGAGATCAAGGCGATCGAGGCGCTGGGTTCTGTCCTGGAACCAGGTAAGCTGTTCGTCGTGACCTCTGGGACGGGACTGGCGGAGGGCGGCCCGGGGCATGTGCGCACCGAGAAGGATCCGCCAGCGATGAACGAGACGATACCGCGAAACCCAGAACAGGCGGCGAAGGCTGTTGCGGAGCGGGGTGTGCATGTGGGAATCGTCCGGCTGCCACAGGTGCACGACACGCGTAAGCAAGGGCTGGTGCCGTTCTTGACGCAAACAGCGCGCGAGAAGGGTGCGTCAGCGTATGTCGGCGATGGCGCGAATCGCTGGGCAGCAGCGCCGCTTCAGGACGTGGCGCATCTTTATCGGTTGGCCATCGAAAAAACGGGTCAGGGTTACACCGTGTATCACGCCGTGCAGGAAGAAGGTGTCTCAATCCGGAAGATTGCGGAGACAATTGGCAGTGGGCTGAAGGTGCCCGTGATCTCGCTTACTCCAGAACAGGCAGCCGAGCACTTCGGCTGGTTGGCTCACTTTGCGGGGTTGGATATGCCTGCTTCGAGCGAATGGACGCGCAAGACCCTGGGATGGGAGCCGACCAGGCCGGGATTGATCGAAGACTTGACGAACATGAAGTACTTCTAACGGAGCTGTTGCTGCAGCGAAGCGGCTCCGTCTCTTCGCTGCAGCATGTGAGCGCCATCGGTCCCATCATGCTGCTGTTGCTGCGCTTTTTACGATGGTCTTTCTTCGCCCCATTACGTTTGTGGAGGCGACGCTAGCCACCGCATTTGGCCCGGTTCTCCGTTACCGTCTGTTTATTTCGCGTTGCCCAAAGATGAAGCGGCACAAGCGCGGCACGTAGTGTCTGGCCGAGTTCCGTCAGTTCGTAATCCACTCGTGGTGGAACACTCGGGAACAGTGTCCGTGTGACGATGCCATCGGCTTCAAGTCGCTTGAGGGTGAGCGTGAGCATCCGTTGCGAGATGCCGCTTACCCGCCGCTGAACCTCGTTATAGCGCAACTCGCCCTTGGAAAGTGCGCCCACAACCATGATGGTCCACTTGTCACCGACACTTGCCAGAACATCGGCAAGTCCCTTGCAGTCGGTTGGGGTGAGGGATCCCTCAGGAACAGAAATGTTCGTTTCGCTCACGAAAGTGCCTTCTTGCGGAGATAAACCCCACATACCATACTAGCCCTACGAACAGATTGTTTGCGACTCGCTTTGATGGGTCGGCCTGAACATCCCTGGGAAAAGGAACGAATATGCTGAAACTGCTGGTTGTCGAAGCAAGCCCGCGAGGGGAATACTCCATCTCACGCAATCTGGCTTCGAAGTTCGTCGAGGATTGGAAGACCGCACACCCGGATGGTGAAGTGGTCGAACGCGACCTCGCCAAAATGGATCTGCCCTATGTGAATCTGCCCTGGCTGGGTGCGAGTCTGACGCCTGCCGAGAAGCACACGCCCGAGATGAAGGACGTGCTCACCCTCTCGAACGAACTGGTGGACGAACTGCTGGCTGCGGATCACATCGTGATCAGCACACCGGTCTACAACTACAACATACCGGCCAACCTGAAGTCGTATGTGGATCACATCGTGCGTAAGGGCCGCACGCTTGGGATGACCGGCGAAGGTCTTGTGCATGGCAAAGCATGCACGGTGCTGATGGCTTCGGGTGGCGTGTACACCGAAGGCTCACCGATCCGTGACCGGGATATTGCGACGTTGTATCTCCGTCTAGTCCTCAAGGTCATCGGTATCGAAGCCGTCACGTTCGTTGCGGCTGGTGGAAGCAAGGTCGTGGACCTTGGCGAGAAGACCCGCGAGGAGTTCCTGTCAGCGTTCGAGCCTGCTCTAAGCGCTGCTGCAAGAGCGTAAACGCAGTCCCTCAGAACGTGCCTGGGAAAAGAGTCTGATGGTGAGCCATATAGCTACACCGGTGTCCTCGGAGCATCCTGAATCCTCTCTGCTGTTGGAGTCGGCGAGCGTGGGTCGGGTCGGGTTGATCGTCTCCAACCTTCAGCGCTCGCTGGACTTCTATGCGGGAGTGATTGGCCTCGATATTCTGACCGAAACGTCTGGGTCCGCTCAGCTCGGCGTGGCCGCAGACAAGCGCATCCTGCTTGAGCTCGAACAAAAGTTGGGGGGTCGTCCTCTTCAGGGTAAACGGCTGGGGCTGTACCACACTGCTTTGCTGCTGCCGTCGCGGGCCGCGCTCGCGAGCTTTGCCGAGCATCTCCACCGGCGCGGTACCCGTGCGGGGAGCAGCGACCACCTTGTAAGCGAAGCCTTTTACCTCGAAGATCCGGACGGACTCACGATCGAGGTCTATGCCGACCGAGAGCGGGAGGTGTGGCCATGGCGCGGCAAGGAACTCGACGTTGCAACCCTGCCGCTGAACTTCGCCCATCTGCTTGCCACGCCACATACGCCCTGGAAGGGTGTCCCACGCGACACGTCCATGGGTCACATTCACCTCTACATCGGTGACCTGAAGAGAGCGGAGAGGCTTTACCGGCGCGGTCTGGGGATGAACCTGACATCACAGGGCTTTCCAGGCGCACTGTTCCTTGCGGCCGGAGACTACCACCATCATGTCGGCCTGAACACCTGGGCCGGTTCCGTTCCTTCAGCCTCCGATGAGGATCCACGTCTCTCCTGGTGGGAGCTATACGTGCCTGACCAACAGCTATCAGCGTTGCGGGAACAGATGGCCGCATCCGGCTGGCAACCTGGGAGCGAGGGAGCACTTGTGGACCCCTGGGGCATCTCCCTTCAACTGGCGAGCAACGGCTGAGTCACGGCCATGTCGCTCAGCTAGGCATGGGCATGAATGCTTGCTTGCGTCTGGCCCCAATCAGTAACGACAAGTCGGCTTGTGGTAATTTACGCACCGGTGTCGAGCCGTCCAGATGTGAACGGGCCAATTTCCGAAAGCGCATTTCTCGTTACTTATGGCCAGATGAACTCAACGCCCCGTCGATCCACATCTGAAGGCTGAATTTGAGGCTAGTGGACGACTGCGCTGCGGTGAGGACACCAGCCTCGCGCAGTACAGCCAGTCCGTGAAGGAATGCCCATAGTGCGTGCGAGGCTTTCACCGCACGTTTCTCCCCGTAGACACGGGTCACTTGCTCAAGGAAAAATTCGGTATTGCGGGCGCATTGCGGAGTGCATTGCGGGCTGTCCGAATGAGCACCTGACGTCTTCAGATAGAGTGCAAATACTCGCGGCCGTTCATGGGCAAAGCGGAGGTAAGCCGCAGAGACTGCCCGAACTGTCTCCGCAGGCCCCTTGCGGCCGGCAGCCTTCTGCATGATCTCAAGCATCTGCAGACGGGCCTCTTCGGCCACGGCTTCCTCCAACGCACCGAGGCTCTCGAAATAGTGATACAGCGCGTTGGGTGCTAACCCAAGACTAGAAGCCACGGACCGAATGGCGAGGTTCTCGACGCCCTCTTTTTCAACCTGCTGCATTGCAGCAGCCAGGATCGTGGCTCGATCAGTCTTCGCCGGATATGCCATGAGACTCACTGTACATCTTGACAGGGTTCATAATATTATGTACGCTGTACATGATGGTAATGGACGCTGTACACCTAGAGCAGGAACATCTATAAATCAACGCCGTCGCGAGGAGAATTCATGATAAAGGTTGTTTTGGTAACGGGAGCAAACAAGGGCATCGGCTTCGAGGTGTCTCGCGAGTTGGGACGCGCCGGCTTCACGGTGCTGCTGGGAGCGCGAGACACAGCGCGAGGTGAAGAGGCTGCCAGCAAACTGCGGGGCGAGGGTCTTGATGTTCGTTTCGTTGCGGCGGACCTGAATCATGCAGCCGAGAGCGGTGCGGCACTCGCCAAGCAGATCGGCGAGGAGTTCGGGCATCTAGATGTGCTGGTGAATAACGCGGGCATCGTCGACCGGGGAGATGGACCCGCCAGCAGCGTTGGGATTGAGACGCTGAGGCGCACGTTCGAGACGAACTTCTTCGGCACGGTAGCCTTCACGCAACCATTGTTGCCGCTGCTACGCGCGGCTGAGAGTGCACGTATTGTGAACGTTTCTAGCGGACTCGGCTCACTTGCGATCAATGGTGATCCCAGCACGCCCTTCTATCACGCGAAAGTCCTCGGCTACAACGCTTCCAAAGCCGCTCTCAATATGTTCACCGTAGATCTTGCATACGACCTGCGCGAGACCAAGATCAAGGTCAACTCTGCCTGTCCCGGTTATGTCGCTACCGATATTAACAATCACAGCGGCCCATCGACGGTGGAGGAGGGTGCGATCGTGATCGTGCGCCTCGCACAACTGCCCGAGGATGGACCGACCGGGAGCTTCACCCACAAGGACGGTACCTATCCATGGTAGTCCCAGATCTCCACTAACGATCAGATAGAAGGGACGGCGGCTTCACGCAGGAACGCATGAGCCGCTTTCCTCTCGACCTTGATAGCCCCGAGAGCATTACCGCCGCATTCAAAGGTCCAATCGGATGATGCTTGGAATTTGCGAATTGGGCTCAGGTGTCGGATGAATGGGCCATTTCGGAGATTTGTGGGCGCAGGTTCCGCAAGTAAGCAAGATGGACAATCGTGGGAGAGCGTGCACGTCTGTCCGAACTGCGGACATGTCATCTCGCGGAATTGGACCTGAGAGCAATCACGATCGGAATCGTGACCTGTTCGAGCTGCGATTGGTCAGCGCAGATCGAAATACAAGTTGTCGATCAAGTGCCGCGAAGAAGCCGACCTCGGTCGAGTGATAGCGCTATGCAGAAATGGGGAGTGGCAGTTATTGGTGCTTCTTCTTGTCAGACACTTTGCGCATGTATGCGCGGCCAAATTCACTGGTAATCTTAAAATCATCATCTGCACGTCAGACCATTACCGCTCGCGCGGATTTCTTCGGCCACGTTCATCGCAAGAACCGGCGATCTGAGCCGCTTCGAGTCGCCGCGTATGCTCATGGGTTACCTCGGCCTGGTCCCATCCGAACACTCCAGTGGAGGAACTATTCGTCGCGGTGGGATCACCAAGACCGGCAACCGCGAGGCCAGACGGATGCTGATCGAAGCTGCCTGGAGTTATCGCTATCCCGCCCGCATCGCGAAGGAGAAGGCAGAGATCCTCGTTCGCTTGCCGAAGAACATCCGTGACATCGCATGGAAGGCACAGACCAGACTGTGCGCTCGCTATCTAACCATGATTGCACGGAGCAAGAAGCCCACCATTGTTGTCGCTGCGCTCGCTCGTGAGCTGGCCGGCTTCATCTGGGCTATCGGTCAAGAGATGAGGATCAGCATGACGACCTGAGTTGTGACGCCCGCCTTTTCGGGTGGGGAACCGGGCGGCAGGTCATGGTGATCCTCGAGAGCCCCTTGGGCCGGTGTACCTACCGACGCCCGCGCTAAGTCCGAGGCAAGCCTGCGACGACACACGTTCGTGCGGTATCGACCACGATGAACGTTTACGGAAACGCCTTGATGACGGCCAAGCGTGAGGCCAACAGCAAGGTCGTGAAGATGGCACTGAGGAGCGCTTAGGCCTATGCAAAAAACGCCAACCGTATCGGACAACCCCATAGCGGTTTTTGGCGACCGCTGCTAAATGGGGTTATCGGAGGTTGACGTTTTCGCTAAGTGGTTGCGGGCAAGCGACTTGTTGTTCCGAATGCTGTTGAACTCTTCGAAGATGCTGATACTGCTCTTCATAATCCGCGCAGAGATTGGCTGCAACTGGCAACCGGTTTCAAGCAGCTTAATGTACTTTCCGGCTCTGCTGTGTAGCGGCTCGTCTCGGTAGTAGGCGCCCCCGTGCGATTCAATTAGGTGACTAAACTTCTTCATGCAGTAGGTATGCAACCGGTCAAGCGCCGCCGGCGGCCTGTTGACTGCGATGTCGCGCTGAATGGCGGCGACCAGCTCGTTCAAGGTCTCATTTTGGGTAAACCGCTCGATTGCATTTGCGTTCGGCATTCCTGTATCGCCCTGCAGCTTATGCACTATACGAAAGTAGCGGTCGGCCACGCCGGGTTCATCTTCGCGGCCACGGCGCGCTAGGACCGCGGCGCGATGATCCCACAGTGCGACCAAGACACGGGCAACGGTTGCGTTATCCTCCATGCCGATAAGGCTACGCAGCCGCTTGCCCTTCGAGCCCCCCAGTTCGATATCTCTCACCATCGATACTGATACCAAACTCATCATCGAAGAAAGCGGCAAACGTCCGATCAGAAAAGTCGAGGACGTAGCCTGCACCTTGGCCGGTATTAACGCTTCTTCCAGCATCGTAAGCTCGCTCTGCTTTATGCGCGGCATCATCACTCCTCAGGGAGGTATCGTGCTAAGTCACGGCTGTCGTGCAGAAGGCGCAGCACCTCAACGCGTGCGTCTACAACCCGGTACAGCACAAAATGTCGTGGGGCGTTCACTCGATCACCAGCTACGCGGTCGCGACTACCTGCTAAATGATAGGTCCAGACGCCCTCCGGCAGTTCCTCGCGCTGCGTGGCTCCCGCCCGGAAAGGATCGTTGCCAAGATCGATAAGCGCTTGCCCGACCAGCATCTCGTAACGATCGGCAGCGGCTCCGAAGTGCGCCAAGCTCCAATCTATGATCTCGATGAAATCGCTGTCCGCTGGCGCCGTAAGCGAGACCTGGTAAGGCAGCCGCTTCACTTTCCTGCACGCAGCTCGCGCAGATGCAGCGTTATATCAGTAGGCGACTTCAAGGTGACGTAATCGCCGCGTTCGATTGCGTCAATGCCATTCTGCGCTGCGCCCCGAAGCCACTCAATCTTTGCGTGATCCTCGGCGTCGCGCTGTTCTAGTAAGCGCAGCCCCTCACGCACGACTTCACTCGCATTGCTATAGCGGCCGGCCTTAATACCAGAGTCAATTAAGCTATCGAAATGCTCGGTTAGGAAAACGTTTCGTGTCGGCATTGCATTCCTCGTTTCTTAGGATAACCCTGTATGGCATTAGATGCCATATTTTTCTCTTCACCGGAATCGAGGCCGACATCGTTCACCTCTTACTTCAAAGTCGAAGGAATGTGCAGGGTATCGAACCGCGCGACTACCAGGAATATCTTGGTCCGTCCGAGAGGCCGCCCATTCACCTCCTGCGCATCCTGCCATCCGACAAGATGAGGGCCAGACTCGTGGGAGCGAACCTCATTACCAACCAGCAAGTAAGTCTCTCGATAGCCAATGACCAAGACGTCCAAACGAAGTGCCGGCCTTCTGATGTATCGCAACACCTCGACGGAGTCGAGGTGTTGCTCGTGCATCCAGGCGGACCCTATTGGTCGAAAAAGAACGAGGGTTCCTGGAGCATTTTCCAAAGGCGAATACGAGGCCCGAAGAGCAGCCGCTTGCTGCGGCCATCCGCGAGTTTCAGGAAGAGATCGGATTCAAAGTTTCCGGGCCATTGGTTGAGCTAGGTTCAATCCAGCAAAAGAGCGGCAAGCTCGTCCTCGCGTGGGCCTTTCAAGCTGCATTTCGGGATTAGCAAAACGTCGTCATCTCGACCGGAGGCGGCGCACTTGCCGCCGTAGTTGAGAGACCCCGCATTTCGTTTTTGCAGTTGCTGTAGCTGTTGCCGTTGCTTTTTAGTTGTCATCCTTCGCGAAGCGGAGGATCTGCTTTGCCTTTGATGTTGTCGTTGTTCTTGCTATTGGGAATTAGCGTGGGGCTGCAGCACCAAAAATAATCGCCACACCCTGTCGATTTCCCTACACCTCCTTCGACGTATCAATAGAGCGAGCAAATATGCTCTAAGAAGAGGAGAAGCAATGCGATTTCTGTGCGTCTAAAATCCCGCCAAAGCCGAGGGCGCCCCACCCACCCCAGAGACCGAGATCCGCCAACTCTACGAACAACCCGCAAAATGCCCAGCCAGCCCTCGCCGCCAAATAAGCCGCGACACTTCCACATTCATCCCAACTCAAAGAGGACAAAGAAAATGCGATTCATGGTCATGGTCAGAGCAACGAAAGAATCCGAACAAGAAGGCGCCGTCCCCGATCCACAGCTCATGGCCGACATGGGCAAGTACAACGAAGAACTCATCAAGGCTGGCATCCTGCTCGCCCTCGATGGCCTCCATCCCAGTTCCAAAGGCGCACGCGTCAAGTTCTCCGGCAAGTCTCGCACCGTCGTCGACGGCCCCTTCACCGAAACCAAGGAGCTTGTCGCCGGCTTCTCGATCTTGCAGGTCAAGTCCCTTGAAGAGGCCATCGAGTGGGTCAAGCGTAGCCCCAACTGCCACGCCAGCGACTACGAAATCGAAATCCGTCAGGTCTTTGAGATGGAAGACTTCGCCCCCATCCTGTCCGAAGAAGAGATCCAGCACAAAGAACGCCTCCGCGCTGAGCTGCCAAATCAGACCGCGAACAAATAGCCGCTCTTGCACTCCCCGTTTGAAGCTGGTGTGATCGGTAGCAGTGTCCGCTACCGATCTACACCGCACCATCGAAGCCGTCTGGCGCATCGAGTCCGCCCGCGTCATCGCCGGTCTAACCCGCCTCACCCGCGACGTCGGCCTCGCCGAAGACCTCGCACAAGAGGCACTAGTAGCAGCACTCGAACAGTGGCCGCAATCCGGCGTGCCAGACAATCCCGCGGCATGGCTCACCGCCACCGCCAAACGCCGCGCCATCGATCTCTTCCGCCGCAACGCCGTCGCCGAGCGCAAACACCAAGACCTCGCCCGCGACCTGGCCACACTCGAGCTGACCGTGCCCGACCTCAACTCCAACCTCGACGACCCCATCGGCGACGACCTCCTCCGCCTCGTCTTCATCTCCTGCCACCCCATCCTCCCCACCGAGTCCCGCACAGCCCTCACCCTCCGTCTCCTCGGCGGCCTCACCACCGACGAGATCGCCCGCGCCTTCCTCGCCCCCGAACCCACTGTCGCCCAGCGCATCGTCCGCGCCAAACGCACCCTCGCCGACAAGCACATCCCCTTCGAAGTCCCCCGAGGCCCCGAGCTCGCCGCCCGCCTCTCCTCAGTCCTCGAAGTCATCTACCTCATCTTCAACGAGGGCTACTCCGCCACCGCCGGCGACGACCTCATGCGCTCCACCCTCTGCGACGACGCGCTCCGCCTCGGCCGCATCCTCGCCGAACTCACCCCCAACGAACCCGAGGTCCACGGCCTCGTAGCCCTCATGGAGATCCAGGCCTCTCGCACGCGAGCCCGCATCAGCCCCACCGGGAAACCCATCCTCCTGCTCGAACAAAGCCGAGCTCACTGGGACCTCCTCCTCGTCCACCGAGGCCTCACCGCCATCGACCGCGCCCACAAGATCGGCAAACCCCGAGGCCCCTACCTCCTGCAAGCCGAGATAGCCGCATGCCACGCCCGAGCCCGCACCCCCGAAGAGACCGACTGGCCCCGCATCGTATCCCTCTACACCGAACTAGCCCACCTAACCCCATCCCCCGTCATCGAGCTCAACCGAGCGGTAGCCGTCTCCATAGTCCACGGCCCTCAGGCCGCCCTCGACCTCGTAGAAGCCCTCGCCACTGACCCGTCCCTCGACCGCTACCACCTCCTGCCCAGCGTCCGCGCCGACCTGCTCCTCAAACTAAACCGCCCCACCGAAGCCCGCCACCACTTCGAACAAGCCGCCGCCCTAACCCAAAACACCCGCGAACGCGCCCTCCTCCTAAGCCGCGCCGCCGCCTGCCAAACCAAGTAAAACTACTTCCAACATAGAAATTGTCATCCTTCGCCATAGGCGGAGGTGATTGTGATCCGACGGAGCTAATCAGCGATACGTGCGACGTCGAGTGGCCGCCCCGCTCAGGAAAACACATAGAATTTCCTGAAGTGGATCGGGGAGACTGGTTTTCCCTCGACCATGCCCGCAAGTTCATCCGGGCGGAGCAAGTCCCGTTCCTGGAAGCTTTAAGATTGCTCAATGCCTGAGAGTCATTCCAGTTCGTTTCGAACCGGGAGTAAGGTCGCACTCCAGCCGCAGCACGATCGGAGTGTGGTCTGACGGTTTCTCGAATGTCCGAGGTCCTTTGTCGATTTCACAGCTTTCCAGTCGCTTGACCAGATTGGGAGTGAGCAGGAAGTGATCGATTCGAATGCCGCGGTTATGTTCGAACGCTTGCCGGAAGTAGTCCCAGAACGTGAACTGGCCAGCTACTCCGGGATGCAGCGACCGGAACGCGTCGGTGAAGCCGAGTTCGAGCATCGCCCGATAGCGGGCACGCGGCTCTGGCTGAAAGAGTGCATCGTGAATCCAGGATGCCGGTTTATGGCAATCAATGTCCTCTGGAATGACATTGAAGTCGCCGCCAATGACGGTCGGCACGTCGCTCCAGCGTAAGGTCACCAACGACGATGTGTGCCATTGTCGGAGCCGGATATGCCCTCCGCAAAATGGACCGAATGCGAGCCACCCAACTCGTCCGGGTGGAATGGCTTTGGAAGGTAATCATCCGCGCCGCTTTGGAGCCCTTGGACGCGATCTCTAGTTGCCCCTCGCGTTGTCAACATCAATACCGGAACATTCGAGCGTTGCCTGACCCGTTTCAACACCTCGATCCGTCCATTCTCGGGAGCATGACGTCCAGGATGATGAGTTGAAACCGCCGCTGCTGCGAGAGGTAGATACCCTCTTCTCCCGTTGCGGCAGCCGTCACATCAAGGCCATCGCTTTCGCAATACTCGCGGATCAAGTTGCCCAATGACAGGTCGTCGATCAGGAGCAGATGCGGAGAACTCTCACCGGCATTTTGGGATGAGGCGTTCATCTTCTCTTCATTTTGCTCCTTTAGTGGATTTATTTGTCGAGAAATGTCGTCCCGTGGCGGGGGAGGTGGTCAACAGGGAGATGGCAATTTTCCTGTGAAGATTCCTTCTGCATCATCTCTCCGAAAAACTCAATCAGTTAGACATTTCTCGACAATCGGCAGGTTCGTACAGCGAGATGATGTGTCAGGAGTGAGCGCAGGCGCAAATAGGGATGAGGTAAAGGTGCTGACGTGAAGGATTTGGCGGCTCGTGAGAAATTTAGCGCGTCCGCTAAGGCAATGGCGGACTTCATGAGATTGATGAGGTTGCGTTTCATGTCCGACCTCCGCGACCTGCTCTGCGTGGGGAGAATCCGTGGAAATGGCCCGATGTCGAAATGCTGAGAATGCGACAGTCGTCCGCATGGCGAACCGAAGGACGATGCAAAGGCCATATCAGCTCAAGATGCCCCGCAGTGACTATGATGCCGGGCGCTGAAAAGCGTTAGCTCCAAGGCAACCAAAAGTTCGTTATTCAAAAACCGAATAACGAACTTCCGCATGGGAATTGGACACAATCTCCGGATGCCAGCAATGGTTATACAGCAGTGGAGATCTGACTCCGTACGATCCTGACCGATCTCCGTAGCTCGCCATCCATGCCGGTTCGTCCACGAGACGCCAAGATGGCCGCCGGTGTATCAGGAGATTTGCAATGCCCGAAATGCCCGAGATGCGAAAGCCAGTTGCCTCAGAGCGCGCCGCGAGACCGATTTTCGGCCCAGGCGCACAATCTCTTCTCAACAGCAATCAGGCCGCGCAGTTCCTTGGAGTTCATCCCAGAACGCTTCAGCGGATGGTCTTACGCGGGGAGATCACCGGCGTGCGCGTCGGAAAGTTATGACGCTTCGTTCCGTCCTCCATCCGAGATTGGATTCAAGAGCACAACATCGCCAGTTGACGTTAAATTCACCGACTTCTGCGGTGTTCTCGCTGGTTTGGAGCCTTGCTTTCAGCTACGCTTAACCCAGCCATTCGTGCCGTGAAGTCAGGGAGAAATGCCTTGATAGATCGCACACGATATCAATTCGGAAGTTTATCGCTCAAGAAACGGGCGAAGGGAGCCGACGTTTGGGAGTTCCGGTACTACGAGACGCAGGCCGATAACACGAGGAAGCGTAAAGCGACCTTTATCGGAACCACGACTCAGTACAAGAACAAGTCAGATGCTCGGGTTGCAGTTGAAGCCCTTCTCCTAAGACTCAACGAAGAAAAACCACAGCATCACCTGGGTGCTGTCACCTTCGGCGCGGTTTGCGACCGGTACATCGAGGAAGAGTTGCCAGAACGCTACTCAACCCGGAAGTCGTATCTGTCGAATATCAAGCTGCACATTCGCCCAAGGTGGGAGCGTTACCTGTTGCACCAGATCCGGCCCAATGGTGGTCGAGAGTTGGTTGAAGAAAATGGAGATGGCCCCGAAAACGAAGGCTCATATCCGCGGCGTCATGCACCTCATGTTTGAGTGCGCAGGCCGCTGGGAACTCTTTAACGACCGTCGAAACCCCATGCAGATGGTCCGGGTTAAGGACAGCACCAAACGGCGTCAGCGCCCAACCGTTTTGACTGTGACTGAGTACAAAGCCATCCTCGCTATGCTAAAAGAGCCATATCGAACGATGGTGATTGTTGCCCAATGCCTCGGTCTTCGCGTGAGCGAGATCGCGGCGCTCCAGTGGCAAGACTTCGATTTCGAGCATCGTCAACTTCTCGTACAGCGGAGCATCGTGAACGGGCAAGTGGGTGATGTCAAAACGGAGTATTCACGGGACCACGTAGCGCTTCACGAGGCGCTTGTGGAGGTTCTACTCGAATGGAGCAAGCAAGCCCTGCCAACGGAAGAAGGCTGGGTCTTTGCAAGCCCTCTGACGAACAGACCTTACCAGGCGACCGAGATTCAGAAGCGGCACCTTCGGCCTGCAGGATGGTGTCTGGTGGAATGTCCGAAGTGCGGTGTTGGTTCGGGCGTCTGGTGTCGGCAGGATCGTCCGACACCGAATGGCGCTCGGCTATCCATCCACAAGGAGCGCCGGGCTTCAGCCGGAAAGTTCGGTTCGATTGGTTGGCATACGTTCCGCCATACCTATCGTTCCTGGCTCGATGAGACAGGAGCACCGATGAAAATCCAGCAGGAACTCATGCGTCACGCGTCGATTCAAACGACCATGAATGTCTACGGACAGGCAATGGCGTCGTCGAAGCGGGAAGCGAATCGGAAGGTTGTAGAGATGGTGCTCAAGCTGTTGAAAGCAAGCGCCTGAAACCGTGAATTTCGCGAACGGGAGTCAGTGGGAGTAAAACCAGAGGCGGAATCAATCAGAGTCGGCTTGTAAACTGCTTGATTTGATTGGTTGCGGGGGTAGGATTTGAACCTACGACCTTTGGGTTATGAGTGAGAGCATAAACGTAGTTTCAACGAGTTGCAGGGCCCGATCGGGAGCCTAAAGTAGCCGTAAGTCGTTGAAAGTAGGATCATCGATTTTTTACGCCGGGTTGAATCTGGGTTGAAAACCCAACGACCTTTGGTTTTCCAACCCACCGAAGAGACTTCTACGATACCTTGACGATACTTCAACGTGACCTTATCATGACCGTAGAGGTGACCTCAAATGCTGGCGACCCCTACCTTTACGATTGCTGATCCTGCCCTGTTCAATCCACAGACAGGACGACTTGATGCCTCGCGTATGGCGAGTGAAATTCAACTGCCCGTCTCAACGATTGCGGAGGCCATCGGCAAGAAGGCCCCGAGCGTTCGCAAACATCCCGACGCAAGCAGCCTACAGCCTGAGCTCCGCCGCGTTTACCGCATCTGGGTGGCAATCGTTGAACTTTATGCCGGGAACAAGAAAAGCGCACGCATCTTTCTGAACGCTCCAAACAAGCATCTTGAAAATCGGGCCCCCGTCGAGTTCATACAAGACGGCAACCTCAAACCCCTGGAGGCTCTCGTCGACGCCATGACGACGAGGCAGCCAGCCTAGCGAGGCCGACCGTGCATTCACCCGATCGACTTTTGCGAGCGTTAGAAATCGCCCCAGTTCAACCGTTTCGGGGATTCGTCTATCGGATAATCGCCGAACGGCATCGGGACTCTCCGCTGTCTGCGATAGGCTCCGTCCGCTCTGGCGGTCGCTACAACGCTCCCAATACCTTCCCGGTACTCTACTGCGCCGATAGCCAGATGACCGCCTTGCTGGAGGTCGAAGCCCTCTTCACCACTGCGGACGGACAGTTGAAAGGCGCTCCGCGAGACCCCGATCTCGTTCTCTCTCTTCGGTGTGAACTCGCTCGCGTGCTAGACCTGACAGACGATAGCTTTCTAAGAGAGCTCGGCACGACTCGCAACGAACTTGTCAACCACACACCCTCGCGCTTCATTCTGAATGCGCGTGGTGAGGAGACCCCGACGCAAACTCTCGGAGCGGCCTGTTCCTTTTGCGGGAGTATTTCCGCAGTGAAGGTTCCCAGCGCAGCCAACAAGGACGGCTATTGCCTCAACATCCTTCCAGACTCTTTGCTGGTTGGCGAGCATGTGACAATCTTGGACGATAGCGACCGGATCAAAGCCAAGATAGACGGTGTGATCCCGGTTCCAGGCAAGTTTGGTGGCCTCACCGTTTGAGGCTTTCCCAAATGCATCGATCATCCCTACTTGAAAGGTTTATGTGGCCGGCGAACGAGAGCAACGAGAAGCACTGCACGAGCTGCAACGTCAATTTCGCGCGCGGGTCGAAGCGCTCGATTTGGACTCCCCCGGATACGTCCAAGCGTTCCAGCAGATGTCGGACGATTGGCGGACGATCAGCGAGAAGATCGCTGTAGCCTACCCCCTTGACGTGCCAAACGTCGAGTGCTATCACGCGATGCTGAAAGGCATCGCCTTCGAAATCAAGCGTGGAAACCGTCATCATCTGGCGGCTTCCCCACAAAGGGAGACCGTTTTGATTTCTTCCGTTTTGGGTCGGAAGCAGCGTCGCTTTGGACCCAGCAGGACGACGACTATACCGTGCTTCTGGTCGAAGTAGATCGCACGTACGTCCCCTCGAATCTCTGGCGAACGCTTGGCAGCAGCATATCCGTTTCCATCGGGCTGTCGGCCATGCAGGAGGACTCCCAAGAGCTCAACTATGCGTGGATATACCGGTTTGATCAGAACACTCCGGTCACAGAGCAGGAACGGTTGGACGGGGACGATCCGCTGATTCTGACGAATCGGTTGATCTTCAGGCTCGAACGCTGGTTTGAACAAGCACGCATCCTTGAGCTGCTGCTGCGGGATGAGAAGTTTTTCGTAGCTGCCCAGCAACTTTGCGACTCCTTCCGAAGCCACTGGTTCTGTCTTGAATGCGCCTTGCAGCCCGCGGCTTACCGCAGACACGAACACGCGGAGCCTGATGCCTGGAGCATGGTTTCCCAGATTCCGAGGATGGAGAGTGCCATCGTGCAGGCGACCCGCGCGGTTGAGGGATTGCTCGGCAAACCGGGACAAAACCAAACCCGAACACGGGAACGCTGGCAGCGGGAGATCCCGCTGGCACCGGACGACATCTTCGAACTCGCCGGGAAAAGTTACTTCGATTTCTACTACGACCTGTTCCAGGTACGAAACGACTCCGCCCACAGCTTCGGAGCCTTTTCCGCGAGACTGACGCGTCTCGACGCCGTAGCTGCCCAGACGTTCGCGCACGTTGTCGTGAAGTCACGGTTTGATCGCGATGTCTGCACAAACGAAGAAGCGCAACGCCGCCTCTCCTTCAATGCGGCCCTCATGACCAACATCAGGGACAGCGGTTATGAAGGAATGAGCACACCGCTCACCGCGCGTAGAGAGCGCGACTACCCTCCGGGAGCGTGAGCCACTAAGCGAGTAACCAGTGGCCTCTACAGAGAGCCTTCGAAGCAACATTCACGCGGACGCGCGTATGGAAAGGATCAAGTGAGCGAGCCAAACACTAAGCCACCAAGACTGCCCGCTGAATTCGCGATGCAATGGTTCGGTTCAATGGCCCACCCACAGATGCAGGAGATCGCAGATCTCGCCGACGGCTACATCCGCTGGATAGCCAAAGAGACGGATTGGGACTTAACCGCCTTTGATGGACTGACCTTCACAGACAACTATGCTGGGGCGTTAGCGTCGATCGACCGAGGGAAACCAGGAATGCGCGCTCCGCAGCCCACTACCACAGAGTATGGATCAGGAAGCGCTATGACTGTTGGAGTCATGAGGGGCGACCAACTTCGGTTCCGCGTCGTAGTACATGTGAGTGACTTGTTGCTTTTGCTAGAAGAAGACGGTGTTAGCATTCGGAAAGGCCTTTACACTCTCGCTCATGAACTAGCGCATGTGGAGCTTAGTGCCTCGTTCTACCTGTCATTTCCCGGCGCATTTGGGGCACCGCCTCGATGCGGCAAGCGGTTTCCCCCTCTATTTCTTACCGCCTTTAGAGCATGGGACGAGTTTGCAGCCTCGCGGTACTCCGCCAACTATCGACCCGAGCAGGATAAAGATTATGAGCAGGTGCTGCGTTCCTCAATCATCCATTGTTCCAAGCGAGTCAACGAAGCGTTTGTGACGTTCGACAAGGAACGCAAGCACCTGATCGCTCTTCATGAAGTGCATGGTGCTTGCGAAGCAGTTGTGGTCGCCGGTTCCTACCTTATGGGCCACTTAGCCGGAGGCGGTCTGATATCAGCAGACATCAAGGAACGCATCCAGACGGTCACAGATGATGAGGTGTGGGTGAGTCTCCTTGATGAGGTTCGCAGGTGTTTGGAGCAGCTCTGGGGGCAGCTTGAGTGGCAGTCAGAAGAGGTCTTTGCCACGTTGGCTGAGGTTGTCCGGAAAGCGATCGCGCTACAGGGTGTGGCCGTTGGTTGGAGGGAAAACGAAATACAGGCCGCGCCTGTTCGCAGCCCTCTCCTCGCATTGTGACTCAATTTAGATTAGAGCTGGACCAGCTTTCTCACTCTTCATAGCGGGCCTTCACCGATGTGGCCGCTCGAACTTCGCGACAGATCGACGCTCGCTGCGGATTTGGGGCGTGCACCACTTCACATTAGCGCCCAACGCTGAATTCAAAATGGGTTGTTCATCACGCACTTTTGTGTCACGCAGAAGTGCGTAACGGAAAATACGCTGCTTTGAATGAGCGCGAGAGCGCCGTACAGCCGCGCCGTAGCCGCCCCGAGGGGCGCTCCCCAGCAGAGGCTTATTCTCCGGATGAATAAGCGACCCTCTGGCATTTATTGGACTCCTTGAACCAAGTGATTCTACGTTGCCCATATCGCAACCGAATCCACGGTTGATTGAGGTGCCAATGCAGATCAAAGTCAGGCTCCATTACTGCTCCCTTCGACACAGCTTAGCGTTGTGTCGAAGGGAGTATTGAATATGTCTCAAGCAATCCGATTTGACCGGCTTGGCGGCCCAGAGGTCTTACACTTCCAGGACATCGATGATCGCCCTCCGGGCGCGGGCGAAGTTTCGCTCAAAGTTGAGGCAGTTGGCCTCAATCGCGCCGAAAGCATGTACTATCACGGCTCTTATATGGAGAGGCCGGAGCTACCATCCGGTCTGGGTTATGAGGCCGTCGGCACTGTAACAGCGGTTGGTGCCGGCGTCGAAGCATCATTGGTAGGGCGTCGCTTCGGCATCATTCCGGGATTCTCCATGAACCGGTATCCCGTTCTTGCCGAAACAGCCGTAGTGCCGGCAAGTGTTCTCGCGTCCATTCCCGAGAACCTTTCCTCAGCAGAAGGCGCGGCGATATGGATGCAATATTGCACGGCCTATGGCGCACTTGTGTTTTTCGGCAAGGTGTCCATCGGCGACTTCGTCATTATTACTGCAGCAAGCTCCTCGGTAGGATTGGCAGCGATTCAAATAGTCAAAGCGGAGGGCGGAACTTCGATAGCAGTCACGCGGACGGCTGCCAAGAAGCAGAGGCTGCTTGCTTTGGGCGCGGATCATGTAATCGTCACGAATGAGGAAGACCTTGTAGCCCGCGTCGAAGACATCACCGATGGCAAAGGCGCGCGTGTTGTCTTCGACCCCATTGGGGGCGGCGGTGTAAACGCATTGGCACAAGCTACGGCGAACGGCGGCACGATCTTCATCTACGGAATGCTGTCTGGCCAGCCGACGCCGCTTCCTATGTCAGTTTTCGGCAGGCGAATCGCCATGTACGGCTATACCTTTCAGGAACTGAAGAACACAACCGGGTGGGAAGAGATGAAGCGATACATCTACGACCGCATCGCTGACGCTCGTTCAAGCCGGAGATCGCGCGCACGTTTCAATTTGTTGACACCGTCGAGGCATACAGGTATCTCGAAAGCAACGAGCAGATCGGCAAAGTGGTCATCACACTTTGAACTACTGAGCGGACGCTACCTAAAGGGTGTCAGCGAGCCACACGCGTTATAGGAGGAATCAAGCATGAAGGCATATCGATATACGAACGTTTCAGGCGCGAGCGCCATCACTCTTGGCGAAGCGAGGATGCCCGAGCCGGGTCCGGGCCAGATCCGTATACGCATGGAAGCAGCGAGTGTGAACTACCGTGACCTACTTATACTTGCAGCTGCAGGTCGCGGAGAGGTCGAGAACCGCATCCCCCTCTCGGACGGGGCGGGTGTAGTTGAGGCGCTCGGCGAGGGCGCGCAGCGATGGCCGGTGGGATCGCGGGTGGCGATGTCTCACTTCCGCGACTGGATCGCGGGTCCCTTCCGCTCGGCCTACGTGTCCTCTGGCCTTGGAGGCTTAGCGACGGATGGTGTGTTGGCGGAGTATGTTGTGCTGCCCGAATCGTCCGTGGTCGCTATCCCGGAGCATCTTTCCTTTGCGGAGGCGGCTTGCTTACCGTGCGCTGCCGTGACCGCTTGGAATGGACTGGTCGAGCGAGCCGGCCTGAAGGCTGGCGACTCACTACTGGTTCAAGGCACCGGGGGCGTAGCGCTGTTCGGTCTCCAGTTCGCTGTGGCTCTGGGTGCCGAGGTCATCGTGCTCTCATCCTCAAATGAAAAACTGGAGAAGGCAAAGACCATGGGTGCCTCGGTGCTCATCAACTATCGCCAGCGACCCGACTGGGATGTCGATGTGATGGAGGTGACGGCGGGCCGCGGCGCGACTCACATCTTGGAGCTCGGTGGCCCAGACACCTACGATCGTTCGGTGCGCTCGCTAGCCACGGGCGGAACTATTGTTCAGGTCGGCGTGCTCTCGGGCTTCGACCCTACGCCTCACCTCCGACGGTTGATGTGGGAGAACGCCAACATCATGGGAGTAACGGTCGGTTCGGCCGAGCATCTCGCGACCGTTACCTCATTCATTACGCAGCACGCACTCCATCCGGTGATTGATTCCACCTTTGCGTTCGACAAGGCTCCGCTGGCGCTCGAACGCCTACGCAGCGGAGCACACTTCGGAAAGGTGGTAATCGACTGGCAATAGGCCGGCGATCACCAAGGGGATAAGTGATGACAAACCACACATTGGTGGGCGTCGTTGGTCTGGGGAAGATTGGTGCTGCGGTGGCTGGGCATGTGCTTGCCTCGGGACATCCGATGATCGGCTGGGCACGGCGATCCGAGAGCCTAGTAGGGTTCTCTGAACGCGGAGGCCACGTCACGGAGTCGGTCGCCGGGTTGGGAGCAGCAAGAGTTGTAATCTCGGTCGTGTTCGATGACCACGCCTTGCGAGAAGTAGCGTTCGGACCGGCAGGTCTCATCGAAGCAATGACGCCCGGTGCGATCCACATTGCGATGGAGACTATCTCGCCGCACCTCGCGCGCGAACTCAATGAGGCGCACGCGGCGCGTGGACAGCAGTTCCTTGCCGCTCCCGTGTTTGGACGACCCGAGGCTGCAGTAAGGGGCGAACTCGCGATCATGTGCTCAGGTTCGGAGGAAACCTTCCTCGCGGTGGATACGATCCTCTCTACATCGGGTAAAACACGTTGGATCGGCCCGGAGCCAGAACAAGCGATGTTGGTCAAGCTAATTGGTAACCACATGATCTTGACGCTAGGCGAACTGCTGGCCGAGACGTTCACGTTTCTCCGCGCCGGTGGTGTCGATGCTAAGGATGCAAAGGCGGCGCTTATGGACGAACTGATACCGCGCGTATTTGCCGGCTATGCTCAGCGTCTACTTGAAGAACCGGGCATGCCCAGACCAGCCGGGAGCAAGATTGGCATGAAAGACAATGCTCTCCTCAACGAAGCCGCTAGTACGCTGGGCATCGACCTAGTGCTCGCCCGTTGTCTTGCGAAACTTGTAATGACGCAGTGAGCAGTCGATCAAACTAGTACGCTTCCGCCGAAGCAAGCTGACGGAGATCCCAGGGGCCCCATTGCGCACAACTGAAATCATCGTCGCTAGCTTCGAATACTCTCCGATGGCAACCGGCGGTGCATGACGCGCAGATGCAGATGGCGCCGTTAGCTCGTAGTTGTTGTCGAATGATGACATCCTTCACCCGCTGTCGGTTCGGAGGAACATGGGCATAGGTTCCACAATCCCGCAGGGTGGTCAGTCGTGGGAAAGCGTTCACGTCTGTTCAAACTGCAGGCATGTCATAAATCTCGCGGAATTAGACTTGAGAGCAATCACTACTGGGATCGTCATCTGTCCAAAGTGCGACTGGTCAGGGCAGATCGAGATACAGATTGTCGATCAAGTGCCTCGGAAGAAGCCCGCTTCGGTGGAGTAAATGTATTAGGCCGAAATGGGGAGCGGTAGTTGTTGGTGTTTCGTCTTGTCCGACATTTTGCGCATGTATGCGCGGACGAATTCACTGGCAATCTTCGAATCATCATCGGCACGGCATACCAGGCATGTTTTCAGTTGTAGGCTCGACTCGTTGAGCGGCCGAACGGTGACTCCGTTGCGCGCCATAAGCAAGGCACCGGCTTTTACTACGAAAGCGATGGCGGAGCCGTCCGCTACAAAAGGGAAGGCCTCCTCCGGAGCCGTGACGTGCTGAATGCTAAGAGGACGAATGCCGCGCTCTGTCGCAGCTTGAATTATTGCGTCATACACTGGCGGATGCAATTGACGCTCGAAAAGAATCCACCGACGTCCGCCTATCTGATCAAGCGACACCGAGGAATAACTCGCCAATTCTTCTCTCCTTGCCATTGCGATGTAAAACGGCATCTTCGCAACCTGAACGCAAGTGAGCAAAGATGATTCAGGGGGTGCGTTCGCAATGGCTAAATCAAGGACTCCCGCGAGCAGATCGTCAACAAGGTTCATCGAAAACTTGCTCACCAGTTCGATCTTCAGACGTGGGAAGAGTGGAAGTTGTACCGAGAGGAGTGTGGAAACCAAAAAGGGGTCAGCATACGGAGTACGTCCCACATGAAAAGTCTCATCCATACTTTGCATCACCGCCCGCGCCGCTTGGACAGCTCGCTCACCATAAAGAAGGGAGAGCCGAGCCTGTTGCACGTATGCGCGACCGGCATCACTCAAGACGACGTGTTTGCGGTCGCGGAGAAATAAAGGCCCGCCAATCAGCGCTTCGACATCTTGGATGTTCTTGGTAAGCATCGGCTGACTAATCCGCAATTTGCGGGCTGCCCGCCCGTAGTGCAAGACCTCTGCGAGCGCAATGACCGACTCCATAAGCTTTGTGTCGTTCTTTACCATGCCGCACCCCCCTTTAACTCTTCTGTAATGGGGATAGGGCGTGGACTGGCAGTCGGTTCCTTCAACGTATCGGCGCGCAGAAACGTCCCATCGTCAGGCTGTCAGGAGTATATGACAGGTTGTGGAAAAAGGGGAACCATGTGTGCTTATCAGCGTCATTGATAAGTGACCTCCTCCGATGAATTGGACTCGGAACGCACCGTCGGTCATCGTCAGAGCACGTACGGTATCTCCCCCTGCGGGGTTTTCAAGGGAGGTTGTATGCTCTCAGCCGCAAAAGCAAATTCACGAACCCTTACGCCAGCCTTCGAACCGCTGCTTGATCTACACGAGGCAGCGTCGGTGTTGGGCATGCACTGGAAGACCCTTGAAGGCAAGGCACGGCAGCACGAAGTGCCTGCTTTCAAGGTCGGAAAACGCTGGAGATTTCGGCTAAGTTCGCTGAACAACTGGCTCGATGACGGCATAAAATTGAATACAACCGATCGGGCCGCTGTGACTAGACAGGAGCAGCTTCCTTGAAGCACACCCGGCAACGTTTTCAACGAGGTAGCCTGCGTCGAGTGACGCGGGCGAATAACAAATCGGCTTGGGAATACCGCTACACAGACCCCGAAACCGGAAAAGAAAAATCCATGTACTTCAGCACAGAACAATTCTCCACGCAGACCGCGGTCGAACGGTATCTGGAGTCATTCGTGCTAAAAATCAACTCTGATAACCCGAAGCTCGCTGTCAGTGAGCCCACGTTCGATGCCTTGTTGGACCGCTTTATTCGGGAGGAACGCCTGCTTGAAATCATGAAGGTCCGCCCGGGAGAGTCCTGCGACAAAGCGGGTGAGCTGAGTTTTTCAACTGCCAGTTCGTACCTCAGCGTCATCAAGCGAGTACGTGCGAAGTGGGGAACCATTCGCATCACACGCCTGAAGCCAATGAATGTGCAGGAGTGGCTTAGGAACCTGGAGGCCGCGCCAAAAACCAAGGGCCACATCAAGGCCGTTATACATCGCCTGTATGAAAAAGCCATGTTGTGGGAGATGGTCGATTGGCGGCGGAATCCGATGGATCTGGTTGAAGTCAAGGGCATCAGCAAGCGCCGGAAACGACCGGTGATCCTCACCGTCGAGCAGTTCTTTTTAATCCTTCCGCTGATTCCGCAGCCCTATCGCATGATGGTGCTACTCGCGCAATGCTCGGGTCTTCGCGTTGAGGAGGTTCTGGCCATTGAAAAGCCAGACATTCACTTCGGGAAGCTGAGTATGCAGATCGTGCGAGCGGTCGTTCATGGTCGGGTGAAGTTGGTCAAGACGGAATACTCGGAGGATGAACTGCCCCTTGATCCGGATCTTGCTGTCATCCTGCTCGACTTTGTACGTCAGGCCGAGTTGGACGCCCGCGCGGGTCTTGGTGAAGAGTTCGGGGAGGTTTTTGCTTCGGACCTGCTGTTTGTCAGTCCAGTCACGGGTAGGCACTTCCATGCGTCACCAATCGGCCAGGACTACATTCGTCCTGCCGGCTGCTGCCTCGTGGACTGCCCGAAATGCGGCGCTGACGCAGGGGTGTGGTGTAAGACCAACTCTCCCGTTCCGAACGGGAAGCGCCTGCCGCTGCACGACGAGCGGTGGGAGGCTGCTGGCAAGTACGGCGGCATCGGGTGGCACACGTTCCGGCACACCTACCGTTCCTGGCTGGATGACTCCGGCGCACCCATGGGAGTGCAGCAGAAGCTCATGCGGCACGCCCAAATCTCGACCACGATGAACGTCTACGGCAACGCGCTGATGGAAGCAAAGCGGGAAGCCAATGCGGCCGTCGTTAGTAAGCTTTTGAGGAAGGCATAGCCTAATGAAAACGTCGCCCAAAACAACCCAACCCACCGGAGACGAAGGTCGTCTTCTTACGGTGGGTTATTCTGGGTTGGCGTTTTCGCTAAGTGGTTGCGGGGGTAGGATTTGAACCTACGACCTTTGGGTTATGAGTGACCGGGCGCTTGCGTAAGTTGTTGACTTTGCAGTACGAATGGCTACCCGGAAGTACGGGAAAGTACGCGTTGGACAGCTTATTGGGAGTCTGTTGGGAGCGCGTCTTGCGCAATGAAGTTGGACTCATTTTCGGTCCCCATTTGCACCTCCGAAGGTGCGCTTAGAGGTGAACAGAATGCGGAAGTTGCCGGACGACCTTTGCACGGAGTTCCCAACGGTCTCAGCCGTGTGGAATTTTGCGATTGTCTAACCTTGGCTGTACTCGGAAGCGCCGCCTGTGAGATGATGGTGATGTGCGGTTGATGCTAACCTTTATCGCACGAGGTGCCGGAATGCAAGCAGCTACGATCACCGCCGCAGCCAGCAAATGGGACGTTCGTGAGGGTGTCGCTGACGACCTCGCCCCGGACTTGAAAAACGATCGCACAGAGGTTTTGGCTTTCCTCGCACACGGTGAGGATGAGGCAAGCCGGCGCATGAAGTTCGGAGTGCTGCGACAGGTTGCAGGCATTCTCGACAAACTCGTCGATGACCGTCGGACCGGCAAGCTGCAGGCTCTCATTGAGGCGCTCACTCCAGACATCGAACTCTCCTCCACAAAAGTTATCGAGGCTCGCATGTTGAGTTCGGCGCGAACGGCTGTCCTTGAGAGCCAGGATTTCGTTACGGCCTCAGCGATAGCGGACGCTGCCCATTTCAGTTCCAAGAACCCGAGTTCCCAGCCAAATCGTTGGAAGAAAGGCGGCTTGGTCTTCGCCATCCCTTACAAGGGAACAGATCTCTATCCTCTTTATGCTCTGGACCATAAACATGGATTCCGGCCGGTGCCGGTAATCGCTGAGATCCTCACCGTCTTCGATGGCACCAAGGATGAATGGGAGACGGCGTTCTGGTTCGAGAGTCTGAACGGTCATTTGGGCAACAAGAAGCCCAAGGATCTGATCGCAACCAAACCGGACGCAGTTCTGAAAGCCGCTCAGGTCGAAGCGGTGGGCCTGCAACATGGCTAGGAGCGGTGGGCGTGCTCCCCTCACAGGAGCCCTGAACGCTACCACCATCGACTGGGGTAAAGGAGTGACACTCTTCCGCGTTCATCGAGCCGTGTATAGCCCAACTCAGTTCAATCCCTCCACAGCCGGCGATGCCCGCTTCAGTCCTTTGATACTGCCGACCGGCGAAGTCGTCCCGACGCTCTACGCCGGCACGACCCTCGACTGCGCCTTAATGGAAACAGTCTTTCACGACGTACCGTTTGCTCCCGGACTGAAGACTGTCTCCAAAAAAACGAATGTTCACGGTCAGATGAGGTCTTCAATGCGCGCCATGCGCGACCTGAGCCTCATCGATCTTCGATCCATCGCCCTGCGCAAGCTAGGGCTCACCCGCCGGGAACTCATTGATACGGAAGCCTCGCAATATGCCGTCACCCGCGCGTATGCGCTGCGGCTTTACGAGCAGTTTCTAAGTGCTGAAGGCATGATCTGGACTTCGCGCCAGGACGACCAATCGCAGGCGCTGGTCCTCTTCGAGACTCGCCTCCGAGGCTTCGTCCTCGAACAGCCTGACCACTCGGAATCGCTCATTTTGTCAGATGGCAGTGCATCTTCGGAGGTTCTCGCGTTAGCCGACCGCTTGGGCGTTCTCATTGTCTGACCGAACGGGTTCGGTCATTCGACGAAAAAGTCGAGCGTCTTGCCGTACATTTGAGCTAACTGTAAGAACTCCATCACATCGATGCGCCTGTCCCCAGTCTCGCACTTGGACAGAAACGAGTGGGGCATGTCCATACGCTCGCAGACATCACGCTGACTCAAGCCCATTTCCTCTCGCGCTTCGATCAGTCGGGAGAGTAGAAGGTCGTATGTTTCTTGACGGAGCGCCGTTCTAGCCTTGCGGGATGTCCTTGTTTCGGCTGTCGGCGACTTGCTCACCTTCTAAGTCTGTGGATCGGTTGACGATTCCCCTAATAAGGGGCAGAGTAAAGGCGATACTCTAATTTGCGGAGAATCAGATGAGCGACGAGAAGCCGACTGAATGCCCGGAACTCACCGGGAAGGTTATCCAGAGCCTAAAAATCTATCGAGATCGAATTGACGGCACAGAGATCCACATCGATTTCACCGATGGAACGAGCTTCTCGTGCTGTGTCGCTAATCGTCAGAAGACGGAAGCGAGTCACGTAATCTGTGGTGGCCCTGGCGAGCCTGAAGTGCTCCATAAGTACGAACTCGATTGACTTTCCGGCTTAGACAACACGGGCTGTATAACTAGCGGGAATAATCCTCATACGAATAGGAATTGGACGCGGCATTTGCCGCGCCTTTACGTTTGCGCCATACCCGACGAACGAAAGTCGGATGGAGGTGCAAACATGCAGGAAACCAATCGTGGAACCCGAGCGATGCAGCGACGGATTAGCTGCTCCACTTGGAAGTCCTTTCCACTTACAAAGCGAAATTTGGCTCGCGCTACCCACGTAGCGGCGCCAACCCTTTTCGCTCTCACCTTCGCCAGCATCGCTCATGCCCAAGGCACAATCGACTTCACCGGGGCTCAGGGCGTAATGAGCTCGTTCAAGACCTTCGCTCTGTACGCTGGCGCAATCATCTGCTTCGGCGGGCTGATCTTTGCCGGCATTCGGATGATGTCGGGACGATTCCAGGATGCAATTCCTAGTCTGTTCGGCGCGCTCTTCGGCGCTGGCGTGCTTGGATGGGGCGCAGGCTGGATCGGCTCTCTCACCGGACAGCAGCAGTAGGCGATGGCCATGACCAAACGAGGAGAGCCGTTACCGATCAACCAGGCGCTGAACCGCCCGAGAGCCAAGCTGGGTCTTGAGTTGGGAACGTGGATGATCATCGTCTTCGTTTCGGTAACGGCTTTCATCGTCGGCTTCCGTTTGTTCGCCATCCTGAGCTTCCCAACGTTAGCAGTCGGTGCCTGGGTCATCGTTCGCAAGCACCCCAAGATGTTTCAACTCTATTCGCTCTCCTGGAGCCAGCACAACTACTATGATCCCCGCAAAGACTGACCATAAACACCTGCAATGGCTGGCGAACGCCGGCTCCGCAGCCAGCATCATTCCGATCGCGCGGTTCGTTGGACCGAGCACCTTTGCGCTGAAGGGAGGCGGTTACGGCCGCCTCCTCTCTCTCCAAGGGATCGACGAGGAAGGGCTGACCGACCAGGAACTCGAGTCGCGTGTGCGCGGGATCGAGGGTTCTCTACGCGGACTACCCGAGGGATCATGCCTCTATCAGTACGCGCGAGTGATGTCCGGCTTCGACCTTCCCCGTCAGAACACCTATGGCAATGCCGCTACCGAGGGCTTCGTGGGAGATCGGCTGGCGTTCCTCAAAGAGAAAGCGGCCTTCCGTCGCATCGACCTTTTCTGGTGCCTGACCATGGAGCCAGGCACGGCAAACCCGTTCCAGCGCAAGCCTAAAGAACAGGCTGACGAGAACTCACGGATGCTGACCGACCTTGAGAAGACGGCCACCATCCTGATGTCCAATCTCGGCAACACCATTGGCCTCCAGCAACTCGACAAGAACCAGACGTTTCAATTCTTTTCCTACCTCTTCAATCTTGAGGAATGGGCCGGGGCCGACTACCTCCGCCACGATACTGGCGTGGACCGCCAGATCGTCAAGAGTCCTGTCGGCTTCCAGAACGACCAACTTCAAGTCGGCAAGCGGCACGTCCAGATGTTTTCGCTGATGACGACGCCCGAGTCCTCCAGGCCATGCCTCTTCTCAGGCCTGCTCGGACTTGATTGCGACACGGTTGTGTGTTCGACGTGGCGGCCGAAGTCGGCCTCAGCAGCACGCAAGGAAGTCGACAATCAGGAGAAGTTCACCTCGTTCTTCAAGGTAGGCGTAGCAACTCGGCTGATGAGCGGCCGCGACTTCGCTTCCATGGACAAGACCGCCGGTGGTCGAGCAGCCGACAAGGGCGTCGACGACCTGAGTGAGGTAATCCGAGCGCTCGACAAGAAGGCCCACGGCGAATATTCGCTACGGGTTTTACTAGCGGCCAAGGACGCTGACCAGCTTCGGCAGACGATACCCGCAGCGCACCGCGCGTTCGTCGACGCGCGCGCTCAGGCGATGGAAGAGAGCGTCGGCAATCTTTCAGCCTTTTACGCGATGTTCCCAGGCAACGTTAAGTTCAACGTCTTCCCGATGTGGCTTTCGGAAGATCACCACGCCAGGCTCAGCTTCATCTACGCTCCGCACCTTGGACATCAACACTCGGAAGACCTCGACGCGGAATACCTCAACGTCTTCGAGACTAGGAACAGAACGCCCTTCTTCCAGGACAGCTATGTCAACGGGGTTCGGGTGCAGCTCATCATCGGGCCGACCGGCACCGGCAAATCCGTGCATGGCAATCTCGCCATCGCCCATGAGCAGAAATACGGCGGTTTCACCTTCATCTTCGACGTGGGCGGCAGCTACGAAAGCGTGGTCGAGCTGTACGGCGGCAAAGTCGATCGGGTCGGAAAGGATGGTCCGCGCGTCAACCCCTTCGCTCTGGAGCCGACCGAGAGCAACATCAAATTTCTTTACAGCTTCGTTAAGCTCCTCCTCAGCAATGGCGGCGCAGAACTGGAGCCCGAAGACGACGAGGTTGTGTTCAAGGCCGTGCAGGATATGTACCTGCTCGACCCTGAGAACCGTCGTCTCTCGAATATCTATCTGCCCAAGAAGCTCGACCGCTATCTCTCGAAGTGGGTTGGTAAAGGGATCTACAACGCGGTCTTCGACAACGTAGAGGATTCGCTTTCGCTTTCGCGCCTACAATGCTTCGACTTCCAAGGGGTGAACACCAAGCAGTACGCCGACTTGATCGAGCCTTTAATGGTCTGGCTGCTGCGCCGGATCGATGACGTGCTCTACGAGCCGGCCAATCTCGGAGTCCCGAAGCACATCCTCATCGAGGAGATATTTTCTTCCATGAAGAATAAGCAGCTTCTCGAAGGAGCGTTGGCTTCCATCAAGACAGTGCGTAAGAACCTTGGCGGCGTTACCTTGATCGGCCAATCCGCCGACGACCTGGGCGATAACGCCGATTCCATCGTGAACTCTTGCACATCTTTTTTATTTCTTCCAGACGCAACGTTCAACCGTGCGAGGTACGGCGAGCTCTTCAAGATGACGGATCAGCAGCTCAACCTCTTCGAGAGCTTGCGGGAGCGCGAAGGGCTCTACATGCGGCGCGATGGACTGACGAAGGTCATCTCCCTGAACCTCGACAGCCGCAGCTATGCGAGGTTTTCGACCAAGCCTAAAGACAGAGTGCGCCGGGCAAAGCTGGTCGAGAAGTACGGCCTTCACGAAGGCATCGAGAGATTCGCTCAAGGCGAAGCTATAGGACCAGACACAAACCACAACTGAAAGGACCGGCCATGACAACAAATCGTCTTTCCTCCTCCATCTTGATTCTTGCGCTCGCCGCGACAACGGCCACAGGCTTTGCCGCGTCGTCCGACGATCATCACCTGCTCCCGAATGCTCCGCGAACCATTGTGGTACGAGAGACTGAGACCCCGCCCGTCATCCGCGCCGGCCTTCTGCAATCGACTCTCATTATGCTTCCACCCGAGGAGAAGGTTGCGACCGTCTTCGGCGGCGATACAGTCGGTTGGGTGTTCGATGGCGGCCACGTCGCGAGCCGCTTCATTTCGATCAAACCGAAGCTCGCTAACAGTACGACCGACATCCATATCGTTTCCGATCACGGGAACGAATACACCCTGCAGCTTAGGGAGGTTTCGGGCGACGGAGATCCCCACTTCGACTCCAAGGTGTTCCTCACTCCCGGAGATCAGGCTGGAAAGGACAAGCTGACGCAGATGCCAGTGTTTGTCCCAGCCGCCGAGTTGGACAAGGTGAAAATGGAGGCCGTCGCAGCAAAGGCCAAGGCAGCAAGCGACGAGAAGGCGGCGGCGAGCGAAGCTGAACAGTACCGCAGCCGGTATCCCGGTCAGCTCCACTTCGACTACAGCTGGGACAAGAAGAAGGCCGCTGCTCTAGGACTGCAGCAGATTTGGCGGGACGACAAGTTCACTTACCTGCGCGGCCAATTTCAGGAGACCCCGGCCCTCTATGAGTTGAAAGACGGCAAGGGCTCACTCATCAACTTCGATTTCTCAGACGGCCTTTACACGGTTCCGAAGACGGTGCTCATCGGCTATCTCGCCATCGGTAAGCAGAAGGTCGACTTCCATCGCGAAGGGGAAGGAAAGTAGCCATGCCGGAGATCAACGACACACCCGCAACTGTCCCAGCCCAGCCCGAAGTGACCGGACCGATGAGGAAGAAGACTCCCCTTGTGCTGGTGCTGGTTGGGATCGTGCTTCTTATCGGGATCAGCAATCTTGCGGGCTTGCTCTCCGGCGGCAAGAGGGAGGCCCCAAAAAGCAGCCTGCCCGGACGGCCGGGTGCTGCGAGTTCTCAGCAAGTGAATAGCTTCGAGACTCAGCAGAACAACCAGGCGCGGCAGGATGCTGAGGACCGCGCCCGGCAGCAACAACTTGCCGAGCAGATGGCAGCGCTTCAAGCCCAGGGTGCAGTCCCCGGCCCTGAATCACCGAACGCCGCGCCCATGACTCCGGCCCAACGGCAGGCCATTTACGGCAGCAGCCCGAACGCGCCCCAGAAGACCTCCACCGTCTCTCAGGCGAACGCCGCAGCAAAACAGAAGGCTTTGGACAAAGAAAAGCAGCATCTGGAAGCCATCAATAGCGACACCGTGGCGATCGACTTTGCTCGTGCGAGTACCTCCGAAACCGCGAAGGTCGATGCTGAACGTGTTTCCGCAATGTCAACGGAGCAAGGAGCCGAGATTGCAAGCGATGCGCCTCCCTTACGCCCGGGCGACTTTCAACCGACCTCACAGCAGAGCACCAAAACCGGAGCGAAGGCAAACCCGATGGCGGCGTACGACTTTGACGAGTATCAGGGCAGACTCTATCGCGTGTTCGAGGGCACAGTTCTCGAAGGCGTCGTCACGAATCACATCGACGGCGGCTTTGCCGGTCCGATCCTCGTGATGCTCACCACCGACTATTACTCTCACGATCATCAGCAGCTCCTCATGCCGCAGGGTACCAGGCTGATCGGTGACGTAAGCAGCGTCGGGGGCGGCCAGCAGCGGAAGCTCTTCGTCTCATTCCATCGGGCCGTCTGTCCGGACGGCTTTTCCCTTGACCTTGACAAGTACATCGGCCTTGACCCGATCGGGACGACCGGCCTTGCGACGAACGTCAACCACGGCTACCTCACGGCGTTCGGAGCGGCGGCGGCAATCGGCGGTTTGGGCGGACTCGCGCAGATCGGTAACAGTGGCACGGTCCTCGATTCTTCTACACAGATTCGCAACGGCATTTCAGCGCAGACCAGCCAGGAGGGAGAGCAGGTTCTGAATCACTTCCTGAACCGTCTCCCAGTGATCACGCTGAAAGAAGGGTCACGCGCCCGTGTCTATATTGGGCGTGACATCCTCATTCCCTCCTACGCAGAGCACCGCGTAGACTCCTCCCTCTAACCGCTGCTGCTTCACAGGAGAACTATGATGATCAGCAAGAAATCCGGCCGTAACCTGATGATCGGAGGCGTGCTGGTAGCCGTAACCGCGACCCCCAGCTTCGCTCTCTTCGGTCTGGGCGATATCGTCTTCGACCCTTCGAGCTGGGGAGAACTCGTTACCCAGGTAACAACCGCCGAAACACAGCTCCAAACCATCAAGAACAACCTCACGCATTTCTCGTTCAAGAACCTTTGGCAAACCAGCCAGACTGCGATGAAACAAGCCAGCGTTCAGAACCATTTCGGCGAGACCAACGGCATGACTACTGCACTCAACACGAACTCGCCCAGCGCCGCGAATATGGCATGGACGAGTGCCACCGTGCCGATGAGCGGCAGCACTTCGACGTACCTTGCAGGTCAGCCCAAAGGCAGTGCCCAGGTGTCGCAACTGGCCCTGATCGAGGCGTCGGACTCGACATCGCCGGACTGCCTCAACGCGGTAGGGGCCTATCGGGCCGCACGGACGAGTAACGCCGCTGCCGAAGCTGCCCTGCAACAGCAGCAGCTTAATGACAGCGACTCCACCAACAGCGAAGTGCAGCAGCTCAATCTGCTCAACGCTTCCCAAGCCCAGCACATGACCGAGCTGCAGGCGCAAGGCGTGCTCCACGCTTGCCTCGCTTCGCAGATGGCGGTCGCCAACATGCAGCAGCGGAACGCCGCTGCTGACGACCTCAATATGGCGGCGTTCGTGAAACAGGACCAAGCCACTAACCCTACGTTCAACGGGAATGGGTCGCAGACCTGGACGACCTTCATACCGTAAGGAGTGCCAAGTGCTCAAGGCAATCAACACGAAGATCCTTCTTTCAATCCTGGCGGCCCTCATAGCAATAGGGGGCCTCCTGGCCTACCGCAACCACGTCGCACAGCAAGCCGCCGCAGATGCCAGCAAAACCCGGTTGCTGCTCGAACAGCAGAGAAAAGAAGCAGATCAGCAGAAGCAGGACGACGAAGAGTTCCGCCGGAAGGTTGAAGCAGAAAAGCACAAGAGCAAGGCGTTCAACCGCGGCGGCTCCTACCCTGCCCAACCCTAACGTGCCAGAACAGCGAGAGCAGCGACGATATGATTCATGCGATTTCCCCTTACGTTTCGGTCCTTGCGCAGGCACTGCCCGCGCCGAATCCGACTCTCGACTGGCTTTACCAGTTCTCCGCAAACCTCAGCAATCTCACCACGCAGAACGGGGGCGCACTGACTCAGCTAGGAATGGCCGAGCTGAGCTTTGTGTCCCTCATGGTGCTTGTCGGCATCGTGATCAACATGAATGTTTCCACCATGGCGCTGACCCTGCACCGGCAGCCGATGCATATCGGGGACCTGGTGCAATTCTTGATGCGCCTGATCTTCTGCCTGCTGCTGGAAAACTATTGGAACAATCCGCTGCCGGGTGCCAGCTTCGGGTTCAGCCACATGTTCTCTTTCTTCGCGCAACAGATCGTCCAAGCGTTGGACCACAACTCTCTCAGCACACTACAGAACCTGATCGCGACGGCTGGGCAGAACACGGCGATGCCGACCCTGATAGCGCCGATGAAGATCGTCTGCTACGTCCTCGTGCAGATCGATCTAGCTGTGATTTCAGCGATCATTTTTCTGGTCACCGCAAGCGGATACATCTTCTATGGCGTCACCGCTCTCTTCGGACCCGTCTTCATTCCCCTGTACATGACCAAGACCTTTCGTGGGAAGTTTCTTAACTTTGTCGATGTGCTGCTCAGCTTTGCCATGATCCGTGCAGTGGCGACAGCGTTCATCTTCGTGTGGTCAGGCTTTCTGAACGGCTTCATTCAGCAAACATTCAACAACGACTATTCGCTTGAGAAGTGGCTAGCCAACCTCATCCCTGTGAGCGCAGTAATGCTGGCGTTCGACCTCAATATGCTGTTCGTGCCCGCCATCACACAGACCATCTTTGGTGGGGGCGCTGGACTCGCCAGCAAAGCTGAGGAGCAATTCTCGCGGCTAGCGATCCTCGCAGGAAGAGGTGCCTAAATGTTCATTCTGTTGTCTCTTCATAGCGCAATACTATGGCGTCCCTTGCGGGTACTGATCGTCGCGCTGATCGCCAGCAGCGTTGTCGCCGGCGTGGCATACACCGTGATTCTCTTCACCATCATTCTTCCAAGGACATCCCCACATGCCAACGCAGACCGCACTTCCAAACACCACACTCATGCCCAGCCAAGCCCTGCTCATTGACCAGGTGGGTAACGAGGTCTACTCGTCCCATTACTCCGAACGGAAGCTAAGTCGGTTTGTCATCGGTACGCAATCCGTTCTGTTGTTGGGTTCCTTCGGCCTGATCTTCTCTCTTGCCCATCGTCCGATCGCGAATCGCTACATCCGCATCGACGAGATGGGCCGGGCGCAGGCGATCCAGTACACCGACCTGAACTACAGCCCGCGTGAAGGCGAGGTCCGTACCTACCTGACCGATTGGGCGAACTACCGCTACACGATCAACCGCGAGACCATCGCGAAGAAGTACCCGCTCAACTACTATTTTCTCTCGCAATCGCTCAGCTCAAGGCTCATGAACGAGGACAATGCCAACCACCTCGTTTCGCAGGTGATTGCCGGCCAGACCGAGCAAAGCGAAGTCGAAGTAAGGAACGTGACAATTACCTCGATGGCCGAGGAGATTGTCGCCGGAGCCAGGATGTCGCGCGGGACCGCTTTAGTGAACATCGACCGGCTCTACTCGCCAACCAACTCCCATGAGCCCCGCACGGAGCATTGGCTGCTCTCCGTGACGTACTACCTTGACCCGAGACAGGTGAACGAAGAGGCCCGCATTTTCCCTCAGTTCGAGACGATCAATCCATTGGGAATGACCATCACGGAGTTCCACGAGAACCGGATGTCTGTCGAGCTTTTGCAGCCGCGACCCGGGCAAAGGACGCCCGGTGTTCCCACCGGTCCTAACATTCCGAACACGCTCGGGAAGATCGCGGGGGTGCCCCGGTGAGCTACGAGCTGATCCTTCCATTCTTCCCCGAAGAGCTACGGGCATTGCTGCGCGATCCGTCCATCTCCGACCTCATGATCAACGGCACCATGGGCGTCTATGCGGACAAGGGTGGCGTGTTGCAAGAGATTCCATTATCGCAGCCCTATACCAACGACAAACTCCAGCAAGCCATCCAGCGCATTGCACGGCTTCTCGGACAGGACCTCACGACTCAGAACCCGATCCTGAATACGCGCTTGCCGGACGGCTCGCGTGTGGCAGTGGTAGGCGCTCCATCATCAATCAACGGCCCATCTCTCACGATTCGGAAGTTCAACCGCTGGTTCTCTTCCGATGAATTGATCGAGTCGGGAAGTATGCCTCGCGAGGTCCGAGACACCATCGTTCGTTTCATGAGCGAGCGCAAGAACGGCATCATCAGCGGCGGAACAGGCTCAGGCAAGACCACCTTGATGAAGGCGCTTCTAGACCATATTCCGGCTCACGAAAGGCTTGTCATTATCGAGCAGCCAGCCGAGCTTAGGGTGTCACATCCAAACGCAGTCCGCTGGGAAGCAGTTGAAGCGATTCCTGGCCAGGCTGCGATCACTCCGAGCGAGCTGCTAGCGGCAGCACTCCGTCACCGGCCCGACCGCATCATCTTCGGCGAGATTCGGAATGAGTCAGGCTACGACCTGCTCCAAGCGATGAACACCGGACACAGCGGAACGCTTTCGACCATTCATGCCAAGTCCGCGTGGGATGCGCTGAGTCGGCTTTCTAATCTGGCCCTGAGTGCGCGGCCTAATCTCAACCACGAGTTCATGCGCTCTGAGACAGCAGAGGCCATCGACTTCGTTCTCTATTGCGAGAGGGATCATTTGGGCCGGCGTCGCGTCCGAGAGCTGATCAAAGTTAACGGCTACAACCACACGGAGCAGAGCTTCCAGACCGAGGACATCTACCGAGCTTCCGCAGACTAGCCAGCAAGAGAACCGAACCCAGATCGAGGTCACTTTCATGCACCATCATGCCGCCCTTTCCGGCTGCACAGCCCAACTCGTCCCTAAAGCGCCCACCGTGCCGAATCCGAGTCGCGAGACGAGCAACGGACCAAGCTCGAAGCCGTCCTCGAACGGAGCCTATGCCAGCCGTGTGAGCTGCGGTTTGGGCGAACTTCTACCCGCCGCGAAGCTAAGGCTGACTTCGGTCCAGCGGATGTCTGCCGTTCCGGTTTCCCGTCCTCTACTCGGGTTCACGCTTCGGGGCCAAACCGGCGCCCGGCGGCTCGGCGCTCTTCTGCTTCGACTTCGTCGCCCTTCGGGTTACGGTTTCCAGCTTCGCCGGACCCTCCGCAAATGCAGAGCTTGGCACTTGGGAGCCGGGTTCACTCGCTCGGCTTCGCCAGGTGTGACCCGAGCAGGATACGGGAAATTCAACTAAACGGAGATCACCACCATGTACTCAAACAAAGTCACCCTCATCGGCTTCCTCGGCAACCACGCAGAAGTTCGCACCAACGACAACCGCAGCTTCACCACCATGTCGCTGGCAACCAAGAGCTCCTACAAGAAGGACGGCAAGTACATCTCGCACACGGAATGGCACCGTTGCATCGTCTTCGGCAAGCTCGGAGAGTTCGCCGGCACGCTAACAAAGGGCGCTCATCTCCAGGTCGAGGGCGAGCTGCGCAGCCGCGAGTACGAAACCAAGAAGGTCGGTAAGAAGGCAGCCCAGAAGAAGACCATCTGGGAGATCCGGGTCAATTCGATCCTCAAGCTGGACCGGGCCGCGAAAGCGAGCTCGGACGACCCGGAGCACGAAGACGTTCCGCAGGAGGAAGTGGCCGAGTAGGCCGCTTCCTTATCCCTCCACAGGAAGCTCGGGTCATACCGGGCTTCCATCACCTCTGAGGTTCCGTGATGAGTCTGCAATCAGCCCGAGAGTTCCTAACCCGTTGCTTCCGTCCCGGAGACACAATCGCTTTGCTGCTACGCCGTGAGGAACCCGCGAGGGTGACACAGCGGATCGTCTTGCTTGAGACAGCGCTGGCGTCCCGGTATCTCAGCTGGCTTGCCTATGAGAACGCCAGCGGCATGAACATCTATGTCGCCGCCAATCCGCTGCGCCCCGGAAGTCGCAAACGCACCAAGGAGAGCGTCGCCGAGGTCCGTCATCTGTACCTCGACATCGACTTCGATGGAGAAGCTCGCCTGACTGCCCTCAGAGCTTCCGATGCTGTGCCGACACCCACGGCAATACTTGGCACATCGCCCAGCAAGTATCAGGTTCTCTGGCGTGTCCAAGGCTTTGACTTCGAGCAGCAGGAAGCAATGCTCAAGCAGCTCGCTATGGCCTTCGGTGGCGATCCTGCCTGTACCGACTGCAACCGCGTTCTACGTTTGACCGGCTTTCACAACCGCAAGTACGTTCCGGCTCATGCCGTCACGGTCGAATATCCCAGCGATACAGTCTGGAGTCTCGGCGACTTTCGCCTCGATATCGAAGCCCTCTCTCCACGTTCGAAGATTCCAGTAATCCGGCCTCCGAAACGAACGCATTCGGAGCAGGATTGGGCTTGGGTTTTGGCGGAGCTTTCGAGTGGGCAAGACGCGGACGAGACGACACGGACGCTGGCTTCGCGCCGCTCTGATAAGCCCAACCCGCTTTACTACGCGCAGCGCACGGTGGACATCGCTTCCGCTCGTCTCTGGTTGACGGAAGGCACGTCCATCGAAGATGTGATTGCCGAGTTGGAAGATCGTCGCCGGTCGGAGGTGCCGGTGGCACTTTGCTCCGCTCGTGCCCGCGAGATCGCTGCGACAGCACAGCAGATGATCGCGCGCAAACAGTTTGCTTGAAGCCGTTACAACAAGGAGAACACCCATGCCCCTACTTGAAGTCGTTCAGACCAAACAGATCAGCGCTTCGATTCGGCTGACCGACACGACCGCAATCCAAGTCGATCAGTACGCGCACTTCATTCGCGCCTGCGCCGACGATGTCGTCGAGCAGGCACTCGCTTATGTCTTCTCCAAAGATCGTGACTTCCAGGACTTCCTCAAGACTCCGGAAGCCCGTCAGGTCGCCTCTACGCTTCGCGTGCGAAAGGCTCCGGCCATCGAGGCCCCAGAGCCTTCAGCTCAGAGACCTACTCCGGCCCCCACCCCTGTAGCTTCGTCACCGGCAAAGGGGGCATGATCCTCCACTTACTTCCGGGGCAGGTCCACAACGGTGCTGCGCACCGGAAGAAGATTGACACTTCACCCCTGAAAGGGTCGTGCAAAGCGACTTTGTTCACTGTGGTGAACCTCCATAAACGCAACAACTTAGAAGGATTGCGTTCACTGTAGTGAACGCCGGTTCACCACAGTGAACGTGGTCCAAAGGTAGCGTCCATGCAGAGCAACAATATCGATTTGACAAGACGGTTACGCCGCAACAGAAGTGGCAGCGACCGAGAAAAAACGGTAGGCACACGTATCAGCGCGAGCGAACAGATTGAGCTTATCCAGGCGGCGAATCGTGCTGGATGCAGCGTAAGCGAGTGGACGCGAGAGGTGCTGCTGCATGAAGCGCGCAGCACCGAGGCCGACGCAGTTTTCTCGGAAGTAGTAGCTCTCCGCATGATGCTGAGCAGCTTGCTGCGGCCGCTGTGTTGCGGTCAGGTCATTACGGCCGAGGCGTTCGCGGCAGAGCTGCAGAACATTCGCAATACGAAGCAGCAGGTCGCTCAGGACATCCGTCAACAGTACGCCGCCGCAAGCGGCAAGGAGCAGTAAGCGATGGCAACACAATGGGGACGGAAAGAGACAATCGTTTGGCCGCCGCACGCGCCGGTCTACACATACATGGCGGTCGCATCGTCGTTCATTTGCCTGTGCCTTTTCGGTTTGCAGCAGCTCCGTTCACTGCCGACGTTGAAGCGCTCGTACATCACCGAGTACGTGCGGGCTGGCGTAGGAGCGCAGTTCCAGCAATCGGGTAAATACTCGCTCATCTACGTGAGCGGCGCAAAGCAGAAACCCAGGCTGGCGTTGCCGGCCGACTTCGTTCCAGGCCGGATGACCTTGCCGGACGGCAGGATGATTGACGCGCAGTTTTCCGACCTCGCCGTCGCGCAACGTTTCCAAGATTCCCGCCGTGGCAAGCCCCAAACCTATGTCGATGCTTCATTGGCGCGATGGCTACGCGGCGCGGTCTACGACGGCAAGGGATTGATCGAGATCTTCCGCGTCGCTCTCTTCGAGAGTGCATTTGTTTTGGTTCTCTTCGTTGTGTTTGCCGTCCGGTACGACGTTGCCAGGTTCAAACAGCTCAAGTACGGACGGCGCTTGCGCGGGCCCATCCTCGTCACACCAACACAGTTCAACAAGACTCTCAAAGGTGATGGCCTCGGCATCCAGACCGACCGCAAGGGCACCGTGCTGAAGCTGCCGCTCCGTGCGGAAGCGAAGCACATCCAGATTATGGGCGACACGGGCACCGGCAAGTCGACGCTGCTAATGCAAATGCTCCAGCAGATCGAGCACCGCGGCGAGAGCGCCATCGTCTACGACCCGGCAGGCGAGTTCACGGAGAGGTTCTACAGCCCGAAGCGCGGAGACTGGATTCTGAACCCGCTGGACGCGCGTTCGCCCTACTGGACGCCCGCGAGTGAGCTGCGGAATCCAGCCGAGGCACGCACCATCGCAACGTCGCTTTACCAGCCGACGAACGACAAGAAAGGCGAGTTCTTTACCGAAACGCCGCAGAAAATCTTCGCCCATCTTCTGAAGTACCGGCCGAGTCCGCAAGAGCTGGTCGAGTGGATGTCCAACGAGGACGAGATCGACCGGCGCGTTGAAGGAACGGAACTGGCACAGATGATTGCGAAGGGAGCGCAACAGCAGCGAAGCGGCGTACTCGGCTCGCTCGGCTTGATTGCCGACAGCCTTCGGCTGCTGCCGACCATGGCCCAGGCGAAGGGTAGGGAGTGGAGTGCGAACGAGTGGTCCAAGAAGCGCGAGGGTTGGATCTTCCTCACGTCCACGGAGAACACGCAAGAGGCGTTGCGGCCGCTTCATTCGTTATGGCTGGACTCGTTGGTATTGCGGCTACTCACGATGCCCCAGCCCGGCCAGCGGCGGGCATGGTTCGTGATCGACGAGCTCGCCAGCTTGCAACGGTTGCCGCAACTTCATACCGCGCTCACCAAGGGCCGCAAGAGCAACAACCCCATCATCTTCGGCTACCAGGGCAAGGCGCAGCTCGAAGTGATCTACGGCCATCTCGCCGAGGTGATGCTATCTCAGCCGTCCACCAAATTCGTTCTGAAGACCGCCGAACCGAAGGCGGCAAAGTGGGCGTCCGAACTCATCGGCGAGATCGAGATCGAGCGCGTTAGGGAGACCGTCGCGGATGGCAAGCGGCAGGGCAAGAGCTTCATGATGGATCGGCAGATCGAGCCGCTGGTCATGAGTTCGGAGATCGAGGGATTGGACGACCTGCATTCGTTTGTGAAGCTGGGGAACTACGTTTCCCGCTTCTCGTTCCCGCCCATGGAGCTAACCAAGATTGCGGAGGGCTTTGAGCTTCGTCCAGTCGCGGAAGCCGATCTATGGTTCGACCCGCTCCATCCGAAGACCGGCGGCAGTGGCGAGGCAGCGTCAACGTCGCCTCAGACCCAGGACGTGAACGCCCTTGCGCTGAAGCCCGACCGGAACGGAAAGCCGACCGCCTCACGGGAGCTAGTTGACTCCGGTAAAGCCGCAGATTCTGTGACCATGCGGCCGCAGACCGCCTCCCAGCACAGCCGCGCACTCTGAGGAACGCCGATGCTCACCATTTCTAAACCACTCAGCTCCAGCCAGGCGAAAACCTACCACGCCTTCGAGTTCACATCGGAGACGCAGAGCTATTACCAGAAGGGCGGGGCCGTGGAGGGTGAGTGGCAGGGTCAACTTGCCGGCACGTTCGGACTATCCGGTGCCGTATCCGCCGGGGACTTTGCCCGGCTTGCAGAGGGTCAACATCCACAAACCGGCGCGGAGTTGGTGAAGCATCGAGACTCCCACGAGTATGCCGTCGCCGATGGCAGCGTGACGAAATCGGTCGAGCACCGGGCCGGATGGGATGCGACGTTCTCCGCACCGAAGTCCGTCTCCCTAACCGCTCTTGTAGGCGGCGACGAGCGGGTGCGCGAGGCGCACCGAGCCGCCGTCACGGCGGCACTTTCCGAGCTGGAGCGGTACACTCAGGCCCGCATCGGCGGTAATCATGCCGCCGAGACGACAGGCAAGTTCGTGGCCGCGAAGTTCGAGCACGACACGGCTCGCCCTGTGAATGGCTATGCCGCCCCGCAGCTCCACACCCACGCCGTCGTATTCAACATTACCGAGCGGGCTGACGGCAGTAGCCGGGCCGTTCAGCCGCAAAGTTACTTCCAAAGCCAGGCTTACGCAACTGCGGTTTACCAAGCAGAACTTACTTCCCAACTTCGCAAGTTCGGCTATGAGATTGAAGCGGGTAAGAGCGGAGCGCCGGAGATTAAGGGTTACTCGCAGGAGTACCTTGATGCTTCCAGTGTGCGGTCGCAACAGATCAAAGAATATCTTGAAAAGATTGGCCGCACCGGCCCGGCTGCCGCCCAGATTGCGGCGCACGCCACACGCGACGGCAAACAGATCCTCACCCCGGGCGAGGTGCTGGCCGCCCACAGGGAGATTGCGGCCGAGTATGGCAACCAGGCGGAGCGCGTCATCGCGGAGGCCCGCAGTCGCGCTCAAAGCCAAGTAAACCTTCCGGACGGCGTAGCGGCAGCGCGGCAGGCTGTGACTTACGCCCGAGCCAGCAATTACGAGCGGGAGGCCGTCGTCGATGAGCGCGTCCTGATGCGCGACGCGTTACGCCGTGGCATGGGGGAGGCTACTTACGGTCAGGTGCGGGCCGAGTTCGACACGCGCGCCGAGCGCGGAGAGTTCCGCCAGCTTGCCGGTACTAAACACGCGACCGGCCGCAGCTTCACCACGCCGGAGATTATTGCCGAGGAAAGGGCGAATGTCGCTCACATGCTTCGAGGCCGCGACACATTGGGGCCGATAGCTACGGCAGAACGAGCGCAGGAGCAGGCCACCAGCCGAGTATCTCTAAATGAGGCGCAGCGCACCGTCATTCAGGACGTTCTTACCAGCCGTGACCGCGTGCAAGGCTTGCAAGGATTGGCGGGAACCGGCAAGACGACGACCCTAGAAGCCATCCGCGAGGGCGCGGAGAAAAGCGGCTACGCGGTCGAGGGCTTCGCCCCCACCGCTCGGGCAGCGGCGCAGCTCCGTAACGCTGGCGTGAACGCAACGACGCTCCAAGGCTTTCTTGCCCGAGGCAAGCAGGGCGACACGGCGGGAGATCCCGCCAGCCGGCATCTCTATCTGCTCGATGAATCGAGTCTGGCCAGCACCAAGCAGATGAAAGCGTTCCTGGACAAAATTGAGCCGCAGGATCGGGTATTGCTTATCGGTGACACGCGGCAGCATCAAGGCGTCGAGGCCGGCAAGCCCTTCCAGCAACTCCAAGAGGGTGGGCTGCGCACAGCGCAACTCGACCAGATCATCCGCCAGAAAGACCCTGGTCTGCTCAAAGCCGTGGAGCTGCTGGCCAGCGGCGAAGTCGCCGCAGGCGTCCGTCTGCTTGCAGAGCAGGGCCGGGTGACCGAAGTTGCCAAACCGCAGGAACGATATGCGGCCATCGCCCGAGATTACGCTGGCAAGTCGGAGAACACCATCATCGTGTCTCCGGACAACCGCAGTCGGCAGGAAATCAACCAGGCGGTGAGAACGGAGATGCAGGCCAAAGGCGTTATTGGGTCTGAAAACCATACCTTCCAGACGCTTAATCACCGCTCTGATATCACTGGAGCAGATCGTGCATGGGCCGTGCGCTACCAGCCCGGCAACGTCGTTCAGTACACCACCGGCAGCAAGGAACTTGGCATCGAGCGAGGCAGTTCCGCGACCGTGCTCTACACCAGCGCCCGCGACAACACTATTACACTCGAGAAGCGAGACGGCCAGACCGTCACCTACAATCCCCAGCGGCTTCGCGGCGTCAACGTCTTCGAGACCGTACAGCGCGAATTCGCCAGCGGCGACCGTCTCCAATTCACCGCGCCCGACAAGGGACTCGGCATCGTGCGGCGCGAGCTGGGCTTCATAGAGAAAGTCAGTCGCAATGAGATTACGGTGAAGCTGGACGGCAAAGACGGCCGTACCATCGCCTTCGATCCGAAGGAGTTTCGTTCGTTCGATCATGGCTACGCCGTCACGTCGCACAGCGCACAAGGGCTGACAACCGACCGCGTTCTCGTCAACATCGACGCGGACGGCCCGCGAGGTCTCATCAACAGCCGACTCGCCTATGTCGCCGTCTCTCGCGCGGCCCACGAGGCGCAGATTTACACAAACGATGCACGTGGCCTTGCCGCCGCGCTCAGTACCGAACACAGCAAGACTTCGGCGGTTGAGTTCAGCCATACTCCACATGCTAAGGAGCCTCAACAGAACACGCGCGAGCGACATAAACTGGGACCGGCAGCGACGAAGCAAACGCCGCCACTGGAGCAGCCTGGCCCAGGTCCGGGCCTAGGGCTCGGCCTCTAACGAACAATCGCTAGACGTAAAACTTGAGAGGTTGCCTATCCGCATCACGTGCCGACCCCATCGTTAGTACGTCACCCACCTTGTTCGCAAAGCGAATCGTGACTGGCAGTCCGTCGTTGTAGTTGCAGCTGTTGTAGTTGATCTTGGTAAGGCCCATGATGTCGGGGAGCACTGTGCGTATGTCAGGAAGTTCTCCGCTACTCCGGAGAACGCTGATCGAAAGCGGATTTGGTGTTTCCGGACCTATGTAAGTATCCAGTCTCGGCACAAAGCCGTTCGTCCACAATAAGGCGTTGCGGTCGTTGAGGATGATTGCAGTTCCCCGCATGACAGGATAATCGCCGTTACGGAACAATTTAGACTCGCCATGAGTTTCCTTGATGCGGACTCCAATAACGTTTGTGCCTTCCGGTGCTGCCTCCTTGAATGCATTCCATTCGTCCTCGCTGAACGTCGTGCGCCCATGGATAAAGAACTCCTTCGGTGGCTCACCGTGCTTGTCCTTGAATGTTTCGAGAACCTTGGCAATCAGCTTTTTCGCTTCGGGAGCCTTGAGATGAAACTCGTAATCGCCAGTTTTCCATGGGCCATTCGCCCCTCGAAAGACGACCGCATCCCCCTCATTTAGAAACATCTGTGCCGCGCAACAAGCGTGCTGTTGTGGGTCGTTTGGGATCATTTTGAAGACTAGCCCGATGTAACAAACGCCTGGTCTTACGTGCGCCAACTTCCATGGCGGTTCTGCTTGGGTCTTGTAATAAAGCCCCGTCGCCATGTTCCACGCGACCGTCGCCGGATCTTGCAGTCCGCGGATCGGGTAGCCAGCGCGATTGAGGAACTTGTCAGGTGCAAGGGTCGTCTCGCGGATGAGCTGCGATGTGTGTCCAAGTTTAAGTAGACGCGCTTTCACCTGGCGATGAAAATCCGGCACATCGTCGAAGATTTCCTCAGCGGTCTGGTCGATGACATCTTGAAAGAGCGGGAGGTGAGACTTCTCCGTTTTTCCCTTCAAGAAATCACCCATCGTTAGATCAAGCCCGGAACGCCGCGCGAGCGGTTTACAACGCTCGAAGATAATTTCAGGGAGAACGAATATCCAGACATCGACTGTTTTCTCCTCATTCTTGTCATAACGCTCGATCTCAGTTACATAGAGGTCAACTGCTTTTCGAACCGCCTCGTGCTGATTCAGTGTGCGCGTGGCTTCGTCGACCGTCTTAAGATCAACCATTCGCTGCACGAACTCGCCAGGACTGATGATCAGCCCGAATGCCTCCTCCAAGCCTGGAAAATTCGAGAGATGCAGCCGGTTAGCCTTGTCGGTCTTTTTCGGTGGAGGAACGGATACAAAACCACCGAGAGCGATGGCCCAATTCCGAAAATACGACAAGCCATCCTTCGTACCGACGACCCCAACCGAAACTTCGCGTGAGCGAGCTAGAGCAGCATGAGGCCCGTAAAGGAAAAGGCCATCCTTCGGATGATCGCAGGTCTGTCCGTGGCCGAAAGACAACTCGGGTTCCTCAATATGCATGACTTCCAGATGTTGTTCAGGCAGTTCCATCAGTCCTCATCCCCCGGGTTAAACATCCCTAGCGTGGAATCGTCAGATTCCTCTGCATCATCTCCCATCGCGTCCGATAATGCGGTGGTCACCGGCGACGTAAACAGCATCGGCCTAGGGTCGAAAACAATGGCGCACACCTCGGAAAGGGGCACTGAAACTTGCGGCATATCGCTGGACAACAGCCCGACAAAAGCCATCAATCGACCGTGCCATGCTTTATTGCGCCAGCCTTTGCAAACCGTCCGCCGCAGGCGGTGCTGTATTCCACTGTCTCCGATGACGGAACCTGCACGATTACTCGCGACCAGTTCCAAGAACAACACACGCGCTTTGAGCTTGAAGTGAGGGAAGGGCCAAAAAGAAGGCGTTGCGGACATACCATATTGCCAAACCTTGCCACCTGCGCCGTTTCGCAACATGGAGGACCGCCGTTGACCCTGCTGGCGTCCCCAGGAAACTCTCCTGCCCAACGGCATCTGTGACTCGCCGACGTGAAACGCCGTTTGGGAAGAGAAGAGGTGTTCATATAAACCTCTTGAACGGCAAAAGTTCTCCCATGCGCGGCGGAACATGGAGGACACAAGGTTCTGTGCTTCACGCGGCTTGATGTTTGGGGATTGACTGCCGGATTCGAGCAACTCCATCAACTTATGCTCGGAATGAATCTCCAAGATGGCAACGTTAGCGAAATCGCGCTCGATCTCCTCCGGCGAGGCGAACGAAAAGAAGCCACGTTGATAGACTTCGGCAGGTGTAACGCTCTCACGGCAAGCTCGTTCCATCAACTCAAGATTTATTGGTCCAGGAGGGTGGTAGTAATGGATCACATCGGGAAGGCTGGCTACACGAAGCCAATTGGACGTCAGAACCTCTGGCGCTTTCTCGACCCTGATCGCAAGTCGCTTTCGGTAGTTCTCCCAATTCGGATTGATCGCGGCTCCGCCTGGAGCACGCGGAACGTCCTGTTTTTCAAACGCGTCGAGCACATCATGGAGGCCGCTTGCCCAGCTGCCCAGAAAGTCAATCCACTGAAGTTCACCGATGCCAAAAAGCTTCTTATAAGGCTCAAGGCGAAGTGGGATGATGAAGCGTGGGTCTTCCAACTCTTTCACGAGGTCGGACGCGATGCCGATTTCCTCCTGAACACCGATTTTATTCAGTGTGGTATCGCGGCAACATAGGAGCATCTTCACTGCCTTGTCTTGCAGTGTGCCGGTGATCTCCCTACGCCAGCGGTCACCTGGCTCAAGGGTGAGGATATCTGCAAAGACGGTGTACCCTGCGGCCTCAAGACGGGGGGCGAGCCAGAGCACAAATTCGTCGTCTCCAGGCGTAGCCTTGCTGATGAATACCACGTCGCGTCTTCTGGTCTCTGCTTCTTGGGCCGCGTTCTCGATGATCGCCATAACCGCTACAACTCTCCCTTGAACGCTTTGTCGAGGATGGTACGCAGCATGGCGTCCAGCTCAGTGGACGTTTCGGCCTGAAGCGCCTTTACAGTATCGACCTTGACGCGTAGAGGTAAACATCCGATCCTTCTGCGACGGCTTCACCAGCGAGCTTGAGCGGGATAAGCCGAAAGAGCACCCAACAGCAAAGCTGCGCGCGGACCAGGTACACGTCCGGATTATCCCGAGGACGAATGAGCATCAGCCGGAGCTGAGACCAACGACGACTGATAAGAGAACATGCGCGAATTCGGGAGAGATCATTACCATTTCCTCCAGCGATGACACATCGACTTCACGTTGGGGTCAACCCAAACATGACAGGACAGGCCGAAGTAGCGCCGCAGAAGTGAGTCGTCAGAGGATCTATTCTTACGCTTCTACCTTCAGGAAGTTGACGGCGACACCTTCGGAGATCGGTCGTAGAACACGTGCTTGAAGATTATGACGGCAGCAAACTCTTCCCTGCTCTAAGCTAATTGCGCTGAAGCGCTCGTTTCAGGAGTAACAAGCTGGCCAGGCATCGACTGAACGGGACCGTTTCAGTTGAGTACAAGCATGGTGAAGGACATTGTCATGCGTGAGAAGAGGTGATGTCTTAGCTCGCTATGTATGTCTTTGCCTACCAGTCGTCATCGAGGCTGTGGGTTTGTGGGACGAGCGCTTTGCTCGTTCCAAGCACGAAGAGCGGCAAATACATAGCCTGCTTACGTTTTTAGAGGGCCTTGCTCTTCCCGAGTTCAGGCTTCGGTTGCTGGCGCTGCAGATATTGTTCCTTGCTTCTTTGCTGAATCTCAAGTGCCCGCACGATAGAGCTGAGCAACTCCGGAAATTTGTCCTCGATCTCCGCGCATCGCGACACATTGTGCACCTCAACACCACGCCGTTCCCCACGAATCAAGCCAGCCTCACGCAGAATCTTGAAGTGCTGCGAAAGCGTTGACTTCGGGATTGCCCTGTCTGTCACGTTCGTGAAGCTGGAGCAATTATGTGTGCAGTCCTGACCAACGATACCTGCAAAGATCGCCACTCGTATCGGATCCGACAACGCGTGCAGGATCGCCTCTACCGTGACATCGCCGATGGAAGGATGGAAGAAAGGTCGCATCTCCGTAAATTTCGTTATTCCCGAACTAATGAATCCTTAGGCATCCTGGAAAATCTCATCTGAAGCAGCACACAAGTTGCGAAAGGATCACCATGGGAAAGCTTGAAGGAAAGATCGCCGTCATCACCGCCGCAACCTCCGGCATGGCACTCGCCACCGCAAAACTCTTCGTCCAAGAAGGCGCCTACGTCTTTATCACCGGTCGCCGCCAGGACAAGCTCGATGAAGCCGTAAAAGCCATTGGCAAGAATGTCACCGGCGTCCAGGGAGACGCTGCCGACCTCGCCGACCTCGACCGTCTCTACGAGATCGTGAAGCGCGAAAAAGGCCGCATCGATGTTCTTTTTGCCAGCGCCGGACGTGGCGAATTCGCCAAGCTCGAAGAAGTCACCGAGGAGCACTTCGACACCACCTTCGACCTGAACGTCCGCGGCACCCTCTTCACTGTCCAGAAAGCTTTGCCGCTCTTCTCCGACAATGGGTCCATTTTCCTCAACGGCTCCAACGCGAGCATCAAGGGCACCGCCTCCTTCGGCGTCTATGCAGCCAGCAAAGCAGCGCTCCGCTCCTTTGCACGTACCTGGCTCGTCGAACTCAAGGAACGCAAAATCCGCGTCAACCTTCTGAGCCCGGGCCCCATTGATACACCCATCCTCGACCCGCTCGGCCCCGACTTCAAGGCCTACATGGCCACGCTGGTTCCACGCGGCACCATCGGACGCTCAGAAGAGATTGCTTCCGTGGCTCTCTTCCTTGCCTCCAGCGATTCCAGCTTCGTCAACGGCATCGAACTCTTTGTCGATGGCGGCAGCGCGCAGATATAGTTCGAACTCCATAGCGGTTTATTGCATGCACGTGACCGTCACCCGATAGGTATCGGGAACGCACTCCACGTCCACTTGAGGAGTGTAATGGGCAAGCCATGCACTTCACCCACGATAACTCCGGTTGCCGGAGACGTTGTATCGACTTTTTCTAGATTTAGTCGTCGAAGCGTTGGCAATGTGGGAATCCCAAAGTGATTTCCAAGAACGGTGGAAAGGGTGGGAAACGGCTCTATTGTTTTCCAGGCTTTCCACCGTTCGGCATTTCCAAGGCTTGCTTTCGCAGAGAGAATCTCTGCGGGGACACCCCGCAACACCCCGGAATGCAATTCCTGCGCTTTGCGCCCAGCAAGGAAACCAAGCCTTCCTGAGAGGTGAGTGTACCGGGACATGCGTTACGTTTTGGACCGGGGACATCCGTTACAGCCCCTTGCGCAGATGTGGCTTTGTTTTGAGGTTCTTGTCTTCGTTTCTAAATACCTAACCGTCGTCGAGGCCGTGGGAATTGTATGGTCCGCCGCCAGATTGCAAGCTAAATCTTTGTGGCGAGTGTTTTGGGTCTGCGCAAATGTATCCGGCCTGTTTGTGGAGCTAAGCTCCTGGCCATAATGGAGTCCGCGCGTCG
>JAABUJ010000835.1_pt1 | contig 53311 bp, 38 predicted proteins | sample 5559131 | NCBI WGS metagenome assembly JAABUJ01 (sample SAMN10711875, study PRJNA513366) | rock metagenome | isolation source: Antarctica rocks | place: Antarctica: Victoria Land, Mt New Zealand nord | collected 2016-01-07
TCATCGAAACGCCACGATTGGCCGGGCGAATACCCTTCCAACGGTTACGTCCCGCCTTGCCGATGGTCACGTTTTCGTGATCCGTATTCCCTACCTGGCCAATTGTCGCCATGCATTCCACCAACACGCGGCGGGTCTCTCCCGAAGGCAGCTTGAGCAGCGCGTAGTCGCCTTCCTTGGCAATCAGGTTCACCTGGGCCCCGGCCGAGCGTGCCATCTGTGCGCCTTTACCCGGACGTAGCTCGATGTTATGCACAATCGTACCCAAAGGAATATTCTTCAGCGGCAAAGCATTACCCACCAGAATATCCGCTTCGGGTCCGGACATCACACTCATACCAACCTTCAAACCAATGGGCTGGATAATATAACGCTTCTCACCGTCAGCGTAGCTGACCAGGCAAATGCGCGAGCTGCGATTCGGATCGTACTCGACCGTCGTGACCTTGCCTGGGATACCGTACTTTTCGCGCTTGAAATCAATGGTGCGCAGCTTCTGCTTGTGGCCGCCACCCTGGTGGCGGATGGTCATCTTACCCGAGCTGTTACGTCCGCCCGTGCGCGGCTTCACGCTTAGCAAGGCTTTGTGCGGTTCAGTGGTCGTAATATCCGACGTGACCAGCTTGGTCTGGAAGCGTAGCGTCGGTGTAATCGGTCGAAAGGATTGAATCGGCATTGTTCTAATCTCTCCTAGCTCTCAGCTTATTCAAGCAAGCCGGCTAGTTAGGTATTTCCTGTTCTATTTTTTCCCCTGAGTTACTCTTCAGGAAAGTGCAGCTGCTCAGGCGCTAGATGCTGTTCAGATAATCCGGCATCTTTTCGCCTTCCTTCAACTTCACGTAAGCTTTTTTCCAGTCCGGGCGATAGCCGGCAAACTTGCCGCGCTTGCGTTCCTTGCCTTCCACTATCGAGGTCCGAACGGCAGCTACCTTGACCTTGAACAGCGTCTCAACCGCCTGCTTCACTTCGGTCTTGGTCGCCTTCTCGGCAACTTCGAAAACCAAGGTGTTCTCGGTCTCTTTCACATTCATGCCCTTTTCGGTAATTAAGGGGCGGCGAATCACGGTATACAGGGTCGGCATTATGCGACCTCCTTGTCAGCGCCAGCCTTCTGGCGTTTCGAAACATTTTTCTTCAACGTTTCCTGTAGCGCCTCGATGGCATCAATCGAAAATACGGCATGCTCATACCGCAGCAGATCATACGGATGAACTTCGCTCGAAAGCACCAGTTCCACACCCTGCAGATTGCGGCTGCCAAGATACAGCTTCTCACCCAGCATCTGACTCGACTCCACCAGCAGCGTCGTCTTACCAGTCCCGAGCTTGGTCAGCGCCTGGCGGTAGAGCCGTGTCTTGCCTTCCGCCACATCGAAGTTCTCGACAATCGTGAACTTGCCGTCTGCGATTTTCGCTGCAATCGCCGAACGCAGGGCACCCATCAACTTCTTCTTCGGAAACGCATACTCGTAGCTGCGAGGCTGCGGTCCATGCACCGTACCGCCCGAGCGCCAGAGGGGCGACCGAATGGATCCGACACGTGCGCGGCCCGTACCCTTCTGCTTCCAAAGCTTCTTGCCCGAACCCGAAACATTCTTGCGTGTCTTGGTTGAGGCCGTACCCTGGCGCAACGCCGCGCGATAGTGCTTGACGGCCTCCCAAAGCAGCGCATCGTTGATCTCGGTGCCGAACACCTCGTCGAGCAGATCGAACTCGCCGACCTTCTCGCCACCGAGGCTCATTACATTGACGTTCGCCATCTTCTTCTCTCTCTCGCCTGCGATCCATGCCGCAGGCCCTTCTCTTGGTTGTCCGCCTGGTGAAACCTGAGCGCGACTGCTTGAAACTTCTACGCCCTGTCTCCGGGCTTACTTCTTCTTGCTGGGAGCGGCCTTCTTCGAAGCCTTTAGAGCGTCTTTCGTCTCCGTGCCAGCAAATCCGCGGCGTTCCCGCGGAGGAGCCTTGGCTCTCGAGATCAATACGTATCCATCACGCGCGCCCGGAACCGCACCCTCTACGAGCAGCAGGTTGTCTTCCAGATCGATCGCACGAATACGCAGATTGCGCACCGTAATCTGCGCCGCGCCCATATGACCTGGCATCCTCTGACCAGGAAAGACGCGCGAAGGGAAAGACGAGGCGCCGATCGAACCCTGCACCTGGAACATGTGTCCGTGCGACTTGGGTCCGCCGCCGAATCCATGGCGACGAACTACGCCAGCGAAACCCCGCCCCTTCGACGTTCCGATGACGTCGACAAAGCGCTCGTTCTCGAAAATATCAACCAGGACGCGATCACCGGCTTTGACCGCTTCTTCTTCGCCCGTGGCGGCAGTAACGTGAACTTCCTTGATCATCCGGACGGGCGGCACGTCATTCTTCGCGAAGTGGCCCTGCATGGGCTTGGTCACCTTCGATGCTTTGATGAAATCTACGTAGCCAATCTGCGCTGCGTCATAGCCGTCCTTGGCCAGTGTCTTCAACTGTGTAATCACGCACGGCCCAGCCTTCAAAACGGTCACGGGATGCACATCGCCGCGCTCGTCGAAGATCTGGGTCATGCCGATTTTCTTACCGAGAATCCCTGTTACTGCCATCGTGATTTCCTTTCCTCATCATGCCCTGGGGCACTGCCGGGTACTGCCTTTACGAAATGTTCTACTTCTGAACGGTCTTAATCTCAACGTCCACGCCAGCGGGAAGGTCGAGCTTCATCAACGCATCGACAGTCTGCTGGGTCGGCTCGAGAATATCGATCAGACGCTTGTGCGTGCGAATCTCGAAGGCTTCGCGCGACTTCTTGTCCACGTGCGGCGAACGCAAAACGCAATACTTGTTCTTCATCGTGGGCAGCGGAATCGGACCCGCAACCTGCGCTCCCGTGCGTTTCGCGGTCTCGACGATCTCGCCAGTCGACGTATCCAATACGCGATAGTCATACGCCTTCAAACGGATTCTGATTCTTTGGGAAGCCATGTTTGAATCTCTTTCTTCGTCTCTTTCGAGACCTGCACAAAGATCGTTTGGAGTACACCGCCGGAGATCAACGTCTAGACCTGCCGGCGGTTCTCGTTATTCTTGTCTGACCAGACCTACTTGATAATTTCGCTGATGGTTCCTGCGCCGACGGTGCGTCCGCCTTCGCGGATGGCGAAACGCAGGCCCTTCTCCATCGCCACTGGCGTGTGCAGCGTGATCTCAAGCTGGATGTTGTCACCCGGCATGCACATCTCGGTGCCCGCTGGCAGCTTCGCGCTTCCGGTTACGTCTGTAGTCCGGAAGTAGAACTGCGGACGGTAGCCGTTGAAGAACGGAGTGTGACGTCCGCCTTCTTCCTTGCTCAGGATGTAGACCTCACCCTTGAACTCCGTGTGCGGCTTGATCGAACCAGGCTTGGCAAGAACCATGCCACGCTCCACATCTTCCTTCGCGATCCCGCGCAGCAGAAGACCAGCATTGTCGCCGGCCAGACCCTCGTCAAGCTGCTTCTTGAACATCTCGACGCCGGTGCAGACCGTGGGACGCGTCTCGCGGAAGCCGACGATCTCGCAGGCCTCGCCCACCTTCACCTTGCCGCGCTCGATACGGCCCGTGACCACGGTGCCGCGTCCAGAGATCGAGAAGATATCCTCGATCGGCATCAGGAATGGCAGGTCGAGCGCACGCGCGGGCTGCGGGATAAACTGGTCGACCGCCTCCATCAGCTCGTCGACCTTGGCTTCCCACTGGGCTTCGCCGTTGAGCGCGCCCAGAGCCGAGCCGCGGATGATTGGGGTATCGTCGCCCGGGTAGTCGTACTTCGAAAGCAGCTCGCGCACTTCCATCTCGACCAACTCGATCAGCTCTTCATCCTCAACCGCATCGCACTTGTTCAGGAACACCACGATGAACGGAACGCCAACCTGGCGCGCCAGCAGAACGTGCTCCTTGGTCTGGGGCATCGGGCCGTCGGTGGCCGCGACGACGAGAATTGCGCCGTCCATCTGCGCCGCGCCCGTGATCATGTTCTTGATGTAGTCGGCGTGGCCTGGGCAGTCGACGTGCGCGTAGTGACGGTTCTTGGTCTCGTACTCGACGTGCGAGGTCGCAATCGTAATGCCGCGCTCACGCTCTTCGGGTGCGTTGTCGATCGTGTCGAACGAACGAAACGTGTTCTTCGGATTGTGCTTCGACAAAACCTTCGTGATCGCAGCCGTCAGCGTCGTCTTGCCGTGGTCAATGTGCCCAATCGTGCCAATGTTCACATGCGGTTTCGACCGGTCAAACTTTTCCTTACCCATGATGAATCTCCTGTCTGTCGCTACTCAAATCGTTGTTACAAACCTGTTGTGCGGGCTGGCTTACCTTGTATCTCTACCCGTCTGCTTGGCGATTATCTCTTCCGAAACCGACCGCGGCGCTTCCTCATACTGCTTGAACTGCATCGAGTAGTTGGCCCGGCCCTGCGTTGCACCACGCATGTGCGTGGCATATCCGAACATCGTCGATAGCGGAACCGTGGCGCGGATAGCCTGCGTGTTGCCGACCATCTCCATGCCTTCAATGCGTCCACGACGTGAGTTCAGGTCGCCGATGATCGTGCCCATATAGTCCTCGGGCACAGTCACTTCAACCGCCATCACCGGCTCGAGCAGCACAGGCTTGGCCTTCCGGGCAGCTTCCTTGAAAGCCATCGAACCGGCGATTTTGAACGCCATTTCATTCGAGTCGACGTCATGGTAGCTGCCGTCATAAAGCGAAACTTTGATGTCCACCATCTCGTATCCGGCCAGGATGCCGCCCTGCATGGCTTCCTGAATGCCCTGGTCGATCGGCTTGATGTACTCCTTCGGCACCGTGCCGCCCTTGGTGTCGTTCGAGAACTCATAACCTTTGCCCGGCTCGTTCGGAGAGATCCGAATCTTCGCATGGCCGTAGTTGCCCGAGCCGCCGGTCTGGCGGATGTACTTTCCTTCCGCATCAGCGTTCCCACGGATGGTCTCGCGGTAGTTCACCTGCGGTTTGCCGACGTTGGCCTCAACCTTGTACTCACGCATCATGCGATCGACGATGATCTCAAGGTGCAGCTCGCCCATACCCGCAATGATTGTCTGGCCCGAGTCAATGTCTGTCCGCACGTTGAATGTGGGATCTTCCTGCGCCAGCTTCGCCAGCGCCATGCCCATCTTTTCCTGGTCGGCCTTGGTCTTCGGCTCAACCGCAACCTCAATAACCGGCTTCGGGAAGTCGATCGATTCAAGCACCACTGGCGACTTCTCGCTGCAAATAGTATCGCCCGTAATCAGGTTTTTCAGCCCAACCGCCGCGCAGATGTCGCCCGCGCGAATCTCCGTAATCTCTTCGCGCTTGTTGGCGTGCATCTTCAGCAGACGTCCAATACGCTCGGTCTTGCCCGTACGCGGATTCAACGTCGTATCGCCCGTCTTTAAAACGCCGGAGTAAACCCGGATGAAGATCAGCTGGCCCACAAAAGGGTCCGTCATAATCTTGAAACCCAGTGCCGAAAGAGCCTCATCGTCATCAGCCTTGCGGATGATTTCGCGCTCCATATTGTCGGGATCATGCCCAATCATCGGCGGAATATCCAGCGGGCTCGGCAGGTAATCGACCACCGCATCGAGCAGCGTCTGCACACCCTTGTTCTTGAACGAAGAGCCGCACAGCACCGGGAAGATGTTCATCGCGATGGTGGCCTTGCGAATACCAGCTTTCAACTGCGCCTCGGTCGGCTCCTGGCCTTCCAGATACAGGTGCATGATTTCGTCGTCGGAGTCAGCCACTGCCTCAATCAGCTCATGCCGTGCGGCTTTTGCTGTTTCCAGCAGATCGGCCGGAATCTCCTCGACCGAATACTCTGCGCCCATAGTCTCGTCGTGCCACAGAATCGCCTTCATCGTGACTAGATCGATCACGCCAAGAAACTTTGCCTCGGCGCCAATCTGAATATTGATCGGCACAGCGCGTGCGCCTAGGCGGTCGACGATCGTCGAAGTTGCATACACCGCATCCGCGCCGGCCTTGTCCATCTTATTGATGAAGCAGATTCGGGGAACGCGATATTTGGTGGCCTGACGCCACACCGTCTCCGACTGCGGCTGCACTCCGGCCACCGCGTCAAAGCAGGCGACAGCGCCGTCCAGCACACGCAGCGAGCGTTCCACCTCGGCCGTAAAGTCTACGTGACCGGGTGTGTCGATGATATTGATGCGCTGGTTCTTCCAGGTGCAAGTCGTCGCGGCCGACGTGATCGTAATGCCGCGCTCCTGCTCCTGCTCCATCCAGTCCATGGTCGCAGTGCCTTCGTGCACCTCACCGATGCGGTGCGTAATGCCCGTGTAGAACAGAATGCGCTCCGTCGTCGTCGTCTTACCGGCGTCGATGTGGGCCATGATTCCGATGTTTCTGCAGCGATTCAGCGGTACGGTGCGCGGCACTTGTCTTTCTCTCACTCTGCAGGCTTGAGCCTGCGGTCAATCCAAAACCTTGTCTGCTAGAGCCTGAAGCCCAGGCCCTAATTCCTGCTGTCCAACTACCAGCGATAGTGCGCGAACGCCTTATTGGCTTCGGCCATGCGATGCACGTCTTCTTTCTTCTTCATCGCGGCGCCACGGCCATTCGCTGCGTCGAGCAGTTCGGCCGACAGCTTTTCGACCATGCCCTTTTCGCCGCGCGCCCGGCCATACGTCACCAGCCAGCGAATCGCCAGTGAAGTCCGGCGCTCCGGCAGCACTTCAATGGGCACCTGATAGTTTGCACCGCCAACACGGCGGGACTTGACCTCAAGTAACGGCTTGCAGTTCTCGATCGCCTTCTTGAACAGCTTCAGCGCCTCGTCTCCACCCTTCTGCTCCAGGTTGGACATGGCGGTGTAGAAGATGCCCTGTGCGGTCGACTTCTTACCGCCCCACATCATCGAGTTCACAAATTTCGTTACGAGCGTCGAACCATAAACCGGGTCCGGTGCAACATCACGCTTGGCGACAAAACCTTTTCTGGGCATTGCTCTTCTCTTCTTCCTTCAGCTCGGTGACTTCTCACGGGCTGAACCTGTTTGCTAAATCTGCTGAACTACCGTCACCCTCCACGCGCTTCGTTGTCATTCCGCAGCGCAGCGAAGGAATCTGCTTCTTGTTGTCATCCCGAAGGGAATCTGCGTTTGGTTTATTTCGCCGCAGCCTTAGGCCGCTTGGCCCCATACTTCGACCGGCTCTGCATTCGCTTGGCCACGCCAACCGAGTCGAGCGTTCCACGCACCACGTGGTACCGCACCCCCGGCAGATCCTTCACACGGCCCCCGCGGATCAGCACAATCGAGTGCTCCTGCAAATTATGACCGATGCCCGGAATGTACGTCGTCACTTCAATCCCGTTGGTCAGGCGAACGCGCGCAACCTTGCGCAGCGCCGAGTTCGGCTTCTTGGGCGTCTGGGTGTAAACACGGGTGCAAACGCCACGCCGCTGGGGCGAACCCTGCAGCGCCGGGCTGGCAGTCTTATATCGAACGGGCGAGCGGCCCTGCTTGACGAGCTGATGAAACGTAGGCACTGAAGCTCCTTAGATACAACCGTGAATCAAATCTCTTAACCCGTACGTAGAGCCGAAAAGCTTCCGGCCGTGCGGCTAACGCACGAAAACATGAGGACGCTGAAGCGCCTCGCGCGAAGTTGTTCCCTGCTGCACGTCTGTACATCCACTCAGACGAAATACAGTCGACGGTGACCGAACTCCCAACCTTTGCTCGGAAGCTCAAGGTGAAGCCGGTTCCGTTTCGCTGTTCCCGACCGCATAGCCCGCTCAGGTGAGGGGTGGCGCAGTCGCGTTTGCGAAGGGCTGCGGTGCTGACCTGCTTCTAAGCCCAAACTCCGGCAGAAGCCCCGCAGTACTGCTCTTATGTTGCTTTCTAATTATAGCCGAGTCCGGTATTTCGCTGGATTAGACCCAGAGGAACATCCGGAAACCTACAGAAGCGGATTTCTCCAACTCCATGCAACCCTCCGAAAATATCAAATTCACGCAGCCTCGTCAACCTAGAGTCAGAACGGTGCCGTCCTGGCTACCGACCCATACGTTGCTCTGCGTAACTGATCGCGCGAACGGTCTCGCCGCGTAGGGTCGAAAGCGACTTCCATCAATCTGATTGATGATGCATTAATGTGCAGGCGAGCATCACCTCCTGCGTTATAGCACTGGCCTTGGAACCGGGACATCAGCAAGAGGGCAAAAACCCTTCCCCGGGCTTCAATGCCAGACCCTTGAAGCCATCGAGAAAGCTTCGCTGGATTGGCGAGCTATCTGCCGTGTACTCTTTCTGACATGATCGTTCGCCGCTTTTCTGCCTCTCTGCTTGCCCTGGCTTCGTTCGCCGCACCTGCGTTCGTCCTTGCCCAGTCTGGAGTTCCTGCCCCGATCGTGCCGTTTGCGCATCCGGATCCGCGTCTGGCTGAGATTCGCGCGAATGCCACCCACGTCAAGTCGCCGGGTCAGGTTGCCCTGTCGCCGGACGGAGCAATGCTTGCCTGGACGCTGCGCACACCCGATGGCTCGTCGCTGCGCCTGACCAGCATGGCGGACACGGCTGCGGGCAAAGAGAAGCTGATCACGGTGGGCGCGTCGGGCAGCAAATGCTCGAGTTCCTCTCCGGTATGGGCTCCGGACTCACAGACGCTCGCTTTCACGTCGAACTGCACGGGCGACACGGCGCATCCTGACCAGGAGCAGATCTTCCTTTACTCGCGCACCACCGGCGAAAGCAACCAACTGACTCACCTGACCGGCATCTTCCATGAAGCGGCGTTTTCGCCAGACGGCAAATCGCTGGCGTTCCTGTTCGTCCAGAACGCGACTCGTTCAGCGGGTGCGCTCGCCGCCATGAAGCCCTGGTCGGGCGTGATCGGCGAAGACAACATTGAGGTGCAGCGACTCTACGGCGTGGATCTCGCTTCCGGACACACCAACTGGATTTCGGCCACTCGGAACCTGCACGTCTTTGAGTTTGACTGGGCACCAAACTCCAGAGAGGTAACTTACATAGCGGCAAACGCACCGGGCGAGAACAACTGGTGGGTAGCGAAGCTATACACGGAAACGGTAGGGAACCTTAATTTCTGTGGTTATGGTGACGAAAAGCATCCCATGTGCAAAGGCGAGGGTGCACCAATGGGCATCCCTACCGTGATTTTCGACCCTAACACTACATCATCAGCGCTCAAGGGTCTGCAGATTGCCGTGCCTCGCTTCTCGCCTGATGGCAGGCAGATTGCCTTCATAGGTGGCCTGATGTCCGACCAGGGCTCCACCGGCGGGGATCTCTGGGTCGTCCCATCAACGGGCGGCGACCCCGTCGACGTCACCCCGAACATTGACGGCTCCCCAACCTACGAGGTCTGGGTCAATAACACAACCCTGGGCTTCGCCGAAGACCGCAGCGGCCACGTCCTGCTCACCGACGCCAATGTCGAGAAGCGCGAGGTCGTTCCCGGCAGCTCCGACGACCTGGGCGAAATCAACATCTCCGGTGGCCCCATCAAGATGGCCATCTCTGCCGCCCGCAATGACACCATCGCCTTCGTTGAATCCGGCCACAACCAGGCTCCTGAAATCTTCGCCGGCAAGCCCAACGCCCTCAAGCAGATCACCCACCTGAACGACGGCACCAAGCCGCAGACACGCACTGAATCGATCGAGTGGACCAACGAAGGCTTCCACGTCCAGGGCTGGCTCACTTACCCACAGAACTACGACGCGAACAAGACGTATCCGATGATCGTCGAAGTCCATGGCGGGCCCTCCGCCTCTGCGGGGGCGTACTTTGGAGGCAGCACGTTCGCCGATCTGGGCTACTTCGTGTTCGCGCCCAACCCGCGCGGCAGCTTCGGCCAGGGCGAGAAGTTCACCGCAGCCAACCGGAAGGATTTCGGATACGGCGATCTGCGCGACATCCTTGCCGGCATGGATGCGGTCGAGAAGAAGGTTTCGATCGACAAGCACCGCGAAGGCCTGACCGGCTGGAGCTACGGCGGCTTTATGACCATGTTCGCCGTGACCCAGACGCATCGGTTCGCCGCTGCGGTCGCCGGGGCGGGGCTGTCGGACTGGCTGAGCTACTACGGGGAGAACTCGATCGACCAGTGGATGGTTCCGTTCTTTGGCGCGACGGTGTATGACGATCCGGCGGTTTATGCAAAATCGTCGGCAATCAATTACATCAAGAACGTGAAGACACCGACGCTGGTGATCGTGGGCGACCGCGACGGCGAGTGCCCTGCACCGCAATCGTTCGAGTTCTGGCATGCGCTGCGCGCTGAAGGCGTGAAGACGCAGTTGGTGGTGTATCCGAATGAGGGCCATGGGTTCCGCGATCCCAAGCACATTCAGGACCGCGAAGCGCGCATGGTGGCGTGGTTCGCGGAGAACATGCCTGCCTCTGGCAAGGGTGCGGAGACCGCGCACGCAGCCTTTTAGGGGCAAGAGGACTCACGTTGCTTGGGTGGTGCGGCTGATTCCAGTTGCGACTCCTCTGCTGCCGGGGGTGCACGATGGCTCACCCGTGCATTGCTTTGCCGCGGTCATCTTCCTCTGTTGTCATTCCCGAAGGGAATCTGCGTCTATTTATGCAGCGGGTTTGGTGAAAAGGGATTGGGAGCGGGGTTGGCTGCCTAACCCATGCTGCGCTCCGACGTCTAACGGGAACCGAACTCCCGCATCCATTTGCTCTTCCCGGGTTGAACTTCTAAACTGAGGGTTAGGAATTGTCTCCAAACCATTCTTCACACAGCTCTTCACTAAGATGTACCGGGCCACCTCGCCTCTGCGCACACGTCCGCGCACCGTGGGTGCGGGCATGGCACGGAAAGGTTCGAAGTTTTATGCGTCGTTTCGCCACACTCCTGGTTGTGCTGTTTCTCTCCGTTCCCTTCGGCATTTCGCTGGCTGGCTGCTCGAAAGGGCAGAGCGTTGTCTTTTGCAATGGGCAGACTGCGGGGCAGATTGTCGGACAGACGATCTCGCTCGATCTTGAGCCGCGGCTGACTGGAATTTCGCTCAACCAGGGAGAGATCGGGGCCGTTGGGCGGCCGTCCGGTAAGGATTGCCGGGGCGGCTCCACGTCGGTGTCCAATGTTGTGTATGGCTCGACCGATCTAACGCTGGCCGACATCAATCCCGCCACGGGCAGCCTTTGCGCCGGCACCTGGAACCGCAACACGGGTGGCGGCATCGCCGACTTTACGACCTGCACCCCAACCAAACGCACTGGAACCGCGTTTCTCACCGCGACGTCGAACGGCATCGTGTCGAATCCGATTCCGGTTTACGTTCACGCCGTGATTACCAACATCGTTCTGGGTCCGGCTTCGACGAACTGTACGACCGACCCGGCCAGTAACTGCGGGCTGGACGCCTCGACGGCAAATGGTTGCAGCACGGCGGCAGCACCCACCGCAGTTCCGGCCTATGACGGCAACTCCTGCCTGTCGCAGGGAACCAACACGCAGCTTGTGGCGCGCTCCTACGATGGGCCGGTGAGCGCGGCCAACAATATCAGTTGCCAGGTCGGGACGCTGAGCTTCTCGGCCCAGACCGCGTCGGTAGTGAACATCAATCAGAACGGCCTGGCAACAGCGACGCAGCCGGGCGCGACGATCATCAACGCGAACGCTTCCCAGGCTTCTTCAGCCGCCGGCTTCTTTGCCACCTGCCCACCCGCGTCCATCGTGCTGACCACGCCGGGACTGACCACACCGCCTCCGGGTCCGGTGCAGACCAGTCAGAACCTCCCCCAGACGCTGGTTGCAACCGTCGTGGACACCAAGGGCGTTCCGTTGAATAACATCGGCCTGAGTTACGTATCGACCTCGCCGACAACGATTCCTGCTTCGAGCAATGTGGTGACACCTACGTTTCCGGGTGCCGCCGCCATCACCGCGCTATGCCAGCCTCCCGCCTGCAACCCTGCGCCGTTCAATCAGATTGGCCTTTTCGGCACCGGGCTTCCGGTCACGTCGAACCCGGTGAACCTGATCGCTTCGGGAACCAACTCGTCCACCATCCTTTATATCGGTTCGACGGATTCGCTGTATATCCAGCCCGTCGATTTGACGGTGAGCACGGTTCCCGCGCCGGTGCGTCTGCCGTTCGCGCCCAACTCGATGGTGCTTTCGGAAGATCTGTCGACCATCTACATGGGCACGTCGTCGGAGTTGATGGTGTACAGCGCGAGCAGTAATAAGCTGGTGCGTGAGGACAAGGCTGTTCAGGGCACGGTCCTCGCGGTTTCGCCGGACAACAGCCTGGTGGTGATCACAGACCCAGTGCGCAGCCTGACCTATCTGTATACCGTAAAGGGTGCGGTGCAGAGCGTGTATGGCGGCACCGGCACACGCGCGCAGTGGAGCCCGGACAGCAATTACGTTTACATTGCGACAACCGACAATCGGCTGCTGGTGCACTCGGAGTTTACGGGCTGGAGCTCCGTGCCGCTCGGCAAAACGGCAACTGACGTCGCAGTGACGGTTCCGCAGGCAGGCGTGTATCTGGGCGGCGATACGTCCGCACCCGCTCCCGGAACGGTGACGGCGAACAGTAATTGCCCGTCTACGACCGTTACGGCGTCCGGGTTGAACCAGCAGACCTCGAACGTGTTTTATCCGCAGGTGGACGTTACGCCCGCGCTGGCAGACCGGCTCGCCGCAACCAATGATGGCGTTCATATCCTGGGTGCGACCCGGGTTGCCTTCACCGACATCATGACCAATCGCAAAACCGGCGGCTGCCCGGTAGCGTTTACCAGTTCGCCCGGTGCGCCGCAATCGCTGGCTGCCATTGGGGCGACGAGCATTACGGCCGTGCTGCCCACGTCCGACTCGGCGTACGCCTTTGTGACCTACACGGGCACAGGAGGCAGCGTTCCGCAGTACGCGCCGCCGACAGGCACGCTGAGCTTTCTGCCTTTGCAGAAGTCTGCAGGCGCAGCACCGGCGGCACCCGTAACCGGGGTGGTGAGCGCGGATAATAAGACGCTCTTCGTCGGGACTTCAGGCGATAACCTTGTGCACCGCCTGACGCGCGGCGCCTCGGGCTTCAGCGACACGCTGACGCCGATTACACCCGCTCTGCCCGGCGTGAACGGCGGCATTGCGACACCGAACCTGCTGGTGCAGGCACCGCGCCGCTCCACCAGCTAACCCACTGCGGAGCCAGGCTGACTCGATTTACTCGGCAAGATAGTCGTCTACCTCGGTAGACGCGAGGCGCCGCGTTATTTTCCGCAGCCCGTGCGAGCGCGAGCCTGCACCAGCAGATCGTTCAGGCGCACGACATCGAGTTCGGCCATAGCGCTGAACGCGTCGTCCATCATGTGGTCCACCGCGCCATCCATGTCGTTCACCAGGGCTGCGCCGGGCTCGGTGAGCGACACCAGCCTCATGCGCCGGTCTTCGTCGCCGCGCACGCGCCGCACCCAACCCGACTTTTCCATGCGGGCCAGAATGCGCGGCACATCCGGAACCTGAGCCACCAGGCGCGAACCGATTTGATACTGACAGAGGCCCGTCTCACCCGCACCACGAAGGATGCGCAGGACGTTGTACTGCGTGGGCGACAAACCGTACGGACGCAGCTGGTGCTCAAAGTAGTGCGTCAGCTGTGCGGCGGTACGCTGAAGGTTCAGCCACATCTCCTGGCGCACATCGCTGAACGGCTTGCCCTGTTTAATCTCTTCCTGAAGCTTTGAAGCCATGCCTTTACTGTAGCAATGACGCAGATCCGGCAGGTTAGGTTCAGCCGAGCGGCCGGCAACGATTGGGGCCGCAGATCAGATCCTGACCACATTTCCTTCTCTTGCACCGCGCTCCACAGTAGTGCCGCATTGCGCCGGAAGCGGTGCCGCCGTAGCCTCGACTCGAAGCTGACTGTGCGGCTCGCTCTGAGGGATGCTCGAACCCTCAGCCTGGTGCGTTAGATCGCATTCTCCACAGCAGATTGCAAGCTTTTTCGAGCTTGTGTTCCTATTTTGGTCTGCTCATGGGCCATCCGGTTATTCACGTCTGTAATACAATATGTAGATGTTTTATACTTGACAGACCCCACATGGGGCACTAAGGTTGCGCTTGCACCCCCTGAACAGAACAGAGCGGCGCACAACTTTCGAGCGGTCCGCATCGCCAAACGCACCTGACTCCGGCAGGCACTTCCTGCGCAGGTCTCAGATTTTTGCGCCTTCCCCGCCGCCACGTTTTCTCGCTTTGGCTCGCGCTGATCTAGCGACGCAAACACTACCACCAGCCCCAGAAGGAGCAACACGAATGACGAATAAGACCATCCAGCAGAACGCCGCCGCAGCCTCCACCCCCGACCAGAAGTCTCCTGCCGCACGCCCTGGATCTGCTGCGGGCCTTTCGTTCTCGCGCCTGTTCTCGACCCCCGGCGTGAGCCCGTATGACGAGGTGACCTGGGAGAAGCGCGACGCCGTCATCCAGGACTGGAAAGGCAAGCTGATCTTCGAGCAGAAGGAGGTGGAGTCGCCCGTGGACTGGTCGATGACCGCGACCAACATCGTCGCCTCCAAGTACCTGCACGGACACATCGGCATCGCTGCGGGCCAGGAAGGCGCACGCGAGTCCGGCGTCCGCGCCCTGATCACCCGGGTAGCGGAATCGATTCGCGATTGGGGCATGCAGGCGGGCTACTTCGCCTCATCCGATGACGCGGCCACGTTCTACGCCGAGCTGGTGCATCTGCTGGTGAACCAGAAGGTAGCGTTCAACTCGCCGGTCTGGTTCAACGTAGGCTGCGATCGCCTGGAGCCGAACTCGGACGCTCAAAATTGGCATTGGGATTCAGCGAAGCGCCAGGTCATCTTCTCGACCACCGGCTACACCAAGCCGCAGTGCTCTGCCTGCTTTATCAACTCGGTGCAGGACTCGCTGGACTCGATCCTGACGCTGGCCAAGACCGAGGGCATGCTGTTCAAGTGGGGTTCGGGCGCGGGATCGAACCTGTCTTCCATTCGTGGCTCGATGGAGACGCTCTCGGGCGGCGGCACGGCGTCGGGTCCGCTATCGTTCATGCGCGGCTTCGATGCCTTCGCCGGCGTCATCAAAAGCGGTGGCAAGACGCGCCGCGCAGCAAAAATGGTGGTGCTCAACATCGACCACCCGGACATCGTCGACTTCATCGAGTGCAAGGGCAAGGAAGAGGCCAAGGCCTACACGCTAATCGCGGCGGGCTACGACGGTTCGGGGCCGGACTCCGAGGCCTACAGCTCCATCTTCTTCCAGAACGCCAACAACTCCGTCCGCGTCACCGATGAATTCATGCACGCCGTAGAGCGCAACGGTGAATTCGCGACCCGCACGGTCAAAGACCGCAAACCCGTCCAGACCTTTCCTGCCCGCGATCTGATGTTGAAGATTGCCGAGAACACCTGGGCCTGCGGCGACCCGGGCATGCAGTACGACACCACCATCAACCGCTGGCACACGAGCAAGAACACGGCGCGCATCAACGCTTCAAACCCCTGCAGCGAGTACATGTTCCTGGATGATTCGGCCTGCAACCTGGCCAGCTTCAATCTGCTGAAGTTTGTTTCGCCCGGCGGCCAGTTCGATATTCCCGCGTACCGTCATGCCATCGCGATCGTCACGACAGCGATGGAGATTATCGTCGATTCCGCCGGATATCCCACCGAGATGATCGCGAAGAATTCCCACGACTATCGTCCTCTGGGTCTGGGCTACGCCAACCTCGGCGCGCTCCTGATGTCCTTCGGTCTGCCGTATGACTCCGATGCGGGCCGCGACTTTGCCGCGACGCTGACCGCAATCCTGTGCGGCGACGCGTATCACCAGTCTGCCGTGATTGCGGGCACCTGCCCACCGCTGGCTGCGGCGACCGCGTTCTGCCAGCAAGCGGAGGAGACCGGCGGAGCCTGCCCCGGCTTCTACATGAACCGCGAGCCATTCCTCGACGTGATCCGGATGCATCGCGCTGAGGTGAACAAGATTGGCGGGTCGAAACACTCGTCCGAGCCGTTCCATGTTCCGCAGCTGGACGCTCTGATTGACGCGAGCAAGGCCGCGTGGGACGCCGCGCTCGCGCAGGGTGAGCAGTCCGGGTATCGCAATTCGCAGGTGACGGTGCTTGCGCCGACCGGGACCATCGGCTTCATGATGGATTGCGACACCACGGGCATCGAGCCCGACCTGGCGCTGGTGAAGTACAAGAAGCTGGTCGGCGGCGGCATGATCAAGATCGTCAACAACACCGTGCCTTCCGCGCTGATCAAGCTGGGCTACAGCGAAGACGCGATGAACGCCATCGTGAGCTACATCGACGCGACCGGAACGATTGAAGGCGCGCCGGGCATCAAGCCCGAACACCTTGCCACGTTCGACTGCTCGTTCAAACCCGCGAAGGGCACGCGCTCCATCTCCTACATGGGCCACATCAAGATGATGGCGGCGACGCAGCCGTTCCTCTCGGGCGCGATCTCGAAGACGGTGAACCTGCCCAACGACTGTTCGGTAGAGGATATTGCCGAGGCGTACATCGAGAGCTGGCGGCAGGGCCTGAAGGCGGTCGCGATCTATCGCGATGGATCGAAGGGTGCACAGCCGTTGAACGTCTCTTCGGACGCCGATAAGAAGAAGGATTCGGACGCCAAGAAGGCAGGTGAGGTCTCGGCCGCAGCCGCCGCGCAAACCGAGATCGACGAAACCATCGCAGCCGAGCGCGAAGCAGCCGCAGCACTGGCGACGGCAGCGCGAATTCCTGCGGGCGATAACCTTTCTATCCTTTCGCGCGCACGCGAGGCGGTGCTTAACCAGCAGGACCAGGTAGCCGCCCTGCAACTGCAGCTTGCTACGCATCTAGCCCGGTCGCTTCAGAATGCCGACTCCATCGACTCAAAGCAGCCACCCCGGGCTGTGCGCCACCGTCTGCCGGCAGAGCGTGCATCGGTCACGCACAAGTTCGCGCTGGGCGGGCACGAAGGCTACATTACGGTTGGCCTCTACCCCAACGGGCAGCCGGGCGAGATCTTCATCCGCATGGCGAAGGAAGGCTCCACCGTCTCGGGCCTGATGGACTCATTCGCGACGGCCATCTCTCTCGCTCTGCAGCACGGCGTACCGCTGAAGGTGCTGTGCGAGAAGTTCGCGCATACGCGCTTTGAGCCCTCGGGTTGGACCGGCAACGAGCAGATCGGCTATGCGAAGTCGATTATGGATTACCTCTTCCGCTGGATCGAGCTGCGCTTTCTGCAGGGCACGCAACTGGATCTGTTCAGCGGCCTTGGCCCACAATCTGGCATCCGCACGTCCGTGCCAGTTGAGGGCAGCGTCAACGCCCCGGCCAACACGGTAAGAATGCCCTTCGAAGGCGGACCGTCCGGAACCGCGGTACCCGTCCACACAATCCACCTGAACCCGGCGGAGCGCACAGCAACGGATGTGACGGTGACGACCCCACCCCAGCAGGTCCACGTCACGGGCGGCGCAGCTACGTCGGGCAGCGCGGATGCACCATCCTCCCTGGGCGACGCACCATCCTCCCGCAGCGCAGATGGCATGTCATCCCGCAACCCAGATGGTTTGTCATTCCGCAGCGCAGATAGTTTGTCATCCCGCAGCGCAGCGGAGGGATCTGCTTCTCACCTCCACGCTGCCGAAGAATCCGAGTACGACCGCAGCGCCCCCCAGGGCGGCATAGCACCCGACCTGCAGGCCCGCAGCGGCCTAGACTCCGCCAACCCCCGGAGCATGGAAGACCGCGGCATCTTCCACGCCGCCACTGCCATGCAATCCATCGTCAACATGGGCGACGCCCCCAGTTGCGCCACCTGCGGAGCCATCATGACCCGCAACGGAAGCTGCTACCGCTGCATGGAATGCGGCAGCACCAGCGGCTGTAGCTAAATCGCTATCGAATCTTACGAAGGAGGGAGTGAAATGATCTTTGAAGAACTCACGTCAGTCGTCCGCACACATATGCATAATGAGTTTCAAGCAGAGCAGTCCAGCCAGCATTGCCCTCCTTACAGGCCTAAAGTGCTCACTGCTCTCGGAGAGTCGATCTTTTGCGCCACCATGGAAGAACACTTATTACATGGAACAGAGGACACGTTGAGGCAGGCTCTGAGCCCTTCTATATTTTGGGTCGAACGAGGTATCCGGAATACCAAGAAAGGGCCCGTGCCCTACACTCTTCCCGGCCATCTGCGTGCCAAAGTCTTCGCTGTTACAGACTTCAATAGTTGGTATATCCGTGGCTTATGCAAGCAACTGATGATCGAAGGTGTCGAAGTTTGCGAAGTATATAGAGCCGAACACGCCTACGAGCCGAGAGGGGAGTGTGCGCTCCTCGAAGGTAAAATCTTGAGAGTAGATGTGGTCTATAGGGGTCACCGCGCGCGCTATCACCCGGAAAGTGCTGCGAATCCGCTCGCTGTGTCGATTCCAGCAGGACCTAATTGTCATCACTCGATCCGCAGGACAGCGAGAGATGTCAACGTCGCAGCATAGAGTTCAGAGTGCCATCACTCTGAGGAGGCTGGATCCGCATGCAGGCTACTGAACGTCGTTGGAGTGTCGCGTAAGCTCGAGCGGGGATGGCCCAGGATGGTGACAATTGGATAAACGAGCTCGTGTGGGACAGGTATATAACCTCATGCGAACTGCACGGCTAAACGTGCTCTACTATGAAATTTTGTTGTCGCGATGGACCAAGGTCATTCGGCTTCATGATGTGCTCGTTGCAGCAGCGGGCACAGCTTCCCCATTTGCATTCCTGAATCGTTCGAGCGCTCCCTTCAGGGCACAAGCTTGGTTCTATATCACTATCGCCGCTGGAGTGATTGGAGTTCTGAAACCGATCCTTCGACTGGACCGGCAGGTTTCCCTCTATTCGGAGTTAGTTACACACTATCGGGAACTGTTTCACGACCTGAAATGCATCGCGGATGACGTTGAGAGCGCCAAAGACTTCAACACGCAGATGGACCAAAACTTCGTTCGCTGCCGACTAAAGGAAGGCGATTTGCAGAAGAAAGAGCCTCCGCCGAATCGAAGAAGGATAAAGAAGTTGCAGCTAGCGGTCGAAGCAGAGTATAACGTGGAGAATTGGTGGTACCCAGACTAGGAGGCATCATGTCAGACGAGCCCAGAAAACGCCCGCACGATCCCAAACAGGGGCAGCAACAGCCAACTCCAACGCGCGATGAGCAGAAAGATTCGATCAATAAACGCGGGGACGTTAACAAGAGCGTCCCGGGGAAGGTGCAGCCGATCGAGCAGTGGTCTCAACCGAAGAAGAAAAATAGTTAATCTGCAGCTTCAATCGCCGTCACCAATCTAGATTCCGGCCGTTGATTAAAGACGCCCCTGAACTTTCCGCTTAGCATCCTGTCATTGGTAACTTCTCCACTTTGAAAGGCGTCGTTCGAAGCTCAAGCGGCTTGCCAGAGGGTTAGGACCTCATCACAAGCCACGTTCAACACGTCCTTCGGTGCGAAGCCATTTTTCGGTCCTGTTATTTTCGTCCCGCTGGCAACCTGTATGCATTCGACACCACTAGGAAGTACAGGCAGTCCTTGCTCCACAGCGGCCTCGTAAAGAACATGGAGCAGAATGGCAGGAACGCCTCCAGCGAAATCACCCTTGCCCATGTTGAGTTTCAGCAATTTCATCTCACCATTCTCTATGACAACAAGATCGGGACGGGCGCTCACTACTAGGCCGTTGTGTGTGTAGTACAGACTTTTTCCTGGCTGCACAAGCAAGCTACGCTGTCCAAACGAGGACAGGTACTGCGTGATTACTCTGTAGTTCTGGGTGAACTGAGTCTTTCTCCTTGAATCCTGCTCGATAGCTGCACCCTCCGCGAGTACCTCCAGCTTTGATTTCACGTAGGTTACATCCCCTTTGTGGTGGTGACGGATCGCCGCAAGAGCCGAGACATAGTAGTTGGATCTTCCGACACTCTCACTTGAGGTCGGATACTTGAATTGCTTAAGTCGGCTGGCCTTCCGCGCCGCCTGCGCCGACACGACCTCGGCGAAGCCCCTCATCGAAAGCTTCCGTTCAATCGAACTCATACAGCACCTCACAAGCCGACTATGATTAGCATTCTGCAATCGGGCCTGTCGAACCGTTCTGACGCGGGAAACGACCTCTGACCTTGAGCCACATGATAGCGTGGTGTCCCGCTCCGGAAAAGTGCGCTGGGGGTATGGGCCAACCCGTTCACCCCAGAGACTTTAGCCTTCCAAACGTACTCGAAGGGTACCTGGTCCAGACCTAAGCTGAGCGGAATCAAGACTTTGAGCCCAAAGTACGGGGGGTGGGTACCCCTACTTCTCGTTCTCCGGGATTGCGATGCGGTTGAAGTCGTCGGCTAGCTTGTGAAGCGCGGCTGGAACATCCGCGCCACTCAGGGGTTTGCCGTGGCCCGGAATAACCGTGCGAGGCTCAAGCGCAGCCAGCTTGCGCACCGAGAGTTTGGCAGCCTCCCAGTCGGAGGTGAAGGACGCCGGAGGGCCATGCAACTCGGGGTGCTGGGTCAGCAGGACCTTGAAGAAGCTCTCTTCCGGCGTAGTGCAAAAAGCGTCGCCTACGAGTAGCGTCTGGTCCGATTCGCGATAAAACGAGACGTGGCCCGGAGTATGCCCAGGAGTGTGCAGCATGGTCCAGCCGGGAAGCTCGGTCAGCGACAGATCGGAGCCTTCGCCCGGCAGCGCTCGCAGGCGATCGCCCACATCGATTGGCCGCGTCGGCAGCATGGGCGACAGCAGCGTCATCAAGCCGCCGCCAGCCTTCCAGTTGGGCGCGGGATACGACTCCTTCCCGGTGAGATAAGGAAATTCGAGCGGGTGGGCGTAGATGGGGACGTTCCAGCTCTCGGCCAGATCTTTAACCGAGCCGGCGTGATCGAAGTGGCCGTGCGTGAGGACAATGGCATTGGGCGCGCTGCGGAAGTGCTTCTCTGTCCAGCTCTTGATATGCCCGGCCATGTGCGGGATGGCGGCGTCGATGAGGGTCCACGAGCCATCGGGATGAGTGACCGCGAAGACGTTCACGAACCCGATGCGCAGCCCCAGAATGTCATCCGCAATCGCGTCCATTGGCAATGCGTCGCCCTCGGGAATCTCTACTTTATCCATGATCGTTGTCGCCTCTCTCGAACGTTTAGAGGCGGTCAAGGGAGCAAAGGCTGTCTTTGCCCGACGGAGCAATACATTCGCCGCGAAAAAGCGCTCCCAGCGACCGAGACGAATCTCCTGGAAGCGCCGCAGGGTAGTTCGCTGACAGTGACAGGCGACCAGATTCGCTGCCGGTGAAGTTGTGAGATCAAGGCGGTGCGTGTTGATTATGGAGCTGCGAAGCCGGAATAGAAGTCTGGCCCCCTCTGGATTGAGACGCAGCAGCTCGAAACTTCGGGCTGCGCCGGATTTACGGCTCAGCCAATTGCCTTCTGCAGCGTGGATGTGAGGGGATGCTGAGGCAGTGCCTTGCGCGGTAAACTCTGGGAAGCACGCTGCTCCTGCTGATTTGAAAGGAAAATATTTGTCTACTGAACGTGAATTTGCGCACGCCATGTTGCGAGAAATCTATGAGCAGCCCGACGCGCTGCGCCGCACCCTGGATGCTTACATCCACGCGAACACACTACGCGAGGCGCCGTTCGCGTCTGCGCTGGAAGCGCTGACTGGACGTCATAATCTGCTGATCTCAGCTAGTGGATCGAGCCGCCACGCAGGGCTGATCGGCGAAATTCTGTTCGAAGATTTTGCCGGTCTGCCGGTGGATGTGGAGTACGCGAGCGAGTACATCTATCGCTCGACGCAAACGATGGCTGCTCCATGTTTCCTGGTGCTGTCGCAGTCCGGCGAGACGGCGGACACGCTGGAGGCGTTGCGCGAAGCTAAGTCGCGCGGAGCTTCGACCATAGCAATCACCAATCATGCAAGCTCGTCGATGGCGCACCTGGCGCAATGTTCCCTGCCCACCAAAGCAGGGCAGGAAAGGGCGATCCCGTCGACCAAGAGCTTCACGACGCAGCTGCTCGTGCTGAACCTGCTGGCGTTGTTTGCGGCTCGCGTGCGCGGGCGCATGACGCGCGCTGTGATTGAAAAGCATCTGGCCGATCTTGAGCAGCTTCCCGGATTGATTGAACGTGCGCTGCCCGCGTGGGAGTCGGCCATTGCGGATCTTGCGCGAACCGTACTTGGCCCGCAGACGTTCCTGTTTCTCGGACGCGGCATTCATTACCCGATTGCGCGCGAAGGCGCGTTGAAGATGAAGGAATCAGCCTACGTGCATGCTGAAGGCTACCCCACGGGCGAGTTGAAGCATGGACCCAATGCGCTGGTGAGCAACGCGACCACAGTACTGGTCCTGGCCACGCACGATGCTGCTTCCCCCGACAGCATGCTGCGCTATAACAGCACCGTGCGTCTGCTGAACGATCTGAAGCAGCAAGGCGCGACCGTCATTGCCGTTGCGACCGAAGGTGATGCAGACGTGCCTGCCGCGGCGCAGCATACGATCTTCGTGCCGCCTTGTGCGGAGCATCTTGCGCCGATGCTGGAAGTGATTCCGCTGCAATTGTTCGCTTACTTTGCCGCATTGGAACGTGGAATCGATGTGGATCGTCCGCGCAACCTGACCAAGGCCGTGTTGAACGCGTAGCGAGGGCGCCGTGCGCAAAGACTCAGCCGATGTTTAGTTCGACCGCGACTGCCTGAAGCCTTCGGTCGCGGGTCATCAGGATAGCCCCTGGCGTTAACCGCGCCGAGGCCAGCAGTGCTGCGTCAACGTAGCCGATCCCTCGGCCAAAGAACCTGAATCGATTAATCAGACTCATCACCTCAGCCACCTCTGCGGTGGCGGCCTGCGGAAGCTCCGCAAGCAACTGCAGGATACGGGAGCGCGGTTCCAGGTTGACGAGGGCAAGTTCTCCGATGACAAACGGATGGCTAAGAACCTGACCGTGTTCCAGTAGAGAGACAACGACCGGGTCTTTGCGTGAGAGATGATCGATCCAGCGCGAGGTATCAATCAGGACCATTAAGCGAGGCGGCGCGTAGATGCCGGGTCCATACGACGACGCGGAATGTCCTTCAACTGCGGCTGACTACCGCCAAGCTGCGCCAAACGGCGTGCGCTTTCTCGTTCGATCAACGCGCCCAACGCCTCGCGGATGAGCGCGGATTTTTCGGTGAGACCCGTGAAAAATTGCGCTCGCGCGAGCAACGCTTCGTCGAGCGCCACAGTGGTTCGCATTTGATTCGACCTCCAAGGCTATGCACACACGATAACATCGATCGATGCCGCGATCCGTGCCTCCGCAATGTGGGTTGAAGCTGCGATACTGAACTGAGGTTCACGCTTGAGGGACACAACTGTGCCGGAGTTCATTACGCTGGACGACATTCTCGCCGCCGCCGACCGTATTACCGGCGTCGCCATTAAGACTCCGCTGATCGCGCTGCCCGGCTCGCATCCGGCCCTCTACATTAAGGCGGAATCCGCGCAGCCGATTGGATCGTTCAAGCTGCGCGGCGCGTACAACACCATTGCGCAGCTTACGCCAGAACAGCTTGGCCGCGGCGTGATCACGTATTCGTCCGGCAACCACGCGCAGGGTGTGGCCTATGCGGCGCGTGCGCTCCACTCAAAGGCCGTCATCGTTATGCCGGACAACGCACCGCAGGTAAAGATCGACGCCACACGGGCCCTGGGTGCGGAGGTGGTGTTTGTAGGGCCGGCGAGTTCGGCCCGTCGCGAAAAAGCCGAGGAGCTCGCGGCTGCGCATGGATACGCAATCATCCCACCCTACGACCATCCGCACATTATTGCGGGCCAGGCGACCTGCGGCCTGGAAATCGCGACGGAACTCCCCGATGCTGGCCTGGTGCTCTCGCCTGTCTCCGGCGGGGGCCTGTTGAGCGGCACGGCGACGGCGATCAAGCTGCTGGCCGAAGCGAGCCTTTGCAATGCAGACGTGAAGGTATGGGGCGCGGAGCCGGAGCTGGCCGGCGACGCAAAAGAATCGTTCGACACGCGCACGCTGGTGGAGTGGCCAGCAGCGCTGACCTCGCGCACACTGGGCGACGGGCTGCGCACGCAGTCCCTGGGACAGCTAAATTTTGAGCATATTCTGCGATTCGTTGACGGGATTGTGACGGTCAGTGAAGAGGAGATGCTGGCTGCCATGCGCCACATTCTGGCGCATACGGACCTCATCCCGGAACCGTCAGGAGTCGTAACACTAGCGGCTGCCCTCTACCATCGTGAGCAACTGCCACCCGCTGAGAAGACCGTGGTGATTCTTTCGGGTGGCAACGTTGACTCGGCTCTCCTGGCCAGTTTGCGAGCGTCCTGAACCGAGGTTCAAGGCGCGTGTGAGGCAATTCACCCTCACCCAGCGTCCAAGAGATATGCGCCGTTTCCTTCCTTTAGCCGCAGTCCTGATCGCGCTTCCCCTGATTGCCCAGAACCCGAACGTTCCGCGCTCTGGTCACGACCGCTCTGCGCTGGCTACGGTGTTGCACGACACCATTGTCTACGCGGCGGCCGATGACAGTTCGCAGCGCGTGACCGAGGTCCTGCCCGGACACGAGGTGGTGGTCGTCGAGCGCACGGGGCCATGGGTGAAGGTGTTCGCCAATACCGACAAACCTGATCGCACGGATGACGCGGATACGCCGGAGTTCAGCGCTGACGCGCCCACACCGCAATCCGGTTGGATCAAGGACAAGGGTCTGGTTTCCTTCGCCACGCCCGATGGCGACGCGATCCTGTTCGGCTCGGCGGCAGACCTGGAAGACGTGGCCTCGCGTCCGCACGCACCCACCTATGCGGCGTCCAGTGCGCACCTGTTGTACGCGCGCGTAGTGAATTATTTTCCTCAGTCACGGCTCGACCCTGAAGCTGCATACCGCTCGGCTGATATTCGCTGGCAGTTGACCAAGTTCGACAACGCTTCCCTGCCCTCGGCGCATGAACAGGAGGCTTACCTGCGACCGCAGATCTATGAAGGCGATATGAAGCGGATCATCAAGTTCTACCCGCAGACCGACTACGCGGCGCTGGCAGCCTGGGATCTGCTGGACAACAAGTTGTGCGGCGACTGGCAGGGTCTGCCGAAGTGTCCCGAGATGGAGGCGCATCTTTACTTGAAGTACGCGCAGAACTGGCAGGCGTCGAGCAAAGCGGCCGAGGCGACCTATGACGCGGCGTATCGTTATGGCGTGCTGGTTTCGATGTACCTGGTGGACAACAACAAAGGGCGGTCGAAGTCGGCGGCGAAAGATGCAGAAAAGATTGCAGAGGATATGCGCACGCGCTTCCCGGATTCGGATTTTACCCGGCGAGCCCAGAGCATTGTCTTCCGCGTACAGCAGGGCGTTCCAATCTTTGGCAGTGACCGCGAGTAGACAGCCCTGCGGCGGCAAGGTTTTCTACCGCTAGAATGTCTGCATGCTCATCCTGAAAATTATTCTCTTGGCCATCGTTCAGGGCCTGGCCGAACTTCTGCCTGTTTCGAGTTCCGCGCACGTCATTGTGGCCGAAAAGCTGATGGGCCTCGACCCTACGACGCCACGCATGACGCTGCTGCTGGTGATGCTGCATACGGGCACGATGTTCGCCGTGATTGTCTATTTCTGGAAGCGTTGGCGGCAGAGTTATTTCCGTACCGCAGCGGAGTTCAAGAGCATTTTCATTCGCATTGCGCTGGCGACGATTCTCACCGGAGCGGTTGGTTATCCGCTCAAAAAAATCATTGAGAAGACGATGATGCATGGCGCGGGCAAGGCCGAGATTGAGCAACTCTTCGGACGTCTGGACCTGATCGCGATTGCCCTGTTCTGTGCCGGCGTGCTGATCCTCATCGCAGGACTGGCGCGACGGCGGTCGACCGCTGGGGAGCATGCATTGGCCGAAGACACAGACCTGACGCTTGGCCAGACTTCGGCGATCGGCCTGGTGCAGGGATTGTGCCTGCCGTTTAGGGGTTTTTCGCGCTCGGGTGCGACGATATCGGTCGGCATCCTGACCGGCGTCGCGCGCGAAGCGGCTGAGACGTTCAGCTTCGCCCTGGCGGTTGTGCTGACTCCGCCGGTGGTCGCGTACGAAGCACTGCGGTTAGTGAAGGCGTCGCATGCGGCGGCGACTGCGGGTCAGCCGTTTGACTTGCATGGGTCGATTCTGCTGAGCCTGATGGGGATGGTGTTTTCGTTCCTGGGCGGTATGCTCGCGCTCAGGTGGCTTTCTGCCTGGCTGGAAGCCGGCAAGTGGTATCTGTTCGGGATTTATTGCCTGGTGGCTTCAGCGATTATCTTCTTTCTGTACTTACGCGGATTCTAGAGTGGTCCTCCTGATTACGAGGCCGACTGTGATCATGATCTATGCCGATGCCCACCGAAAGCTGACCCCACCTTCCAGCTACCTCTATAGCTGATTCTGTAATGGTGTACAGCGTTGCGGCTTTTGGTAAATACAGGGATCCTTCACTACGTTCAGGATGACGACTCTACAGGATGCGAGATCGTTTTCCACGAGGTAGTAAGTGGATGTAGAAAGGCCACCTCCGTGCTCTGGATGTCATTCCCGAAGGGAATCTGCGTTTGTTCTTACTGTTACCGGTTCTCTACACCATCTGCAAATCCGCCTAGGAACTTGTTGAAGAAGCTGCGATCGATGCGTGATTGTTGGTATTTGGAGGTTCTTTCGGGCTGATTCTGTTTGAAGGAGCGTTTTGACCAAGTTCCTAGAGCTGATTCGCCGTTCCGGAGAGGCGTTATCCTGAACTTAGTGGAGTATCCCTGGATTCGCCGAACGCGGCGATACCGTACACCATTATGAAATCAGCGATAGAGACAACGGCGAAGGCCACGGCAAAGGCAGATTCCCTTCGGGAATAACAACTAAGAAGCGAGACCGGATTTCCATTCCTGTCGAGGCGTCATCCTGAACGTAGTGAAGGATGCCTGTATTCGTCGAACCCGATTATGCAATATGGAAACTCTGCTGCTCCAGCGGCGTGCCTTTATTTCTTATCTGCGCTGGCGGATGGTGCGCTGGGAGCAGGCGTGCTAGCGGGCGCGGCAGGTGCAGATGCCGGGGCCGAAGCTGCGGAGTCGCTACCTGTGGAGCCTGCGGCGGGAGCCGCGGCGGATTCTCCGCCTGCTGCCGCGGGCTTTGCCGAGCCGTACCCATCGGCGTACCAGCCTCCGCCCTTCAGTGAGAAGGCAGGCGCGGAGAGCACGCGGGCCAGCGCACCGCCGCAGTGCGGGCAGGCTGTAATTTCGGGGTCGGAAAACTTCTGGATTTTTTCCGTCCTGCGATGGCAGGCGGAGCATTCGTATTCGTAAAGCGGCATTGTCGATTTCCTGAAGCTAGTCTACCGGAGCCACACCATGGCTGCGCTACGGAGCCAGTTGGACGAGACGCGCACTCGCAATAGCCTCTACCTGCTTCAGCGCGGAGAGCACATCCCCTGCGGCCACCGAACCGGGAACATCGATCTGCACCACCGCAAGCGCCTGGCCCTCCGGGATTTTTTGCGAGCCGCTGGATGAGCTGCGGCCCAGGGCAAAGTTGGCGATGTTCACCTGCTGCTCCCCCAGGATGGTCCCGATCCGGCCGACCACGCCGGGTACGTCGAGATTGCGGATGACCAGCAGGGTTCCGTTCAGCGGTGCTTCGATGTCGATGCCGTCGTAGCTGAGCAGACGCGGCGAGGTTCCATGGAGCACGGTGGCGGAGGCCGAGGTGTCCGCGTTCCCGCCCGCTGCAACCGCGTAGTGCAGCACGAGCCGCAGAACAGAGCCGGAGCCGCCGGGGACGAACTCCTTCTTGTCCTCCTGGATGCGGATGCCACGCTCCTGCGCGATAGCGGCGGCGTTGATGCGATTGACGGCGGGCGTGCCGTCCTCGCTCCCGGCAAAGATTCCGGCAAGCGCAGCGTTGCGAATCAGGTCGGTCTTGCCCGTGGCGATGCGGCCAGTGTAGGCAATGTGAATCGACTCCAAATTGCCTTCGGCGGCAGGGGACAGAAACGCTCCGAGCCGCTCGGCCATGTCGACGTAAGGTGCAATCTCGAGATACTCCTCATGGCTGAGTGAGGGTAGATTGACGGCGTTTTGCACGACGCCAAGCTTGAGGTAATCGCGCACCTGGCGGGCGAGTTGCAGGCCGATGGCCTCCTGGGCTTCGTCCGTCGCACCGGCGATGTGCGGGCTGAGCAGGACGTTGGGCAGGCCGAAGAAGACAGAGTCCTTCAGGGGCTCGGCGTGGAAGACATCGAGTGCCGCGCCTCCCACTTTGCCGGACTTCAAACCGTCGCCAAGTGCAGCATCGACGATCAGTTCGCCGCGCGCGCAGTTGATGATGCGCACGCCGGGCTTCATGATGGCGATTGAGGTCGCGTTGATCATGCCTTCGGTCTGCGACGTAAGTCCGACGTGCAGGGTGAGATAGTCGGCCTGATAGAATACTTCGTCCAGTGAGGTGAGCGAGACTTCATTTTCGCGCGCGACGACCGGCGCGATGAACGGATCGTACGCGACCAGATTCATGCCGAACGCGCGGGCGCGGCGAGCGACCTCAAGGCCGATGCGCCCGAGCCCTACGATGCCTAGCACCTTGCCGCGCAGCTCTGAGCCCTGTAGAGATTTCTTGTCCCATTTGGCCGCGTGCATCGTCTCGTTCGCGCGCGGAATGGAACGGGCCATCGCGATCATCAGGCCCAGCGTGAGTTCGGCAACGGCGACGGCGTTAGCGCCGGGCGTGTTCATCACGACGATGCCGCGATGGGTCGCCTCATTGGTGTCGATGTTGTCTACGCCCACACCGGCGCGGCCGATAACGCGGAGTTTGGGCGCGTGCGCCAGCAGGGCAGCATCGGCCTGCACGGCGGAGCGGACGATCAGGGCGTCGGCATCGGCCAGTTCTTCGGGCAGCGACTTGATCTGGTCGGCGGTGACGCAGGTCCAGCCATGTTCAGCCTGAAAAATCTGCAAGGTTGCGGGAGAGACTTTCTCAGCCAGAACGATCTTCAAACTTCGCCTCACAGGTTGGGCAGTAGGGATAGGCTCTGAACAAGCGATTGCCTTCGATGATACCGTGTCCTTCACAGCACAGTGACGTCAGCGCAACCGAGCTCCCCTACCGGGCAGGAAGTTGCCGAGCCGGTCGATGCGCGTGCTTCCGGGTTGCACGGAAGATAATCACGGTACTGATAGGCAGCGGTGGGCTCCCTGGGGTATGCTTCTGTTTTCGCTGCCTTCGCCGGGACCGCGCAAGTAGGTTCAGAGACTGACGGCAGCAGGTTGGGACAGGGACATTCCACATGGCCAAGACCGTAGGCGTTGTACTTTCAAACCGGATTGCGATTGGGCTGGTGGTCGACCATAAGGTGCAGGGAGAGCTGCGCATCCATCCTGAGGGCGAGGAATCTGACGGGGAACTGGTAGAGCTGCATACGGAGGCGCTCGTACGCACGGTATGCGAACAGGTGATCCGGTTCAAGGATTCGCAGAACGAGATCTCAGCGGTGGGAGTAGCGGTTCCGGGGCTAGTGAAGGCGGGCGTGATTGAAGACTCCCCCAATCTGCCGCAGTTGAAGGGCGCGCGGCTGGCGGAATTACTCTCGGCCGAGTTGCACACCCATGGGCTGGATTGTCCCGTGGAGATCCTGAACGATGCCGACGGCGTGGCCGCTGGGCTCGCAGCCCGGGAAGGCCGGCTGAAAGACAACATCCGCGTGTGGACTCTGGGCGTCGGTATCGGATACGGGTGCTATCCGGATACGCCGAACTTTGGCGAGGGCGGACACACGACGGTGACGCTTGATTCCAAAGAAAACTTCTGCGGGTGCGGCGGACGCGGCCACATGGAAGGCATCATGGGCCATCGCGCCATGCGCTTGCGTTTCCTCGACATGGAGCCGGAGGAAATCTTCGCGGAATCGCGCAAAGGCGACCGGCGTTGCCGGGAGTTCGTCGAGCTGTGGCACAAAGCGCTGGCCGCAGCCACGGCAAGCTCCATCCACACTTCTGGTCCGGGGCGGTTCTTTATCACCGACTTCAACGCCCGGTTCGTCGACCTGAAGCTGGTGAAGGAGTACGTCCATCAGATGGTCAAGATGAGCCCGTTCCAGAGCTATTCGCTTGAGGTTGTTAAAGACAGCCAGGAGACACGTGTGATTGGATCGGCGGTCGCCGCGGAGCATGCAATTGCCCGCAAACGCTCCGCGGCCCGCAGCAAAGGGCCTAAGGAATCAGCCTGAAGGGCACGCCTCAACGTTGGCAGGTGGGACAGAAGATGGTCGTCCGCCCACCTATAATCAGTTTCTTCAGCGGGGTCTGGCAGTCTGCGCAGGCCTGGCCGGCACGTCCATAGACCTTGTGCTCCAGTTGGAAGAACCCGCGCACTCCATCCGCATCGACATAATCAGAGACTGACGATCCGCCGAGGGCAATGGCGTGCTTCAGCACGTCCACCAGCGCGTGGCGCAGGCGCTGGAGTTCTGTGCGGGCAAGCCGGCCAGCCTGGCGTCGTGGACGAATCCCGGCGCGAAACAGGCTCTCGTCCGCATAAATATTGCCGACGCCGTGCAGTAGCGTCTGGTTCAGCAGAGCAGCCTTGATGGGCGTCTTGCGTTTGCGAAAAAGTGCAACGAAGTCATCGTCCGAGATGGTGAGCGGCTCCGCGCCTGGGCCGCCGTAGCCTGCAGCCTGTACGGAAAGCCGGCCAAAGCGACGTGCGTCAACAAAGCGCAGTTCGTGGCCGCCGCTCAGCGTCAGCACGGCATGGGTGTGGGGCGGTAGCGGAACGTCAGGCGAGGAGACCAGCAGGCGCCCGGTCATTCCGAGATGCACAAGGAACTCAGCCACGTGGCTTCCTTGCTTCAGCGAAACGACAACAGTTTTTCCCACGCGCTGCACACGTTCGATGCGCGCTCCGGTCAGCACTTCTGCTATCTCACTCTCCGGCGACTTGAAGGTCTGAGGCTTGCCGCTGGTCCACACCGAGAGGATCTTCTGCCCTTGCACGCGGGCATGAACGCCATTGGCTACGGTTTCGACCTCGGGAAGTTCGGGCACACCTCGATCTTACTTGCCACCTAGGACCAGTGCTGACACTGCAAGGGTGCTATGGGATAGCGACTCACCTGAAGGGCCCAGCGTCAGAGCTGAGGGGGCGGAGTGGAAGCTGGGGCCGGGTTCGCCGTGCTGGGATTGGTTGAGGGCGTTGGGTTCTGCTGGCTCTCGTTTGAAGTGCTGGGCGATGTTGCGGACGGTGTGCTGTTAGTAGCAGGGGCGGCAGACGGGAACCCTGACGACGCAGGTGCGGGGCTAGGCGGGGGAATCGTCTGGGCGGGTCCAGGTGCGTCCTCGATGCGCTGATTGCCCGGCTCGACTGGCCGACCATACGCTGGCACCACACCAGTCTGGGTAGGCCCGGGCACATCCTGAATTCGGTTCTGCTTCTGCTGCGCATCGCTTTGCTGCTGGGCAGCCTGGATCTGTTGTTCGTTCAGCGCGGCAGCGCGCGCAGATTGAGCCTTCTGCTGCTTGAGCAGCTTCTGGTCGGCGGCCTGCTGGCGTGAAGAAGATGCGGATGTGGAAGGCGCGTCAGACTTCGCTGGGGCGTCGTTCTGATCCACATTTCCGGCAGCACGGACGCGGTTTCGCCCAATCTTGCGCTTGCGCGAATGCTTATGTGCGGTTGAGTTGTGGGTCTGAGGAGACGCTGCCGCGGAAGCATCCTGGGGCAGAGCCTGGGCAGCTAACGGCAACACCAGGCTAACGAAGAGGAGAAGCCGAATTTGATGTAAGAAACGAGCGACCATGGTGAACTCCGTAGGGCGTGAGATTGCAGTGAAAGGGGCTGGACCAGAGGTGCGGTTGTAGGCCGCCACTCCGGACCAATGGTTTAGTGATGCGGCGGAGGCTCCTTGTTCGGGCCGGGCTTCGCTTTCTCCTGAGCAGGCTGTGGGCGAGCGCGTTGTTGAGCAGCCTGCTGTTGAGCAAGCTGTTGCGCGGCCTGCTGCTGTGCGCGTGCTTGCGCCTGCTGTTGTGCTTGTTGCTGGGCACGCTGTTCAATCGCCTGTAGCTGTGCCCGTGCTTGTGCTTGCTGCTGCGCCTGCTGCTGCGCTTGCTGTTGTGCTAGTTGCTGAGCGCGCTGTTGAGCGGCCTGCTGCTGCGCACGTTGCTGCGTTTGCTGTTGCGCTTGTTGTTGAGCACGCTGCTGCGCGGCTTGTTGCAGTGCGTGTGCCTGCGCTTGCTGTTGCGCTTCTTGTTGAGCACGCTGTTGTGCGGCTTGCTGCTGAATGCCTTTCGCCTGCTGTTGCGCCTGCTGCTGAGCGGCTTGCTGCTGCGCACGTTGCTGCGTTTGCTGTTGCGCCTGCTGTTGGACGCGTTGTTGCGCAGCCTGCTGTTGAGCACGTTCTTGCGCTTGTTGCTGAGCGGCCTGCTGCTGAGCGCGTTGCTTTGCCTGCTGTTGCTCTGCTTGCTTTGCCTGCTGTTGAGCCGCTTGCTGCTGAATCTGCTGCTGCTGAGAACGCTGCTGAACTGCCTGTTGAGCACGTTGCTGCGCAGCCTTCCGTTGAGCAAGTTGCTGCTGCTGTTGCGCCTGCTGCTGGGCCAATTGCTGCTGCTTCTGGTTCAACTGCTGTAGTTGCGGCGCGCGTTGTTGCGCAGCGAACTGCTGGTTCTGCTGAACCTGGCGTTGTTGCAAAGCAAGCGCCTGTTGCTGGGCTAGCTGCTGCTGCTTCTGATTCACCTGCTGCAGTTGCTGAGCGCGCTGCTGGGCCGTCAACTGCTGGTTCTGCTGGACCTGGCGTTGCTGCAAAGCAAGCGCCTGTTGCTGGGCTAGCTGTTGCTGCCTGGCATTCTGCTGTTGCTGCAGGCCGCTGCGCTGCTGCAACGCGAGCTGCTGCGCCTGCTGGCCTGCAACCTGCTGCTGCTTCGACTGCTGTTGAATCTGCACCTGGCGTTGCTGCGCCTCTCTTTGCTGAATCTGCTGCTGCACCGACCGCTGCTGCTGGGCCAGCAGCAGCTGCTGCGCACGTTGTTGTGCTAGTAGCTGTTGTTGCTCTTGTGCCTTCTGCTGCTGGGTCAGCTGTTGCTGCTGCTGCGCCTTCTGCAAAGCTAGCTGCTGCTGTTTCTGCTGCAGCTGCATTTGACGCTGCTGGGCAAGCTGCTGCTCGGCCCGTTGCACCTGCACCTTCTGCTGCTGGAGCAGTTGCATCTGCTGAGGGTCTGGGCGAACAGCCGGAACGGGCGCGGCGGTCGCAACCAGCTGCGGACGCCCCTGGTTGGCCTGGAAGAACTGCTGCCGATTTTGTGCAGCCTGTTCACGTACCTGCACCTGCGTCTGCATCGGCGGCAGCCGGACCTCATGCAGCACGGCCCAGTCCTGCGGGCGTGGTTGGACATTATACCCTCCGGGTCCGTAGTAGCTGGGCCGCGGCTGTTCGAACTCGCGCTGATTGTAGTTCTGGACGTTGTAGTTGTAGACATTGGAATAGCGATTGCGATCGACGTGATTGAAGGCGAGATTCAGCAGAAAGGTCGTGCCGCTCCAGTAGCCGCCCTCGTAGCCTTCACCGTTGTACCCGTTGCCGTAGGGAACGCCCCCGTAGTAGCCGACGTGCTGCCCCCAAAAGCCATGGTGGAACCGGTAGCGGTTCTGGTTGTACGCCCAGTATGGCGGCGTCCAAAGGGCACCGTCATAAGGAGCCTGCACCCACGCACCGGGAACCCAGTAATATCCTCCAGGAGTGTAAGCCCAATACCCCGGCGTCCACACCACATTGGCTTGCGCGGGGTAAGGCTGCTGGTAAACCGGCAGCGGAGGCGGAGGCCGGTCGGCGTAGATCGGCTGCTGGTAGGGGTCCACCTCGGCGTCATACTGGTCGGCCGGAGGATAGTTGCCGCTCTGGGCGTACGGATCGTAATAGCCGTCCTGCTGGTCCTGAGCATATTGTCCGGAGTACTGCGCATTTTGATAGCCGCCTCCATAGTAGGGCTGGCCATTCGAGTACCCGTTGTTTTGCGGATACTGCTGACCGTTGGAGTAGCCGTTGTCCTGCGAGCGCTGCTGGTCTGCGGGATAGCTGGGCTGGTCGCGGTAGCCGGATTGATTGCCGTAATCTTTGCGGTTCCGATCGCTGGGTTGCGTCTGATAGCTGCCCTGGTATGCAGGCGGGGTCTGGTCGCTGCTCTGGTACGCAGGTTGCGTTTGATAAGCAGGCTGCGTCTGCGTGTAGGGCTGGTTAGTGTAGCTTTCTCCCTGCGCGCTACCCGGGCCAGCGCTGCTGCGCTGATCGAGAACACGCGTGGGGGCAGTGGGATTTGTGGACGTTGCAGCATATCCGGGTTGGCCGGCGTAGCCAGCTTGGCCAGAAGCGCCAGTCTCAGCGGGGTACGGATTGCTGGCTGCCGGGAATGCGGAAACAGGAGCGAGGTTGGCCGCGGCCGGATCCTGCCCGGGTGTCAGCGTGGAAGCCGCAGTAGGATCTGCGGGAGCAGCCGGATTCGGGGTCTGCTTCTTGCAGCCGGAGATGCCACCAGCGACGGTGAGTGTAAGCAGCGCAGCGACCGGAAGATTCAAGATGCGCATAATTGGACCTCCCGGGAGCCGTCTCTCTAGGTGCGAACGATTCCCTTACTTCGATGCAAACCCCGGCTGCATACAAGAGTTCTGCCAACAAAACTGCATAGGTCGTGGAGCGACTGGGCTCCGCCTTTTCAAGCGCCGGTTGGACGGCATAGAATCTGGGTGTGGGCAACCGTATGCCAGTCCGCGCAAAGTTGAAGCGCTTCCGCCATGGACGGCATGATCGCGGCCGCGTAGCCGGCTGACAGCCGCTCCTTCTGCGCAGGCTTTCTGGCCTGCCTCCTTTCACAGTCCATCTGTTCTCTTACCAACTTGCGCGCCTTGTGCGCGCAGAGGATTCATGCCATGTCGACTCAGCATCCTGACAGCTTTCAATCCCGTACTACCCTCGAATCCGGTGGGCGCACCGTCTCCTACTTCGCCCTGTCGGCGCTCTCGAAGAGAGGGCACGATCTGGCGCGTCTGCCGTTCTCGCTCCGCATTCTGCTCGAAAACCTGCTGCGCCATGAAGACGGCACCTCGGTCACGGCAGCAGATATTGATTTCCTGGCCAACTGGGACGCGCAGGCGATTCCGTCGCGCGAAATTGCCTACATGCCCGCGCGCGTGCTGATGCAGGACTTTACCGGAGTCCCGGCAATTGTCGACCTGGCCGCGATGCGCGATGCCATGAAGGCGCTGGGCGGCGACCCGGAAAAGATCAATCCGCTGCAACCGGCCGAGTTGGTGATCGACCACTCGGTGCAGGTGGACGAGTTCGGCACCGCAGGAGCGTACGACATGAACGCGGCGCTTGAGTTTCAGCGCAATCGCGAGCGCTACGCCTTCCTCAAGTGGGGGCAGACTGCCTTCAACAATTTTTCCGCCGTGCCGCCGGGCATGGGTATCTGCCATCAGGTGAATCTTGAGTACCTGGCACGCGTCGTATTCACAACACCCGCAGACCAGGGTGGCGAGGTCATGGCGTACCCCGACACGCTGGTCGGGACCGACTCCCACACCACCATGGTGAACGGGCTGGGCGTGCTGGGCTGGGGCGTAGGCGGGATTGAGGCCGAGGCCGCCATGCTGGGCCAGCCAGTCTCCATGCTGATCCCGCAAGTAGTCGGGTTCAAGCTGACCGGCAAACTGCGTGAAGGAACCACCGCGACCGATCTGGTGCTGACCGTGACCGAGGCTCTGCGCAAGCTGGGCGTGGTGGGCAAGTTCGTAGAGTTCTACGGTCCAGGAATCGCCGCGCTGCCCCTGGCCGATCGCGCGACCATCGCCAACATGGCTCCCGAGTACGGTGCAACCTGCGGCATCTTCCCGGTCGACGCCGAGACGTTGAACTACCTGCGGCTGACCGGACGCAACGAAGCCGATATCGCGCTGGTCGAGGCCTACATGAAGGCACAAGGTCTGTTCCACATCACGGACGCCGCCGAGGCTGTCTATTCGGCGACTCTGGAGCTCGATTTGAGCACAGTGGAACCGTCGGTCGCGGGTCCGAAACGTCCGCAGGATCGCGTTCTGCTCTCCGAGGCCGCCGCAAGTTTTCAGCAGCAGCTTCCGAATCTTCTGGGACCTGGCGGCAACAAAGGTGCGGCCCGCCAGATGGGTCGCTGGGAGGGTGAAGGCGGCCACGCTTCTGCCTCTGGCGACGTGACCAGTGCTGAAGCCATGCCCGCAGTGGGGACGCAGGCCAACCAGCCCATCGACGCAACCGTTGTGCCGGTGGCGACCTTGACCAGGGGCGCGGGTTCGGTCGCGGTCGAGGTTCCCGTGACCAGCGTCAAAGCGCGCTTTGGCGTCGATCCGGATCAGTATCTCGACCATGGTTCGGTGGTCATTGCCGCCATTACGAGCTGTACGAATACGTCGAATCCCTACGTGATGATCGCCGCCGGATTGCTGGCGAAAAAAGCCGTGGAAAAGGGTCTACGTACGCCGCCGTGGGTCAAGTCTTCGCTCGCGCCGGGCTCGCGTGTGGTGACCGACTATTACAACAAGGCCGGGCTGACCCGGTATCTCGACAAACTGCGCTTCAATACGGTCGGCTATGGATGCACGACCTGCATCGGCAACTCGGGTCCGCTGCCCACCGACGTTTCGAAGTCCATCGAGGATCATGGCCTGGTGGCTGTGTCCGTGCTCAGCGGCAACCGCAACTTCGAAGGTCGCATTTCGCCGGAGGTTCGCGCGAACTACCTGATGAGTCCTCCCCTGGTGGTGGCCTACGCGCTCGCCGGGACCATCAATCATGATTTTGCCAACGAACCCATTGGACACGGCAGAGATGGCTCGGCCGTCTACCTGAAGGACATCTGGCCGACGCAGGCTGAGGTGGCCGAGACGGTGCTGAATTCCATCGGCTCCGACATGTTTCGCCGACAGTATGCAACCGTCAGCGATGGCGATCAGAACTGGCAGAACCTTACCTTCCCCAAGGGAGATACGTATGGGTGGGAGAAGGATTCGACTTACATCCGCAAAGCGCCCTACTTCGACGGCATGCAGGCACAGCCCGCGCCGGTTGAGGACATCCGCGCCGCCCGTTGTCTTGCGGTGCTGGGCGACTCAGTCACGACGGATCACATCTCGCCGGCAGGTTCCATCAAGGCAAACGGGCCTGCCGGTAAGTATCTGTTGGAGCATGGCGTCTCCATCGCGGACTTCAACAGCTATGGCAGCCGGCGCGGCAATCATGAGGTGATGGTGCGCGGGACCTTCGCCAACGTAAGGCTGAAGAACCGCATGGCTCCGGGAACCGAGGGCGGCGTGACCCGGCTGCTGCCCGAGATGACGCAGATGTCGATCTACGATGCGTCCGTCGAGTACGCCACGCGCGGAACCCCGCTCGGCATTCTCGCGGGTAAAGAATATGGTTCGGGTTCCAGCCGCGACTGGGCTGCCAAGGGTCCGCGTCTGCTGGGTGTGCGCTTTGTCATCGCTGAAAGCTACGAGCGCATTCATCGCTCGAACCTGGTAGGCATGGGAATTCTCCCGCTGCAATTCCAACCTGAAGAGAACGCGGAAGCGCTGGGCCTCACCGGTGAGGAGATCTACGAGATCACCGGGCTCAAAGAGATGCTGGACAGCAAATTCGCTACAGGAAAAAATCTTCTGGTGAAAGCTGAAAACGGGACCGGCACCACCATCGAGTTCCCGGCAACGGTGCGGATCGACACCCCACAGGAGATTCTCTATTACCAGCACGGTGGCATTCTGCAATACGTCTTGCGCCAATTGGCAGAGAAATAAGTCGAACACGGCCAGCCAGTTCTACAGAGAGGGGTAAGTAGAAAATAAATGTAGAAAGGCTCCTCCGCCTTTTGTTGTCATTCCGGCGGGAATCTGCGTTTGTCTTTGCATGTTCTCGGTGACTAACATCACCTTTAATCAGCTCTCAAGCAGCCAAAGACGCAAAGTAAATCAGACGGAAGGTTGCCTTACCTAGCGTACTTGGCTGCTTCTACTTTGCGGATTGCGCCCGCTTTTGTTCCTAAACCACCGGCTACGCAGCATCTTCTCCCAGCATCTGAATACCTAGGAGATTAAACATGAAGACGAAGACACTACCGTGGATCGTGGCAGCAGTGGGAACCGGCGTGGCGGCTTATTTCTGGATGAAGCAACCCGGCATGCAGCATGCGACTGGAAGCGACAGCGTCGAAGGCGCGGCCGGCCAGACCAGCTTCTGGGGGTCAAAGCAGCGTGTCAAAGGCCTCGGAGCAAATTTGCTGGGCAAAGTGAAGCAAGGCCTCGGTCGGGCTACGGGCAATGACTCGCTTGCAGGAGAAGGATTGGTCGACCGGGCAGGCGGGTCGGTGATTGACGCGCTGGGCACAACCGCCCAAGCGGCTGGCAAGACACTGCACGACTTGAATCGCTAGGGTTGATTCTCGTTGGAAGCGCGAGGGAACGGCCCACGCCGTTGCCTCGCATTTTTGTGTCCCCGCGAAGCATGGTGCCGGTCAATTACCGCGTGTTCGCCACCGAACAGGCGCAGTATAAAATGACTCATGGGCGCGGGCGTTCCGTCGGCGCACTCCCACGAAAGTCTCCGGAGCACCCATTCACGTGTCTACAGCGTCCTCTGCCCCAAACTCTGCAAGCAAACCTCTGCGCCAATCCGCCGTTATCCTCGGTGCCCAGTGGGGCGATGAAGGCAAAGGCAAGATCGTCGATGTGCTTTCGGAAAAGTTTTCCGTCGTAGCGCGCTATGCGGGCGGACATAACGCCGGCCACACCGTCATCATTCACGGGCGCAAGTTTATTCTGCAACTGATTCCCTGTGGCGTCCTGCGTCCGGGATGTAAAGGCGTAATCGGCAACGGGGTGGTGCTGGATCCGGCCGCATTCCTGAGCGAAGTCAAAAAGCTGCGCGACGCCGGGCTGCCCATCGACGGGCAATTATTCATCTCCGATCGCGCCCAGGTCATACTTCCCTACCACCGCATGATCGAGCTTGCGGCCGAGACCGCGCCGGGGCGCACTCCCATCGGAACGACGCGGCGCGGCATCGGTCCCGCGTATGAAGACAAGATTCATCGCAACGGCCTGCGCGTGGTCGATCTGCTGAATACCTCGCTGCTGCGAACGCACATCAACAACGCCTGCCACGAGAAGAACACCATCGCCCACGCGCTGTTTGGCACGGAGCCGCTTGATCCGCGCGCCATGTATGAGGAGTATGTCCGCCTCGCCGAACAAGTTGCGCCCTTCGTCGCCGACACCGCCACGATGCTGAACCAGGCGATTGCGGGCGGCGAGAAGGTGATGTTTGAAGGCGCGCAGGGAACGCTGCTGGACATCGACCATGGAACCTACCCGTTTGTAACCAGCTCCTCTTCAACCGCAGGCGGGGCGGTCACCGGCACGGGCGTGGGCCCGACTCGCATTGGCACTGTCATCGGCGTCACGAAGGCATACGTCACCCGGGTAGGCGAAGGTCCTTTCCCCACCGAAATTACCGACAATAAGGCCGACCTGCTGCGCGCCCGCGGCCAGGAGTACGGCGCCGTGACCGGACGTCCGCGCCGCTGCGGCTGGCTCGACCTCCCGCTGCTGCGTTACTCGAACATGATCAACGCCACCGAGTGGCTGGTCGTCACCAAGATGGACGTGCTGGATGAGTGCGTCGAGATCCCTGTCTGCACCGGATACCTGATCGACGGCAAGCCGAGCGATTCGATCCCGGCCGACATCCGCGGGCTTGAATCGATCAAGCCCGTCTACACGACGTTTAAGGGCTGGAACGAATCGACGGAAGGCATCACGGAGTTCCACAAGCTGCCGAAGCAGGCCCAGGATTATCTGCGCTTCGTCGAGCAGCATGCAGGCGCAAAGATCGGCATGGTCTCCACCGGACCCGACCGCGCCCAGACCATCATGCTGCCGGAGTTCGAGGCCGCCCTGAACGCCTGAAATCGTCTCAATCACCCGTGGAGGTTCGTTGCCTCTGAGTTGTCATTCCGAAGGGAATCTGCGTCTACTCCTGCCGCCACGCCGACCAACAGCGGCTTTAGCATCAAAAGCACAACCCCCGCACCAGTCCTCCCGAGGGTCCACCATGGTTAGCTTCACCGTTCGCATGCGTTTCGACGAGTTGGACCACGACGTCATCCACGACCACCTGATCGCGTTGACGAGGGCGTCCCGCAATGAACCCGGCTGCCGAAACTACGTCGCCCACTTCCTCCCGGAAGACCCAGCCACGGTGCTGATCTACGAGCAGTACCGCGACGAAGCCGCCCTCGACCACCATCGCAACACCCCACACTTCGCCGAGCACGCCATAGGCGGTCTCTACCAACGCATGCGCGAACGCTCCGTAGAAAACCTAACCGCCGTCGAACCGTAGCTCCCCGGCAAACCGGTTTCAACGTTGGCAGCGTCTCAAGCGCATTGCAGAGCTCCGTTTTAAAGTGCAATGCCGTGGGCGCCACCCTGCGTCCTCTCCCGCCCTACTCCCCCGACCTGAATCCCATTAAAAAGCTCTTCACCAGATTCAAGGCGTTGCTCGCAAGGCCGCGACACGAAACTCCGCCACACTCTAGGAAAAGATCGGCAAACTGCTCGAATCTTTCTCGCCCCAAGAATGCGCAAACTACTTGGCGTCTTCAGGATGTGTAAACATATAAATTGCTTTAAAAAGGTTGACGCAGAACGCGAATCAGACCCTCCTCGGAGGGTCTGATTGCGTTGTGGCGTACGAGCGATCCCCGGCACCTGGAACAGGCAACACTCAGTAATGACGTCCGCGCTCCAGTCGGCCGGGGAAATGATAGGCAACCCCAATCGTAAACACCATGGGGGTCAACCCGTCCGGCGGAAAGCTTAGCCAGCGCTGATATTCATAATCGGCTCGCAGGTTCACTCGGCCGAGCAGGGCGTAATCCACTCCAGCGCCGGCGGCAAACAGGTTGTAGGCAAGATTGGCGACGTCCTCGGGATAGTTGAACACTCCGCGCCCATACATCGCTTTGACGTAAGGATTGAACCGCCCGTACGTCCGGTAGTAGCGCGGCCCGATTTCGTACGTGCGTTCTGCTGCGTGGTTGCCGTTCGGTGACCTGGCCTGATGGAAGACGAACTCGCCGCCAAAGTGACTGCTGAAATCGAGGGTGGTGTAGAGGGCGAACCCTTTGAAGTAGCCCCCGTAGTCGGAGCGGACCAACGAGAATCCGCCGCCCGCCTGGAAGTCCAGACGCCGGTCTGCCGTCGAACTTGCCTGCCCATCGCTCGAAACCCAGGCGCATGACACAGCGGCAAGCAGAAGAACCAATCGCTTCAACATGTATTCCCTCACACAAAGTCCGGGAGTCAAAACCCCCGTCACATAACCCGCAGACTACCTTCCTCGCCGCTTCTGAAGAAGACTGCGCCTAGGGGATGACATAGGAATCTCGTGGTCGATACCGGAGCACCGAAAGCTGCTACACTCTGTATCGGCCAGGCCATGCCCGTCCTTAGCCGTTAGACCGTTGAAGCCGGGGAGCAGCTTAGCTCTGCGGTGGCGGCGGTGGCGGCGGCGGTGTGGTCGCGGGAGTCTGATCCGGAGTGGCCGTTCCCGTGGTCGCATTCGGCGCCGCCGTTGCAGGAGTTGCCGCGCCGTTGGTTGAGTCTGTAGCGGCGCCACCAGCACCGGCAACGCTGCCCGCTGGAGCGGAAGCCCCCGGAGCAGCGGACGCCGGAGCAGTGGACGCCGGAGCAGCAGTTGCATTCCCTGGCGTGGCTGTACCGGGCTGCGCAGCCGGCGTTGCGGCAGGCGGTTGAGGCGGTTGATAGTAGCCCAGCTTGATGTACACCGGCGAAACTTCAAACGCCATCCTGTCGCTCGGAGACAGAATCGGCTCGAACGCCGTATGCAGTGTAATCACCTGGTCGGTCCAAGGGTCAAAACGCAGGAAGCTCGAGAGCGGCTCAGCAGCCTGCTGCTTTAGATTGTTAACGTTCAGCTTGTCTGCCTTGGGCATCAGCGCCGCAAGCCAGAAGCTGGAATCCCGTTCCCCGCGCGTGAGCCCGTCTCCAATCACGGGTTCGTTCAACGCGCGCAGACCACTGATCTCGGCCTGAAGGTTTTGCAGGTACAGACCGAAGTAGCGCTGCGAATCGACCAGTTCTTTGGTCTGCAAGAGTTCGATTGCCTTCTTGGCCGCCGCCTCATTCTCCGCATCCGTATGGTGCATTGGGATTCTTTTGAACGATGCATTATCGGGGAAGAGCAGCCGGTCATTGAACGCGTACTTGGTGTCGAGTTTGTGGCCAAGAATGATGTGTGCCAGTTGGAACGCGAGAATTGCATTCAAATTCCCTGCCTGCTGGGCTCCATCCTGCGTGATTACCGCCGTCGTATCGATCAGGCTCTTCGAAATGACGATGGTGTTCCCAATGGACAACGATTCGAGCGGTTCGGTCAGCAGCGTGCGGACGCGGACCGGGCCCCCCAGAACGATGTTGTTGTACGCAAGAATATTATTTGCCAGAGCCTCAAGCGTCTTATCAAAATCGCTTGGTGCATCCACCAATCCGGCCTGGTACAGACGCTCGACTATGTTGTCTTCAGCTTGCTTGGCGAACGCACGCTCCGCACCGAGGGGGCTCAGATCCTGTGCATTGTTGGACGTATCGGTCGCGCCCACAACCTCCATCGAGGTGTTCTCCGCATCTTTCTGCGGAACCTTGAGGGCATAGCCCCACACGTGATTGATGGCTTTGAAAGAAAGCGTGTTGGTGCGGCTGCGCGTGTCGCTCTCTTCAACGTAGAAGCTGGTTGGCAGCCACAGATCGGGCTGGATGTTGGTACGCCAGCTCTCGAAATGGAAGTACTCGCGGTAGTCTTTTTCGGATCCGGCGAAATCTCCGTTGAAACGAACCACGTTGCCGTTCTGATTTTCAACCCAGATGCGCCCGTAGAACCGGCCGCGCTCGTTCTTGCCTCCGCTAGGCACAACATCGAACACCGACGTGGCGACGGTGCCCAGGAATTCGTTCCGGACGAAGGTAAAATTGTAGTGCTGACGGTCGATCCCATTCGAGTCCATCAACATCATCTGGGTGAATCCGGCCTCGTGGAACTGCAGCTTCATCGACCCGCCCAGGCTCGAGAAAAAATTCAGCGGGGAATGCGCGATGCTGCTGAATTTGCCCGGCTGCTCCCCTGCTTTGGGTCCGGTTTCGTACGTAGTGTCGCCGATGATCCGGCCGAATTCGACGCGCCCGAGATAATGCTGGTCCGACTCCGGAACCTGGCGCATGACGGGATCAGGTTTCATCCGCTGCACGTAGGTTTCAACCAGCGGAGCGCGCTGCCGCACCACCTTGATCACTTCGCGTTCGCGCACAATCGCCCGGTCAATCAGAGCCGACTGCGCAGCCGTCAGCTTGCGCGTTGCGTTGGGGTCCACGCTCTTCTTTTTCTTGAAAATTGAAGCCGAAGCAGTGCCCGGTACCGCCGTCGTTACCAGCATGGCGAGTGAGACTCCGGCGATTGTTTGCTTGTTCCAGATCATGGTGCGGCTCCTGTGGTAAAGCGTCAGATCTTCGCAGTACACGTTTGACTCAGCTGGATGCTAGACGGAATTGTGGATGCTAGACGGACTTGCCCCCGCCGCAGAACAGCCAGGGCAGACTTAGCCTGCCAGTTGGAAGGTGACATTCACCACGCCCTCCCAATCGACCGGCTTGCCGGAACTGTCCAATGCGGGCCGGAAGCGTGTTGCTTGAATTGCGCGCACCGCCGACTCGTCCAGGCCGTGTCCCAGGCCGCTGGTCACACCCAGCACCGACACCTGGCCCGCGCTCGAAACTTTGATCCTAACCGCAACCCGGCCCTCCAGATGCATCGCGCGCGCTTCCGGGGTGTAGACCGGGGCGGGCTTATAGATCACCTGCGGCCCCTGGCGGATGGGAGGATGGTCCAGATGCACGGCCGAGGCTACCGGGTCAGGAGCACGCCCCAGCCCAACCTGCGCCGGACGGCTTCCCAGACCGTTACCCGGGCGATTGCCCGTGCCTCCCGTGACTCCACCAAGCTTCACGGCTTGGACAGCGTGCGATCCAGCGCCGCCGAGCGAACCCTGCGGTTGACCGGAACCTAAATTGACTGCAGCAGAGTTCGGTCCACGTCCAGAACCCGGAGGCATGCCGCGCAGGCCCGTATGACCCAGGTCGATTGCCGCTACAGCCGGGCGATTGGACGGAGCGATCGGATTATTTTGCGCTCCCAGGGAGACGGCCGCAGGGTGCGCGTCCTGATTGGGAACCGAGGCGCTGCGCCCGAGATTGACCGTCGTCGGCTTCGGCGCGGCGGCAGCCACCACCTGCTTGGGCGGAGCAGGCATAACCGCCGGCAGCGGATGCGGCATCGGGTGCGGCTGGGGGATATCGATCGCCTTTACCTCTGGCAGCACGACCTTAGGCGAAGGTGTCGGAAGAGGCTTGGGTGGAGGAAATTTGGGAGGAACAACCTTCGGCGGAGGCACTGGCTTGATCTCAACCGGCATCACCAGTACAGCTTCCTTCTTGCGATTGTCGAGAACCGTGCGGCGCGCGGCAGCACCCAGGATGAGCACAATCAAGGCCAGCAGCACGTTGATTGCAATCGATCCAGCCAGCGACGACCGGCTCTGGCGCGGACGCTCCATAACGCCAAAGTGACGAAACTGCAGGTCACTGGATGCTGGGTGTTCGCTCACGAGAGGCTTGGGCATGGTGCAAAGGTCCTTGTAAAGGGCCTCGTACAGAAGAGGCGTGCGATCGTTGATGGTTGATTCGCCGTCGAGACAATGCTCTCAACGGTCCGTCTTCTATTCTATCGTCTGCGTCCGGGCTCGCCTCAGTGAGTTTCTTGCGCGCAAGTACCCAATTTTAGCCCATCGGGTTAGCTTCGGGGTATTGTTTTCTGCACAATACCAAACGGATAAATCCGTGTGTAGATCTTTTGCGACATTCCAGAGCCGCCCCGGGACGGTAAACTAGCTCGCAAGCACCTGCCGGTCAGATTCTGTTCGAAGATAAACTGCAGCAGGTAAGGTTTGTGAAAACGCCAATCTTATCGGCTAAATCCCATTCAAGAGGCAGGTCAACGATGAACATTCTAGTCACCGGCGGCGCCGGGTACATTGGTGGCACGGTCAGCCGGCTCCTGCTGGCAGCAGGCCATACGGTGTCGATCTACGACAACCTGTGCCACAGCCGCCGCTCTGCCCTGCCTGAGGGTGCCAACTTCATCGACGGTGCCCTCGCCGATCGAAACTTGCTTGAGCGGACCCTCAGATCTTCCCATTTCGATGGCGTTCTGCACTTCGCTGCTTTGATTGAAGCGGGCGAATCGATGCAAAAGCCAGATGTTTATTTCCGCAACAATACGGCTGGAACCCTGACGCTGCTTGAATCCATGCTCGCCACCGGACACGATCGCCTGGTCTTCAGCTCCACCGCAGCCTGCTACGGCGAACCGGAGAGCACACCGATCCTCGAATCCGCGCGGCTTGCCCCCACCAACCCCTACGGCGAAAGCAAGCTGCTGTCCGAACACATGATGCGTTGGATCAGCCAGGCGCATGGCCTGCGCTACGCGGCGTTGCGCTACTTCAACGTGGCCGGCGCTATCGCTGGCTATGGTGAGAACCACGAGCCGGAGTCGCACCTGATCCCGCTCATCCTCGACGTTGCGCTGGGCCGGCGCGAAAGCATTCGGATCTACGGGCAGGATTACCCCACACCGGACGGCACCTGCATCCGCGATTACATCCACGTCGAAGACCTGGCCAACGCGCACGTCCTTGCGCTCCATGCGCTGGAAACCCGCAGCCACATCGTGTACAACATCGGCAACGGCCAGGGCTTCAGTGTGCGGGAGGTCATCGAGGCCGCACGCCGCGTCACCGGCCACCCCATCCCCGTCGAAGAGTTTCCCCGCCGCCCGGGCGATCCAGCCATCCTCGTCGCCAGCTCCGAAGCCATCCAGCGCGACCTCGGCTGGGCTCCCAAACACCCCAGCCTGGATGACATCCTGGATAGCGCCTGGCACTGGCACCAGCGGCTTCACGCCTGAGACAAGCCAGCATTGGCAACTTGAGCACAACCTGCCCTTGTGCGGCCTGTATGCTTGCGACATCCATTCCTAAAGAACAGAATCTGACGCGGCCCTCTCTCGTCGGGTGCCTGGGAGCACACTCATGTACGCAAGCATGTTCCACATTGAACTGCCGATTCTCGAAAAGATCCTGCGGCCCATCATCGTGTATCTCGCGCTGGTCGTCTTCCTGCGCCTGTTCGGCAAACGCGAGCTTGCGCAGCTCAATCCCTTTGACCTGGTAGTTCTGCTCAGCCTGTCGAACACCGTGCAGAATGCCATGATCGGCAACGACAACAGCGTCTCCGGCGGCATCATTGGAGCGTTGTCGCTCCTGACGGTGAACTGGGCGCTCTCGCGTGTCCTGTTCCATACGCCCCGGCTGAACCAGGCAATCGAGGGCTCGGCAGCCATCCTGATTGATCACGGCGTGATCGACCATCGCGTGATGAAGCAGGAAACCTTGACCGACAGCGAGTTGCTCTCCGTGCTGCACAAGCAGGGCGTTGACCGCGTCGAAGACGTGGAACGCTGCGTGCTGGAACCGAATGGCACGTTCTTCGTTCAGTCCAGCAGTCCCTCGGCCACAAAACGAGACGTTACGGATTTGCTCAACACAGTCGGCGCGCTTACCCGCGAGATCGAGCAGATGCGGCTTGAGATGCGCGATCTACGCCCGGCACGTTAAAGGCCGCCTGACTCACCGGTCTACCTGTGCCCGCGCGATCGCCCTGTCCAGACGTTCCGGATGCGGATGTATCTGCATCTCCTTGACAGCCCGGCGGTAGCCGCCCATGTAGATGGAGTACATCACCGCAAGGGCACAGCCCACACCGAAGGCGAAGCCCAGAAAGAACCCGATCACCGCGCCCGAAGTAAATCCCACCTGCTCAGTCTAGCAACGCAGCGTGGCCGCCTGTTCCGTGTTCTGGATGTCATTCCCGAAGGGAATCTGCGTTTGTTGTCGCTTTTCCCAGTATCCAGACAGTCTGCAAAATGCGTTCCAAGCGCATACAGTGTGCATGAGACAAACGGCAAGCCCTGCACGTTGCAACTCAATGAGCAGCAGGAGCAACAGCCGGGTGCGCCGGTGCCGCGGCGGCCGGTGGATTCTTGAACAGCTTCAAAGCGTTCTGCACGGTAAACGTTAGACCCCACAGCGTAGGAACCACGACGACAAACCACGCGGTTGCGATCAGAGCGGGTGAAGACTTACGAACCGGTTCAGCCATGCCTATCCCCTCGTTATTCAAAGCAGTTGTGTACGGCCTGATTCATAGAACGCGTCGGTCTAGTGGCCGCCGCCAACCGGCTCCGGATTCTGTTCCTTCATCCAGAACTTTTCGTTCACCGGACGCACCATCAGGTTAGCGACCAGACCGACGATCAGCAGGCCGGTCATGATGTGCAGGATCAAGGGGTACGCATCCTGGGCAGCGCGCTTTTGCGCGGCGTAATGATCGAGGATTCCGTTCACCACCAGCGGCCCAATAATGCCGGCCGTAGACCACGCCGTCAGCACGCGGCCATGAATCGCCGAGACGTTGTAGCCGCCGTACAGGTCCTTCAGGTACGCCGGAATCGTCGCAAAGCCGCCGCCATACATGGAAATAATGATGGCCGCGATCGCCACAAACAGACCGACCGAGTTCAGGTGATCCGCGCGCGTAAGCGGCAACACAAAGAACAGCACCGCACCCAGCGCAAGGAAGACCAGATAAGTATGCTTGCGCCCGATGAAGTCCGACAGCGAAGCCCACACAAACCGTCCGCCCATGTTGAACAGGCTCAGCAGACCCACAAAGCCGACCGCCGCCACCGCCCCGATATGTCCCTTGAAAAAGTCCTGAATCATGGGACTCGCGTCTTCAAGAATGCCGATGCCCGCAGTCACATTGCAGAACAAAACTACCCATAGCAGATAAAACTGCGGCGTCCTGACTGCATTTGAAACGTTCACATTATGGGTCGAGATGAGTGCGTTCGCCGCGTTCTGGCCGCTCCAGCCCTCCGGCTTCCAGCCTTCCCGCGGAACCCGTATGGTGAACACACCGAACATCATGAACGCGAAGTAAATAATTCCCATGGTCAGCAAGGTCGTCGAGATCGCGGGCATGCCACGGCTCCCGTAAAGCGCCATCAATTTGCTCGCCAGCGGGCTGCCAATCAGCGCACCGCCGCCGAAACCCATAATGGCAAGCCCGGTTGCCAGCCCCGGACGATCAGGAAACCACTTGATCAACGTTGAAACCGGCGCGATATAACCCAGCCCCAGACCTGCACCGCCCACCACGCCATAGCCCAGGTAAACCAGCCAAAGCTGGTGGCTGCTCACGCCCGCAGCCGCGATCAGAAACCCCGCGCCAAAACACACCGCAGCATAAAACATCGCACGTCGCGGTCCGGCCTTCTCGAGCCAAGCTCCAAATAGCGCTGCCGAAAGTCCAAGCACAGCGATTGCAACGGAGAAGATGTAGCCGATGTCCTTATTGATGTTGGCCGGGTTTACGAACGGCTTGAAGTAGTTCACCAGCGGAAGCTTGAAAACCGAAAACGAGTAAACCTGCCCAATGGCAAGATGGATCGCCAAAGCAGCGGGAGGAACCAGCCAGCGGTTGTAGCCGGCGGGTGCAACGGACCGTTCACGGTCAAGAAACGAAAGCATTCAGGTTATCTCCAACGATTGAAAGTCGGCATCGTTACACGCCTTGCCTTTCTACGCTAAGAACGCAGCTTTGAACAGCGCACATCGAAATCTTTAACAAGGCTGTTTTATGCGACGCAGGATTCGCCATCCGGGTTGGGGTGCGATACCTTTTTCCTGTCGCTCATTTCCCAGCCCCAAGTTGTTCCGCAACATACGACTCAGGGCCGACCAGGAGAAACGGATTGCCGGATCCCAACAGCATCCCCGCTGAAGCAAGCCACATGGACTCGCTCTTGCGCGAGAACCGTACTTTCCCGCCGCCGCACTGGTTTCAGGAGCACGCCTGGATCGACTCGCGCACCGAGTACCAGCGTCTCTACCGCGAAAGCATCGACCACCCCGATCAGTTCTGGGGCCGCGCCGCCAAAGAACTCGACTGGTTCACGCCCTTCACCTCCGTCCTCCAGGGCACGATGGGCAACGCGACCTGGTTCAACGGCGGCCAGTTGAACCTGTGCCACAACTGCGTCGATCGCCACGCCAACAGCTCGCGCAAAGACAAGGTCGCCCTGCTGTGGGAAGGAGAGCCCGGCGAAGTGCGCCGCATCACCTACGGCGAACTCCTCGAGCACGTCGAGCGGTTCGCCGCCGCGCTCAAGAGTCTGGGCATACGCAAAGGCGACCGCGTCGCTATCTACATGGGCATGTGCCCTGAGCTCGCAATGGCTCTGCTCGCCTGCGCCCGCATCGGCGCCATCCATTCCGTCATCTTCGGGGGCTTCGCCGCACACGCCCTCGTCGACCGCATCAACGACTCCGCCTGCAAGCTGGTCATCACTCAGGACGGATCCTGGCGGCGTGGCGCAGAAATTCCGCTCAAGCCAATCGTGGACGATGCACTCCCCTCCTGCCCATCCGTTGAACACGTGCTCGTCTTTAAACGCACCGGCACAGCCGTCACGATGGAGTCCGGACGCGACCTCTGGCTGCACGATGCACTCGCCCAGGCTGCGGGAACGCCCTGCCCGGCAGAACCGATGGACTCCGAGGATCCGCTGTTCATCCTCTACACCAGCGGCACGACCGGCAAGCCGAAGGGCCTGGTCCACACCACAGGCGGCTACTCCGTCCAGACCTATCTGACCAGCAAATATGTCCTCGATCTCCACGAAGAGGACGTCTTCTGGTGTACGGCCGACATCGGCTGGATCACTGGCCACAGCTACATCGTCTACGGTCCCTTGCAAAATGGGGCCACCGTCATGATGTACGAAGGCGCGCCCAACTTCCCTGAAAACGACCGCTTCTGGAGCATCATCGACGCCCACCAGGTCACCATCTTCTACACCGCGCCCACCGCCATCCGCGCGTTCATGAAGTGGGGCGACCAATGGGTACATCGCCACGCGCTCACCTCGCTACGCCTGCTTGGAACTGTCGGCGAGCCCATTAACCCCGAAGCCTGGATGTGGTATCACCGGGAGATCGGCAAGGAGCGCTGCCCCATCGTCGACACCTGGTGGCAGACCGAAAATGGAGCCATCATGCTCGCGCCGCTGCCCGGAGCGATAGCCACCAAGCCCGGATCAGCCACGCTGCCCTTCTTTGGAGTCGCGCCCGAAGTAGTCACGAAAGCCGGTGAGCCCGTTCAACCCGGACAAGGCGGTCTGCTGGTCATTCGCAAGCCCTGGCCATCGATGGCACGCACCATCTACGGCGATCCCGAACGTTACCAGACTGCATATTTCTCTGAGATTCCCGGCGTCTACTTCACTGGCGACGGCGCGCGCCGCGACTCCGACGGCTACTTCTGGCTTATGGGCCGCGTCGACGACGTCATCAACGTCAGCGGCCACCGCCTGGGCACCATGGAGATCGAGTCCGCCCTGGTCGCGCACCCGAAGGTTGCCGAAGCCGCCGTCGTAGGCCGCCCCTGCGATCTGAAAGGCCAGGCCATCGCCGCCTTCGTCACGCTCGAAGAAGGCCACGAGCCAACGGAAGCTCTGAAGCAGGAACTCCGCACCTGGGTCGCCAAGGAGATCGGAGCGCTCGCCCGCCCCGATGACCTCCGCTTCACCCAGACTCTGCCAAAGACCCGCTCCGGCAAAATCATGCGCCGCCTGCTCCGCGAACTAGCCTCAACCGGAAAAGTAACCGGCGACACCACCACCCTCGAAGACTTCAACACCATAGCCAGCTTGCGCGCAGAGGACGAATAAACGGCAGTTACGAACTCAGCACAGCCCCACCGGTTCTGGGCTGTCGTTCCCGTAGAGAATTCGCGCTTGCCGCCTGGTTATCAATCCTCAAAAAAGTTGCGTTTGCCTTCTGATCTGTCATCTGCGAAGCGACTCTGCGTTCGCTTTCTGGTTGTCATTCCCGAAGGGAATCTGCGTTTGCATTATCGCTGACATTCCGGCCAAATCCCATTTAGCGTAATTTGCTCAACGGCATGGAACCGGCGGCCTAAAAGACCGAAGTCAGGCAGCAGTACCAACCGTTTCGGCTTCCACAACCTCAGCCTGCTTCGGCGGCCCGATCAGCCGCTCGTACGTACACTCCGGCGTAGTCGGAACCTCAGCCGGCTGGCCTTTTTTCGGCCGCCGCTTAGGCAGAAACTCCCGGTTGTTTGCACACACCAGGTAGGTCCCTTCCTTATTCCCGTACTCCACCAGATAGGCAGCGTCGCACTGCGGGCAGGTCTCATTCACAAGCTTCAGGTTCGAGCTGAAATCGCACTTGGGATAATTCACACAACCATAGAACGTGTCGCCACGCTTAGTCTTACGGACGGCAAGGTCGCCACCATCCTTCGGGCATTTCACGTCGAGCAGTTCCTGCTGGACGTACTTGCACTTGGGATAACCCGAGCAGGCCACGAACTCACCATACGCACCGTCGCGCCGCAGCAGCGGCTTGCCGCACTTCGGGCAGGCTTCGTCGAGCTGCACCGGAGGCTTGGTCTGCACCTTCTGGGTCAGCTTGCGAATCGTCTTGCACGGCGGGTCGTCCGAGTATCCCGGGCACGACATGAACGGACCCCACGGCCCATTCTTCAGCACCATCTGGCGTCCGCAGTTATCGCAAAACTCCTCTTCCGGAGCCTCATCCGCGCCCGGCGCACTCAGATCCGGCTTGGCCGCAAAGTTCTCCTTGGTGAAGTCGCACGAGACGGGCTCAGCAACGACTTTCTTGCCTTTTGGCGCAGCCTCCGCCACCGCCTTGGCGAACTCTTTCGCGTCGGCAACCTCCTGCTGGAACTTAGTCTCGTCAAGCGTTACCGATTTCACAAACATTGGAAAATGGAAGTTGCCCAGCACCTTTTTGAGCACCGCCTTGGGATCCTTCTTCCACGGCCCAAGCGCAATCGTTACCGGCTTGGCTTTGGTAAAGCTGCTGCAGGAATAAAAGCTGCCGAACTTACCCCATTTCAGTACCAGCTTGGACCCGCACTTGTCGCAGATCTCTTCGGTTGCTTCTTCCCGGCGCTTGATGTCTTCCATCTCAGTGCCGGCCACCTTTAGCTCTTCCTCAAGGTGGTTGTAAAAACTGTCCAGCAGATCGGTCCAGCGCTCGTGGCCGGCTTCGACTGCATCCAGTTCCCCTTCGAGCTTGGCTGTATATCCAGCTTCGAAGATGTAAGGAAAGTTCTTGACCAGCAACTCCGTAACGACCATGCCGATCTCGGTCGGCACAAACTTCGCGCCGATCTTCTTCACATAATCACGATCCTGAATCGTATTGATAATCGAAGCGTAGGTGGAGGGACGGCCAATTCCCTTCTCTTCGAGCGTCTTTACCAACGACGCCTCGTTGAAGCGCGGCGGAGGCTCGGTGAACCGCTGCTCCGAGTTCACGCCCAGGGATGCCAGCCCGTCACCCGCCTTCACATCCGGAAGAATCGTATCTTCGGACGCATTCTCCCAGACGGCAAGGTATCCCGGGAAAACCAGAATCGACCCGCTGATGCGGAAGTCATAGCTGCGATCCGCTTGGGCTGCGATTTCGATCATCGTCGTGTCCGACACCGCCGCGGCCATCTGTGACGACACAAATTTCTGCCAAATTAGCTTGTACAGCTTGTATTGTTCGTCGCTCAGATAGCTGCGAATCGCATCCGGCGTGTAGTCCACGTTGGTTGGACGAATGGCTTCATGCGCATCCTGCGCGTCGCTCTTGCCTTTGTAGAGCATCACCTCTTTCGACAGAAACTCTGCGCCATGCAACTTCTCTACAAAGCCGCGCGCTGCCGCTACCGCATCCTCCGACACACGCGTCGAGTCGGTACGCATATAGGTGATCAGGCCGACGATTCCGTCGCTGCCAATCTCCACGCCTTCATACAAACGCTGCGCGACGCCCATGGTGCGGCGCACATTGAAGCCCAGCCGGTTTGAAGCGTCCTGCTGCAGCTTACTGGTGATGTACGGCGCGGTCGGATTGCGGCGACGCTGCTTGCGTTCAACGCTGGCTACCG
>JAABUJ010000836.1_pt1 | contig 53246 bp, 50 predicted proteins | sample 5559131 | NCBI WGS metagenome assembly JAABUJ01 (sample SAMN10711875, study PRJNA513366) | rock metagenome | isolation source: Antarctica rocks | place: Antarctica: Victoria Land, Mt New Zealand nord | collected 2016-01-07
GAGGGCGAGAACTGCCGAGGTGCGGTCGGCGATGAGCTCGAGCGGCACCGCGAGCTCGCCCGTCGAGAGCGGTCCCAATGTCGAGATCGTCTGGACCCGGTCGTTGGTCGAGGCGAGCTGGAGCACCGCGCAGAGCAGGACCGCCGACGACGTCCCGGTCGCGACGAGGCCGGAGAACGGTCGGGAGCGGCGCAGTCCGAGGCCGACGACGGCTGCCAGCGCGGGGAGCAGGACGATGAGCTGGACGCTGAGGGCGGTCACCTGCGGACCTCGGTCGAGGCGGTGACCACGCCCGGCGCCTCGGGCGCCTCGGGGTCGTCGGGCGGCTCGGGCGCGTCGGAGTCCTCGGAGTCGTCGGAGTCGTCGGAGTCCTCGGTCTGCGGCGAGGTGGTCAGGTCGATGTGACCGTTGAGCCGGAACATCGCGAGGACGACGGCCAGGGCCACACAGATCTCGGCCGCGGCGATCGTGATGACGAAGAGGGTGAGCACCTGGCCGGTCTGCAGGGAAGAGTCGTCGGCCGCGCCGACCGCGACGAGGACGAGGTTGGCGGCGTTGAGGACCAGCTCGACGCCAATGAGGACGAGGACCGCGTTGCGTCGGGCGAGGATTCCGTAGGTGCCGGCGCCGGCGAGCACCGCGGCGAGGGCCATCGCGAGCCAGAGGTGCATCACCGCTGTGGCTGCTTCGCGAGGGGCAGCGCGCCGGCGACCCTGGCGATGGCGAAGGCGCCGATGAGGGCAGCGAGGAGCAGGAGCGACAGGAGCTCGAAGGGCCAGACCCAGGTGCCGAAGATCGCCGTGGCGACGGCGTGGGTGTCGCCGTTGCGGGGTGTCACCGGGTCCCGGCCGACCACGGGGATGAGCATCGCCGCAAGGAGTGCCGCCGTTGCGGCGCCGAGGACGGCGGCAAGGATCCTCTGCAGCAGTGGCGTCCCGAGCTGGCGGTTGACGCCGATCGGGGCGCGGGTGAGCATCAGGGCGAACAGGACGAGGACGACCACCGCGCCGACGTAGACGAGAAGCTGGACGAGGGCGACGAGCTCGGCGCCCAGGACGACGTAGCACCCCGCGAGGGTGCCGAGGCAGACGACGAGCCACAGCGCCGAGTGGACGAGCTGGCGCGTCGTGACGGCGAGGACGCCGCTGGCGGCGGCGATGGCACCGATGAGAGCGAAGACGATGTCCCGGGTCGTCACCCGACCTCCCCGGCCTCGCGGTCCTCCGAGGCCGCTGGGCGGGGGCGCGCCGTCCTGGCGGCGGGAGGCTCGCGGAGCGTCCGGGGAGGCTTGCTGGCCGCGGCCACCTCGGCCGGCTCCGCTGACGCGGGGTCCAGGGCGGGTGGCGGCGGAACGGTCTGCATCCACTCTCCCAGCCGGTCCTTCTCGTGGAGCAGGTCGCGGATGTCGGTCTCGGCGTACTCGAACTCGGGGCTCCAGTGCAGGGCGTCGAACGGACACACCTCGATGCAGATCGAGCAGTACATGCACAGCGAGAAGTCGATCGCGAACCGGTCGAGGACGTTGCGCTGACGCTCGCGTCCCCCCTCGGTCGTGGCCGGCAGCGTCTCCTTGTGCGAGTCGATGTAGATGCACCAGTCCGGGCACTCCCGGGCGCAGAGCATGCACGACGTGCAGTTCTCCTCGGTCAGCGCGATGACGCCCCGGGACCTCGGCGGAAGATCGGGTCGCGTGTCGGGATACTCCGCGGTGTGGCTCGGCCGCGCCAGCGCCCTGGCGGTGGTCGCCAGTCCCTTCACGAGCCCGGGCAGTATGCCGGCCTGCCGCCGACGCGTCTGCGGCTCCGGTGGGGTTGGTGGCCGGCTCTGCTCGTGGTGGCCGCCGGCGTGATCGTGCCCGGTGGCATGATCGTGCCCGTCGTGCGGGGTCACTGGAAGACCACCACTCCCACGCCCGTCAGGGCCAGCTGGACCAGGGCGAGCGGGACGAGCCAGACCCAGGCCAGCCGCTGGAGCTGGTCCTCACGCAGGCGGGGCCAGGAGACCCGGAACCAGATGATGACGAGGGCGACGAGGAGGGCCTTGAGCAGCGTCCAGACCCACCCGAGTGCATCGTCGAACGGGCCCTTCCAGCCGCCGAGGAAGAGCACGGTGAAGAAGAGTGACATGACGACGATACCGGCGTACTCCGCCAGGAGGAAGAAGGCGAACCGGAGACCGGTGTACTCCGTGTAGGCGCCGAAGACGATCTCCGAGTCGGCCACGGGCATGTCGAACGGGGGCCGCGCCAGCTCGGCCAGTGCGGCGACGAGGAAGCAAACGGCGCCGGGCAGCTGCCACAGGAGCCACCACGGACTCCATTGCGTGACAATGCCCGTCAGCGACAGAGTCCCCGCTGCGAGGGCGACCGAGGCCACCGCGAGGACCATCGGCAGCTCGTAGCTCAGCAGCTGGGCGCCAGAGCGCATGGCCCCGAGCAAGGAGTACTTGTTGGCGCTCGCCCAGCCGGCCATGAGGGTGCCGAGGATGCCGATACCGGTCGCGGCCAGGACGAACAGTGCCCCGGCATCGACGTCGGCCGCAACGACGCCCGGTGCGAGCGGCAGGACGCACAGGGCGACGAGGGCGGGGACGAGGGCCACCCCGGGGGCGACCTTGAAGACCCACCGGTCCGCCCGGGCCGGCGTGATGTCCTCCTTCTGGACGAACTTCACCCCGTCGGCGACGAGCTGGGCCCACCCGTGGAACCCGCCGGCATACATCGGGCCGAGGCGGCCCTGCATGTGGGCCATCACCTTGTGCTCCGCCTGCCCGACGAGGAGCGGCAGCACGAGGAAGGCGGCCAGGGTGGCGACTGCACGAAGGACGACCTCGAGGGTGCTCACCGCGGCCCCCACTCGGGAGGAGGGACTCCTGGTGCCTGGACCCGGCGCCGGCCGCGCGCGGCCCTGCGGCCGTCGCCGCCCTCTCCCGGCTCCTTGGCCCCCGGCCACGGCTTGAGGGCTCGGGCGGCGAGGACGAAGGACTTGCGCAGCGGGTTGCCGTCAAAACCGTTGGGCAGCAACAAGGGCCGCAGACCGAGACCGCTGCCGTCGTCGAACCCGGCGACGTCGATCCCGAACATCTCGTGCACCTCGCGCTCGTGCCAGGCGGCGCCCTTGAAGACCGACGTCAGGCTCTCGATCGCCGCGTCCTCCGCCAGACGGGTGCGCAGGAGGTGGCCACGGGCGGCCCCCCGACGTGAGACGTCGAAGAGGTGCAGGACGATGTCGAACCCCGGTGCCTCGTCGTCATCCGTCTGGTCGACGGCGGAGAGCCAGTCGAAGAACGTGTAGCCGGTGTCGCGCAGCTCGCGAGCAGCGCGGACCCACTCCTCGGGAACGACGTCCAGGCAGGGCTGCTCCCTCGCCTGCGCTCCGGGTGTCGACGTCATGGCTCGTCGTCCCCGAGCCCGAAGATGTCGTCGGCGAGCGTCTCCTCGGCCGGGGCGCTGCCGGTCCGGCGCCTCGGCGGCACGGGGCGGCCGGCGGGCGGGTGGGCGGCAGTCGGGCGGGTGGCGGGCGGGTGGGCGGCGGGCGGGTGGGCGGCGGGCGGGCGGGCGGGAGCCGCCTCCGGCGGGACGGCCTGGGTTGCCCCGGCACGGGCCACGGGCGGCGTTGCGGCACGTCGCTCTTCACCGGGACGGGGCTGCAGCTGGTCGCCACGGCCGGGGACGTCCTGGCCCTCGGGAGTGACGAGCGGGCGGGTGACCTCCGCTGCCGAGGCGAGTCTCCCCCCGGCATACCGGCGGGCGATGGCCCTACCGGTCACCGTCTCGCCGGCGATCTTCTCCTGGAGCTTGATGATCCCCTGGAGCAGTGCCTCGGGCCGCGGCGGACAGCCGGGGACGTAGACGTCGACGGGGATGATCGTGTCGACACCCTTCATGACGCAGTAGGAGTCCCAGTAGGGGCCACCGGAGTTGGAGCAGGCGCCGAAGGAGATGACGTACTTGGGCTCGGGCATCTGGTCGTAGAGCCGGCGGACGGCCGGGGCCATCTTGTCCGTGACGGTGCCGGAGACGACCATGAGGTCGGCCTGGCGCGGTCCGGGGGCGAACGGGATGACGCCGAGCCGGATGAAGTCGTGCCGGGCCATCGACGCGGCGATGAACTCGATGGCACAGCAGGCGAGTCCGAAGTTGAAGACCCACAGGCTGTAACGGCGGCCCCAGTTGAGCACGACCTTGATGGGCGCCGGAGCATTCTCGGAGAGTGGCCCGACCCTGGGCGTGGGAAGGTCGATGGTCATCAGCTCAGATCCATCGCAGCAGGCCGCGGCGGGCGGCGTGCCCGAGCCCGATGACGAGGACGAGGACGAAGATGCCCATCTCCACGAGCGAGGCGCTGCCGAGCCGGTCGTCGCGGATGACGGTCGCCCACGGGAAGAGGTAGACGGCGTCGACGGCGAAGATGACGTAGAGGAAGGCGTAGACGAAGTAGCGGACGTTGGTCTGGGCCCAGCCCTCCCCCACGGGGTCCACGCCGGACTCGTAGGTGGTCAGCTTGGCCCTCGACGTCGCCCGCGGGGCGAGCAGTCGACGGGCCAGCCCGCCGGCCACCACGAGCAGGATGCCCGCAAGGACGACCGCAGCGACGACGACGTATCCGGACATGTCCCAAGCCTAGCGAGACGCCCGCCCGAGCCCCTCATGACCACGCAGGGCATGCCGGGATGACGGGATGTGCGGGCAGGTGCTCGGCGCGGGGCGCGGCGCGCGGCTGGTCACCTCCCGGGGCCCGGCGCGCGGCTGGTCACCTCCCGGGGCCCGGCGCGCGGCTGGTCACCTCCCGGGCCCCACTGGGGACGAACGACGGGACCGGAGTCGACGGAGCATGCTCGAGGACGTAGCCGAGGCCGGTTCAGTCCCGTTGTTCGTCCCCGGGGGCGCGGCGCGGGCGGCTCGTGCAGCCCAGCGGAGCACGGACGGCTGGGCGTGCTGGGCTCACGGCGGATAGGTTGGGGCGCATGGCGTCCAAGGCTGCGTCACCATCGGTCGCGCTGGAGGTCGGCGAGCGGACGGTGCAGATCAGCAACCCGGACCGCGTCTACTTCACCGACCACGGCTGGACCAAGCTCGACCTGGTCAACTACTACCTCAGCGTCGGGGACGGCATCGTCCGGGCGCTGCGCGACCGCCCCTGCATGATGCACCGCTTCCCCGAGGGCCTGTCCGGTGACAAGGTGCACCAGAAGCGCGTCCCGCACGGCGCGCCCCCGTGGCTCGAGACGGTGCGGGTGACGTTCCCCCGCTACCACCGGACCGCCGACGAGCTGTGTGTCACCGAGCTCGGCGCCGTGATCTGGGCGGTCCAGATGTCGACCGTCGAGTTCCACCCATGGAACTCGAGGCGCGCCGACACCGAGACACCCGATGAGTGGCGCATCGACCTCGACCCCATGCCGGAGTGTGACTTCGCCACGGTCCGCCGGGTGGCCCACGTCGTGCGGGAGGTCCTCGACGAGCTCGGCGCGACCGGATATCCGAAGACCTCCGGCGGCGCAGGCCTGCACGTCTACGTGCGGATCGAGCCGGAGTGGGGCTTCGCCGACGTCCGCCGGGCCGCGCTGGCCTTCGCCCGTGAGGTCGAGCGCCGTGCCGGGGGCGACGCGACGACGACCTGGTGGCGCAAGGACCGCGACCCGAGAACGGTTTTCGTCGACTACAACCAGAACGCCCGCGACCACACCATTGCGAGCGCCTACTCGGTCCGGGGGGTCCCGCACGGCACGGTCTCCACCCCCATCGCCTGGGACGAGGTCGACGACGTCGAGCCGCGCGAGCTCACCCTCGCGACGGTGCCCCAGCGGTTCGCCGCGAAGGGTGACCTGCATGCGGCGATCGACGACACGGCATACCGGCTCGGCCAGCTGCTCGAGTGGGCCGAGCGCGACGAACGGGCCGGGGAGCGTCCCGAACGTCGATGACTGAGCCCCCACCGCAGCCGAAGCTGACCGACGGGGTCGTCGTCCTGCGACCGTGGAGCGATGACGACGTGGCGGCCGCGGTGGCCGGTCACGATGAGGAGATCGCGCACTGGTTCGGCTTCCCGGCACCCCAGCCGACGCGCGAGCAGCACCAGAGGGCGATCGAGGACTGGCGGCGCGACTACGCCGACGGCCGGCGCCGGGTGAGCTTCGTCGTCGAGCGGGAGGGCGACGTCGTCGGCACCGTCGAGGTGCGGGACATCGGCCATGGCGCGGGCGAGCTCTCCTGGGTCCTGTATGCCGGGCAGCGGGGTCGCGGGTCCGCCACCCGGGCCGTGCGGCTGCTCGTCGACTACGTGTTGGGCGAGCTGGGCATGACCCGGGTGCAGGCCCGCGTGGAGCCGGAGAACGTCCGGTCGGTGCGGGTGGCGACGCGGTCGGGGCTGCGCCGTGAGGGGGTGATCCGCGTCTCGCCGGGGACGGGCGAGCGGCCGGAGACCCAGGAGTACGTCCTGCTCGCCCGCCTGCGGGACGACCCACCCATCACCCAGCCGGAGGCCTTCCGGGCGCTGCTCAACTCCTTTCTGCCCCGCAAGCGCGCCATCGCGCAGATGCTCGTGCGCGACCACGTCGAGCGGGTGCTGCTGTGCGGGCTGACCTACAAGGACGACTGGGACCTGCCCGGCGGGGTCGTCGAGGTGCACGAGTCACCGCGGCTCGCCGTGGCGCGCGAGGTCGAGGAGGAGCTCCGGCTCGAGATCGCGGCGGGGCGTCTCCTGCTCACCGACTGGCTGCCGTCGTGGAGCGGGTGGGACGACGCCCTGTGCCTCGTCTTCGACGGCGGCCGGCACAACGCGGCGATGATGAGGCAGGTCGTGATGCAGTCGCGGGAGATCCGCTCGGCCGAGTTCTGCACGCCGGATCAGGTCCGCAGCCGCTGTGCCGACTTCACCGCCCGGCGGATCGAGTCGGCCCTCGCCAACGTCGACGGGAAGGGCCCGTGGTTCGCGGAGTCAGGGCGACAGATCTGACCTCGACACGACACCGATCTCGACCCGCTCGGCGTCCGTCGCATGTTGGCTGACGGGTCTGTCTGATGCGTCTCAATCGGCCCAGCCGGCAACCCGGTCGCCGACACCCGGCATACGATTGGTTGACGGGCCAACCACCGATATGGCCCACCGCACGACGAAGCCTGGTGATCCTTGGCATGACCGGCATGACCTGCACGACCGAACGGCTGCACCGCGTCGTCATCCGCTTCGCCGGTGACTCCGGAGACGGGATGCAGCTGACCGGCGACCGGTTCACGACGGACGCGGCGATCCTCGGCAACGACCTGTCGACGCTGCCGAACTTCCCCGCCGAGATCCGGGCCCCACAGGGCACCCTGCCGGGAGTGTCGAGCTTCCAGCTGCACTTCGCCGACCACGACGTCCTCACCCCTGGCGACGAGCCGGACGTCCTCGTCGCGATGAACCCCGCCGCGCTCAAGGCCAACCTCAACGACGTGCCGCGCGGCGCGACGATCATCGTCAACACCGACGAGTTCACCAGGCGCAACCTCGCCAAGGTCGGCTACGTCAGCTCGCCCCTCGAGGACGGCACCCTCGAGAGCTACCACGTGCACGCCCTGGCGCTGACCTCGATCACCGTCGCGGCGCTCGGCGACCACGACCTCACCCGCAAGGACAAGGAGCGCGCGAAGAACATGTTCGCGCTCGGCCTGCTGTCCTGGCTCTACACCCGTCCCACGACGACGACCGAGCGCTTTCTCACCGCGAAGTTCGGGTCCCGGCCGGCACTGCTCGAGGCCAACCTCGCGGCCCTGCGGGCCGGGGTCAACTACGGCGAGACGACCGAGGACTTCGCCCACCGCTACGAGATCGGGCCGGCCCCGATGCCGGCGGGCCGCTACCGCAACATCACCGGCAACATCGCCCTCTCCTACGGGCTGGTCACCGCGGCGCACCAGGCCGGCATCCGCGTCGTGCTCGGCTCCTATCCGATCACACCGGCGTCCGACATCCTTCACACGCTGTCCGGGCTCAAGCGGTTCGGCGTGACGACGATCCAGGCCGAGGACGAGATTGCGGGTGTCGGCGCCGCGCTCGGTGCCTCGTTCGGCGGATCCCTCGGCGTGACAACGACATCCGGCCCCGGCCTTGCCCTCAAGGCCGAGACCATCGGGCTCGCCGTGTCCCTCGAGCTGCCGCTCGTCATCTGCGACATCCAGCGCGGCGGACCCTCCACCGGCCTGCCGACGAAGACCGAGCAGGCCGACCTCCTCCAGGCGATGTTCGGCCGCAACGGTGAGTCACCCGTCGCGATCCTCGCGCCCCAGTCACCCGCCGACTGCTTCGCCATCGCCCTCGAGGCGGTGCGGATCGCGACGACCTACCGCACTCCCGTCATCGTGCTCTCGGACGGCTACCTCGCGAACGGCTCGGAGCCGTGGGCGATCCCCCCGCTGAAGAGCCTGCCCCGGCTCACCGTGGAGTTCGCCACCGAGCCCAACGCCGTGGACTCCGACGGCAAGCCGGTCTTCCACCCCTACCAGCGCGACCCCGAGACGCTCGCCCGGCCGTGGGCCGTCCCCGGGACGCCAGGTCTGGAGCACCGGGTGGGCGGCATCGAGAAGGCCAACATCACCGGCAACATCTCCTACGACCCGGACAACCACGACCTCATGACCCGGCTGCGGGCTGGCAAGATCGAGGGCATCGCCACGTCGGTCGCACCGCTGGAGGTCGACGACCCGTCCGGTCGGGCGGAGGTGCTCGTCCTCGGCTGGGGCTCGACCTACGGCCCGATCCGGTCGGCCGTCCGAGAGCTGCGCGGGCAGGGCTTCGACGTTGCCCGGGCCCACCTGCGTCACCTCAACCCGTTCCCCTCCAACACCGGTGAGGTCCTGCGGGCCTACCGCCAGGTCCTCGTCCCCGAGATGAACCTCGGACAGCTCGCCCTGCTCCTGCGGGCGCGCTACCTCGTCGACATCCGGTCCCACACCGCGGTCCGGGGTCTCCCCTTTTCCTCGAGCGAGCTCGAAGAGGTCATCCAGAAGGCGGTCAACGCATGAGCAGCGTCGATCTCGGTATGCCGGGCAGCGGCACCGCCGGTGTCCCCGCCCTCGCGGAGGGGTCGCCAGCACAGACCAAGAAGGAGTTCACCTCCGACCAGGAGGTCCGCTGGTGCCCGGGGTGTGGCGACTACGCCATCCTCGCGGCCGTCCAGGGCTTCCTGCCCGAGCTGGGGCTCAAGCGGGAGAACATCGTCTTCGTCTCGGGGATCGGCTGCTCGTCGCGCTTCCCCTACTACCTCGACACCTACGGCATGCACTCGATCCACGGCCGGGCGCCGGCGATCGCGACCGGCCTGGCGACGTCCCGGTCGGACCTTTCGGTCTTCGTCGTGACCGGTGACGGCGACGCCCTGTCGATCGGCGGCAACCACCTGATCCACGCGTTGCGACGCAACGTCAACCTGACGATCCTGTTGTTCAACAACGAGATCTACGGACTGACCAAGGGTCAGTACTCCCCGACGTCGCGGGTCGGGGCGGTGACGAAGTCGACGCCGTTCGGCTCGGTCGACAACCCCTTCAACCCGGTCAGCCTCGCCCTCGGCGCCGAGGCGACCTTCGTCGCCCGCACCATGGACTCCGACCGCAAGCACCTGACGGGGATCCTCCGGGCCGCCGCCGCACACCGGGGGACGTCGCTCGTCGAGATCTACCAGAACTGCCCGATCTTCAACGACGGCGCCTTCGACGTCCTCAAGGACCGCACCCAAGCCGAGGCCCGGATCTTCCACCTCGCCGACGGCGAGGAGGTTGCCGCCGGCGAGAACGTCGTGGTCCGTAAGGACGACGGCAGCCTGGCCGTCGTCGCCCGGGTCGGTGCCGACCCCACCCGGGTCGTCCGCCACCACGTGCACGCCGACGACCCCTCGATGGCGTTCGCCCTGTCGCGGCTCGACGACCCGAGCCTGGGTCACGTGCCGATGGGGATTTTCCGCAGCGTCGAGCGCCCGACCTACGACGACCTCGTCCGCAGCCAGATCGACGTCGCGACCGAGCAGTCGGGTGGCGCTGCCGGCGACGCCGACCTCGCGGCCCTGCTGGCGGGCAAGGACTCGTGGACCGTGGCCGGGTGAGCCCGGATCCGACCCGCTCGACGTCCCCACCGGCCCCACCAACGTCGCGGCTGAGCGACGACCCGGGCGAGAGCCGCCGCGGGTCGCTCGCGGGCCTCACGGCATACGCGGTCTGGGGGGTCTTCCCGCTCTACTTCCACGCCCTCGCACCGGCCGGCGCCTTGGAGATCCTCGCCCACCGCATCGTCTGGACGCTGGTCCTCTGCATCGCGCTCCTCCTCGCCCGGCGCGAGCTCGCCTGGGTCCGGCCGCTGCTGGGCCGCCCACGGATGCTCGGGGGCATCACCGTCGCGGCCGTGCTCATCGCCGTCAACTGGGTCGTCTACGTCTCGGCGGTTGGCGCCGGTCAGGTCACCGACGCGTCCCTCGGCTACTTCCTCAACCCGATCGTCACCGTCGCGCTCGGCGTCCTCGTCCTCGGCGAGCGGCTGCGCCGGCTGCAGTGGGTCGCCGTCGGCGTCGGCTTCCTCGCCGGCGTCTACCTCTCCGTCGCGGGCGGCCGGGTCCCGTGGATCGCCCTGACGCTGGCGTTCTCCTTCGCGCTGTACGGCCTGACGAAGAAGAAGCTCGGGGCAACCCTGCCGGCGCTGCACGGGCTGACCGTCGAGACGGTCGTCCTCGCGCCGGTCGCCGTCGGGATCATCGCCTGGCTCGGCTTCTCGGGCACCCAGACGTTCACCGACGGCCCGCCGGTGCACCCCGGCCTGCTCGTCGTCTCCGGTGTCGTCACCGCCGTGCCGCTGTTGCTCTTCGCGACGGCGGCCCGCCGGGTGCCACTCACGACGATGGGCCTCCTCCAGTTCGTCACGCCGGTCCTCCAGCTGCTGTGTGGCGTCCTGCTGCTCGGCGAGCAGATGAGCCGGGCGAGGTGGCTCGGGTTCGCGATCGTCTGGGCTGCCCTGGCCCTGCTGAGCATCGACTCGCTCGTGGAGGGCGGCCGGCGTCGGTCGGCGGCCGGCCAGGACGGCCGGGACGACGATCTGCCCGTCGGTGGCACGGTGTGCGAACCCACCCCCTGAGCCCGGACGCCGCGGTGCGGCGGCGCGTGCCGGTGAAGCCGAGGGTCGGACGACTCAGCAGGGGCTGGGTGACTCAGCAGACAGCATACTCTCTGCTGGGTCACCGAATCTCTGCTGGGTCCGCCCGCCCCCGCTGGGCCCGCCCGTCCCTGCTGGTGACCCACATCCCGCTGCTCAACCGGCGTCCGCAGGGGGCGACCGCCCGCAGCTGGACCGGTTAGCCGATGGAGTAGGTCCGGCCCTCCTCGGCCATCTGCCGCAGCTCGGCGTCGAGGTCGTCGCCTGCGGCGAGCAGTCCGGTCAACAGTCCCGGCTCACGGGTCAGGGCGCGGAAGGCGTGCGAGACGAGGACGCCGTGGTCCGGCCGGTGGACGACGACGATCTCGTCCGCGGCCACGATGGTGCCGGGGGCGACGACCCAGAGGTAGGCCCCCGACTTGGCGGCGAGCGTGAAGGTCTTGAGCCAGCCGCGCTCGGCCATCTGCACCCGGAAGGTGTTGCACGGGATGCGCGGCCCGGTGACCTGGAGCTCGACGTGGTCCCCGACGCGCCAGCGCTCACCGATCACCGCGTCGCTGACGACCAGGCCCGAGGTCGTGAGGTTCTCGCCGAAGGCGCCGTTGTGGAGGGTCCGTCCAAGGACGAGCTCCCACTCGTCGAGCTCCTCACGGGCGTAGGCGTAGACCGCCTGTCCGTCGCCGCCGTGGTGGCGGTGGTCGCCGATCTCGTCTCCGACGAGGCCGCTGCCGAGCCCGTCGGCCTTCGGGCCTGGGGCTCGCACGTCGACGGGTCCGGCATGGGGTCGCTTGTGGATGCCGGTGGGCAGGTCCTTGCCCGATGAGATCGGACGCAGACCGCCGATGTTGACGGTCAGGACGAGGGGCACCGCACCAACCTACGCAGCCGCCGGCCGCGACGGGAAGCCGGGCTGCGCGTCGGAGCGGCTCGACCGGCCCAGACCTGTGTCGAGGAATCGCCCCGACCCGGGAAGATCTGTGTCGAAGAATCGCGGTTCCGAGTCCGAAATGGGCGATCTTTGACAGGGAGGGGTTCAGCCGACCCGGTCCACGACCGAGGTCACGAGCGCCTGGAGGGCCGTCTTGGCGTCGCCGTCCGGCAACGGCGTGAGCAGGTCGCTCGCCTGCCGGCCGACCTCGAGCGTCTCCCGGCGGGCCCGTTCGAGCGCCGGGTTGGACCGCAGCAGCGCCAGCGCCTCCGCGTGGAGGGTGTCGTTGCGCAGGTCCTGACCGAGCAGCGCCCGCAGGCGGCCGTCCGCCGGGTCCGTGGACGCCTTGGCGTAGAGCACGGGGAGGGTGTCGACGCCCTCGCGCAGGTCGGTCCCGGGCGTCTTGCCGGTCTCGGACCCCTCGGAGGAGATGTCGATGAGGTCGTCGGCGAGCTGGAAGGCCATCCCGAGGCGCTCACCGTAGGCCTGCATCACCTCGACGCGCTCGGGTGTGCCGCCGCTGAACATCGCGCCGTACCGGGCCGCCGTCGCGATGAGGGCGCCCGTCTTGTCGGCCAGGACCTCGAGGTAGTAGGCCACGGGGTCCTCCCCGGGGGGCGCCGGCCGGTCGTCCCGGATCTGCCCGGAGCACAGCCGCACGAAGGTCTGCGCCTGGATGAGCACGGCCTGCGGCCCCAGCCCGGCCACGAGCTGGGAGGCCTTCCCAAAGAGCAGGTCGCCGATGAGGATCGCCGTGGAGTTGTCGTAGGTCGCGTTGGCGCTCGGCACCCCACGGCGCAGTTGCGCCTGGTCCATGACGTCGTCGTGGTAGAGCGAGGCGAGGTGCGTCAGCTCGACGCCGGCTGCCGCGGCGACGACCTTGTCGTTGGCTCCCGACCCGAGCTCGGACGCGAGCAGCGTGAGCAGCGGACGCAACCGCTTGCCGCCTGCCTCGGTCAGGTGCGCAGACGCCTCCGCGATGAAGGGGTCGTCGTGGTCGACGCTCGACCGGATGAGGTCGTCCACCTCGACCAGGCCCTCGTGGAGCCGGGCCGACAGCGCCGGCGTGACGCCCGGCAGGGCCATGACGGCCGGGGCGGCGTTCATCTCAGGAACTGTGACGCGTTGCCTGCCAGGGTGAGCGCCGCCGACGGGACCACGCCGAGGACGAGGGTGAAGAGGGCGCCGACTCCTATGACGGACTTCGTCATCCACGACGGGGTGACGACGACGACCGAGTCGTTCTGCGGGTCGGTGAAGTACATGAGGACGATGATCCGCACGTAGACGAACACCGTGATCGCGCTGCACAGCAGGCCGATGACGACCATGACGGTGCCCGTGCCGCCCGAGCGGAGGGCGGGCTCGAAGACGGCGAACTTCGCCGTGAAGCCCGAGGTCAGCGGTATGCCGGCGAAGGCGAGGAGCAGGAACGCGAAGAGCCCGGCTGTGAGGGGGTGGCGCTTGCCGAGCCCGGCCCACTGCGACAGGTGGCTCGCCTCCGACCCGCTGTCGCGCACCAGCCCGACGATGGCGAAGGCGGCGATCGTCATGAGGCCGTAGCAGAGGAGGTAGAACATCACGCCGCTGACGCCGGCCTTGTCGAAGGCGAGGACGCCGACGAGGATGAACCCCGCGTGGGCGATCGAGGAGTAGGCGAGGAGCCGTTTGACGTCGGTCTGGGTCACCGACAGGACCGCCCCGACGACCATCGTGAGGATCGCCACGACGCTGACCGCCGGAGCCCAGTCCCAGCGGTCGGCCTCGATGCCGACGTAGACCAGGCGCAGGATCGCCCCAAAGGCGGCCAGCTTGGTAGCGGCAGCCATGAACCCGGTGACGGGGGTGGGGGCGCCCTGGTAGACGTCGGGGGTCCACGAGTGGAACGGCACCGCCCCGATCTTGAAGAGCAGGCCGACGGCGACGAGGAGGACGCCGGGCACGAGGAGGCCGGCCAGCGCGGTGCCGCCCTGCGGGATCGACGTGGCGATGTCGCCAAGGTAGACCGAGCCGGAGTAGCCGAAGAGCAGGGCCGTCCCGAAGAGGAAGAACGCGGACGAGAACGCCCCGAGGAGGAAGTACTTCAGCGAGGCCTCCTGCGAGAGGAGGCGACGCCGGCGGGCCAGGCCGGTGAGGATGTAGAGCGGGAGCGAGAGCACCTCGAGGGCGATGAACATCGTCAGCAGGTCGCCCGCTGCCGGGAAAAGCATCATGCCGGCAACGGAGAAGAGGACCAGCGGGAAGACCTCGGAGGTCATCACCCCGGCGCGCAGCGCGAGCGCCTCCTGGCCGGATCCCGGGGTGGCGGCCCCCATCGGCGTGAAGGCGTCGGCCCCGACGCCGCCGAGCCGCTCGCCCATGGTGAGCACGCCCATCGCCGCAAAGAGCAGCAGGGTGCCCTGGAGGAACAGCGTCGGCTTGTCGACGACGACCGACCCGGTCACGAGACCGCCGACGCTCACCAGGCCTGCGGTCTGGACCTGGTGGTGCACGGCCACGAGGACGAGCGAGAGGAACGCCCCGGCGAGGCCGACGAGCGTGAGAGCCAGCTGCACGGCATACCGGCTCCGGCGCGGGACGAACGCCTCCACGAGCACCCCGGCGATCGCGACGCCGAGGACGATCAGCAGCGGCGAGAGTGCACCGTAGTCCAGGCTGGCCGGCGTGAACTCCACCGGCAGGGTGGCCATCACTTGGTGCCTCCTCGGACGTCGGCGACGGGCACGACCGGAGCGGGGTCGTGGACCCCGACATGGGTCAGCGTCGTCCTGACGGCCGGGTTGATCAGGTCGAGGACCGGCTTGGGATAGAAGCCGAGCACGAGGAACAGGACGAGAAGGGGCGCCACGACCCACTTCTCCCTCGTGCCGAGGTCGTGGGTGACCAGTGCGCTCTGCGGCGCCCGACCGGTCATCATCCGCTTGTAGGTCAGCAGGATGTAGAGCGAGGCGAGGATGATCCCGATGGTCGCGAGCACGGCCGCGACCTGGTAACGCTGGAACGTGCCCACGAGCGTGAGGAACTCGGCGTTGAACGCGCCGAGACCCGGCAGCCCGAGGCCGGAGAGCCCGGCGATGAGAAAGGCGCCCGCGAGGACCGGCGTGAGCCGCTGCCAGCCGCCGAAGTCGGCGATCCGGCTGCTCCCCCGCCGGCTGATGAGCATCCCGGCGAAGAGGAACAGCGCGGCCGTCGTGAACCCGTGGTTGACCATGTAGAGGGTCGCGCCGGCGCCGCCGGTCGTCGTCATCGCGAAGATCGCGACGACGATGAAGCCGAAGTGGCTGATCGAGGTGTAGGCAATCAGCCGCATGAGGTCCTTCTGCCCGATGGCGAGCACGGCGCCGTAGAGCACCGAGACGACGGCCAGGGTGATCACGACGGGCGTCGCCCACCTGCTCGCCTCCGGGAACAGCTGGAGGCAGAAACGGATCATGCCGTAGGTGCCGACCTTGTCGAGCACGCCGACGAGGAGGGTTGCCGTTGCCGGCCTGGCCTCGGCCGCGGCATCGGGGAGCCAGGTGTGGAAGGGAAACATGGGCGCCTTGATGGCGAAGGCGAAGAAGAAGCCGAGGAACAGCAGCCGCCCGGTCGTCGCGTCCAGCTGCAGACCGGTGACCTTGGAGATGAGGAAGCCGTCCGCGCCGCCGGGACCCTGCACGTAGAGACCGATGACGGCGGCGAGCATGACGAGACCACCGAGCAGCGAGAACAGGAGGAACTTCATCGAGGCGGACTGGCGGCGCGAGCCACCGTACTGGCCGATGAGGAAGTAGACCGGGATGAGCATGGCCTCGAAGAAGACGTAGAAGAGGAACACGTCGGTCGCGGCGAAGACCCCCACCATGAACGTCTCGAGGACGAGCATGAGGGCGAAGTAGTTCTTCTCGCGCGGCGTCCCCTCCTCGCCGGGCAGGTCGCGCCAGGCCGCGAGGAGGCAGATCGGCGTGAGGATCGTCGACATGACGATCAGCGTCAGGGCGATCCCGTCCACACCGAGCGCATAGCTGACCCCGAACTGCGGGATCCACTGGTGCTGCTCGACGAGCTGGAACTGCTGGGTCGAGCCCGTCCGGAACTGCAGCGCTGCCGCGATGGAGAACAGCAGGGTCACGACGGAGAAGCCAACAGCGACGTGCTTTGCCCGGTCGGCGAGCCCCACCGGCAGGAGCCAGATGGCAACGGCGCCGACGAGGGGGACGAGGCCGGTGATCGTCAGCCAGGGAAGCTGGTTCATCCCTGCATCACCCACAAGGCACCAAGAAGCACGACGACACCGGCGAGCATGGTCAGGGCATACGACCGGGCAAAACCGTTCTGCACCTTGCGAAGCCGAGAGGACGCACCGCCGATGAGGGCAGCGAGCCCTGACGCGGCGCCGTCGACCCCCCGGCTGTCGGCGAAGACCAGTGAGCGGGTCAGCTGCGCACCCGGGCGCATGAGCACGCCTTCGTTGACCTCGTCCTGGAAGAGGTCGTTGCGGGCGGCCCGGACGGCCAGGTTGCCGCGCGGGGCCACCACCGGCACCGCATCACGCACGTAGAACACCCACGCGAGCCCGGCCCCCGCGATGACCAGCACCAGGGTGAGGACCATCAGCACGTTCGCGGGGAGGACCGGATCGGACTCGGCGCCCTCGCGGGCACCGAAGACCGGGCCCAGCCAGCCCTGGAGCAGGCTCGTCTTGCCGAAGCCCAGGATGATGCCGAGGACCGCAGACCCGACGGCGAGCACCATCATGGGGACGGTCATCGTCAGCGGCGACTCGTGCGGGTGCACGTCGTCGGTCCACCGCTTCTTGCCGTGGAAGGTCAGGAGGAACAGGCGGGACATGTAGAACGCCGTGATGCCGGCGCCGACGAGGGCGGCCATGCCGAAGACCCAAGGACGCCAGCCCTCGCCGATGAACGCCGCCTCGATGATCTTGTCCTTGCTCCAGAACCCCGAGAACGGCGGCACGCCGAGGATCGCGAGCCAGCCGAGGCCGAACGTCACCCAGGTGACCTTCATGACCGTGGACAGACCGCCGAACCGGCGCATGTCCACCTGGTCGTTCATCCCGTGCATCACCGACCCCGCGCCGAGGAACATCCCGGCCTTGAAGAAGCCGTGCGTCAGCAGGTGGAAGATGGCGAAGACGTAACCCACCGGCCCGAGCCCGGCAGCGAGCATCATGTAGCCGATCTGGCTCATCGTCGACGCCGCGAGCGCCTTCTTCATGTCGTCCTTGGCGCAGCCGACGACTGCACCGAAGAGCAGGGTGACCGCGCCGACGATCACGACGGCGAGCTGCGCGTTGGGCGCCCCCTCGAAGATCGCGTGGCTGCGGACGACGAGATAGACACCGGCGGTGACCATCGTCGCCGCGTGGATGAGCGCGGACACGGGTGTCGGGCCGGCCATCGCGTCGCCGAGCCAGCTCTGCAGCGGGAACTGGGCCGACTTGCCGCAGGCACCGAGGAGGAGGAAGAGCCCCATGGCCGTCAGGGCGCCCTCGTTCGCTTGTGCGACACCGGCGTTGACCGAGGCGAAGTCCACCTTCCCGAACTGGAAGAACATGATCATGATCGCCACGGAGAGGCCGAGGTCACCGATTCGGTTGACCACGAACGCCTTGTTGGCCGCGGTGGCGTAGGCCGGGTTGTGGTTCCAGAAGCCGATGAGCAGCCACGAGGCGAGCCCGACCCCCTCCCAGCCGACATAGAGCAGCAGGTAGGAGTCGGCGAGCACCAGCAGCAGCATCGAGGCGACGAAGAGGTTGAGGTAGGCGAAGAACCGCCGCTTGTCGGGGTCGTGCTCCATGTAGCCGAGCGAGTAGACGTGGATCAGCGACCCGACGAAGGTGATGAGCATGACGAAGGCCAGCGACAGCGGGTCGAGGAGCAGACCCGCGTCGAGGCTGAACTGGCCCGCGGGCAGCCAGGAGAAGAGGTGCAGCTGCTGGGCCCGCTCCGCGTCACCACGACCGATCATGGCGAGGATGACGACGAGGCCGACGACGAACGAGCCCCACGAGAGGAGGGTCGCCAGCACCGGACCGAACCGGTCGGTGCGCCGTCCGCCGACGAGCAGGATCGCGGCGCCGGCCAGCGGCAGTGCGACGAGGAGCCACGCGTATGCCGTGACGCCCGTCGCCTGCGCGGGCGCAGCTGAGCGTTCGCTCGCGAGGACGACCGGCCCGGCATACGAGCCGAGCACGTCGGAGAGTGTTTGCACGCCTGTCGCTCCCTAAAGCTTCAGCAGGTTGGCATCGTCGACCGAGGCCGAGCGGCGGGCACGGAAGATCGCCATGATGATCGCCAGTCCCACGACGACCTCGGCTGCGGCGACCACCATGACGAACAGGGCGATCACCTGTCCGTCGAGGCTGCCCCGGATCCGGGCGAAGGTGACGAAGGCGAGGTTGGTCGCGTTGAGCATCAGCTCGACACCCATGAAGACGATGATCGCGTTGCGCCGCAACAGGACCGCGGCGGTGCCGATGGAGAACAACGCCGTCGACAGGAACAGGTAGTGGCTCAGGCTCATCGCGACGAACCCTTCTCGATGTCGCTCTCGATCGCCTGCTCGGCGTCGCGGTACTGCCCGGGCGCGGTGACCTGGTCCCGTGAGACGAGCACCCGCGACACCGAGAGGGCGCTCGGCGTGCCGTCGGGCAGCAGAGCCGGGGTGTCAACGCCGTTGTGCCGTGCGTAGACACCGGGTGCGGGCAGTCCGGCCACGAAGGTGTTCTCCCGGACCCGCCGCTCGGACCAGCCGCGCTGGGACAGCTTCTCGCCGATCCGCTCGCGGTGGGTCAGCACCATTGCGCCGATCGCCGCCGTGATGAGCAGCGCGGAGGTGATCTCGAAGGCCCAGACGTACTTGCCGAAGACGAGGTTGGCGACGCCGGTGATGTTGCCCGTCTCGTCGTTGACCTTGGTGACGCCCACGGGCGCCGGCAGGGTCAGCGAGCCGAGGGCGAGGAACATCACGCCGGCGAGCCCGAGGCAGAGCACGAGGGCGGCGACCTTCTGGCCCTTGATCGTCTCGACGAGCGAGTCCGAGGAGTCCACGCCCACGAGCATGAGGACGAACAGGAAGAGCATCATCACGGCGCCGGTGTAGACGAAGACCTGCACGATGCCGAGGAACTCGGCGTTCTGCACGATGTAGAGGACGCCCAGGTTGACCATGACGAAGGCGGTGCAGAGCGCGGCGTGGACCGCCTTGCGGGCGAAGAGCAGGCCGAGGGCGGCCAGCACCATGAGCGGCGCGAGGATCCAGAAGATCACGGCCTCACCGGTCGAGGTCATCGGGGCGCCTCCTGCGTGCCGGTGGCGGCGTCGGTGCGGTCTGCGCCGTCGTCCGTGGCGTGGGCGTCGACCCAGGCCTGCTGCTCGGGCGTCGCCCGGGCGACCTTGCCGCGGTAGTAGTCGCCCTCCTCCATCCCCGTCACCATGGGGTGCGGCGCGGTCAGCATGCCTTCCTGGACGGGGGCGAGGAGCTGGTCCTTGGTGAAGATGAGGTCGGCGCGGTTGTTGTCGGCCATCTCGTAGTCGTTCGTCATCGTCAGCGCCCGGGTCGGGCAGGCCTCGATGCAGAGCCCGCAGAAGATGCAGCGCAGGTAGTTGATCTGGTAGACCCGGCCGAACCGCTCGCCGGGCGAGTACCGACCCGTCCCGCCCTCGCTGTCGTCGTTGGACGCGCCCTCGACGAGGATGGCGTCCGCGGGGCAGGCCCAGGCGCACAGCTCGCAGCCGATGCACTTCTCGAGACCGTCGGGGTGACGGTTGAGCTGGTGGCGCCCGTGGTAGCGCGCCTCGGTGGGTCGCTTCTCCTCGGGGTACTCCTGCGTCGCGACCTTGCGGAACATCGTCGCGAAGGTGACGCCGAACCCGGCGACCGGGGCGAAGAGCTCGCCCAGTCCACCGGGCTTGGTGCCCTCATCCCGTGTGTCAGCCCGCTTGTCGACCTGCTTGTTGCCCCGGTCCGTCCGGTCACCGGCCCGCTTGACGTCACCGCGCGGCGGAACCCGCCGGGGGGTGGGCACGTCGCCACCGGCAGCGGAGTCGGCGGCGGTCGGGTCCGTCCCTGGCCGGTCAGCCACGTCCATCCTCCTTCGGGGTGGCGCCGTCGAGGACGGTGGTCGACTCCGGTGCCGCGCCCGTGTCGCTCGTCCGGCCCCGGACGGGCGCCCCCGACCCGACAGGCACCCGGCTCGGCTCCTTCAGCGTCTGGCCGGGCAGCGGCGGCACGGGGTAGCCACCCGCGAACGGGTCGACCTCGCTGGGCACCCGCGCGGCAGCAGCCGCCTCCTCCGCGTCGGCGCGCTTGTTGTCCCAGATCCACGAACCGGCCAGTGCCGCAACGGCGATGACGCTGACGGCGACCAGGGTGGCCGTCGGGATCTGTCGTCCGACGAGGGTCACGACGGAGTCCCCGAACCAGCCGTTCTGCGAGCCACGGATGAAGGCCACGGCAACCACCCAGAGCAGGGTGACGGGGATGAGGAACTTCCAGCCGAAGCGCATGAACTGGTCGTAGCGCACGCGGGGCAGCGAACCCCGCAGCCACACGAAGAAGAACATGAACATCCAAAGCTTGGTGGTGAACCAGAGCACGCCCCACCACGCGTGGTTGAACATGCCGTCGTTGATCGCCGCAATGCCGGGAGGGGCCTGCCAGCCGCCGAGAAACATCGTCGTCGCGAGCGCGGAGACGGTGAACATGTTGACGTACTCGCCGAGGTAGAACATCGCGAACCGCATCGAGCCGTACTCGGTGTGGAACCCGCCAGTGAGCTCACCCTCACCCTCGGCCAGGTCGAACGGCAGACGGTTGGTCTCGCCGACCATCGTCACGAGGTAGACGGCGAAGGAGAAGAACGCGGGGATCACGTACCAGAGGCTCGACTGACCGGAGACGATCTGTGAGGTGGACATCGACCCGCTGTAGATGAAGATCGCAACCAGGGAGAGCCCCATGGCGATCTCGTAGGAGATCACCTGGGCGGTCGAGCGCAGACCACCGAGCAGGGGGTAGGTCGAGCCCGACGACCAGCCGGCGAGGATGATGCCGTAGACCCCGACCGACGCGACGGCGAGCACGAGCAGGACGGCGACCGGCAGGTCGGTCAGCTGGATCGGCGTCCGGTGGCCGAACATCGAGGCCTTGTCGCCCAACGGGATGATCGCGAAGGAGACGAAGGCCATCGTCGCGGCGATGAGCGGCGCGAGCGTGAAGATGAACCGGTCGGCTGCGGCCGGGGTGACGTCCTCCTTGAGCATCGACTTCATGCCGTCGGCGAGGGTCTGCAGCAGGCCGAACGGGCCGGTGCGGTTGGGCCCGGGGCGCTGCTGCATCCTGCCGATGACCCGCCGCTCGAACCAGATGACGAGCAGCGTGCTGACCAGCAGGTAGACGAAGATGATGACCGCCTTGATGAGCGAGAGCCACCAGGGCGTGTCGGAGAAGTCCGCCTTGGGGTTGTCGATCATTGGCGTGGCGCCGGCCGGAGCGCTGAGCAGTATGCCGTGCAGCCGGCTGGCGACGCCGCCCGGCAGGGTCGTCATGAGGGTCGCAGACATCAGCGGGCACCTTCCGTGGTCACGTCGACCCTCGCGCCGGCTTCGACCCCGAGGGTGACCCGGACCGCACACCCGGCCGAGTTGGTCGGGAGCCAGACGACGCCGTCGACCATGTCGTCGGTCACCGCGAGCGGCACCGTCACCGAGCCGCGAGCGGTGCTCACGGTCACGAGCTCGCCGTGCTCGGCGCCGATCCGGAGGGCGCCGACAGCGTTGACCCTGAGCACCGGGCGCGGGGCGGTGCCGGCCAGGAACGGCTCGCCGTCCTGGAGCCGGCCGAGGTCGAGCAGCGAGGGCCAGGTGGACAGGACGAAGGCGCCCCGCTCGTCCGTCCTCGCCGGGTCCGGTGCCTCGGTCGTGGTGGACGCCGTGGTCGTGCCGGCCAGGCCGCGCGCACCCTGCCACGGTCCGAGCTGCTCGAGCTGGGCGTGGATCTGCTCGCGGGTGCGCGTCTCGAGGAAGGCACCGAGCTCGTCCGCAAGCATGTCGAGGACGCGGTGGTCACTCATCGCGTTGGTCTCGAGCGCCTCCTCGAAGGGGCGGATCCGCCCCTCCCAGTTGACGAACGAGCCTGACTTCTCCGCGTGGGGCGCGACCGGCAGCACGACGTCGGCCACCGCCGTCACCGCCGACTCCCGGACCTCGAGGGAGACGACGAACGTCTTGGCCAGGGCCTCCTCGACACCCGGGTGGCTGAGGTCGGCCGGGTCGATGCCGCCGACGACGAGGGCGTCGATCTCGCCCGAGCACGCGGCGTCGAGGATCCCCGAGGTGTCGCGGCCCGGCGTGTCGGGCAGCCCGACGACGTCCCAGACCTCGGCCACCCGGGTGCGCGCCTCGACGCTGGATGCCGGACGGCCGCCGGGCAGGAGGGCACCGATCGCACCGGTCTCCAGCGCGCCCCGCTCCCCCGCGCGACGCGGGACCCAGGCGAGGCGGGCACCGGTCCTCTCGGCCAGTCCGGCCGCAGCGGCCAGGGCGCCCGGTACGGTCGCGAGGCGCTCGCCGAGGAGGATCACCCCACCCTCGTCGAGGACGCCGAGCAGGGCCTTGCCCACGGTCCCGGAGGACAGGTCGTCCAGCGCGGCCGTCTCTGTCCCGGGAGCCGCCGGCACGAGCGTGCCCGACAGCTTGTCGAGCCCTCGCGTCAAGAAGGGGGCCACGGCATACACGGCGGTCCTGTTCCTGCGGACCGCCTTGCGCAGCCGCAGGAAGACGATCGGCGACTCGTCCTCGGGCTCGAAGCCGACGAGGAGCACCGCCTTGGCGTTCTCGAGGTCGGTGTAGGTGACCGCGCCGCCCTCTGGGCCCCGGCCGACGACGTGCGCCGCGAAAAAGGCGGTCTCCTCGGCCGAGTGCGGGCGCCAACGGAAGTCGATGTCATTGGTGTTCAACGCGATCCGGGCGAGTTTGCCGTAGGCGTAGGCGTCCTCGGCGGACACCCGGCCCCCGACGAGTACTCCCGCGCTCCGTGCCCGGCGCAGGCCGGCTGCCGCCCGCTCGAGCGCCTCGGGCCACCCGACCGCCCGCAGCCCGCCGTCCTCGTCGCGGACGAGGGGCACGGTGAGCCGGTCGGGAAGGGTCGGTGACTGGAAGGCCCACCGGCCCTTGTCGCAGTTCCACTCCTCGTTGACCGCCGGGTCGTTCCTGGCCATCCGACGCAGCACGACGCCGCGGCGGTGGTCGGTGCGGATCGAGCAGCCCGACGCGCAGTGCTCGCAGATGCTGGGTGTCGACAAGAGGTCGAAGGGGCGTGAGCGGAAGCGGTAGGCCGCGCCGGTGAGGGCACCGACCGGGCAAATCTGGACCGTGTTGCCGGAGAAGTAGGACTCGAACGGCTTCTCCTGATAAATGCCGACCTGCTGGAGAGCCCCGCGCTCGACGAGCGCGATGAACGGGTCCCCGGCGATCTGGTCGGAGAAGCGGGTGCAGCGCGCACAGAGAATGCACCGCTCGCGGTCGAGCAGCACCTGGCTGGAGATGTTGATCGGCTTGGGGTAGGTGCGCTTGACGTCGTCGAAGCGGGACGTGGCCCGGCCGTTGCTCATCGCCTGGTTCTGCAGCGGGCACTCCCCACCCTTGTCGCAGACCGGGCAGTCGAGCGGGTGGTTGATGAGCAGGAACTCCATCTGCCCGTGCTGGGCCTTGTCGGCGACCGTCGACGTGTTCTGGCTCTTGACCTCCATGCCCTCCGACACGGTGATCGTGCACGAGGCCTGCGGCTTCGGCATCGCCCGGAGCGAGCCGTCCGGCCCGGGTGTGGCGATGTCGACGAGGCACTGCCGGCAGGCGCCGACCGGCTCGAGCAGCGGGTGGTCGCAGAACCGTGGGATCTGGACCCCGATCCGCTCCGCCGCGCGGATGACGAGGGTGCCCTTGGGGACCGACACAGCAACGCCGTCGATGGTGAGGTTGACAGCGTCCGGACCGGCTGGCGGCTTGGCGTTGCCGCCGCTGCTGACCGCGTTGCCGCCGGCGCTCGGACCTGTGGTGGTCGAAGGTGTGGTCGTCGTTGGCGATGTCGTCATGCCGTCACCTCCTCCTTCGCGAAGAGCGACGACGCGTCCCGGTCGAAGGGGCACTGGCCCTGGGCAAGGTGGGCGATGTACTCGTCGCGGAAGTACTGGATGCTGCTCGTCACCGGTGAGGTGGCGCCGTCCCCGAGCGCGCAGAACGAACGCCCGAGAATGTTGTCACAGATGTCGAGCAGCTTGTCCAGCTCGTCCTCGGTCCCCTGGCCCTCCTCGAGCCGGGTGTAGATCTCCTTCATCCAGTAGGTGCCCTCGCGGCACGGTGTGCACTTGCCGCAGGACTCGTGCGCGTAGAAGTCGGTCCACCGCGAGACTGCCCGCACGACGCAGGTGCTCTCGTCGAAGATCTGGAGCGCCCGTGTGCCGAGCATCGAGCCCGCAGCGCCGACCGACTCGAAGTCGAGGGGGACGTCGAGGTGCTCGTCGGTGAAGAGCGGCGTCGAGGAGCCCCCGGGTGTCCAGAACTTGAGCTTCCTGCCACCACGCATCCCGCCGGCCAGGTCGAGCAGCTCGCGCAGGGTGATCCCCAGCGGTGCCTCGTACTGGCCCGGGCGCGTGACGTGGCCGGAGAGGCTGAAGATGCCGAAGCCGGAGGACTTCTCGGTGCCCATCCCCTTGAACCACTCGGGTCCGTGCAGCAGCAACGGGGGGATCGACGCGATGCTCTCGACGTTGTTCACCACGGTCGGGCGGGCGTAGAGTCCGGCGACCGCGGGGAACGGCGGCTTGAGGCGCGGCTGCCCGCGGCGGCCCTCGAGGGAGTCCAGCAGCGCGGTCTCCTCACCACAGATGTAGGCGCCCGCGCCGGCGTGGACGGTGACCTCGAGGTCGAAACCGGACCCGTGGATGTTCCTGCCGAGGTGGCCCGCGGCATACGCCTCCTCCACCGCGCGCAGCACCCGGCGGTAGACGTGCACGATCTCACCGCGGACGTAGATGAAAGCGTGGTGGCAGCCGATGGCGAAGGACGTGATCGCGACCCCCTCGATGAGGAAGTGCGGCGCCGCCATCATCAGCGGGACGTCCTTGCAGGTGCCGGGCTCCGACTCGTCGGCGTTGACGACGAGGTAGCGCGGGCCGCCGTCGGGCGGCGGCAGGAACCCCCACTTCAGGCCGGTGGGGAACCCTGCTCCGCCGCGGCCGCGCAGGCCGGAGTCCTTGGTCAGGGCGACGAGGTCCTCCGGCTTCATGCCGATCGCCTTCTTCAGGCCCTGGTAGCCCTCGTTGTCCTCGTAGGTCTCCAGGGTCCACGACCGGGGATGGTACCAGAACCTCGTGAGGATCGGTGTCAGCTGGGTCGTCACGCGGTGTCACCCTTCGTGCTCTCGTCCCCGGGCAGCTCGCCGGGCTCGTTGGCCGGGGTGTCCGTCGAGCTGTGTCGCCCGGCCGCCAGGCCGGAGGTGGCCTCTCCGGCCGCGCTGGCGTCCGGAGCCTGCCCGTCCGTGACCTCCTGCTTCCCGTCGTCGTTGGCCGCAGCGGTCCAGCCACGCTCGGCGGCGACCTGCAGGCCCACGACGGACGGACCGCCGGCTCCTACGCCCTCGTCGGCGCGGCCGTCGGGAAACCCGGCCAGGACGCGGGAGACCTGCTTGAACGTCGAGACGCTGTCGGCACCACGGGTGGGCTGCACCCGGCGCCCGGCCCGCAGGTCGTCGACGAGCTCCCTGGTCGAGTCGATGGTCTGGTTGTCGAAGAACTCCCAGTTCGCCATGACGACCGGCGCGTAGTCACAGGCGGCGTTGCACTCGATGCGCTCGAGGGTGACCTTGCCGTCGGGCGTGGTCTCGTCGTGGCCGACGCCGAGGTGGTCGCTGACGGCCTCCCAGATCTGGTCGCCGCCCATGATCGCGCAGAGCGTGTTGGTGCAGACCCCGACGGTGAACTCACCGTTGGGATGACGCTTGTACTGGGTGTAGAACGTCGCCACCCCGCTGACCTCGGCCAGCTCGAGATCGAGCAGCTCGGCGCACAGGGCGATGCCTCGCCCCGCGACGTAGCCGTCGACGCTCTGGACGAGGTGCAGCAGCGGAAGGAGCGCCGAGCGCTGCTGGGGATAGCGCGCGATGATCAGCGCGGCGTCCTCGCGCAGCCTCGCGAGGACGTCGGCGGGGTAGGGGGCCCTGCTGCGGGGGTCGACCCTGAGGTGACCTGACGGGGGGTGACCGGACATCAGCGGTCGACACCCCCCATGACCGGGTCGATCGAGGCCACCGCGACGATGACGTCGGCGATCTGGCCGCCCTCGCACATCGCTGCCACGGCCTGCAGGTTGTTGAAGGACGGGTCCCTGAAGTGCGCGCGGTAGGGGCGCGTCCCGCCGTCGGACACCGCGTGGCAGCCGAGCTCACCCTTGGCGCTCTCCACCGCGACGTACGCCTGGCCCGGCGGGACCCGGAAGCCCTCCGTGACGAGCTTGAAGTGGTGGATCAGGGCCTCCATCGACTCCCCCATGATCTCGCGGATGTGGTCGAGGCTGTTGCCCATCCCGTCGCCGCCGATGGCCAGCTGCGCCGGCCAGGCGATCTTCCGGTCCTCGACCATCACCGGGCCGTCCACCAGCTGGAGCTTCTCGCAGGCCTGCTCGATGATCCGCAGCGACTGGTACATCTCGTCGATGCGCACCCGCAGCCGGCCGTAGGCGTCGCAGGTGTCCCGGGTCGGGACCTCGAAGTCGTAGCCCTCGTAGCCGCAGTAGGGCTCGGACTTGCGCAGGTCGTGCGGCAGGCCGGCCGCCCGCAGGATCGGACCGGTGACCCCGAGCGCGATGCAGCCGGTGAGGTCGAGGTAGCCGACGTCCACGGTGCGGCCCTTGACGATCGGGTTCTCGTTGAGCAGCATCTCGAGCTCGCGCAGACCCCGACGCAGCATCGGCATCGTGTCGCGGATCTTGTCGAAGACACCGCGCGGAAGGTCCTGAGCGACCCCGCCGGGGCGGATGTAGGCGTTGTTCATCCGCAGGCCGGTGATCATCTCGATGATCGAGAGGATCCGCTCGCGCTCGCGGAAGCCGACCGTCATCACGGTCGTCGCGCCCATCTCCAGCCCGCCCGTGGCCAGGGCGACCAGGTGGGAGCTGATCCGGGTCAGCTCCATCATGAGCACCCGGACGATGGTGGCGCGCTCGGGGATCTGGTCCGTGACACCGAGGAGCTTCTCCACGGCGAGGCAGAACACCGTCTCCTGGAGCATCGGGGTGAGGTAGTCCATCCGGGTGCAGAAGGTCACGCCCTGGGTCCAGGTGCGGAACTCCATGTTCTTCTCGATGCCCGTGTGGAGGTAGCCGATGCCCGCCCGGGTCTCGGTCACCGTCTCGCCGTCGAGCTCGAGGATCAGCCGGAGCACTCCGTGGGTCGACGGGTGCTGCGGTCCCATGTTGACGACGATGCGTTCCTCGTTGAGCGAGGTCGCCTCGTCGACGAGGTCGTCCCAGTCGCCGCCCGCGGCGTTGAAGACGGGAGCGCCCTCGGCGTAGGCCTCGTCCGCGCCCGAGGTGGCGTAGGGATCCGACTGCGTGCGCTGCGTGGTCATCAGGTGTACGCCCTCCGCTGGTCCGGCGGTGCGATGGTGGCGCCCTTGTACTCGACGGGGATGCCGCCGAGCGGGTAGTCCTTGCGCTGCGGGTGGCCCGGCCAGTCGTCGGGCATGAGGATCCGGGTCAGGGCCGGGTGGCCGTCGAACTGGATCCCGAACATGTCCCACGTCTCCCGCTCGTGCCAGTCGGTCGCCGGGTAGACCGCGACGATGGACGGGATGTGCGGGTCGCTGTCGGGGCAGGTGACCTCGACGCGGACCCGGCGGCTGCCATGGGTGATCGAGAGGAAGTGGTAGACGGCGTGCAGCTCGCGACCGGTCTCGGCGAGGTAGTGGACGCCGGAGACGCCGGTGCAGATCTCGAAGCGGAGGCTCGGGTCGTCGCGCAGCGTCCGGGCCACGACGACCAGGTGCTGGCGTCGGACGAAGACCGTCATCTCGCCGCGGTCGATGGTGACCCGCTCGACGGCCTCGGCCCACGACGCGGTGCCGCCGACGAGGGCGCGCTCGAGGTGGTCCGCGATCTCGTCGTAGTAGCCGCCGTAGGGTCGCGTCGACGCGCCGGGGAAGAGGATCGGCGCCTGCAGGCCGCCGTACCCGGACGTGTCCCCGCCCTGGGTGGCACCGAACATCCCGTGTCGCTCGCCGACGACGACCGGGTCTGGGGAGGTGCCGGGAGCGGCCGGAAGGTTGGCGGTGAGCTCCTGCGCGCCCTCCTGCGAGTTCGCGTGACCAGTCCCGTCCGGCTTCTTCTTCTCGTCACCCACGCGCTGGTCACTCACGCGAGAAGGCCCTTCATGGCGTGCGTCGGCGTCGCCGTCAACGCCGCAGCCTCGGCCCGGCGGGCGGCGGCCTCGCGGTTGACGCCGAGCGGCTCGGCCTGGATCTGCTGGTGCAGGGCGATGATCGCGTTGAGGAGCATCTCCGGCCGCGGCGGGCAGCCGGGCAGGTAGATGTCGACGGGGATGATGTGGTCGACGCCCTGGACGATCGCATAGTTGTTGAACATGCCGCCCGAACTGGCGCAGACCCCCATGGCGATGACCCACTTGGGGTTCGGCATCTGGTCGTAGACCTGCCGGACGACGGGTGCCATCTTCTGGCTCACCCGGCCGGCGACGATCATCAGGTCGGCCTGCCGCGGCGTCGCCGAGAACCGCTCCATGCCGAAGCGGGCGATGTCGTAGTCCGGCGTGCCCACGGCCATCATCTCGATCGCGCAGCAGGCCAGACCGAAGGTGGCCGGCCACATCGAGCTCTTGCGCATGTATCCGGCCATGCCCTCGACCGTCGAGAGCAGGAAGCCGGCGGGGAGCTTCTCTTCGATACCCATGAGTCTGCTAGAGCCTCTCCTAGTCCCAGTTCAGCCCGCCGCGGCGCCAGACGTAGGCGTACGCGACGAAGACGGTGAGGATGAACAGGACCATCTCGACGAGCGCGAAGAGGCCCAGGTTGTTGAACGCGACGGCGAACGGGTAGAGGAAGATGCTCTCCACGTCGAAGACGATGAACAGCATGGCCGTCAGGTAGTACTTGACCGGCACCCGACCACCGCCGGTGGCGTGCGGTGTCGGCTGGACGCCGCACTCGTAGGCCTCCATCTTCGCCCGGTTGTAGCGCTTCGGGCCGACGACGAGACTCGTGAACACCGAGAGCACCGCGAACGCGGCACCGAGGGCCAGCAGGAACAGCAGCGGGACATACGGGTTGGTCATCCGACGATCCCCTTTCGGTGCTCGGTCACCCGGTGCTCGGTCACAGAACCCATCCTAGGTGCGCCCGACACGGTGGCGGTCACGCGCTCGGGGCCATGGACGACAGGACGTGGATGAGCCGGTCGTCGGCCCGCCCGCCGTGCTGCTCTGGCAGGTTGGCCATGACCTTGAGGAGGAAGCGCATCAACGTCGTGCGCGGAAGACCGTACTTCGTCGCCAGCCGCATCACCTCCGGGTTGCCGATCGCCCGGGCGAACCAGCGGCCCAGCGTGTAGTAGCCGCCGAGGGCGTCCTTCATCACCTTGGGGTAGGACTGCAGCACCCGCTCGCGTCCGGCGTCGTCCGGGCGGGCGAAGGCCTGGGCCACGACCTCGGCGGCGAGCCGACCGGACTCCATGGCGTAGGCGATGCCCTCCCCGTTGAACGGGTTGACCATGCCACCGGCGTCCCCGACGAGGAGCAGGCCGCGGTCGTAGTGCGGCTGCCGGTTGAAGCCCATCGGCAGGGCCGCCCCGCGGATCGGCATGGTCATCGTCTCGTCGCTGTAGGTCCACTCCTGCGGCATGGTCGCCACCCAGCGACGCATGACGTCCTTGTAGTCCACCTTGCCGAACGCCGTCGAGGTGTTGAGGATGCCCAGCCCGACGTTGGACGTGCCGTCGCCGACGCCGAAGACCCAGCCGTAGCCCGGCAGCAGCACCCGGTTGCCGGCGGGGTCGCTGGACCAGAGCTCGAGCCAGGACTCGAGGTAGTCGTCGTCGTGTCGCGGTGACGTGTAGTACGTGCGGACCGCGACCCCCATCGGGCGGTCGTCGCGCTTCTCGCGGCCCATCGAGAGGGACAGGCGCGAGGAGCTGCCGTCGGCCGCGATGACGAGCGGCGCACGGAACTCGAGGACGTCCGGTCCGGACCGGCCCGAGGCGTCGACCGCCCCGGCGCGCACGCCGACGATGGCGCCGGACCCGTCGGTGATGGGTCCGAGGACGTTGGTCAGCTCGTGCAGGCGCGCGCCGTGCTTGACCGCGTGCCGGGCGAGGATGTCGTCGAAGTCCAGCCGGGTGCGGACCAGGCCGTAGGGCGGGAACCCCGAGCTGTCGGGCCAGTCCAGCTGCAGGCGCATGCCGCCGCCGATGATCCGCAGGCCGTGGTTCTTGATCCAGCCGTCGTCCTGCGGCGTCGGGATGCCGAGGGTCACCAGCTCGCGAACGGCGCGGGGAGTCAGGCCGTCACCGCAGACCTTCTCGCGGGGGAACTGGGTCTTCTCCAGGAGCAGGACGTCGAGACCGCTCATCGCGAGGTACGCCGCGGTCGCCGAGCCGCCCGGCCCGGCGCCGACGACGACGACGTCGGCGGACTCTGCCTGCTGCGGCGCCCCGGAGGTGCCGGCGGCGGTGTCCATGCTCATGGTCTGGCTCAGCCTTCGCTGCTTGTGAAGGAGTTCACGAACTCTTCCGAAAGTGTATTCCTGCCCCCCGGGCTTGTCGGACGAGGTACGCCTTAACGGTCGTTCCAGCTGCCCCGAGCCCCCCGGCATACGCCCCTCCAGTCAGCTCTTGACCGCCCGGTGCAGGGCCACGACTCCGCCGGTGAGGTTGCGCCAGGAGACGTCGTCCCACCCCGCCGCCTCGACGCGACGGCTCAGCTCGCGCTGGTCCGGCCACGCGCGGATCGACTCCGCCAGGTAGACGTAGGACTCGGGGTTCGAGGAGACCCTGCGGGCGAGCGGGGGCAGCGCGCGCACGAGGTAGTTGAGGTAGACGCCCCGGAACGCCGCGTTGACCGGCTGGCTGAACTCGCAGACGAGAAGCCGCCCGCCGGGCCTGGTCACCCGGTGGAGCTCGAGCAGCGCCCCGAGCGGGTCGGAGACGTTGCGCAGCCCGAAGGACATCGTCACCGCGTCGAACGAGCCGTCGGCAAAGGGCAGCCGGAGGGCGTCGGCGGCGGTGAAGCCGAGGTCGGGCCGCCGGCGCTTGCCGACGTGCAGCATGCCCATGGAGAAGTCGGCCGGCACGACGTCGACGCCCGCGTCGGCGAAGGGTTCGGAGCTGGTCCCCGTGCCCGCCGCGATGTCGAGGACCGTGTCGCCGGGCCGTGCGCCGACCGCCCGGACCGTCGCCCGGCGCCAGAGCCGGTCCTGGCCCAGCGAGAGGACGTCGTTCGTCAGGTCGTACCTGGCCGCGACCCCGTCGAACATCCGGGCCACGTCCGTGGGCAGCTTGTCGAGGCGGGCGCGGGTCATGGCTCCATCCTCGCGCACCCGTCGCGGATGCCGTGCAGCCGGCGGCCGCTGCTGCCTCGCCCCGGAGACCGGGTCGTAGCATGATCGCGATGTCCACGCTCCCGCAGCACCACCTCGAGCCCGCGGCCGCGCCGGTCAGGGCGCCGCTCGTCGTCCGCACCGTCGGGTGCGCCGACCCGGGTCCGCTGCTCGAGCTGCTGCCTGCGGCGCTCGCCCCCGACGAGGTGCTGTCCTGGGTCCGCCGGGGCGAGGGTCTGGTCGGGTGGGGCCGGGCGGCCACGTTCACGGCCCGCGGACCCCGGCGCTTCGCCCGGGGCGAGCGGTGGTGGGCGGCCGTGGCGGGCCACGCCGTCGTCCGGGACGAGGTCGGCCTCCCCGGCACGGGAGCGGTCGCGTTCGGCTCCCTGCCGTTCGCCGACGACTCTGCCGAGCCGGCCACCTTTGTCGTCCCCGAGGTCGTCGTCGGCCACCGCGGCGGTCGTTGGTGGCTGACCACGACCACCCGTGACCCGCAGCTGCGGCAGATCCCGTCGGTCGGGCCGACCTCGACGCCGCTGGCGCCGCACGACGTGCGGTTCTCGGACGGTGCGCTCTCCCCCGCCGCGTGGGCGGCAACGGTCGCGGAGGCCGTCCGCCGGATCACCCGGGGAGACCTCGACAAGGTGGTCCTCGCCCGCGACCTCTGCGTCGAGGCCGGGTCGCCCGTCGACTCGCGTTGGGTGCTCCAGCAGCTTGCCGAGAGCTACGACAACACGTGGACGTTCTCCGTCGGCGGGCTCGTCGGAGCCACGCCCGAGCTCCTGGTGCGGCGCGACCAGGGCCTGGTCACCTCACGCGTCCTCGCCGGGACGATCCGGCGCACCGGTGACGATGCCAAGGACGTGGCCCTCGCGGGCTCGCTCGCCCGCTCCAGCAAGGACCTCGAGGAGCACGAGTATGCCGTTCGCTCGGTCGCGGAGGCCCTTGCGCCGCACTGCTCCTCGATGAACGTCCCTGAGTCGCCGTTCGTCCTGCACCTCAGCAACGTCATGCATCTCGCGACCGACGTCACAGGCGTCAGCGTCGACGACGCCACGTCGCTGGCTCTCGCCGCCTCGCTGCACCCGTCGGCCGCGGTCGGCGGCACGCCCACGGCCGCCGCCGTCGCGCTCATCGCCGAGCTCGAGGGCATGGACCGCGGCCGGTATGCCGGGCCGGTCGGCTGGATGGACGCCTCGGGTGACGGCGAGTGGGGGATCGCGTTGCGCTGCGGCCGGTTCGGGCCGGGCCGGTCGGCGGCACTACGGATCTTCGCCGGCTGCGGCATCGTCGCGGGGTCGGACCCCGAGGGCGAGGTGGCCGAGTCGGACGCGAAGTTCGTGCCGATGCGGGACGCCCTCAGCTCGGGCTGAGACGCCGCCTGGACCGAGAGGCCACGGCCACTTGGGCCGGTCCACCGGTCTCTATCCGACTGCCGGACCCCATCAGACTCTCGTAGATCTGCCCCGCCGCCGCGGCACCATCTCAGGCGACCTGCGGCATGACCTCGCTCGCCACCAGCTCGAGGTGGTCGAGGTCGGCCAGGTCGAGCACCTGCAGGTAGGTCCGCTGCGAGCCCGCGGCTCCGAACCGGCCCAGCGCCTCGACGCACTCGGCCGGCGTGCCCGCGACGCCGTTCTCGCGCAGCTCGTCCACCTCGCGCCCGATGGAGCGGGCCCGGCGGGCCACCTCCGCGTCGTCCCTGCCGCAGCAGAGCACGAGGGCGGTCGAGCAGGTGAGCTCCTCGCCGGGACGCCCGATCGCCTCGCACGCGGCGCGGGCGCGACCGAACTGGGCGCGCACGACGTCCGGCGGCGAGAAGCCGACGTTGAACTCGTCGGCGTACCGCGCGGCCAGCTGCGGCGTCCGCCTCCTGCCGTGGCCGCCGATGATCACCGGAGGACCGTGGGGGGTGACCGGCTTGGGCAGGGCGGGCGAGTCGACGACGGTGTAGTGCTTCCCGGCATACGAGAAGCTCTCCCCGGGGGGCGTACGCCACAGGCCGGTGATCACGGCGAGCTGCTCCTCGAACCGGTCGAAGCGCCCCACGGTGTCCGGAAACTCCAGTCCGTATGCCGTGTGCTCGTCCGCGAACCAGCCGGCTCCCAGCCCGAGCTCGACCCGGCCGCCACTCATCTGGTCGACCTGGGCGACGCTGATCGCCAGCGGGCCGGGGTGGCGGAAGGTCGCGGAGGTGACGAGGGTGCCCAGGCGGATCGTCGTGGTCTCCCGCGCCAGTGCGCCGAGGGTCACCCACGAGTCGGTCGGGCCGGGGAGGCCGTCGCCGTCGCCCATCCTGAGAAAGTGGTCGGACCTGAAGAACGCGGCGAACCCGCAGTCCTCTGCCTTGCCGGCCACGGCGAGCAGGTCGTCGTAGCTCGCGCCCTGCTGGGGTTCGGTGAAGATGCGCAGCTCCATGCGTGGAGCCTCCCACGCCGCGGGGCGCACGGCATACTGGCGCGTTGTGAACTCTGCCGAGCGCGCGGTGCGCCTGCTCACCGCCCTCGTGGCGGAGGGCGTCTGCGACGTCGTCCTCGCGCCGGGATCGCGGTCGGCCCCCCTCGCCGTCGCCCTGTATGCCGCGGACGTGGCCGGCGCCCTGCGGCTGCACGTGCGGGTCGACGAGCGGACGGCGGGCTTCCTCGCGCTGGGGCTGTCCGTCGGCTCCCGACGGCCGGTCGCGGTCGTGACGACCTCCGGGACGGCGGTGGGCAACCTCCTGCCCGCCGTGATGGAGGCCCACCACAGCGGGCGACAGGTCATCGTGCTGTCCGCCGACCGACCGGCCTCCCTGCGTGGCACGGGAGCGAACCAGACGACCGAGCAGGCCGGCATCTTCGGGACGTTCGCGCCGTGCGTCGACCTGGCGGTCACGGTGTCCGGGGAGGACGTGGCGACGGCGGTTCGGGCGGCGTGCGACCGGCGCGGGCCGACCCAGCTCAACGTCCAGCTCGAGGCCCCGCTGCTCCCGGATGGCCCGGACTCGGCGCAGTCCCCCTGGTGGCCCACATCAGTGTCAAAGCGCCCATTTCCGGCACGGAACCGCGATTCTTCGACACAGATCTCGAGGCGTCTGGCGGGTGACCCGGACGAATCGGACAACGCCGAGGTGCTCGACCGGGGGCCCCGGACCGTGGTCGTGGCCGGCGACGAGGCCGGCTCGGCGGCCCGGGTCCTCGCCGAGCGGGCGGGCTGGCCGCTGCTCGCCGAGCCGACGTCGGGCGCCCGGGTCGGGGCCAACGCGATCCGGACCTACCGGCTGCTGCTCGGCACGGCACTCGGCGGCGAGGTCGAGCGGGTCGTCGTCCTCGGCCACCCCACCCTCTCGCGCCCGGTGACGGAGCTGCTCTCCCGATCCGACCTCGAGGTGCTGGCCGCTCCCGGGCCGGGAGGCGTCGTCACCGACCCGGGCCGGGTGGCCCGCCACCTGGACGCCACGCCCACGATCGACCCCGACACGCCGCCCAGCGCTGACGACCTGGCCTGGCTGCAGGCCTGGCAGGACGCCGACGCCGACCTCTTCGCCCGGGTCGACGCCTGGGTGGACACCCTCCCCGAGCTCGACCCGCTCCACGTCGCCCGTGCGGTGGCCGCCGCCGTCACCGCAGACGCGACCCTCGTCGTCGGCTCGTCGAACCCGGTCCGCGACCTCGACCTGATGATGCCCGGATACCCGCCCCACGAGCACCGGTTCGTCATCGGCAACCGCGGGCTCGCCGGCATCGACGGCACGGTCTCGACGGCCGTCGGCGTCGCACTCGGCCGGCCCGGCGCCTCCCGCTCGGTGGCCGTGCTCGGCGACCTGACCTTCCTGCACGACAGCACCGGGCTCGTCCTCGGCCCCGACGAGCCACGCCCCGACCTGACCCTCGTCGTCGTCAACGACGACGGCGGCTCCATCTTCTCGGGGCTCGAGCAGGGTGGTCCCGACTACGCGAGCGCCTTCGAGCGGGTCTTCGGCACCCCGCACGGCGCGGACCTCGAGGCGCAGTGCGCAGCCAGCCACACGGCATACCTGCGGGTCGCCGACGTGGTTGGCCTGCAGCGGGCGCTCGCCGCGGAGCCGGCCGGGATCCGCGTCGTCGAGGCGCGGGTCAGCCGCGCCGACCGGCACGCGCAGGCGGCTTTCCTCGCCGCCCTGGGCAAGGATTGACCTCGTGACGACGACCCCGAGCATCGCGCGCTCGAGCATGGCCATGGCCGGTGGCTCGGTCGCGTCGCGCCTGCTCGGGGTCGTCCGGCAGTCGCTCATCGTCCTCGCCATCGGACAGGGGCTCACCGGCAACGCCTTCCAGACGGCCAACACCCTGCCCAACGTCATCTACATGGTCATCGCCGGCGGGGTGCTCAACTCGATCCTCGTGCCGCAGCTGGTCAGGGCGGCCCGCAACCCCGACGGGGGTCGCGAGTTCACCGACCGGATCCTCACCCTGGCCGGCGTCGGTTTCCTCGTCGTCACGCTGGTCTGCACCGCAGGCGCCGGGCTGCTGATCCGGCTCTACGCGACGGACATCGAGCCGGATGCCCTGTCCCTCGCGACGTTCTTCGCCTTCCTCACCGTGCCGCAGATCTTCTTCTACGGCCTGTATGCCGTGCTCGGTCAGGTCCTCAACGCCCGCGGGCAGTTCGCGGCGTTCGGCTGGTCCCCGGCCCTGGCAAACGTCGTCCAGATCGTCGGGCTCGTCGCCTTCATGGGGTTCTTCGACGGCCACGTCCGGCCCGGTCAGTGGTCGGGCCCCATGGTCTGGCTCTTCGCCGGCACCGCAACGGCGAGCATCGTCGTGCAGGCCCTGTTCCTGCTCATCCCGCTGTGGCGCAATGGTTTTCGCTGGACTCCGCGCTTCGGGTTGCGAGGTGTCGGCCTCGGCATGACGTCACGGGTCGCCGCCTGGGCCTTCGCCGCCCTGCTCCTCGCGCAGGCGGGCTTCCTCGTGGCCTCCAACGTCATCTGGCGCGCCTCACTGCAGGCCGACGAGCTGCACCGGTTCATCCCCGGAGTCCTCGTCTACTCCAACGCCCTCTTCGTCTTCATGGTCCCGCACTCGTTCGTGGCCCTCTCGATCATCACCGCCCTCTACCCCCGCATCTCGGCGGCGGCCCAGGCCAGGGACACCACGGTCCTGCGCCGCGAGTACGCCCGCGGCCTGACCGTCCCGACGGCGCTCACCCTCCCGGCGTCCTTCGCCCTCGTCGCCCTTGCCCTGCCCGTGACCGTGCTGCTCTTCAGCTCGCGCGATCCCGCCGAGATCCCCGCGACCGCGCAGGTGCTCGCGGCGATGGCGATCGGGGTCGTGCCGTTCGGGATCGACGTGCTCAACCAGCGCTTCCTCTACGCCCACGACGACGGGCGGACGGCGTTCGGGGAGCAGGTCGTCCTCACCGGCTCGGCCACCGCCATCACCCTCGGGACGCTCCTACTGCGGCCGGAGCACACCGTGGCGGTCATCGGCCTCGGCATCGTCGTCAGCAACATCCTCAGCTCGCTCTTCGGAATGTGGTTCGTCCGGAAGCGGCTCGGGCACCTCGGGATCCGAGCCATCCTGCGCTCCTACCTACGCATCGGCGCCGCCTCACTGGTGGCCGTGGCCATCACGTGGCCGGTGGTCCTGGGGTTCGACGGGCTGGTGACCGGTCGCGTCGGCGCCCTGCTGACCATCGTCGTCGCGGGCACGGTCTTCGGTGCCGTCTACCTGCTCATGGCCTCGGTGCTCCGGATCCGGGAGGTGTGGGACCTCCTCGACCCGGTCCTGCGCCGCCTTCCGCGTCGTGGCCGCCAGGGCCGGCCCGGCAGCTGAGCCCGAATGATCGAGCGGAGGCGGGGGTTCCGGCCCGACCGGACCCGGCTCGCGGTTGACGCCGGACTGTCGGTGCGTCAGGGTAAGCGAGCGCTCAGTCCTTCGTCGTGGAGTCGTGGAGTCGTGGAGTCGCCCCAGCCCTCGGCGAGCCGGCCGCCGGGGGCGAGCACCCGGCATACCGGAGCAGGATCGGCAAGGAGAGTCATGGCACGGTTCGACGGCAAGGTCGCCCTCGTCACGGGAGCAAGCCGGGGCATCGGCCTGGCCATCGCGCAGCGGCTCGTGGCCGACGGCGCGAGGGTCTGCGTCACGGCCCGGAGGCAGGAGGCGCTCGATGCCACGGTCGAGCAGCTCGGCGGGACGGAGCACGCCATCGCGGTCGCGGGCCGGGCCGACGACCGCGAGCACCAGCGCACCGCGGTCGCCCGGACCGTCGAGGCGTTCGGCAGCCTTGACCTGCTCGTCAACAACACGGGGATCAACCCGGCGTACGGGCCCCTCATGGCCCTCGACCTGGACGTCGCCCGCAAGATCGTCGAGGTGAACTGCATTGCCGCGCTGTCCTGGGTGCAGCAGGCCCATGCCGCCTGGCTCGGCGAGCACGGCGGCGCCATCGTCAACGTCTCGTCGGTCGCGGGCCTCAAGCCAGCGCCGGGGATCGGCTTCTACGGAGCGAGCAAGGCGATGCTCGGGCACCTCACCGAGGAGCTCGCGGTGGAGCTCGGACCGGCGATCCGGGTCAACGCCGTCGCTCCCGCGGTGGTCAAGACGACCTTCGCGGCGGCTCTCTACGAGGGTCGCGAGGAGCAGGTCGCCGCCGCCTACCCGCTGCGGCGGCTCGGCGTGCCCGACGACATCGGCAGCGTCGTCGCCTTTTTGCTGTCCGCCGACGCGGGCTGGGTCACCGGCCAGACCGTCGTCGTCGACGGCGGCCTCGTCCTGACGGGCGGCATCTGAGGCGTATGCCGTGGGGGCCACGGCCGTCGTCACCGCAGCCGCCCGTGGGATCGGGCAAGCCATCTCGGAACGCTTGATGGATGAGCGACTTTCCCGTCCTCGGCGCTGACCTCGACGCGTCGGTGAGGTCGGTCGGGTCGACACGCCCGAGCCCGACGGGGCGCTCCCTCGAGGTCACCGTCATGCCGCGCCGTCCGTAGGTCACCCGGAACCACTCGGAGCAATCGGCGAAGGCGTGGTCGTCCAGGCGATCTGGTGCGAAGGGCGGACCCGGATGTCCTGAACAGTCCGGCCCGCTCAAGGACATCCTCGCGCGCGACCGGGCGCTCGAGGCGTACGAGGTGGCCGACACGGTGTGGACGGCCCTGCAGGGCGACGCTGGCCGGTGCACTCGCTCGGCGCACCACGGGCGCTGGGAGTCAACCCGGCCCCCTGTCTGCCGCCATGCCTGCGCTTCTTCCTCAACCGGTAGCGCGCGGGTTGAGCACGGCTTGGATGATGACGAACGCCGCGACGGCGAAGACGAGGTAGGCGAAGGCGCGGCGCAGCCCCTTGGCCGGCAGCCGGGTGGCGATCCTCGACGCAGCGAGGGATCCAGCGACGGCGGCCAGGGTGAACGCGCCGGCGATGCCGTAGTCGAGGGTGGCGTCCCCGGCGTGCGCGGCGAACCCGGCGAACCCGGCGATCGAGTTGACCACGATGATGACCAGCGAGGTGCCCACTGCGGCCGTCATCGGCAGGCCGAGGAGCAGGACCAGGGCGGGGATGATGAGGAAGCCGCCGCCGACGCCGAACAGGCCGGTGAGAAATCCGACGACAACACCAGATCCGATCGCTTTGGGCAGGCAGCGGCGCCAGTTGATGCCGCCGTCGGGCAGGGCGCAGTCCCCACCGGCGGTGGCCTGCTCGTGCAGCATCCGCACTCCGGCGACGACCATTAGGACGGCGAATCCGACCAGCACGAGGCGCGAGTCGAGCAGCCGGTTGACGGCGGCACCGGCGAACGCGGACACTGCCCCAGCGGTGCCGAACACGCCGGCGAGGCGCCACTGCACCTGTCCCTTCCGCAGCCGGGGCAGCAGCGCCGTGGCCGAGGAGATGCCGACGACGAGCAGGGACGTCGGGATCGCCGCGACCAGGGGCACCCCAGCGCCGTAGACCAGGGCCGGGACAGCCAGGATCGACCCGCCCCCCCGAGCAGCCCGAGCAGGACGCCGATGACCAGGCCAAGGCCCACCGCGGCGATCACGGACGCCGACCCTGCGCCGGGTTCGGGCGGCCCTGCCGTTGTCGGATCATGCTGCCCGGTGCCGGTTCGCCAGCTGCCCCGGCATCTTGGCATCGATGCGGTGCCGGCCACCGCGGTGGTGCGCCAGGACGGACCTGATCCAGCCCATCGCGCAGGTGTCGGCCAGGGCGGACCGGGCTGGTCGGGGCCCGACGCCACCCGCGAGCAGTGCCGCCTTAGGACACGCACGCTCGAATCGACGCTCGTCAGGCGGAGTGACCGGGCGACCCGGCGAAGCGGACGTTCCAGGAACCGGCGGGGCCTGGCCCATCCCCACGTCGCCGCTGAGCCCGTCGACCAGGACGTGAAGGTTTCGCCCGACGTCGAGAATGCTCACCGCGTCGGGCTGCCGACTCCAGAACACCAGGATGTCGGCGTTGACCCGGTCACGGGTGTTCGGGCTCAGTTGTCGCCGCATCGGCGTCTCGGTCGGGCTCGTCGTCCTCGAGGCCGGCGGCCTTCGCGGCGTCGTAGGAGTCGCTGACCAGCACGATCTGACCGCCGCGGGCATCCAGCACCGAGGCGGCGATGGAGGCGCGGTAACCGGAGCCGCAGTGGACCCACACCTCACCCTCGGGCACCTCGTCCATGCGGTCGGCGAGCTCGTGCAGCGGAATGTGCTGGGAGTCGCGCACATACCCCTGGGCCCGCTCGTCGTTGCGGCGGGTGTCCAGCACCTGCACCGCTCCGCGCTTCATGGCCTTGGCCAGGCCGGCGAAGTCGGTGACGGGGTAAGAGCGCAACGGCTGGCCGTCGGCGAGGGCCGCAATGTCCCCGACCGCCATGCCGGCGAGTGAGTCGATGCCGATGCGGACCAGCTCCCGGCGCGCGTCGGCGACCTGCTCCTGGCTCTCACCGATCAGCGTCAGCGGGCTGCCGTAGTGGTAGAGCCACCCCAGATAGGTGGCAAAGTTGTCGGACAGCTCGAAGGCGAGCGAACCCGCCAGATGTCCCGCTGCGAAGGCAGTGCGCTCACGCAGGTCAACCACCCACTCACCAGCCTCGACCCGCTGGCGCAGCTCAGGCGGGTCGACCGGGACGGGCAGGCTCAGATCCACCGGTGTCGGGCCGCCGCGGTTGATCGGCCCCATGTGCGCGTAGTAGGCCGGGTAGGCGTCCAGGCCGGCCAGCAGCGTGTCGACATACTCCTGCTCGGCCAACGTCAGCGCCGGGTTCACCCGGACCTGCTCCCCGACGGTGGAGGAGTCACCACTGGCCGGGGTGGCCGAGCAGAAGCTGCCGAAGCCGTGGGTGGGAAACACCTCGGCACCCGCGGGAAGCTCCCGGGCCAACCGCTGCACCGAGTGATACTGGGCGCGGGTCAGCCCGTCGGTGTCCTGCGGGCTGACCAGGTCTGTACGGCCGGTTGCGCCGAAGAGCATCGAGCCACCGGTGAAGACTCCTCGCGCCCCAGTGTCGCCCTCGGCGTCAGTCAGGGCGTAGCTGGCGTGGTGGTGGGTGTGTCCGGGGGTGTGCAGCACCCGCAGCCGCATTGCCCCGGCCTCCAGAACGTCCCCGTCGGCGACGCTGACGTGCTCGAACGCCACGTCGCTGCCTTCCGGTAGCACGTAGGCCGCGCCCGTGCGTCGGGCGAGCTCCAGGCCGCCGGTGACGTAGTCGTTGTGCACGTGCGTCTCCACGACGTGCGTCACCCGCACCCCACGCTGATCGACCAGCGTCAGGACCCGGTCGATGTCGCGTTGCGGGTCGACCACGACGGCTACCTCGCCGTCCGTGGCCAGGTAGCTGCGGTCCCCAAGGCTGGAGGTCTCGATCGTCTCGATCTGGATCACTGCTGCTCCTTTTCCCTACCGGGTAGGGTATTCGCTGCGAAAATGACGTAGGGCGTTGTGGGCCGTCAGGCCACCCGGCCGGGATGCCCGTCCGGCGTGCTGACGGGCAGGCCGTCGTCCGCCCACCGGGTGATCCCGCCGGACATGGTGTGCGCGGTCAACCCGGCCCGGGTCAGCTGCTCGGCGGCCTTGCTGGCGCGCCCACCGCTGCGGCACACGGTCACCACAGGCTGGTTCTGGTCCAGCTCACCGAGGCGCGCGGACAGCTGCCCCAGCGGGATGTGGCGTGATCCCTCGATGCGCCCGGCGGTCCACTCGTCGTCCTCGCGGACGTCGAGGATCTGCAGATCGTGGCGCTGTTCCTGCACGGTCTTGGGGTCCATCAGTGCTTCTCCTGTTGTCGTTGCCGTGACTGTGGGGGCGAGAATCCGTCCCCTTGGGGCTGGTGCGCTGCGGTTCAGCGGCTGCTGAGGCCAGAACGGACTGCAGGCGACGCGAGGCTTCATCGGCCACCGGCTGCAGCGCGGCCAGGCCGGTCACCGAAGCCATCATCTGCGGCTCGAGGATCTGCACCGCCGACCCGTCGCCGCGGCTGCTCACCACGACGTTGCAGGGCAGCAGCACCCCGATGCTGCGGTCGACCTCCAGTGCCTGGTGGGCAAGCTCGGGGTTGCAGGCGCCGAGAATGAGGTAGGACTCCATGTTCAGGTCGAGCTTGTCGCGCAGAGTGGCCTGCACGTCGATCTCGGTCAGCACCCCGAAGCCCTGGTCGGCCAAGGCCTGGCGGGTGCGGTCCACCGCCTCGGCGTAGGGCAGGTCTACGGTGATGCTGCGCTGGTAGTCCATCAGTGGCTCCTTCGGTCGATGTTGTCGGATCAATCGATGTTGCGGATCAATCGATGTTCTCGGATCGGTCGGGGCGCGCCGCAGGACAGGGTTCAGGCCAAGGTCAGGAAAAGACGCTCGAGCTCCGCCTCGTCCAGCCGACGGGTGCCCACGTCGTCGGTGACCATGCACTGCCGCATTCCCGTAGCGATGATCTTGAACCCGGCACGGTCCAGTGCGCGGGACGCGGCGGCAAGCTGCGTCACGACATCTGAACAGTCACGGCCCTCCTCGATCATGCGGATGATTCCCCCGACCTGCCCCTGCACCCGCTTCAGGCGCCCGAGAACGTCCTCAAGCTGCGCCATCTCCACGTCCATGTCCAACTTCCCGTTCGTCCGACTCGCTGTTCTGGGTACCCCCGGGGGTAGATGCCACTCTAGCGGACTGTCCGCCAGACGACGAGCCGGTTGGCCGGCTGATGGGTGGCTAGGGCCGACAGAGCCGGCACGGCACCCATCGGTGACACCCGACAACGACCGTTTGCGAACCGTCCACCAGCGGTCCGGCGGCGATGGGCTGCAGTGCTGTGTCGGGGGCTGCTCGAAGCGCCACGCGGCACGGTCGGCGGTCCTGGCCAACCACGTGGGCTCTACCGTGGGAGGATCCCTTGCGACCCGAGACCAAGAATGGCGAACCGTCGCCGACCGGCGAGGAGCGCCGTCAGAATCGCGCTACTTGTCGCTGAAGATCACAGCGGGGCGAGCATCGGGCTCGTCGCTACGTCGCAGCGTGATGACCCGGCATACCGAGGGGGAGGCCACCGCATGACACACCCGCCGGACCGTCGGTCCGCTGCGGGGCTCGAGCCGGCGGAGTCGGCGGACCCGTACCCGGCGGACCCGTACCCGTACCCGGCGTACCCAGCGGATCCGGCGGTTCAGCCCGATCCGCCGGGGCTCGACCTGGCGGCCCTCGGAGCCTGGCTCGGCCGCGCGGCGCCGGGCCTGCTCACCCCTCCGCTGGGCGCCCAGGTCGTCGCCGGCGGCAAGTCCAACCTCACCTACGTCGTCGGCGACGGCACCAGGTCGGTCATCGTCCGGCGGCCCCCGCTCGGGCACGTCCTTGCGACGGCGCACGACATGGTGCGCGAGCACCGGGTCATGGCGGCGCTGCACGAGACGGCCGTCCCGGTGCCCGAGATGTATGCCGTGTGCGCGGACGAAACGCTCATCGGCGCACCGTTCTACGTCATGCAACTCGTCGTGGGCGTCCCCTATCGGTCCGCCGAGGAGCTCGACTCCCTTGGCGCAGAACGAACCCGGCGCATCGGGGAGCGGATGGTCGACGCGCTCGCGGACCTCCACGAGGTCGCCCCGACATCGGTGGGGCTGGGCGACTTCGGCCGGCCGGAGGGTTTTCTGGAGCGCCAGGTTCGGCGGTGGGCCAGGCAGCTGGAGGGCTCGCGCACGCGCGACCTGAAGGGCGCTGACGAGCTCATCGCGTTGTTGGGTGAGCGGCTCCCGCGGCAGTCCGCGCCGTCGATCATCCACGGCGACTACCGCCTCGACAACCTGCTCATGAGCCCGGGCGACGAGATCGCGGCCGTCGTCGACTGGGAGATGGCGACGCTGGGTGACCCACTGACCGACGTGGCCCTCCTGCTGACCTACCACCGGATCGCGGAACTCGGCGTGGGGCAAGGCGTCTCGACAGCATCCCGCGCCCCGGGGTTCGTGACGAGAGACGACGTGGTGGCTCGCTACGGCGCCCGCAGCGACCGCGACCTGACCCACCTGGAGTTCTACGAGGCGCTCGCCTGTCTCAAGCTCGCCGTGATCCTGGAGGGGATCCACTACCGCCACGCGCACGGACAGACCGTGGGCGCGGGGTTCGGCCAGATCGGCGCGATGGTGGAGCCGCTGCTCGCGCTCGGTCTCGACTCGATGGAGGAGCACTGATGGACTTCGCCCACGACGCCCGCACCGAGGAGCTGCGCGAGTCGCTCCTGGACCTCATGGAGCAGCACGTCCACCCCGCCGAGGCGGTGTTCGAGGAGCAGGTCGAGGCCCTGGACGACCGATGGGCCTGGAGCCAGGTGCCCGTCCTGCGGGAGCTGCGAGAGCAGGCCCGCTCGCGTGGGCTCTGGAACGCGTTCCTCCCCGGTCCACGGGGTGCCGGGTTGACGAACCTGCAGTACGCACCGCTGGCCGAGATCACCGGCAGGAGCATCGCCCTGGCGCCGGCCGCCCTCAACTGCGCTGCCCCGGACACGGGAAACATGGAGCTGCTCGAGACGTTCGGCACGCCTGAGCAGCAGGAGGAGTGGCTGGAACCACTGCTGCGCGGCGAGATTCGCTCGTCCTTCGCCATGACCGAGCCCGACGTCGCGTCGTCGGACGCCACGAACATCGCGACCCGCATCGAGCGCGCCACCGACGGCAGTGGGGACCTGATCATCACCGGGCGCAAGTGGTGGATCACCGGGGCGATGAACCCCGACGCCAGGCTGTTCATCGTCATGGGCAAGACCGACCCCTCCGCCGAACGGCACCGCCAGCAGAGCATGGTCATCGTCCCGCGGAACGCCGAGGGTCTCGAGATCACGCGCGCGATGACCGTCCTTGGCTACGACGACCACGACCACGGTGGCCACGCCGAGCTGGCGTTCCACGGCGTGCGGGTGCCCTCGACCAACCTCATCTCCGGCGAGGGGGACGGGTTCGCCATCGCCCAGGCCCGGCTCGGTCCCGGGCGGGTCCACCACTGCATGCGCTCGATCGGGGTCGCCGAGCGGGCCATCGAGCTGATGTGCGCGCGCGTCGACGAGCGGGTCGCCTTCGGGCGGCCGCTGTCGGAGCAGGGTGTGGTGCGCGACTGGATCGCCGAGTCGCGGGTGCGCATCGAACAGCTGCGTCTCCTCGTCCTCAAGACGGCGTGGCTCATGGACACCGCGGGGAACAAGGGCGCGCACACCGAGATCCAGGCGATCAAGATCGCCACGCCCCGGACGGTGGAGTGGATCCTGGACAAGGCCATCCAGGCGCACGGCGCCGGTGGTCTCAGCTCGGACTTTCCGCTGGCGGCCGCGTTCGCCGGCATCCGGTCGCTGCGCTTCGCCGACGGACCCGACGAGGTGCACAAGAACGCCCTCGCCAGGTCGGAGCTCAGGCGCCAGGCCGCCGCGCGAGCCTGACCGTCCAGCCGGGAGCGGCTTCAGTCGGGTCCGAGCCCAGGCGCCAGGCCGCCGCGCGCCTGACCGCCAGCCCGGTCAGCTGCCCCAGGTGGGGCGCAGCGGGAAGCCCGAGCTCCCGGCGTCGTCCGTGCGGGACGCGAGGATCTGGTGCAGCTGGATGCGGTTGCGCTCGAACGAGAGCCGCGAGCCGGCGAGGTAGAGGCCCCAGACCCGGGCCACACCGAGCCCGACCTCCTCGACCGCCTCGTCCCAGTGCTTGGACAGATTGGTGCACCAGTCGCGCGTGGTCATGGCGTAGTGCTCGCGCAGGTTCTCCTGGTGGCGCACCTCGAGACGTTCGTCCTCCATGACCCGCACGATGTCGCCGGACCCCGTGAGGCCCCCGTCTGGAAAGACGTAACGGTTGATGAACCCGCGCGAGGGGATGCCGGGGTGCCCGTTGTCGGGGCGGGTGATCGTGTGGTTGAGCAGCCGGCCACCGTCCGTGAGGCGGTCACGCAGGAAGCGGAAGTAGACGGGGTAGTTTCCGACGCCGATGTGTTCGGTCAGCCCGATCGACGAGACCGCGTCGAAACCGGACTCCGTCACGTCCCGGTAGTCGCCGTGCCGGATCGTCGCCCGGTCGGACAGCCCGTCCTCGGCCACTCTGGCTGCGCCCCAGTCGGCCTGGGCCTTGGAGAGGGTCACCCCGAGCGCGCTGACGCCGTAGTTCGCGACGGCGTGCCGCACCATGCCGCCCCAGCCGCAGCCGACGTCGAGCAACCGCATCCCGGGCTCGAGCCCGAGCTTGCGGCAGACGAGGTCGAACTTCTCCGCCTGCGCCTCCTCCAGCGTCGAGCGCTCGGCGGGGTAGACGGCGCAGGTGTAGGCCATCGACTCGCCGAGGAACATCTCGTAGAACCGGTTGGACACGTCGTAGTGGTGCCGGATCACCAGGGCGTCACGGGTTCGGGCATGGCTCAGCCCGGCGGCCAGCCGCCGCACCGTTCCGGGCGTCTCCTCGGCGGGCAGCTCGGGGATCGAGGGCCGATGCTCCCTGACGAACCGGGCGAGGTCGGACAGCTCCTCGAGTCTCGGTCGTTGCGGGCGGAGCTCGTCCTCGAGGAACCTCAGGACCTCGTAGGGGTCGGCCTGGTTCATCGGCTCGATGACGAGGTCGCCCTGCAGGTAGGCGCGCACCAGCCCGAGCGAGCCCGGTGCGGTGATGACGTAGTCGAGCCCGCGCTTGCTCTTCAGCGACATCCTCAGCGGCGCGTCATCGGCGCCCGAGCGAGAACCGTCGTAGGCGCTGAACCGCACCGGCGCACTCGTCCCGAACACTCGGGCGAAGGCCCCCGCAACCGTCATGCTCATCGTGCTCGCACCGCCTTGTCGTAGAGCGAGGGCAGCCGCCCCCTGGGGTCGTACCGTTGCTTCACGACTCGGTATGCCTGCCCGCCGTAGAGCCGGTCAAACGTCTCCGGGTCGTAGTAGGAGTCGGAGTAGAGCGACTTGTGGCCTCCGAGCCGGGTCACCTCGTCCTCGATGGCCCGGTTGACGTCGCCGTCCACATGCCCGGCTTGGACCGCAACCGTCGACCAGAACCCGACATTGACATAGGGCTCCCCCACCCGCATCGGATACAGCGGCCACCGTGCGCCGGCTGCACCAGATGCTCGCTCGCCTTGTCCGACAGCAGGACCCGTATGCCGTGACCGCAGCTGGATGGGGCACAGCCAGACCGGCTCGATCGGCACCTCGCGCAGGAACCAGTCGAGGAACTCGGCCACCCGTCCCAGCGGGATCTCGACGTCCTGGACGACCCGCTCGCGCGGCGGCCTTCCCCGGCGGGCGTCGATCCTCGACATCACGTGGTGGCGGTTCTCCACGGCGACGATCTTCCAGTAGACGTCGCTGCGCAGCCTGCTCCTGGGCCAGAGCCGGCGCACCACCGGATGCTGGGCTCCGAAGGCCCGCGAGCACCAGAACCAGTCGGTGTCCCACCGCCAGATGTAGTCACGCACCGTCAGGACGTCGCGTGCGCGCTCGCGGATCGAGCGGTAGTAGATCTGCTGCCCGGTGTAGTCGCTCGGCAGGCCCTGCTCCCCCGGGATGTCCGCCCACGTGCCCAGGGTCAGATAAATCTCGGTGCGGCCGAAGACGACGCCGTCGAGGAAGTGGACTGGCTCGTCCTCCCAGCAGCGGCTCCGCATGATCTCGGCGATGGCTGCGCAAGCCGCGTCGAGGCTGTCGAAGCGGACATGGCGCAGGGCCACATAGGGGTGCACCCGCTCGAGCTCGATGGTCAGCCTCAGCGCGTATCCCAGAGAGCCGTAGGAGTTGGGGAAGGCGTGGAACAGCTCGGCGTGCTCGCCCTCCGGCCGCGCGACGACGACCTCCCCGGCTCCGGTGAGGATCTCGACCTCGAGAACCGACTCGTGCGGGAGGCCGTTGCGAAAGGACGACGCCTCGATGCCCAGTCCGGTCACGGCTCCTCCCAGGGTGATCGTCCGCAGCTGGGGCACGACGAGCGGCATGCACCCCTGGGCCAGCGTCGCCTCGACGAGGTCCTCGTAGGTCGTCATGCCCTGGACCGTCGCCGTCAGGGTGACGGGGTCGACCTCGAGAGGCCGGGAGAACGCTGACACGTCGAGCCCCGGACCGACCGCCGCCGCCCGTGGCCGGAAGAGGTTGGAGGTGCGCTTGGCGAGCCGCACGGGCGCGTCGGCCGGAATCCGCGTGAACTGCCTGACGATCTGGCCTGTCGCTGCCGAGTGCTCGGCGGTGCTGGCGAGTCGGTCTCCACCCCTTGCCATCCCCACATCAAATCAGGCACGACCGGCGCCGCGCACCCGAGTACCAGCCCCGGCGGACGCAGCGAGTCACCGGTGGTGCACCGCGAGGGCCGCGCTGACCAGCTCGCCGTTCGTCCGCACCCTCAGGCCTGCTTCGTCCACGAGCGTGTCCTCGAGGCCGATCCGGGTGTCGTAGCGGTGCTTCTGGGCCCAGCGCAGCACGGGCCACGTCCACCGTCCCTCACCGTGCACGAGGACGGGGGCGGGCTGTCTCCCGAGGGCGGTGAGCACCCGCTCGACGGCCCACACCCCGTCGCTCCCCGGGGTGTGCCCGGGGATCGCCTCGACGAGGACGCGCTCGACCTGCCACGGCCAGTGGCTTGCGATGAAGACCGACGCCGCCGTCGGCGTCCAGATGCCGGCCTCGACGCCGATCCCCCGGGCCCGTAGCATCCTCGCCACGTCGACCGAGCCGGTCTCGTGCCAGTTGACGCTCGCGAAGTCGGGGCCGCCGTCCTCCGGACCCGCCCACTCCCTGACCAACGCCAGGCGTTCGCGAGCGTCCGGGCAGATTGCCTCACGGGTGCTGACGCCGACCGGCACCGAGGGCACGAGCTCGCGGATGGCGTCGAGGGTCCGAAGGATGAGACCGCCGTCGAGCGACTCCCGGCCGAGGTCACCCCGCGGGTGGACGTGGATCGCGGACGCCCCCGCATCGACCGCCGCCCGCGCCCCCTCGGCCAGCTGCACGGGGGTGACCGGCACCCGTTCCCGCGGTGGCCGGTCGCCGTTGAGGCAGACCTTGAGCATGGCCCATTGTCACCCGCCGTCGGCCTTGCTGATTCCGCCGGCCGGCAAGGTCATCCCGGGCCGCTCTCGAGGATCCGGTGGCACGCGGCCACCCGGTCCCGCCACCACTGGGCCCGTTCCGCCGACGCGCCGAGCTGGTCCACGAGCGACTCGTCGACCGCGGGGGCGCCCACGACGATGGAGCCACCGACCGGGACGAGGGACGGTCGGGCGACGTCGGCCGCCAGCAGCTCCACGGTGGCGAGCCCGCAGGCGTACGGGAGCTCGGGGAGCGCGGCCGCCAGGGCCACGCCGGAGGCGATGCCGACCGAGGTGTCGAGGGCCGAGGAGACGACGGTCGGCAGACCGCACTGCTCGGCGACGGCCAGCGCCCGGCGCACCCCGCCTAGCGGGGCGACCTTGACGACGATGATGTCGGCGGCCTGCTCCCGGGCCACCCGGGCAGGGTCCTCGGCCTTGCGGATGGACTCGTCGGCAGCAACGAGCACATCGATACCCTTGCGGACCAACGAGATCCGCAGCTCCTTGAGCTCGTCCACCGTGGCGCAGGGCTGCTCGACATACTCCAACCCGTATGCCGTGAGGGCGCCGAGGGCGTCGACGGCCTGGTCCACGCTCCAGCCGCCGTTGGCGTCGACCCGGATCCGGGCCAGGGGCCCCATCACATCGCGGACCGCCGCCACCCGGCATATGTCGTCGTCGAGTGACTGCCCGAGCTCGGCGACCTTCACCTTCGCCGTGGTGCACCCGTCGTAGCGGGCAAGGACGGCCGCGACGTCGCCGGCGCCGACCGCAGGAACCGTTGCGTTGACTGGAACACGGTCACGGAGAGCGGGTGGCCACCCGTGCCAGGCGGCCTCGATCGCGGCCGCGAGCCAGCGCGCTGCCTCGGGCGGGGCGTACTCGAGGAACGGGGAGAACTCGCCCCACCCAGCAGGACCACGGAGCAGGGCGACCTCGCGGTGCTCGACGCCTCGGAACCGGACCCGCATGGGAATGCTGACGACCCGAAGGCAGCCGAGGAGCTCGTCGAGGTCGGGGAGGGTCATCGGGCCACCCGGCGTCAGCACTCGCGACTGGACGTGTACCACCTGAGTGCCATGCGAGCTCCTTGCCTGATGCGGAGGGGGTCTGAACGGGTCCCAGTGCCTGCGGCACCGCTGGGGGCGAGCACTGGGCGAGCGCTGACGGCATACCCCGGCCTGAGCGCCACTATCCTCGCGCAGGTGAGCGACGAGCAGCCCGACCCGGTGTCCGAGACGTTCGACCCGAGCGCGTGGGACGTGGTTGCGGGGTTCCAGCTGACCGACATCACCTACCACCGGGCGCACGGCACGGGAGCGCCGTCGGGAGTCGTCCGCATCGCCTTCAACCGCCCCGAGGTGCTCAACGCGTTCCGGCCGCACACCGTCGACGAGCTCTACCGCGCCCTGGACCACGCGCGGATGACGCCCGACGTCGGCTGCGTCCTCATCACCGGAAACGGCCCGTCGCGCAAGGACGGCAAGCGGTCCTTCTGCTCCGGGGGCGACCAGCGGATCCGTGGCCGCTCGGGTTACCAGTACGCCGAGGGAGAGACCGCCGACACCGTCGACAGCGCCAGGGTGAAGGCGCAGGGCGGTCGGCTGCACATCCTCGAGGTCCAGCGCCTGATCCGGACCATGCCCAAGGTCGTCGTCGCCGTCGTCAACGGCTGGGCGGCCGGGGGCGGGCACTCGCTGCACGTCGTGTGCGACCTGACCATCGCCTCGCGCGAGCACGCCCGGTTCAAGCAGACCGACGCCGACGTGGGCTCGTTCGACGGGGGCTACGGCTCGGCCTACCTCGCGAGGATGGTCGGGCAGAAGTTCGCCCGCGAGATCTTCCACCTCGGCCGGACCTACACCGCCGAGGACATGCACCGGATGGGGGCGGTCAACGTCGTCGCCGACCATGCCGAGCTCGAGACCGAGGCGCTGCAGATGGCCCGAGAGATCATGGCCAAGTCGCCCCAGGCCCAGCGGATGCTCAAGTTCGCCTTCAACCTCGTCGACGACGGGCTCATGGGCCAGCAGGTCTTCGCGGGCGAGGCGACCCGGCTGGCCTACATGACCGACGAGGCCGTCGAGGGGCGCGACCAGTTCCTCGAGAAGCGCGACCCCGACTGGTCCCCTTTCCCCTGGTACTTCTGACTGGGCGCATAACCGCAGGTCAGAGGCGTAGTGGACCTCGCTAGTCCGCACAGAGTCCGCAAGAGCCGCAGTCCACAGCTCCCCGGCCGCCGTCCGGGTCCGGTCCTCAGCAGCGTGACGACCCATCAGCCGAACCTCGAAGCACTCGGCGAGGTGATCGCCGTTCACCGAGCTGGCGACACCTCATAGGCCCCAACCGCCGAAGTTACCGGCGGCAGTGAGCACCGCAAGCGGATCGTCATCTGATTCGCGCCAGCAGATCGCGGGGAGTGATCGCCGGCGGGTTGAGGTCGGCGTCCAGTAGGTCGGCGTCCCCGGTGACGATGACCGCTTCGGCAGCTTCGGCGAGTGCGACGAGGTAGTCGTCCTCCGGGTCGCGTACGCGCGGCGCCGGAGTGTCAGGGTCGGGATAGAGATCGGCGTAGCCGCCCAGGGCCTCCACGAACGCAACTGCGTCGGCGACGCTGACCCAGCGGCGAAACTTCGGTCGGATCAGCACCGCGGTGACCTCGTCGAGCAGATGCTGGCTCACCACGGCGACGAGCTCCTCGCTGGTGACGGCTTCCACCACTCGCGCAGGCGCGCCGAAGGGGTTGATCACCGCGGAGACCCACACGTTGGGGTCGATGACTGCTCTGAGGGGGTCGGGCAGAGCTCAGCCCGCCCTGCGGCTGGAGCGCTCGGCACGTACGGCAGTCAACTCCTCGGCCGCGATGCGGGCTGCCTCCTCATCGCTCGGCGCCTGTTCCGGGGCGATGCCCGCCCAGATCTGCTCTACCGCGCCGGCGAAACCCAGGTGACGGCGCAGCGCCTCCTCGAAGACTTCGTACTCGCGCTTGCCGGAACGTGCTGCGGCCACCTTCGCCGCCCGCAGCAGCGCCTCGTCGATGTACACCGTCGTCTTCTTCCGTGCCATGTCCCCATCTTGACAGAAAAAGCGAGAGAAGGCGCAAGCGTTTCTACTGGAGGGTCGGTTACGGGACAGCTCGTTCCGCAGGTCGTTCGGCTTGTGGTGACCACCACGGTCGTCCGGACCGACCGGCTCCACGGCCGCAGCCGACGTCGCGGGGCGGTAGGTCTCCAGTGGCTGGCCGAGCCTCGGGCGTGGGCGGCCGACGCCTCAGCACCCGGGCTCGACGACATGACCGTTGGCGTACTTTGCGGACTCCGCGGCCGCGAGCCCGGCGGCGTGACTCGGCGCGAAGTCAGCGCGGTCGCGGTTGAGCACCTGTATCCAGCGGCTACGGGCGTCGTCGACGTTCTCGGCGACGAGGTGGGCGAGAGCCTTTGCGATTCCGGTCTCGACGCCTCAACCGAGGGGCGGGAGCCTCTGGGGCTCGGCGAGCACCGGGTGGAAGAGGTCACCCCGGTCCGCCAGCCGGTCGAGAATCGTCGCGATGGTGAACCCGTTCGGCCGCAGCGTCGGGTCGTCGAGCTCGTCCCACGCGATGGGCGCCGACACGGGCGCCCCGGCGGCCGCGCGCGGGCTGTAGGGCGCGACCAGCGTCTTGTTGACGGCGTTCTGGGTGTAGTCGAGTCGCGCCAGCCCTCCTCGCTCACCCACCTCCCACTTCCAGCTGACGAGCTCCGGCACGACGGCGCCCACGGTCCGCGAGAGCCGCTCGGCCCACTCCCGGGTCTCGGCGAACGTGGGACCGCGCTCGATCGGCATCCACACACCTGGATGCCCCGCCGGCCGGTGACCTTCGGCTGCGCCCGCACGCGGAGGTGCTCGAACGCCGTGCGGTGCAGCCGGGCCAAGACGAGGACCTCCTCCCAAGACGTGTTCGCGCCGGGGTCGATGTCGATGAGGACGTAGGTCGGCCGTTGCGGCTCAACGGTCCGGGACGTCCCCGGGTGCCACTCGAGCGCTCCGAAGGGCGGCCCAGACCAGCGCGGCGGCTTCGTCGGGGACGACATACGCCTGCGTCTCGTCGGGGCCCGCCTCCGGGTTCGTCCATCGCGGCAACCAGTCCGGCGCATGGTCGGGCA